>JAAUXT010146740.1_pt1 | contig 12253 bp, 10 predicted proteins | sample 7278171 | NCBI WGS metagenome assembly JAAUXT01 (sample SAMN14350112, study PRJNA611818) | marine sediment metagenome | isolation source: surface marine sediment (1.8m) | place: French Polynesia: Moorea | collected 2018-08
GAACAAAATGATACCATATGCAACATGTAAAGCACCCCAAAGGGTGTCTGCACCCACTGTGATTCCAGTCTGTGATCACTGGAACAGGGGTAAAACGGAGGTTTTGTCCGTCCAAGACGGACGGACGTGGATACAGGGGCAAACCAATATCAGACCGCTACCGCGGCTGATAACCAACAGGAGTACAAACCAAGCGATTCGGAATGAATCGTAAAGGACTAAAATGAGGAACAAAGGCACATTGCTGTACAAGAATTTATTTTTATTTTTATGAATTTATGACAAAAGTTTCATTGTACATGTGTTGTAGTTTGAAGGAATGACATACAAAAATCGTTCGAGACGTGTACATCAGTTCCGTCTTTGTCACAAAATATTGAAGCTTTGGTCTCTTGTTTTTGTTTGCCCAAAACCCAACTGACTTTTCTCATCAGGTCAAAATGGAAACGCTGCACGAAAGAAATACAGGTGCGGTGGGATTTTGCATTGAAAAGAAATTGTGGGGCGTTGAACACCACCACATGCAAAACGTTTTGCAGCACTGCGTGCACAAGCCTTGCATGTAGGCTTCACTGGAATATTTCTTTGCAATGCAAACTCCGAAACTTGTTCTGTTCGTGAATGGCCAGCCATCTGTCAACAACATGACACTTTGTGAAAGATGATGTGTAAGATACATGACAAGCACAAAAAGTTTGGCATCACAGAGAAAAGGACACAGTTACAGACTTGTCAACAACTGCACGACAACATCAAAATTTAATTAAATCAACATATACGACTCATTTGTCACTGAATGCAATGGATAACTACTCAAATCATCTGCAAAACACCACACACTCGTAAGTTTATAAAAATAACTTTTGCTCTTCCGTCCTCATTCATTTTCACCATTGGAGGTTGCAACAACAAACGAAAGACATAGAAAATGCCTTTAAACCCAACGTTCCGTTCACTACACGTCACTTTGAAGTCATTGAGTTCAAAATGGATCGTTTTCAACGCGAGTCTACACGGCACCCTACGTATCAATTTGGCGTGCAGATCTTTGCAAACTATCGGAACTGCCCTTCTACAAATCCGTTTCTCTTACTGCGCGGGTTCAACTTTCTTTTGTATAGCAATAATACAGCTACGTAACTGAACACATTCAGTATGACACGAATTAAATACGCATAAGTACAAATCTGACTTGTACATGTTTGATAAAAATGTTCTGTGGACCATTCAACAAACAACTGTGTACAAATTTTCAGGTTGCTCAATTAATACTTCACACAAGTGTACGTGCCTATGTACACATTTTGTGCAGAAGGCATGTGAATTCAAAACTAAAGGGATTTTTGTGAGAAACAAACAAAACAGATGTGTTCTTGAAAGCCCATACTGACTGCTGTACTTCGTTCGGTTCATGGTGAAATTGTGACGTGAAAGGTTCACCACAGGTGCACCATCGAACGCTCTTTTGGTTTCGAAGATATGTGATACAAGCCCAGTCCAGATTTCATCTGAGAGAATTCTTCCTGAAGGTAAGTTTCATCAAACACCCCCAATTCCATTCGGTTCACACTGTCAGTTGGAAGTCAAGGCAATCCATACGAGCTTCAAGCAAGGTGAGTCTGAGAAACAGACAGGTTATCGGCTTTGTGATTCGAGCGAAGCTGTCAACATTCCTCCACACCACAAACTTTTTTCCTTCTATTTCCGTGCCATTGCCGAGCACAAGTGGATTCGTGTAGCAATGACTTTTGTTTTCCGCCCTTGAACGTCTCTATTTTGTGTGTTTTCAGACGCCACACTGAACTTGTTTGAGCAAGAACACAAATTCACAGAAAAGCGCGACATTCGTATGATTGCCTGATTTTATCTGCATCCTGTATCAATCCAGGAGCGATAGTTTACAAGCTGACATGTGACAGCGAGACAACAGCGTTCCGGTGAAGTGATCGCACATCCACACGCGCAGGTCAGAAGCTAGCATTCAGACAAACTCTGTGCAGACGTGCGCAGTTGTTCTGTTGCTTCTCAACAACAAAAATTGTTTGTGTGTTCATGGTCCAGCCACTTGTTCTTCATGTTGACCAGGAGACAAATTTTACAAAAGGGTACGCAATCCCGCCCGTACGCACAAGTTTATGCCTTTTAACACGCAGGTGAGTTGGGTTCAAAACAAAGCTGCGACACAACAAAGAAGAAAGCAACGCACCCTTCACATTCAGTCACTTACGCTCGTTCCATTCAAATTGGTTAAATTTGGTAAATTCTTCACAAAACGAAGACTGTTTCTCCTTCTGAGACTGCGGAACTCGACAACCAAAAGTGGTGTAAGCACGTCGGAGTGTCCACAACAGAAAACAAATCGTGCGACAAACAAACCGTGCCTTGAATTCTTCATTGAACACATTTCAGGAGCTATTGTTCTGTTTTGCAATGTTTTCATGACGTCTTGAGAACAACATAAATTTTGTCCATTTCAACGGAAAAAGCGTCTGCAACAATCCAAATTTGAGAAGACAGGGCAACTCGGCCCTGCAGCATTCCTCTTCATTCTGGGTTCTTCCGATTTGTTCAAAGGAAAACACAACAGTCAACTGTATTTTTAACACGCATCACTTCACCCGCAACATTCAGATCAGCATTCACAAACACACAAAGAAGCAAAGCAAGAAAAATTTGAACAAATTCAATTAAATTCAAACCCACGTCTCAAAACAAATGTTGTGAACACACAGCCACAGTGCACAAGGAAACCAAAAAAAGTTCTGGAGGAAACAGCTGGATCCCTCTCCCTATTTTGTTTCTTTGTGTAGTCCTGATTTCTAATTTTGTCGAAACAAAATAACTCTTCGGCCAGCATACAGTACCGGAAACAAAGCATATTGTCCACTTTGCACCGACATCAGCGTTGGGTTGTTCGATTTTCGAAAAAATCAAAATATCACAAGACCTCAAAACGTGAGTCTGAATCACACACACACGCACGCACATCACACGATTCACACACATTACTGTAGAAGGCAAATAGCACATCACATGTTAAGGTCACCTTCGTCAACAAAATGTATGTGTACTGACTAGTTTTCTCTTGTTTTGGGTGGCTAAATCCAGAGAAAAAACTGACAGCCTGTCTTCACCTGTCTGACCTGAAGTGATTCATACTGTCTCATGATTCCTTGGCAGTAAAGTTCCAGCCCCCATGAACGTCATTTCGTTCGCTGCGACTGCAGGACGACATAGTTCCCAAGTGGCGCAGCGTTGCACCCTTTTCCGGTCCCAGCAAATGCATTTTGGGGTTCTCCGTTGTTCTGAGTGTGCAAACACCAACAGCTTTTAAATGCCGCCGTCCTCCTGTTTTTGAATGGTTGGTCCCACTGAAGTGCACGGCGCACTTCTCTGCGCGGTGACGCTGGTTGATCTTGTTACCGTGACGCCGGGTCGTTTTTGCAGCTACCACGCGTCCGTGTAACGCACGTCCACCTCTTGCAAACACGGCAACTTTCCCTTTGGTGAAAATAATGCAAAACAGGTAAAATATGGTTGTGCCCAAGACGGTTGGTTTCCTGCTCGATTTGCACGATTCTCACGAATCGCGCGTCGTCCTCGAACAACAATTGCAACTGCGAAACTCACCTTGAGTCCTTCAAACGTCAGCGCTGACAAGTTCGTGCTGTTCAGGTTCAGTTTTCGGAGACTCTTCATTGCTGGAAGAGAGAAAGCGACCCTGACCTTCACCCGAGACGCGTCATGCAGGAACAAATATCAGCCCTCCCACCACTGGCATTGCTCGCACAAGTTCACCCTTGCTTGTTCTTTTCTCCAGCATCAACTCCAAAACAAACAGGAAGTTGTCTTTTCACTCACATGCGATGCAGACGAGTCCCTTGTCAGTGACTGGAGTCTCACAGAGGTTCAACACTTGCAGCTTCTGGAGATGTTCGGACAGCAGCTGCAGCCCCGTGTCTCCAAACTGCGAGAGAAAACCGAATTGTGAGGGACAGAGCAACAAACACATACAACGTCCTCTTGCGACGTTTCGAACCTGCGCCACCACAAGCAGTACGCTGATGAGAGCGCACGCGCACTGACCTGCGTGCTCCACAGGTTGAGGTAGCGCAGAGACGGCAGCTTGATGAGGTCTTTGGCGCAGTTCGACGTGACCTGCGTGAAGGCGAGGCTGAGGCACTCGAGGTTCCCGAACGACCCGGAGCTCAGCATCTTCGCCAGGTCCGCGTCCGTCGACTTGGACGGAAGCGTCAGCTTCTTTGGGCCTCCCTTTTGTTGCTGGGGAAACCAACAGAAGACATTGTACATTTTTGCAAGACATCAACAACAAGTTTCGATAGCAGCAGCCAAGGTTTCCAGGACAACGGAGGAGATGAGGCAAACCAAACCCGGCACAACAGAGTGCGGATACAGTTTGTGGAGACGGACGCAAGATAAGCCAAAGCTGGAGCGCTACACGCTTTCCTGACATCGCTGGATACGCACCAGTTCCCGCAGCGCGATCTGGCGCTCGCAGAGCTGCGCGTACATGCGCTTCCCGGTCGACGTGCTCTGCAGCGTCGTGATGATCTGCATCTTCGTGTCCGAGCTCTCGATGATCTCGAACTCTAACATCGCGCACAAAACCTGCCGAAGAAATGGGTGTGCAAATCAGCAACAGTGACGGCAGAAAATAGTGATTGAGGCGCGTTCAATGCACAAGTTGATCAAGCTTCTGTGACACACAGAGTTCTCGGTTGATTTCCATTTAGAGGACAGGTGATCGGAATGCAGTCAGCTGGTGATGCCTTCTGTAGTGGCCAGTATAGCACGACTCCGTTTCGACTTCTGTTTGATTCAGCCAAGCTTCTCGAGTGTCAGAACAAACAAAGCGCTCGAGCCCAGGACCAGATCTACTCACGTCCATCGCAGCCTCGTTTTCACGCAGCGCGAGCAGCATGACGGGACTGATCATCTTCTGCATGGACGTGAGGAAACGTTTCCGCCGGCAGCAGCACCCCATAAGCACTCGCAACTGTGAAGCAGAGCAAGTCACGACATTTTCGATGGATCCCCAGCGGCAAGTGAGAAAGATTGGCCGTGTTGTTTCGTGACTGTTGCGCGGCACGACTCACCATGACACCGTAGAGCTCTCCGTCGTCCTCGCAGGCGATGCCGCCGGGGCAGTAGAGGTGGAACCAGCCCTCCTTCTCCTCGCGGATCCCCAGCACCGTCTGATGCACATCACAGCGCGTGTCCTGCACGATGTTCTGAATCGGCCGCTGCATCTCCCTGAAGATCAACAGCATGGGGTGACTGGACTATCGAGCGAGCACACGCGAAGTCCATTCAGATCAATTCCAACTTCACACATCATTGCAGTGTCTCGCACCCGGGAAAATTTCGCTTTCCAGAAAAGGATAAGCTCTTCTGTAAACAGCAACAAGTCATGCACGTTGCGTGCAAAAATTAAAGCCCAAATTGGTTCTTTCTGGTGTCGTCTGATCAAGCGATTTTCGCTCCACACCAACCCTTTTTTCACGTGATACGTTTTACTGTTTCTGTTGTGAAACTGATCTATCACGAATGTGGAACAGCTGTGCCTTGATGAAACGAAGAATAAACTTACAATGTGAAGAAGGTGTGCCCCAGAGCTCTGAAAAGATATAAATCGTGTACAGAATTTGCGTGAAAGTTTGTGAAAAAAAAGAACTGTTAACAAATTACCACTGCCAATTGGCAACAAACTGGCGTCTTTCATTCCACGCTGCATCCAAAAGTACGTCGGTTTCTTGTGTGAAAATTGGACGTTTTGTCTGTTTATCCATCACCGTGTGCCAAGTCAGCAGCTACTTACTCGTCTGGGAAAGGAATTGGCTGCAACAAGCTGCCCAGGTGTGGTCTCCAATCATCGTATTCTGACCTGTCAACGAGACGTAAGGGTTCATACACGCTGAAAAATGGTTCCTGTTGAACCGCACAATGACTTTGCGAGACCTGTTGCGACAGTTCACCTAATTTCCCGCATATTCACCCACAATCACGGAATCGCTATCGTGCTGTTGTTCCCCCCCCCCCCCCACACACACACTTGACAATAAAACAATGACTCGGAACGAGGTCAACATCTGGTGCCACGCAACAGAAAAACACTGAAACACACCTGAGCAAATGAAACATGTTCGCAGATCTGCCACCGTGAATTAGTCCTTTCCCAACTGTCACTTCTCGTCTCATCCCTTCGTCTCATCTCCCCAACGTCAGATAATTTGACACCGAGAACTCTGTCCTCTCGGTTGAAATTATCCCTGGTGGTGTTTTCCCTGATTTTGAGCCTCAGAGGGCCACTTACCAACTGAGACTGAGGACACTCACATGAACTCGAAGATGTTGATGTAGCACTGCACTTTGGAGTTCAAGTCTTCTTGGTCCTCGATGTACGCCAGGTTGTTATGTACCTCCGGCGGCCTGTCACAGACAAAGTTGTCACATTCAAGCCCTCCCCAAACTGAAATCGGACACAAAGAAGTAATTCCGTCTCAGGCGGAAGGGCACGCAGACACTCACTTGTCCTCGTAGATGTTGTAGACGGCGGAGAGACAGACGGCGACGAGGTTTGGTAGCACGCGCGGGTGTGGACACGTACTCGGCACCCCGTGCATGCTGCAAAGAACACAGGTTTGGTTCACACTTAGCGCTGCGTGCATCACGCTGCTGCCGGTGCTGGTTCAGCTTCAATTTTGGACTTCCCTTTCAAAGGCCTCAACATTTTATTCGGCCAAGAACCCAGAGATCAGTTTTGCTGGTGACGACATGAGATACAAAGCTCAACACAAGATCTTCAACAACAAATTGACGTTTCGCAGTTGCTTGACTTTTTATGTGTCAGCTCTTCGCCTTGCAACGCACCATTTGACGAACAGCCGAACAGCGTTGCGTCCGTCATTCTGCGAACTTAAGGCCTGAATGTACTCCTGGATGAAGGTGCGCATGCGTGGATACTTCCCGAAATCCTGAAAGGGCGAGCATAAATTTAGTCGTGTTGTCAAAGTTAATGTTTGCGTGGGAGAATAAAGTCAATTTTTCAGGAAGAATTCTTGTTGCAAAAATCAACTGAACAAAGTACGCTGAAACGCAAAATAATGTTCGGTGCCAAAACAAACCATCGGAAACAAATACAACATTAAAGTTGTCAATGAATGCAAAGCAAGATACGAACTGTCCACCAAAAATCTCACACAAACCAAAAGTCAACCATTAGTTCAACATGCAAATGCTCTCCGCCTGCAGATCAAGTTCTGCTGCAGACAAACGATGTTTCCGCAGGATTTGGGACAAAAAATCCTAGACCCACACATGACACACGCACACAAACGAACACACACACACACACACACACACACACACACACACATACACACACCAGAGAACAGCACAAACAGGTGCACCTTTCTGCACCTTACTGCTTGGAAAACTTATCCGGTGAGTTCATAAAAGGCAGTATCTAGAGTCCACATCGCTCGCTTCTTGCAAATTGGCAATCCCAATAACGTCTCTGCTTCACAAACGCAACATCAGTGAAAACTTGAGTCAATCGATCACAATGAGAAGGAACAGTTGATTCAACCTGTCAGGAGTGGTGAAAATGTAACACACCACAGAAGGCAAACTGCAGGCACTGAAACACGACAGACCAGATTCATTCTGACACGTCAAGAATTGATTTGTCCATCTTCCACGAAACAACGTGACCTTTTTCACTTGACCTCTTGAATCCTGACAGACTCGACAACATCCAACGCCGTTCACATGCGTGGCGCACCAACGCGTCCACGCGCACGTACTTGTTCGCGGTTGACATCGTCTCTGCGCTCGAGCCACAGGTAGAGCGCCTCGCAGTGGCGGTCCTCAGCGTACTGCGCCGCCAGTGCCGACAACTCTCGCTTCTCCTTGCGGTATAGCGCGTCCTCGAACAAAAACCCGACCTGCGTGCGCAGACGCACGAGCAGGGGCGCTGTCACTCCCGAACTTCGGAAGCGAACCTGCGCACAGCGCACAGGAGTCCGCACAGACACAACGAACCGAGAGAAAGACAGCAGAATACCAGCTCGCGTCACAGCAAAACACCAGGACCACGGACACCTCTGGTTGAAAAGGCAGATAGACGATGTTTCCAAACATGCATTTGACACGCAACCGAAGCAGAGGCACCAAAAGTCAATGACGAATGATGGAGTTGTCAGCTTCCACTGAATGGGACATTGAGATCATTTCAGTCACGAAACTTGACGAGATTCCACACTGCGGAACAACCAGCTGCCGAAGTCACAAACACACTGATTGAAAAGTTACCGGGGATTCATTTTTTCACAAGACCAAATTTTGGGACTTTCGTGTCGTGCAGGAAAAAACGTTGCCTTCGCACCCCGTCGCACCAAAATTTGGCATTCGAGCTGCGGGTATGATTTGCGAGACCGTGTGCGTAATCCAGAACTCGTCATTTCCCTCCAATTGCGGCCAACAGCGACATCGGCATCACACTGCGATCCAACGTTTGGACCAGACAACTGGCACTGATCGCACGCAACAAACTGAAAATAACGGAGTTGTTTTCTTCACGAACGTTGCGTCTTGGCGTGTGACTTTTCCTGCAGGGTGTGTTCTCTTCACCCAGGAGGAGATTTGAGCCTGCTGCTGCAGTGCAGAACGCATGACAGAAACCTGGCTTCGTTTTACCTGGTGAGAGACACAACGTGTGGCGGACGCCCGCACCACAGAGACTGAGAGGATTTATCGACTGGAGACAAAAGAACGTCCACGTATGTCCTGGTGCAACTTGTCAGTGCAGATGTCTTGGAGCTGCTCCAAGTGTCTGATCCTAACATTGTACACACTTTGCATTGATTCTCCTGTCAAGGTGGAGAGTAGATTTTATCCGGTGCGTGGTGGAGGAAACATGCTGTCAGAAAAATGAGAACAAGACTTCCACACTACGCACAAGACACAAACAAATAAAGAGTAAAAAGCCAAAAAGAAACAAGAGGAATCAAACAAGGCATAAACGGACTGAAACACCAAATAAGGAAAATTGCCTTTACAACTTGTGCCAAGCCGACGCATCGCTTCGTAACAAATGCAACACAAAGTCATCAGAACTGCAGTTTACGGCTGATTCAGACGCCAAGCCACCACATGTTTTACTGGATTGTTGCGCAGCAATCTTGGGAAGCGAACAACAAGGCCAGCATCGTTATCACCTCAAGCCAAGTACAGGTGTCACTTTGCTGACCTCGGTCAGCGAAAATCACCGTGCGACAAGGCAAATTGCCCTCGTTTACTTTGAAGCTGCAAAGCTCAAGCACGGCGCAGCACTGAGGGTGCACTGAGCTTGACAGACCAAAAACACTTCTTGCTGAAGACAATCGCTTCGGCGGACATGGTAGATCTACCCAAAATGAGTTTTTTGCCTGGGGTTTGCAACAAGAAAGCAGAGCTCGGAACACATGCGCATCGCGAGGCTGACATCATTGGAGGGGGGAGGCTGGGTGAGTAGGTGCCCGGGGAAGGACTCATCGCCGCCTGAGAACGTCACGCCTCACGCTACTGCTATCTATTTTTTCGCTCGAAAGGACGTGACTATGTGAAGAATGTGGGCCGGAGGGGCAGGCAGACAGTGATGTCCAGCTGACAATAACCAATCTTCTGGAACTGAGGGTGACTGCAATGGACGAGCTGATGCTTTGGTCGTTGGCACGTACAAACAGGTGTGTGGCGAGAGTTCTTACCGTGTTATGTTTCAGAATCCGATGCACCACGGGTGTGAAGAGTTCAATCACTATCTGCGACCGAGGACTGTTCTTGCAGTGCTGAAACAAAAAGCGTCGTGAAAGGTAAAAACGTAGATCTCGCACGTTGAGAGAATGATGCGCCTGCTCTGTGTGTGTGCGTGTTTTTGTGGGTGTGTGTGGGTATGTTGCCAAAGTTCCCTGGTCGAGTTCACGCGTGGAGCAGACAATCAGTCGTGCTGAACACAGCTAAACGAAAGGCATCCTGTGATTGCAGTTTCGCTTCCGGATTCACTGGATCAATCAACGGAGCGACTGTCCTGGGACCACGCCGCGTCGCGTCGCGCCACAAAAGGCGTTTCTCCCGGCCACAGAGTGCCCAGGGGACGGTGGTTGTAAACAACTGCAGAAGCAATAATTACACAACAGGACGCCCAAACCAACCACAAATTCAGCCCAAAGACCCAAAGCCTGTTCTCAAGGGATTCGAATACACCATGTTCCATCCACAGCCAGTATTGTCGGTGCTGTTGTGGGAATGCAATCACCAAAGGAGGCAAATGGTGCCATTTAATCTGGGGTCTACTGCTTCAAACAAAAGGAGAAGCTGGTGTTTTTGTGGACGCCGAGCAGGTCCCGCAGTTTACCTTGGAGAAGAAATCACAGATCTCCTGCGTCGGGTGATTATTTTCCAGTAGCGGCGCGAGTAGCACAATGATTTGCTCGTGAGCGACCTGACTTATTGTTTCCGCGTTCTGCAAAAGAAAATTCAAAGCAATTCAATTTTCTTTTCATTTGTGGTCTGCCTTTTTGTCTCGCTGCGGTGAAGTCCGCCACCCAGGGAAACGTTCTGGAAGCCAGACGCGAGGTGTGGGTGGGCACGTCAAGCATCAGGACAATTAGCTGATTTACTCGCTATTTTCTTTGTGGCGGTGCGAAAACTTAGTTTGGAGTCTCAGAAATTCGGCGTTGACCTGCAAAACACACCAAAGAAAACCTTCAATGGGAATGCGGAACGCACCCAGGCGAGTCAGCGTTGATAGATGCGAGTGAATGCGCAACGTTACGTCAACAATTATCAGGTGTGGACAAAGTTGAGTTGGACAGCGTGCTGCGCACGTGGTTTTCGTCGTTTCACCTCATTCTTCGCAGAATTTCAACACAAGAAAAAGCGGCACTGGCAGGTACAGTCGATATTCAAAGTCTTTCGACACGAAAATTAATCACTTCTCAGCACACTGTCCGAGTTGAATCGCACGCTGGCGATTTTAGATTTCAGTGCCACTGGATGTTCGCACAGGACAAAGAACTTGTGTTTTTGGTGGGGCAAAACGAGAAAGGTTTGCATTGGTTTTGTTCGGTGGGGGGAGGGGGGAAAGAGAAAGTGTGAAACAAAGGAAGCACCACAACAACACAAGTGACATTTGGGTCACAATCGATGTGGCCCCGCCAGTTGGTTTGATGAATGTGGCCACCTTAATTTGCACGAATTTCCATTTCAGTTCGGCGACTGCGACATTTTCACGAAGTGAACCACTGCAAAGGTGAATCCAACATCAGAAAGGTCGTTGGTTGGAGAAAGGTATCCAGTGCTCAGGGACGAAACCAAGGACGACTTGCGTCAGGACGTGGTTCAAATTCGAAATATATTTGACTGAGATCGCTCATCGGAAGGAGAAGGCGAAAGGGACGATGTCAACAGAAGCCGCAATCATTGATCTGGGTGACTCCGCAAAGATGATTTGTGCCGAAGTGTACCGTCGACTGTTTCCCAACGAGGAGGAATTGGCCAAGAGCTGGATTCCGACCATCTTCGAGATCAAGGTTCGCATACAGTTGATGCAAGACAAAGAAGAGCGAGAGACCGTGAAGAGGGAGTACTGCCGCCTGCTGGGTCGAAACGAGTTCACAGGAGCAAGCTTCTCGCCTCTCGAATTGAGCATTTGGATTGCAAGGTCAAAGGACAGTGCAGCTGACCACAAGCGTGTGACTCGAGAAGACGTCAAGAAAGCAATCGAACAACTTCCAGATGACAGAATACATGGAGAGCAATTGGTCCAGGCGTTTGACAAACTCGGCTTATGATGCGGCCTTGTTGTTGTTGTTGTGTGTGTGTGTGTGGGGGGGGATGCGTTTTGCTTGGGTGTTTTTGTGGTAACGCAGGAACAGTACAGTGAGCAATAAAATGGAAATCGTGTTGTGGTATTTCACGTTTCTACCGATAATTTCTCAGGGCCGACTTTGCTGTGAAGAATGTCCAATGGCTCACCACACCACCTGGTGTAGCCAGATTCACCACACCAACTGGTGAGGCCAGATTCACCACACCAACTGGTGAGGCCAGATTCACCACACCAACCTGGTGAGGCCAGATTCACCACACCAACCTGGTGAGGCCAGAACCACCACACCAACTGGTGGGGCTGACACACCAACCTGGTGAGGCCTGAACCACCACACTAACTGGTAGGGCCAGATTCACCACA
>JAAUXT010130473.1_pt1 | contig 12249 bp, 15 predicted proteins | sample 7278171 | NCBI WGS metagenome assembly JAAUXT01 (sample SAMN14350112, study PRJNA611818) | marine sediment metagenome | isolation source: surface marine sediment (1.8m) | place: French Polynesia: Moorea | collected 2018-08
ATTGCCATGCAACTTCGCATGGGTGAACCCCAATGTGACCTTGGTGTCCGTAATGCGGGGACGCACGCGGTGTGAATGAGGGCCTCGCTTCGCCAGCCCTGGCTCCACCCCAGCCCCACCACTGCTCCAGGCCCCTGGCTCCATGCCCCCCCCCCCCACCCCCCACCCCGCCCCCCCACCCGCCGGCCCCCCCCCCCCCGCCCCCCCCCCCACCCCCCCCCCGGCGCGGGGGTCATCCAGAAGTGGAAAGGTTTTCCAACTTTCTTGCTTTCCCAGATGCCATTTTTGCAATTTAAAATTTTTTGCCATTTTTCGAAAATGGGTCTTGTGGGGGGGTTGGACCCACTTTAGGAAAAATGGTCAGTGACCATCACTGATCATTTAAAAAGAAAAAAAAATTTGAAAACGGGTCTTGGGGGGGGGGGGGGTTGGACCCACTTTGGAAAAAATTGCCAGAAATTTTCAGTTTTGTTAAGTCCTTTTTTTTTCAAAAGCGGGTCCAACCCCCCCCCGCAAGACCCACTTTACACACACGGATGGACGGACATACAGACTGATGGTTATTACATTAAGCGTGTGGTACACGGCCCTCCGGGCAACCACACGCTTAAAAATTTCCAGGTCTGAAAATATTCAGATCAGGAAATTTCCACGTCTAGAGGATTCCAACTTCCAACTTTGTATGTGATGTGAAGTGGGTGGTAATCTGGAAGTGGAAATTTCCAGATCTGGAAATTATGACTTTCAGTTACCCTTCTCCCCCCCGCCCTTACAAAGTCAGAAAATTCCCACATTTGGATTGACTTTTCACCACCCCAATATCAGCGCGGCTCATATTTAGCAGTTTATGTATGAATGTCAATACTCCGCTTTCGTATTGATTTTTCAAGGAACACACACACACACACACACACACACACACACACACACACACACACACACACACACACACCTGAAACTCTTCGTCCTCGTCAGAGAACACGATCGAGTCGTTGTCGTCGTCGTCGGACGCGGCGTCAGCGGCGCCGTCGTCGTCCCCTGCGGATGTCGCGTCACCCTCCACAATGCTCCCCACGATCGTGAAGTTGTCCTGCGGCTTGAACTCTGCAAACAGCCACCGCTGTGTCAACCACGGTACATTTGAAAGGAGGCACCTTTTATCTGATTGACCCTGTCCCGTGATCATGAAAACAAACGTAAGTTTGCAGTCCTCGCACAGCAATTTTCAAGAAACAAGAAGGCTATCGCCTAAAAAGCGCGCGGTCTCCTTCGGGGCAGTCAGTTTCTCCGACCTCTGACCACGGTTGAGTTGGCCAGTTGGCCATTTGAGGGGGTAACTCTACCGTCGCAAAAATTTACGAAGTTTATCAAAATGGCCTCAAAATCATTCTAGTGAATTTTTATAATGGTTGAGTTTTCACATTACAAACCTCAAAATGATTCTAATTTTCTTCTGCCCATGCAATATGCAAATCCCATTTATGTCACTATCCCACATTAGAATTTCACAAACTTGGTATTAATCTGGAGCAAATCACATGCTTCATCACAAATCATTCAAATATCAGACTGAAAATATATTTGATCCACCCATACATGGACCCTGAACCTCATCAAAAAATTCCACATTTTTGTTTGTTTCATATTGAACCCTTGCTACAATAGTCACAAGCCTCATTCTATCAGATGCACATTATCTACACCCAAGGACCTACCAAAAAATCTTCACATGAAAAAAAAAATTGAAAAATTTGCTTACAACCACTTGCAGCTGACAACACATTTTTTGGCTATGAGAGCCAAAATCTCAAAAATTCAACTCAGACAGCCATAACTCAACAATGCCTTGTCTGATTTACACAAACTAAACACCAAAATCTTCCTCTCAGCATCCACTTTACTCTACTAGACTCCAGTAAGGTCCAAAAATTCTTAGAAAAAACAACAACTTGTTAACATCATAAAAATGTTCCATTTTTCACCTTTTTCAAAGTTTCAATTTTGGGCCCCAATGGTGCCCACACATGGGATAGGAAAATTTTTCCAACACCTTGGGCATTATCTACCACCAATACCTTCTACCTTTGTCAATTAGAATTTTGAAACTCTGTACAATTTTGCAGTGCAGCTTGCAACACTTTTTGTTCCAAACAAGAAGGCTATGCCTTAAACGTACATGGTTCACACCAAGTGATATGCCAGTTCAGGAAAAAAAAAACTGACCTGAACAATTTTTTGGCCCATTTCAGAAAATTTTCCATGTTGAGTTAGCCAGCCCATGCATGTTGAGTTTAATAGGGGGGGGAACTCAACATGGCCAAAAAAAGCTTGAAATGGCCAAAAAATGATCCTGGTTAAATTTCAACATGTTGAGTACCCCTGCCCCCACAAATAAACATGGGCTGGCCAAACTCAACATGGGCAAAAAAATTTAAATAAAAAGGCTTAAAATGGCCCAAAAATGATCATAGCAAATTTTCAGCATGTTGAGTTACCCCCCCCCCCCCGGGGAACTCGCCATGTCCACATACAAACATGACAAGTGTCATTGCAATAAGCATGTGGAAGGCCAAACCATGCGCTTAAAAAACAAAGAATCACATTCTGACTTTTGACCAACAAAAAACCTGCAATGAAGGCTACCATAACAACTGATCACTGCTTCTAAAATTTAGTCCCAGCAATTGTCTACATTTTCTCAACAAACATCCTTCAGCAGATGTTCAACCATTTCTGAGCTATAAAGCCATTTGTACAACCATACCAATTTCACCATATCAGTTGTGTTGGTTTTTGGCTGTAAAACTGGTAAAATCACAAATTTGTTCTTTTGACACTTCAGGCATTAACTGCAGAACAAAAAGTGAATGAAAAAAAACAAACATGACAAAATCAAAATTGTGTTTACACATTTAGCCTTTTGGTGCCTGGAGGTAATTTTTTTACCACTTGCAATGTAAACAAGAAGGCTATTGCCTAAAAAGCACACAGTCTCCTGTGAGCTCAGACCACAGTAACTGAACCATGCCAAAAATGAAAGTTGCTCAAAATGGCCTAAAAATCAACCTGGTGAATTTTTGTGATGGTTCAGTTGGAACCCCCTCACACCCCACCCCCCAGTTCAGTGAGGGCAACTGAACTGGGGGGTGACTCAACCATGCCCCCCAAAAAAATGAAAATCTCAAAATGGCCCAAAATCATCCTGGTGAATTTTTGTGATGGTTGAGTTCAACCCCCCCCCCACCCACCCCCAGTTACAAGGGGTAACTCAACTATGCCCAAAAAAATGAAAGTTTCTTAAAATGGCCTGAAAATTATTCTGGTGAATTTTTGTGATGGTTGAGTTGGACCCCCCCCTCACCCCCACCCCCTAGGTAACACAACCAAAAGTGACCACACACACATACAGTGATGGTGACTACAATAAGCGCGCGTCCTATCGGCAGAGCCAGACCGCACTCTCAAAAAGCACATGTTGTTTTTGAAAGCACTTTGTGCGAGCACTGGCTTTGTGAGTCCCATCAGCGAGTGTGGTGGGGTTCGCTGCCAATCACTCAAAATTATCATCGCTGTCATTCGTGACACCAAGTACAACAGACGGCGCCTCAGATAACACTGATCACTGCAGATGTACCATCAAACGACCCTGACCACAACACCGCCACGGCCACCTGAGTGACCACGAGAGTAAACTGACATGCGACACTGACCCTTGAGAATCTCGACGAGGCGAAGCACCCTGGGCGTCATGTAGCGCTTGAAGTCGTCCAGGCACGTGACACTGTGCTCGTACTCGAAATCAACCATGGCTGACAACATCGACAGCTTCGTGGACGCCATCTGAGCGAAGAGGCGTTCAAAGCGAGACATGCTGGCGTCGTGCTCGATGATCTTGTCGAGCTGGCGGCGCAGTGCTGACGCCGTCTTGCCTGCAATGGAAAAACGCAACGAGTCTCGACGAGCTCTTGTTGAGATCAGAGATCAGCGTGCGGTGACTCGAGGTTGGCATTGCTCCTCCCAGTCAGCGTTGATCTGTTACGAGCAGCCATCTTGGGACCCAACCAGAAGGACTCAGTTCGTCCAACAATGACCCACACCAGTGACCCAGTTCGGCCAGCACTCACCTGCACACCAGGGACCCAGTTCGTCCAGGATGGTTTTGCACTCGATGAACACGCACTTGGGCAGCCTCCGCGGGTCGTGCTCTCCGGCCTCGGCGTCGAAGGGAACGCGCGAGTCCAGAACAAAATTCAGCGCAGAGTCCAGCACGTCGCTCATCTCCTGCACCAGACCCGTTTCGTCCTCGTGCTTGGCACACTCGATCATCTTCTCGGCCGGTTTCGTCCCGTGTACATCTGTCATCACCATGTCCGTGGCCGTTTCGGCCACGCTGTGCAGGGTCTTCTCCAGCGAGTGGATTTTGTCCTGAAACGTGGGCAGATTTCACAGAGGGGCCTCACCAAATGAGAACCTATTTCTGAAAGTCTTTTCCGTCACGTTCGGCACCACGTTGCGAGCAAGCTTTGTGGTCGTCCACTAAATTGTACCAGATAATTGTGAGAGGCACTGTGATCTGGCGGATTCAAGGTGACCGAATTTAGTGTTGCCCCCCAATGTCGCGCTGAAGGTGCACACAGCTCAAAAGGTTCAAAGTTATTTCGAATGACCACAGGAATGTTCCATGTCTGTCAGGTTGAATTCCACGCCGAGTTTTCCTGCAGACAACCCAATTTGGAAAAGTGGAACTTTTGCGTGGGTTTATATGGCAGAAGTGGGGTACCTCGAGGTCGCGCTCGGTGCGACACTTGGTGTTGAGTATGGACGCGGTGAGGCCGAGCACACGGGGGCGCTGCGTCGCGTCGCACAGGTCGAAGCAGCGCATGATCTCCGCGAACGGGTGCGACTTGACGGCGTGGTGACACTCGTCAAAGACCAGCAGGTTCACCTGTATACCAACAACCGCAACTTGTCAGTGTGCTCAGAAATGGAAGGATACAAATCAAAGAAACTTAAAAGTTGAGACAAGAAGGCCACGCGTTGAACTGCAGTTTCTGTTCTGGGTGCACACCCTGACTCTGCAGCTTTGTTGTCCGTGTCATTCTGCAATGTCAGCGGGAGTGGCATGGGGCTCCCCACCACACAGTTGTTCTGGTGTTTCACGGATCATTGTGCACGCTGAGTAACCTTGCTGACCTCCCTGCATCCATGCCCACTCCCTGAACGCACCTTGTGGAGAGGCATGAAGCCGTGCAGCAGGATGTCCAGGAAGATCTGAGCCGTCATGACGAGCACCTGGTTTGCTTGCAGCTCGCGGTGCCAGTCCGTCTCTGTCCAGGCGTCGACGCCCATTTCGCCGCAGTAGCCGCGCACCGCCAGGTTCGTGTGCAGCGCCATCACGCCGCTCTGTTGCTCCACCAGCGGAACTGCGCATGCGCAACAGCAAATCAAAGGTAAGCCAACCAGAGTCCACCCAACTGCTCATGCCGCAATTGCCAATACATGTACATAAACGCGCAATGTTTCAGTACGAAGCAAAATTTTCCTCGGGGACTGACACTGATGATCATACAAACAAGTGCGCAGCAATTTTGTGGGCATCCTGTCGGAGTGGACGCACCTGTGTTGACGAGGAAGACGGTGCGGCGGCCGTCCTGGTCGTACGGAGCGCGGATCTGGTGCGCCAGCTCGTTGATGAGCATGACGGCGATGAACGTCTTGCCCGTGCCCGTGCCCAGACACACCATTGTGTTGCGCGTCAGAGACGCGTCCAGGATTTCCACCTGAAAAACACAGCGCCGCCGGCCTGACTCAATCGGGAAGTTCGCTGTGAAAATGTGACTGGTCTTTCATGCTGAAGCCGCAACGCTCACACTGCCAAGCTCACGCCTATTTGAAACTGACGATTTTGCACACGGGCGTAGATTATCGGGACTGTGTCAATGAAGGCGTGGGCACAAAACGTGAACGCAGGCGCTGTCGCGGTACGGACCTGGTATGTGCGCGGTGTGAAGATGTGCGTGGGCACGTTGTCCTGACGCTGGTGTTTGTTCCTGCCGCCAGCGCGTATCGCCTGTGGCTGCAGCTGCTGCTGCAGATGCAGCGAGTGTGTGTTGGTGGCATCGCCCTGTTCATTGCCCCGTGTCATTACAGTCTGAAACACACACGGAAACTGGGGGTTGCTGTCGCCAGTTGATGTTGACCATGCAAGGTCATGCACGGTCATCAGTTTGTCAGTCATCAAACATGCTTGTGGACTCGAAGCAAGTCTGCCCTGGGGCGGATCCAGAAAACGAGTATGCCTTTCAGGACATTTGTCGCGGAAATACCCTGCCGTTCAGTCCGGACGAGCCCATACCATGCTGCTCATAGTTCAAAAGGAAATGGTGCCAAAATTGCCTCAGCCAATCACAATACATAGAGAGATGTTGCCTCTTTGGCATCTGGAATTGAAATGATACTTATGCTTCTTCTTCCAGGGCCATTTCACATGTGCCCTGGCATGAGTACATGTATAAGTAATACTCAGCCATTCAGAATTCATCTCTTTGGTGTCCAGATCAAAATGATACTTATGCTTCTTGCTTCTGCCAGGGCCATTTGCACATGTGCCCTGGCATGAGCATAAATACTGCTCAGCCAATCCGAACATGCAGAGAGAGATGTTGCCTCTTTGGTACCCAAAATCAAAACAATACTTATGCTTCTTCCCAGGCCATTATTTCTAACCCAAGAGGTAATCTGGAAATTTCCAGATTCTGTGCTGATTATTGGTTATTGGACCTGATCAATGGTGATTTTTCAGGGATTATTTTCCAGGTTGACAATGGTTACAGTACAAACAAATATGTAAGTGAGTTCAGATCACCTTCTAAAATTCTGTCATTGAGTCTCAACAGTATTCTCATCAGTAACTCAACATGGCCAAAAAAAGAAAAATGCTCAAAATGGCCTAAAAATGATCCTGGTTGAATTTCATCATGTTGAGCTACCCCTCCCCCTGGTAACTCAACATGGGCTGGCCAACTCAACATGGACACAAAAAATCAAAAATGCACAACATGGCTTGAAAATGATTCTGGCTAATTTTCAGCATGTTGAGTTCCCCACTGGTAACTCAATGTGTCTACACACACACAGACTGATGATGATTACAATAAGCATGCATCCTATTGGCAGAGCTGGACCATGCACTTAAAAACCTATAATTGGCTTGGAATCAATCACAAACTGATAACAGGTGATCCAGACTCAATCATAAAAGAGTTCATGCCATTCCCCTTCTTGATCTACAACAGAATCATCAGGATAATATTCTGATCAGATCCAGTCACTGACCAGTATATTTCAAATCCAAAATTAATTTGTCAAATTCAATCACATTAGGCAGTTATGGGAACCAGATATATTTGCCTTTGAGCACCTGAGACAGGAATAATTAGTTATAACAGAGAAAAAAATTGGTCTCTGCACATATTGTGAATAGAGAAACCTGGCTGTGAAAAAAATATTCTGAAAAGAATAGCTTTCTACTTGATCATGCTGTGCCTGAAAATCCAAGCTCACAGATACAAGCCACAAACACTGGTGATGGGGCAAGGCTGTCAGCTGGCTGGACGTTAAATTTTTGGGCTTGGTACTTGAACAGGGAAAAATGCACACCCCTCTGGGGCAGAAAGAGTAAATTACTCAATCTTCCTGTGAGCTCATAGCACCAAGATCAACTTCAATATGGAGATCATGAAGTATTTTCCAATCACTGCCAATATGAAAATTAAGTGCCTGAAATTGCGAAGGAATCAGAAATTGTGAAAACAGCCCCGTGTTCCGGAAAGACGTGAACACGATTGATTGAGTCAGAATGTTATCACACAGACAAGTCCAACACACCAGTACAGGTCTCAACGACATGCACGCAAACGACAGCAACTTACTGAGCATACTTCGCACTCGTCAAGTTTACAATGAGAACTCGAAACGTCGCGAAATCGGAACATCCGTCTCCAATGAACTCGAAACGTCGCGAAATCTGAATATCCGTCTCCAACGGCGGCGATCCTGTCGAAAATTTAGCGACCTGCTCTGCTTTGGCCCTGAATCCTGTGCTTGGTTGTGGAAATGTTCAGACGGGACACCAAGCGCCGTGAAGCCGCCAGCCCTTTTTTTCTGTTTTCTGCAAAACCATTGTCTGTCTGGATGGAAACGGTGGTCCAATTCTGTCTTTCGACGGACGCTGCAGTGAACCAGTTCAGCAGAAAACATCGAGAATGCCCCTGGCATTGTGTCGCGCGTTGAGTTGCATCCGTATGTTCCAAGTCCAACATACTTTTTCTCGCACCGATGTGGGAGTATATATCGTGCTTGGAGAAAATTGGACTGGGCAAACTGCTTGAAATTGAGAATTGAGGGCTGTGATTGGCTGGAATTATGACTGACACTAATCACAGAGTTTGACACACCAAGAGCCAATGAGAGAATAGCTTCCATCTTAGTTTGGTCAGTCAGGAGTGGCAGCCATTGTGGGAAGGCAGGATTTCAGGTCAGTCCCATATTATTGAATTTTTTCAGTGAAATAAGGGGAGAAATGTGTGTGAATGTAATTTTAAATTGAAGTTGCAAAGGTATTGAGTGAGGATGGCCAGAAAAGTTAGTGGATTTTGACAGATTTGGGGGATTTTTGGAGGGATTCAGTGGGTAGCCTGAAAATGTTTCTCATTTCCTTCATGAAATAATGGCTTTAATGAAGGGAGAAACAATGTAGAAAGAAGGCATTGTGGCAATTATTTTGTGTGGATTCATTGAATTTTTGGTAGATTTTGAGGGATTTTGATTGGGAACTGGTGGGAACCCCAGGAACTGCAAGGGAACCACAGGAACTGCAAGGGAACCATAGGAACTGCAGGAACCACAAGGGAACCACAATTCCACACCCAAGAGGTGTCCCATTGCAGTTCCCCCTGTGGTTCCCTTGTGGTTCCTGTACTTCCCTTGTGGTTCCCTTGCAGTTCCCATGGTTCCCTTGCAGTTTCCTTATGGTCCTGTGGTTCCCTTGTGGTTCCTGTGGCTCCCTTGCAGTTCCCTCGGTGGGTGAGACTGCCATGAACTCAAAGTTCATGACCCTCTTGTTTTCAAGAAATTTTTGAAAGTCCAAACTCCAACCTTCAACTTGTCCATGACAGAGTGCCTGGGTTGGGGGGGGGGTTACACATGTTTCTTCGCAGCCACCAGCAAAAATTTTTCTGAGTCCAAAACTGCAACCACAACTTTGTGAGTGGGAGGAGGGTCACTATATCCATCATAGAAAAGTGTGAGGGTCACAACATCATGAAAAATTTAGGCTGCCCTCAGAAAGAAACCTGTGTGATAGCCTCCCCCCCCCCATTTTCACTGAGTCATGGAAAAGTTGGGGGTCACTACTTCATGGAAAAGTTTCCATGGCATAGTGCCCAGGGGGGATCACACTGGTTTCTTTCTCAGGGGGTCACACAGGTTTCTTTCCCAGGGGGTCACAGAGTTTCTTTCTCAGGGGGTCACACAATCTTTCTCAGGGGGTCATACAGGTTTCTTTCTCAGGGGGTCACACAGGTTTCTTTCTAAGGTGGCTAAACTTTTCCAGGGGTCACAGAGGCTATTTTTCTCAGGGGTCACACAGGTTTCTTTCCCAGAGGGTCACACAGGCTTCTTTCTCAGGGTGGCTCTACTTTTCCAGGGGTCACACAGGCTTCTCTCAGGGGTCACACTGGGTTCTTTCTCAGGGGTTACACAGGTTTCTTGCTCAGTGGTCACACAGGTAGGTTTCTTTCTCAGGAGGGGGGTCACACAGGTTTCTTTCTGAGGGGGTCACATCACGGAAACTGAGGTGTGTACAGACTGACAGGCAGACAGATACTGATTACTCAAGTCGAGCGAGCGCGACTGGAAAACAAAGACAGCCCCCCTCCCCCCCCCCAAAAAAAATGACACGGTTGTTTTATGAAAAAACAAGCGATCCGAAAACTGTATTGGACAGGTTTTTGTACCAGGTCAAGAAAAAGCCACCAAAGTGGATTTTCAACCCTGAGACTCATCGAACGTTAACTCCCCAAACATGGTGGGGTTTTTCTTTATAATAAACTGTTCAGGTTCTGGCTCCAAGAACTTTGAAAGAGAAAACCAAAAAAGCTGTTTCCCCCTTTCTTTTCATGCTTGTTTGTTTGCATGTGCTTTTGGTTCTGGTGCCTGGACGTCTGTCGCACCTCGACCAGTTTCACCCGATGAAAGACTGCACGACCGTGCCTTCAATGCCTCTACAAACTCTGTTCTCGAAAATTGGTTTCTCATCAAACAATTCAAACATTCCCACACAACCTTTGAACGCATAGATCTATCTGCGAAGCAAGCTGATCTCGACCCCCGAGGCACAGAAAGATATGGACAGAACGCTGCGTTTGGAAGAAAAGCTCTTGCGTCGTTCCAAAGCCCAAGAGCAATATTCACCTTTCCAACTGGACCTTGCCAAACCTGTGAAAAAAGTGTTATTACAAGCAGTCACAATGCATACAGTTGAGGCACATTTCGAGACACAGGCGCATAAAAAATAACTTACATTGGCGGGATTCGCACTACAAGGGCGCAGCCATATTTCTTCGTGACGTCACACAATGGGTCTGTTTACAACGGCGGTAGACACCGTAGATCTAGATGAATAAAATTGGCCGACCGGCCTCGCGTGATTTGCATCTGGAGGGTCAACAGCACCAGACAAGAATAAATTAGACCAATGCCAACTTTTAAAGTATTGCGTATTGCTTTCTGATCAAATCCCTTCCTGGCGCCTTATCCTTGACCAAGAACAAATCTACAGACCAAATATGAACACAATTGAGCACTATTTTCATGGAGAAACTGCTGTACACATGCTTTTGGAAGAGGATGCCTGTTGTGTTTGCACTTGACCAGTACCCAGCCATTGTGCACAAAACTCATTGCAAACAAACAGAGGTGATTGTATCCCTGTTGCAATAAAAATAGCTCTGTGGAGCTCATGGTGATTTGAGGACATTTCAGTTTCTCTGATTTGGCTTGCTCTGATTTGGCTTTGGCTTGCTATGATTTGGCTTGTTCTGATTTGGCTTGCTCTGATTTGGATTGCTCTGATTTGTGTCACTTTTTTTTTTATCAAAATTCTTACTTTTTTAACTTTACATTTACAACTTAGCACAAGCCCAAATGGAACAAATTTGACCAAACAGAACTTTTATATATTGTTTCACAACAATATCCACATATTGACCAAAAGAATTGCCTGATATCTATTAAATTTAAATTTAAATTTTATGTTAAAAATGACTTTTTAACCCCAACTTTAGCCCTACCTGAAAACTGTGTAAAAAAATTTCAAAAATCAAAAATTGAATGCTACCACTCAAACCCCCATACAATAGACTATATTTTGTTGATATACTTCTTTCACCAAATGCTTGTACTTTCCCAGATACAGAGCCATTTTCTACATCTGCACCCCATATTTTCTGCACTTCCAAATTTGAACTTTTGACCAAAAGAACCCTAAAATTCCAAAAGCCCAAAGCCCAAATCGCTCAACCCACCTCCAATCACCTGAAAAGCACTTGTCAATTTTTTACTTCAGTGGCTCTTGCCAATCAAATTTCAGGTCAAACTTGTGAAGCAAAGTTTGTCTGTTCGACAAAGCAAAAACTTTTTAAATTATATATTTATGTGTGTGAAGCAAAGTTTGGTTGGTCTGAGAACTTTTCTTCTCCAGATTCCACTCTTGTACCACTTGGTCCAGAATTTTGGACACTGAAATTCATTTGTTTCAATCCAAAAGTGCATTGAAAGATTCCCAGGTAGCATTGGGTGCCAACAGAAATTTCAGGCAATTGTGGTACCACCAAAGCCAGAACCATCAAGTACTGACCTTCAGTGGTGCGACGTTTCCAGCTCCTGGGCCAAGTGATTGATCTGGGCCCTGTTTCTGGAAGCTTTCTGTTTGGGAGAATATTTCCTCTCAAAAAAATCTCCTACTAAGGAGGAAAGTTGGGAGAAATCTTAGAGTTAGGAGAAAAATAGGGAACAATTTCTCCAATATTTTCTCCTGTCTCCTCATTTTCCTCCTATCTTAGGATATTTCAGGACTTCAGGAGAAAAAGTTAGGAGTGCTCCAAGAGGACTCCTAACTTTTCCTCCCATCTTGGCTTTGAGAAACTCTCCCTCATGAGATGAGAGACAATTTAGGATTTCTCTCAGAGA
>JAAUXT010067670.1_pt1 | contig 12245 bp, 12 predicted proteins | sample 7278171 | NCBI WGS metagenome assembly JAAUXT01 (sample SAMN14350112, study PRJNA611818) | marine sediment metagenome | isolation source: surface marine sediment (1.8m) | place: French Polynesia: Moorea | collected 2018-08
CATTTTCTGACTGGGGTATTGGTAGATTGGGACAAACGCTGCCCGCGGCTGATTCTCTACTTGAAAGTCTAGTTTGCAATGTGTTGGTAAAGTTACCGTTTAGTTCCGTGTGTGAGGCGCACTCTTCAGTCCCAAAATTGAGGGGTGCATCGAGTGAGGGGTGCATCGAGTGATGGGTGTAACTTTTATCACTGTTTTGATGGGTCATGTGCCAGAAAACAGGCAAAAAATGTTTTGTCCTTGCTGGGAACGTTCTTCCCTGCTTCTCTGCATGCGGGATGAACTTGAACAAATGGTCTCTGTTTTCACCGTGTCCAATTGTGGAGGTGACCCACTTCTGCGTCATTCATCAAACTGATTTCGAATCGACAACTTCACGTTTGACCGCCATCCATTCTCGTTGGGCGGCCGGTGGTGTTCTGGAGGGAGGGAGTCGGTCTCCGGCATCGCAGCGCAGCGATCGAGACCTGGGGAATTGAATGTGTTCATTTGACTAACATTCAGCTCTGCTGTTGATTGAACAAACGCAACGTGTATGTGTTTGTCGGTGCGCATGTAGCTCGAGTAATGACTCCCGTCACCAGGGGCTGTGGAATTGACACAGCTGAACACGCGCCTTGTCGGAGCTGCTGCTGAGGCTCCTTCCCGCCGCGCCCCACATTCACGAGTAATTAATCGCAAACATCTGGGTCAAGGCGATTTGCTGATGGGACGTCGTGGGATTTGGGTCAACGTCTCCACAGTGGTCGAACCTGGTCGAATTCACCACGTGGAGGAAGGTGGCTCAAGGTCGTGTGTGTGTGTGTGTGTGTGTCACAATGTCCCGTCAGAAGCACTGTCTTTGTTGTGAGGAAGCAGATAACAGCGAAATGTGTTCAGAATGCCGCACCAGCCATAGTTGAGTGAGGCAGATGAGTGATGACCCGACGTCGCCCAACCTTTTGAGTGGAAAGATGCATGACACACCTGCAAGCGAGTCAAAACATTCATTTAATGTCGATGCTGTGTGTTGATTTGACGCGTCCATCAGTTTTCTTTTGTCCGAGTAACGAAGAACAGATTTTTGCCACAGTTTGACACCGCATTGTCACAGAAACGAATCCTTTGTGCGTGATTTTGTTGGCCGACATTCTCTTGCATGACAGACAAAGATTGCGAGTCCAGCACACACTTTGTGCACTGGACTGGGGGACATGAAGCAGAGACGTGCAGACGGTAATGGCACTGGAGCCAGGTAGCCAGGTCCGCTCCTTTGTGCACAGCGGATAAGCCGCCTCGGGCGTCTCAGTGCAAGGTCGCTCCGCCAGCGGAAACAGTCGCAGTCTTGGAGAACCCGGATTTGGGTCATTCCTGCAGGGTTGTTGAATGCACCTGGAGCTCTTGTTTGGGCGGGGATCTTTTTTTTCCAATTCTTAGTTTTGATTGTGAATGAGAAGTTGTCAGGTACCCAACTCTGTGCACGACATTCAGGACGGTGACGGAACAAGTCCCGAAGAAGACGGCTTGGCCTGCGTGACCGCGGCGTCCCGTCCCGTCCCAGGGAAGTGACAGTCCGAACGAGTCACGACAGCTTGACACCGAACCCGGGAGCGCGACAGCTCTGGCTGCACGAGGCGCAGGTCATTTCCGCGTGAAACCGCAAAATTGTTGCAGTCTGCGTGGGGATCCAGGGGCAGAGTCTTGCAGCTGACACGTGCGCAAAGGGCTCCACTGCGTCGCGGTGTGCCAGGGTCGTCTGAGGACAGGTCGCATCAACAGATCCAGGTGGCCTCGGGGTCAACCCCTCACAGCGTGGTTATTAGCCATCTTTGATGTTGACTTTGCAACTCTAATGAATGGGCCAGCTGCCCCTGGGTGAATTTCTTTGTGGCTCGTGTTTGATAAATGAATCAGAATATCACGGATGCAGAAACACCTTTGTGTACGTTGTGTGTCATTGTCGTTCCTCCCCCCACCACTCCACCTTGATCCGAAGTTTGCGGAACAATGAATGGATCCCGGGAGTTTGGCGGGATGGCAGCGCGACCGTCGGGACGGACGGACGGACCGACCGCTGCCCTCGATCCTCACCAATCAGCGGCCACGGTGCGCGACCTCCCGGGAGGGAGGGAGGAGGGGACGGGGGGGGGGGGGATCTGTGGACAGGTGAATGTGGTCCGTGCCGAGGAAATGGTACTACGTAAATATACAATTGTTTGACAGTGCAAAAGAAAAAAGTCTCAGACTCAATTTCTGGAACATTTGTCTCAACCCAGAGTGGGTCCAGAAAACCCAACCGCTCTCCTGACAGGCCAGTTTTACACGCGACAGGCACAGATGGAACGGGTCAACGCCACATTGGAATGAGGCTGCGCGTTCTGCATGCAGCTTTTCCAGCTGGAGATCAGCAACGCAGTGAAGATCCTGGGGGCTCCCCGAAGGAGAGACGCGAGCCGTGTGACTTAGTTTTCAGTATACAGGTCAGCGAGAAGGAAGGCAGCGCGAGTCCTGGAGATCTGTCAATTGAACATCACGCCAATCTTTTCAATCCGGACTTTTCTGCCCAGTCGAGTATCACTCCGCCCGTCCATACGACTGAGAGACTGCTGCTTCGAAAGCGTGCGGGGAAAAAACTTTCAGGATTGAGTTTCGTGCTACGCCGTGATTTGCCTTTATCTGACAAAGTGGTGCCCCACGCCACTGTTCAGTTTGTGTTGACTTGCACAAATGTTTCACCTTGGTACGGAGGCCAAGATTTGTACAAGACACAGCAATGCTGTGAGATGCCAACACCACCTTTGCACCGCGACGTTTGTGCCAAGCGAGAAACTAACGCAGGTGGTAAGCTTCACGTGTTCCAAACGGCGGTCGTTTGTAACCTTGGAAAGCCATATTTCATTGTCGTTATGAAAGGACAAAAGTGTGTGGCACCAACTTCCGCGCAGCAGAGTCTGATAAATGTTGGAATGACACGCGAAATTCTGGTTGTTCCCGAACTGGACCTGCCTTATTTTCTTGGTCGCGGGTTCTTGCGCAAAGGGGGGAAGGAGTCACTTGCTGCAGATGCAAGAAAAGCAACGGGCAAGAGCCACCCGCAGAGGAGTTGAAACACAGCACGTCAACACCAAAACAAACTTCCTCCTGCCAGAGTGATGAGTGAGGACCACCAAACCCAATTCACTGGCATGCTCCTTCCCAGCCTCATTCACACGCGCCTGGTTCTGAATCTTCTTGTTCGTACGCAAAGGTTGTTATGAGACCTTGGCGCGAAACATTTTTTTGAGACTCTTCAATTTACTGCGTCGTGTCTCAAGACAATGCAACGCCGTTCGCAGCTGCTTTCACAGAAGAAAAAAAATCCGAGCAAGAGTGACTTTTGAGAATGAAGGGGAACGTGGGCACTTTATGCAAGAGACGAGTTTCAAAGAAAGGCAAATTGTACAAAAGGAAAAATGGCACATTGGGAGTCAGTCTTGTGCGTTCTGTTGCTTGGTGGCGCTGTTGTTGTCAAATGGTGTCCCCGACAGCCGTTCTCTTCCACGAGTTCAGCAAAAATCAACTGTCGTGTCCAATTGTTGCTGCGGACAATTTCCTGTCTGGTCAGTACAACTCAATTTGCGGTGATGATGATGCTCAGACGACAATCAGCAGCAGCTTCAGCTCAACTCGCTGGAGCCTCGTGACGGGTACTGTGCGCTGCGGTAAACAGTGACCAGACGCGCCGTACTGATGAAGCCTGATGACGGTCGGCTGCGGAGGCAGCAGTAAAAAGCTCATTATCAGTGAGCTGCGACCACATCAAACGCGGGATGGTACATCACGTATGGGATGGTACCTGTGCTGTGGGACCCCTGGGAGAGCTGCTGTAGATGTGGAAGGTGCCTGGGGGTTCGTGACTTCAAGGGAGAGAAGTGTGTGTGTGTGTGCGTGCGTGCGTGCGTGCGTGCGTGCGTGCGTGCGTGCGTGTGCCTGTGTGTGTTCTTGGACTTTGACCAAGATGTGCGTGAGACAGTCTCAGAATCTTCCGAGACTGGTGAAGTGAATTCTTGTACTGAGCAGCTGCGATCATTTGGGCAACTTGACGTTTCATCGGTGGATTGAGGTTTATATCTGACGCTGTATGCGCCGTGGATCCTCGGATCCCTGGAGGCGGGCCCCGGCGCCCCCCGCGCCCATCCGTCACGCCGCAGACAGGTGACAATGAATGAAGTGGGCGCCGCCGAGACAACTCCATTGAGGCTGCGGTGGGCGGTGCGGCGCACACGCGGGACGTTAACGCCTGATGAATCGCTCTGCGGCGGGTATTGTGTGAATTAGAACCGCATTAATCGCTGCGCCGCGACAATGGATATTAACGGCCGTTCGTTAGCGCTGGATTGACGGCTTGAATTCATCTTAATCAGGGCTGTGCTGGAAGGCGCGGAACTCAGCCGAAGTCCGACGCGTATGTTTGGTCCAGAGAGTTTGTGTGCAGGACCTCAGTTCGAGTGAGAAGGAATGTTCTGTGAGCGTTTTGTTTGGTGTCGGGCAGGTTTGATTTCCGGATCATATGGGCTTGTCTGCGTGCACTCAATGCACACACACACGCACACACACGTATAACTCTTCGATTTCTGAGGAGTACGTGCGCGTAATTCTCCACAGTTCTCGAAGTTCACAAGCTTGCGAACTTAGGAACGTCCTCGGTGCGTCAGTGGAGTGGCATGCTCCTCGTGGGTCTGCCAGGGTCTCGCTATATTTGCTGACGCCAGCCAAGGAATGCACTGCAAGACGAGCGTGTGCATTCTGTTGATGCCCTGCGGTTTATCCAGGGAAGGAAATACCAGCGTGACGAGACAGTCACATGTGCAACTTTTGTGCACTGTGCCAAATTTAGCCTGTTTGCTCAGGAGGGATGTTGAAAAGTCCCCGGTGTTGGCTCTGCACGCTGCAAGGAGTGTACATTCTATTCGGAAACGGGTAAATCCGCATTTCAGTTTCCGGATGACATCGGATGTGGGTGAGAGTACTTAACTTGTGAACAATGGGGTGAGCTTGACGGCACAACGTTTGAAACAGTTTTCTCGTGTGTAGCTATCTTCGTGGTAAATTTCAAGTTGGATTTTTTTGTATGTTTTCAGAGAAACGAGGTGAGGGGCTGGGAATCGGAAGCAATAAAACTTCCCTCGAGCGAGGGCCCTGCGAAAAGGGCAACGACCGAGCGAGCAGCGAACGGAACTTTGCATCACGGTGAAAGCGCATCCAGTTTCTCCGGCCGTGTCACGATACGTTTTGTCTGGAAAAAGTCATGTGATCCTTGTGTTGATAGTTCACTGGATTTTACATTGGAGATGTGTCAAGCAAAAACTACGGATGTGTGGATGGAACCAGAAACATTGGAGAAACGAACCAAGAGCTGGATGTGACCAGCGGAGATTCGGTGTGTTCCGACTGGAATGTGGTCTTCGTACACTTCGCGTCTGCACCTTGGATGTAATTTCGTGGTCATCACAGGACGGAGCTGGTGTTCGTCAGAATCATCCGCGAAACAGGAAGCGAAATCCCCGTTCACGTCACTCGGAACAATTGTCGTACTTCATGGACTAAAAACTGCTGATGGCACAACAACCACCGCCCACTCTTTCCGCTGTGGGGATTAAAAAGCATTATTTTGCGCTATCTTTGGAACATAATCACTTCCTGTGATACTTTCGTCAGTCCCAGCTGCAAGTCTTGCGCTAAAAATGCGTGGCAGGCCGATTCTTGCCGGAAGACATTCCTTTCGGACAGCTACAAACCGGAAATGGACAGATTCTCAGTTCGAGTCCGCTGTTTGATGTCCGTTGACGTCTTCAGACTCGAATGTTTTGAAACGTGAAAGGAATTCTTGATTTTGCTGTTGACTTTAAGAAAGTTGGTTTTCAGGACGACGTCGCCTTGTTGCACAAACCCGTACAACCGAACTTGTGACGGCGTTCAAATAAAACCACAAGCTCGTTTCTACGGGTCTGTGTCGCTTGGCAGTTTCAGCTGCGCGGCCGTTGCCAAGACGACGGCTCAATGAAGAATCGTCAGCAACAGGAATTTGGTCGACACTGGAGAGAAAAAAACCGTGACGCGTCCAGCGTCTCGCAGAACGGAACGCACAATCGCACAATTCCAAACGGAATTCCAGGCCAACTGGTGCTGAACCTGTCGGACGAGCATGCTTGGCTTCTGACTGAGGTAGTAGGTTGTATAGTTAGAATTACACCGTCAGGAGAGCTGTACAACCTTCTAGCTTTCCCAGAGCCACGAATTTCGTCTCGCGTGCAAAGCAATTGGTGTGAAAAGTCGCAGTTCTTGGGTGTTGATGACGGATGGTTTGATTTGAAATCGGCACCTGGGGATTGGATGACAGCAAAATTTGCATGTATCACGAATCGGTGAGGTAAGTAGTGAAGATAAGAGCACGGGTTTCGTCTGGGAGTCTCACACGCTGAAATGCAAAACCGTCTGAGCAGGTCACGATCTCATCTCTCAATTTTCATTTGTTGAAAAGTTGCAATTTTGACAACTAACTGAGACGTTCACATGTGTGAACCAGACCTCATATGCGCTCTTTCGAGGACACGTCAAGAACTTGACAACGTTACAACACCAACAGTAAAGTGAATATTGAGTTTGGGATTAACGAGTTTCCGCGGGTGACTTGGGGACCAAGGGGTGAAGAAGTCTGCACAGCTAAGTTTCAGAAGGAAGGAGACCACCGGATCAAACAATCAGCTTGTGTTGTACATTCTTAAAACTGGAAGGAAACCACCATTGGCCAAGAGGAGTTGTCCAAGTGAGATGAGTTCAGCAAACAATGGATCAGGGAAAATTGGGTAATCGACACAAACGAGGATCCAGGGAAGCTGAGGAGAGGAGCAGGGGGGCGTGCCCCCCTTTCCCTGAGACCCTAATCTGTGAGGATATAGTTTCACGGGTTAGAGTCTCGGGACTCGGGTGGCATAGCAACACATCACCTCGACAACGCTTCGCCACAGCAACGTCAGGACTTGGTTTGGTCGTCAAGGAAACAACGCAAAAGGAACAAGGCGAAAAAGTTGGAATCTTCGTGACCTGCCAAACTGTTTTCAAGACGCCAGTCTCATTCACACGTGAAAGTGCTGCTCAGGAAACAGATGGAGGGAAATTTGATCTCCGATGCTTCAAGCTTGCAACAGGAAATTGTTTTCATTTCAGTTCCACCTCCACAGTGTGTCGGAGACCTGCACGCATTCACTGGCGAAACTTTTTTGAAGCTTCCAGACAGTCTGAGCTGATCGATTTGACAAGCAAAGCCGGTTTGTCGGGAAAAACTCGCGTGACAATCAACATGTATTTGCCATTGTTGCACCTTGCAATTAAAAAGCCGCGTGTACCTTGTTCGTGTGTGGAGACATCCATACAGAATAAATTGATATTGCGTCTGGACCTGCCCTTGTGTTCTCTTGTCTCGCGAAGCTGTGAATCGTGGCCAGAACGAGGGCAAACAAAAAATGTATATGCACTGCAAGTCGAGCGTTCGTGCTTTGTCGCTTCACCGGTGCGAACTTTTACGTTGAACTCCCCCGCCCTTCAGGAAGGAATGCTTCACAACAGCCACGGTCGAGAGGGAACGTGAACGGCAGGACGGAACCAGCGAAAACCCCTTGACTCGAGAAAAAAATTCTAGAATTCCATGTCGTGGGTGCAAGAAATTCCTCTGTTGTCCCCTGCCCGACGGAGAGATGCCTGATCTTTCCTGTTCGTGCGACAGATACGTCTTTCGGCTTCAAGCCGTGGTTCATGCAACCAAAAACGAGAGTCGGGAGCACATCTAATGCTGCGCTCTATCGGGATCTCGGGTGCACGCGCGGACGGCTTGTGCACGTGCGCGTGTGCATTTTGGCACCTGCAGAACTGAATCGTGGCCCACAGCATCTTCATCTATCCAAGAGTGCTCGTCAGTTTGCCATCACAAACCATCTTCGCTCTGAAGCACAAAGGGCATTGTCCAAATAATTGGAAAATAGTGCACCAAAACATGGCGACGTCGATCGGAACGTGGAGCTTCAGCCTTCCGGCGACCAACTCATGTGTGTCACACCTGCTGCAGGGACGGAGTGTGGTGGACGCCGTGGTGGAGTCCGTGCAAGGTGAGGGGCAGGCAGCACAACAGCTGAATGGGTAGTGTATGAGACTGGAGCAAAAGACATCTGCATCGTGACAAAGTGTCAGGGAGATGTTGCCGAATTTGCTGTGAGGTCCTTGTCACTGCCTCTGTGTGTGTGTGTGTGTGTGTGTGTGTGTGTGTGTGTGTGTGTGTGTGTGTGTGTGTAGTGGCGTCGCTTGAGTCAACAGCACCACAGTTCTCGGTGTTTGCTGCAGCGATCGAGGATGACGTGGAGACCGGCGTGTACCAGGTCGGACGCGGCGGTTTCCCCGACTCCGCCGGCATCGTGACGCTTGACGCCGCTGTCATGAGCGGAGACGGCGGGCGCTTCGGTGGCGTCGCCGCGCTCGAGGGGTGTGTCCAAAGATAGCGCTGGGCCGACGGGGACGGTGGGAACACGTTTGGTGTCCGGGTCAATGATGACATGCTCACTCTCCTCGACAAAGTGAAGTTTTGGCTCTTCATCAATTGAATTACGCGTGCAATTTGGATCCAAATTGCGAAACAGACGCGTTGCGTCTTGCAGGATCGCGACTCCTATCGCGGTGGCGCGGCGGGTGCTGGAGGCGTCGCCGCACAGCCTGCTTGTCGGGCCGGGAGCGCAGCGCTTCGCCCGGGACCACGGCTTCACCGTCGAGCCGAACGAGCAGCTGCTGCCCCCGGGGTGGGGTGGGGAGGGCCCGGCGGTGCGGCGCGAGGGCTCGGGGGACCTGCGCGGAGCCACGCCCTCCCACGACACGCTGTCCGTCATTGCGCTGGACAAGAACAGGAATATTGCAGCAGGTTCGTTGGTGCGCCTTTGTGAAACAATCTGGTCAAGTGGAAGTCATGAGTGCAGTGGGTGTTGGTGTCAGCAGCGCCCCTTTCCAAACAACCGGGTTTTTGGGATGTCTCTTGCTCAGAAAGTGGAATTACGCTCGAATTTCAGGCGTGTCGACCAGCGGTGCGAAAGACAAACACCCGGGTCGAGTCGGAGACAGCCCGCTGCCTGGTTCCGGACTCTTCGCTGGTCAGTGTCCTTGGTTTCCACAGTTGCAATACCAAGTGATTTTTCCAAGTTTCTTGATCACAAAAGCTCCACGGCACTTGAGACAACCAAAATGGCTGCATCGTTCGCGATGTTTTCACGAAACATCAACAATTACAGAAATGCAAACATGTCAAAGAAAATGAAATCACACACACACACACACACACACACACACACACATGCATGCTTGCATACACACACACACTTCACGTGTGTGTCTGATGCGTCAACACGGATTCTCTGCAGACAACGCTGCTGGCGCGGCGTGCTGCACGGGCGACGGCGACGTGCTCCTGCGCTTCTGCCCGGCGGCGCTCGCCGTCGAGATGCTGCGTCAGGGCACGGCGCCGCTGCGCGCCGCCGCCGAGACGGTGCAGCGGGTGGCGCGGACGCTGGGCGCGGCGCCCGGGGAACTCGAGATGGGCATCATCGTCCTGGACACTCAGGCGAGTGAACTTGACCACTGGTCTTGATATTCTCACCATATCATTTCTTGGGAGTCACAAGCACTGAATTTTTCTGTTTCAGGGAGTCTTTGGCGCCAGCGGTACCGTCAGGAACGCGTACGACCTGCGAACGAAGGAAAGTTACTCAGGATTCCCCTACTCCGTGTCCACTGAAGTTGACGGACAGGTGGAGGGACAGATACATGTCGCTCGCAGCTTGGTGTGATGCCATTGACTTTTGCGCTGACGTTGGGTTTGCGTACGCTGTTTGCGGCTTTCTTGGTGGACTAAAACAACAGACTTCGTGTTGTTTGGTGTCACATGTCGAATGCCACTTCCAATGACAATTTAGGCAGAAAATATGTTGCTCTGGGTGGGGCCTTTTGAGCTCTCCCAAACTGCAGGTCCCTCCAAAACAAGAGCCTTGGATTTCTTTACTGTTTTGCCATTCCAAAGAAACACAATGCAGATTGAACCTGTTAAATTTCCAGAAACAATAAAACAGTTCTGTGTTGTTCAACCAGACTTGCCAATTTATGAAAAACAGATGACAGCAGACCTGAGCAATTGACGAGATCAGTGAACATGAATGGAAGACCAGAAATTGGGAGCTGGGTTCTCTGGTGCTTACTCAGTCCAGATTGTTGAGTGAGCAAAGTGAACCTCACCCAAGCTGCAGAGCGTGACAAAACAAGAGAAAGAACTTTTCCATCCTCAATCGAGAGGTTTTCTCCAGAAATCTCACAAGAATATGTTCAATTCAAACTATTTGTCTGTTCATTGAAATTGTCTGCTTTCTGGCACACATTGTACATTTTTACACAGCACACTTGGTTTTCATTTCACTTCTTGGACATTTTCCTTGTTGTTGTTGCCACAATAAGATTTCCACACACCTTTAGATTTCCACACACATCTTGCTGTGTGGTTTGGGGTTGAGGAAGCTTTGGGAATTGTTTCTTGAGTCAAAGGTGCTGTTCAGATCCACATCTTGTTGAGCAGGGTGGATCAGCTGCTTGTTTCTTCTCTTCAGATTCCTCATTGAGGCAGGCTTGTGGTGCAGGAAAATTGCTTACATAAGGGGTGGGGAATGAGCTCATGTGCCAGATTTCTGGTTTACTGCCAAATGTTGTGATTTTTATCCAAGAGAATTGAGGAGGCAATGGGATGGGTATGTCCCAGTGCTAGCATTCCAGCATTTTTCATGGCTGGGGGAAGGGGAAGTGGTGTGAGAAGGGTGGACTGGGGGTGCCACTGCTGTTCCTTCCTTCCTACCATTTTTTTATTGAATCTGTATTGTTCCGTCAGGCCACCTCACAGACTTCAAAATAACAGGACTTCAAGCACCCCCAGAATGTTTTGCTGGTACACTGCCCACAGAAAGTTGATTACAGGCACCACAATGTGATTGGTGTCTTCAGTTTTCAGACCCGGGTCTTCCACCAGCAAACTTGCAGAGATCAGGTCTTTTTCCACGCTTCATTCTTGCAGACCTTCTCTTGTTTTGATGTTCTATAATTTTGATGTTCTTTGTTTTTGTTGTATGATTTCTGGGATTTTCATTTCACAACAATTGGTAACTGACTGCAATGAGACGCTCGTTTTCAGTCGCTACTGCCCCTGATCTCTTTCCAATTTATCAGTTTGACCTGTCAGAACTTCACAACACAAATTGGAGATTTTCCCTGTGGCTCCACCTTGAGGACTTCATGTTTCTGATGAAACTGTCAGCTGGACTCCGTTTCATTCATTCTTTGACGTGCTTACTTTTCAATTTGTGTGAGAAAAAGTTTGGGGTGCACTGACTCTCTTGGAGGGAGAAATTAGCCCGAAGTTCCTTGTATTGAAGTCAAGAAATACCTGTGCATCCAACTTGTGCGATTTGAAACCAAAGCTCTTGGGAGCCTCCATTGCACTCAGTTTTGACGGACCAAAAAGAACTGAAAGTTACAAAAAAGTCTGAGATTCTTACACCTAATTACAAACAAATGAACCCAACTCCATTCTACATGTCTACTTTGCACAGTTTCAGAAAGTTTCAAATTAACACACCTCACTTTCAATTTGAACAGTACAAAAACAAAAAATCTAATAATTTTATGTATGATCACATACAAATGAACCCAACTCTTACCCAAATAATGATTGCAAACACTTTCATAAAATCTGATATTTTAACCCCACCTTTGACCCCACCTAAAACTGTAAAAAAAAATTTTAAATTTAAAAAATAAATGCTGTGATTCAAACCCCTACACAACATACTACATTTCATCAATGCACTTCTTTCACCAAAAATATATATTCTGAGATACAGACCCATATCTACATCCACACCTCAAATTTTCAGCCCTTTCAAGTTTGAACTTTTTTGACCAAAAATTCAAACTTTTCAAAATCTTTCCTTGCACATTATCCCCAACCTAAATTGAACCAAAAAGCATGAAAGATCCTGAATTGATCCTCAACTTAACCAGAAACAGGTCAGTTGCTACCATTTGGGTCGCTTTTTCAAGCGCCCTTCAACAGGGTAACCTCCTCAAATCACCTAAAAATGACTCCTTACTTGAAAAACAAGAAGTTCTCCCGAAGAGAACCCGATGGTTGCTTCCGCCTGTCTAGACACTACGTC
>JAAUXT010015001.1_pt1 | contig 12243 bp, 15 predicted proteins | sample 7278171 | NCBI WGS metagenome assembly JAAUXT01 (sample SAMN14350112, study PRJNA611818) | marine sediment metagenome | isolation source: surface marine sediment (1.8m) | place: French Polynesia: Moorea | collected 2018-08
ACACACACACACACACACACACACACACACACACACACACACACACACACACAACATCCCGTGTGAATCTAATATGTTTGTGTTGTCCTGCGCAGTGCTGGAGAACCGGGAGAGTGGTGCCCCCGCGCGGGGCCGGGAGCTGAACCAGCGCAACCCGGCCAACACGCTGAGCGCGGGGCTCTGCTACACCGCGCACCTCGTCACGCTCCTCGCGCACTTCCTCGATGTGAACCTGCCGCGCAAACTTTGCTTCAGGTGGGTGTGCGCACACACACGCACTTGCCTACACGCACGCACGCACATGAACACAGGTGGGCCACACAATGCTTCAACTGTCTGTCTGTCTGTCTGTCTGTCCGTCTGTCTGTCTGTCTCGGTGAACACACATGCACACACTCGCAAGCCAGTGCTTTGGCTGTCTGTATGTGTGTATGTACGTGTGTGTCTGTCTGTCACACACACACACACACACACACACACACACACACACACACACACACCTAGACCAGCAGCTGTTGGACTGAAGTCCACAGAACCACGTGGTGCTTGGGCTTCCGGTTCACGTGATCACCCCACTCAGCCCATCGCTTCCTCTTCTTCGTTTCCCGCGTCAGATGAGCGATAATGGGTGTATTCTCGTTGTAGTGAGCTGTGCCTGGGCGAGTTGTCGGAGGATCAGTTCGGACGCGCGGTGAACGCGCTCAACCACGCCACGATTGAGCGATAATGGGTGTATTCTCGTTGCAGTGAGCTGTGCCTGGGCGAGCTGTCTGAGGATCAGTTCGGACGCGCTGTGAATGCACTCAACCACAACGTGCTGCACATGTGCTTCACGCAGCGCGTCAACCCAGAGGAGCTCAACCCGAGACACACGGTGCAGAACCTACTGCTGCTGCTCAGGGCCCCGCAGCTCGGCAGGTGGGTTGAATCAAGAAGCACAAGTTGCACGCACACCTGCTCCCACACACGCACACCTGCTCCCGCACACGCTTACTGGTTGGTCTCTCTTCTCTCCCCAGGTGTGGCGCGTTCAGTGTGAACCCAAAGCTGATGCAGTCTCTCTTCCTCCCTCTCTCTCTCCCTCCCTCCCCCTCCCTCTCTCTCTCTCTCTCTCTCTCTCTTTCTCTCTCTCTCTCACCATCTCTCTCTTCTCTCCCCAGGTGCGGCATGTTCAGTGTGAACCCTGAGCTCATGCAGTCTCTCTCTCACTCTCTCTGTCTCTCTTCTCTCTGTCTCTCACCATCTCTCTGTTCTCTCCCCAGGTGCAGTGTGTTCAGTGTGAACCCTGAGCTCATGCAGTCTCTCTCTCTCTTTCTCTCTCTCTCAATTCTCTCTCTCTCACCGTCTCCCTGTTCTCTCCCCAGGTGCGGTTCAGCGTTGATGCAGTCTCTCTCTTCTCTCTCTCTCACCGTCTCTCTCTTCTCTCCCCAGGTGCGGCGCGTTCAGTGTGAACCCTGAGCTCATGCAGTCCCTGGAGGAGGCGCGCGCCCTGGCGGCGGAGGGAGCAGGCGGGACGCTGTCTGACGTCAGCAGCTCCGATGACGGCGACCGCGACCACGACGAGTGGGAGGAGGTGCGTAGGCGTGGGCTGGGGGACGGGGGACGGGGGCTGGGCGAGGATGGGGGTGGGGTGAAGGGCAGGGCGAGTGGAGAGTGGGCAGGGTGGGTGGAGTGGGAGCACAGTGACCGCCAGGGTGGAGTTAGGGGGAGGGTGCAAATAGGGGTGGGGCTTGAGCGGTGGCGTGGGTTAGGAGCAGGGCGCGGCAGCTTGGGTAGGAGGTGCGCAAGTGTGCGCTGGATCACGTTGAATCTGTACACCCAAGTTTGCGTCCCAGAACATGTCACTCGGGTTTTTGAGGCACGTGCTCCCGACTCCATTTTGACCAACAAACCAACACGTCCAGCGTCTGCCTGACCCAGGTCACTTTGTCCTTGAACGATTTTGTTTCCAAGACCCTGGATCGGTCGAGAAGTGCTGATTCGGAGGAGACTGACATTGTCTTTGTGGCCTCAGGCCGCAGTTTGTTGGCGCCATCTCCAGTCACGTGGTTTTCTCCGCAGGTGCCGACGTCTCTGCCGGAGTACGAGGTACCGTCGCCTCCTGCCTACGACAGCCGGTTCGTGTCCGCGCAGCTGGATCCCACATCCGGCGGCAGTGGCGGGGCAGCCGGCGTTGGCGCCGGCGGCCTCATGACCTCAGCGGCGGCGTCGGTGGCCTCGTTCTGGCGCGCCGCCACCGGAAGACCCAACTGACAGGACCGGAAGCTGCGTGCGCGCCGGACGCGTCGGCCTCGTTCGATTTCCCAACCCGAGTAGTTCGGGGTTGTGCTGCTCTATCTGCTTGTCAAAGCTTTTTGTGTGTCAACCAATCGGAATCCAGAATTTCACAACCCGTGTCTCTTGGGTTTGTGAATCGAACATGGCCTTCGGTGTTGCGCAAAACCTCCCGCTGTGAACAGTGCGCGACCCGGCTCTACGCGTGGGTTATGATTCGGGGTTTTCTCCTACGCAGTTGTGGTTTCTTGTACGTTGGTTGACATTGCTGGAAGGAAATGAAGTTCGTATGGACGGACGCGTTCGATTTGCCTGTCCCACGAGCCTCGTGCTCTCCGGGTGCGTTCGATCTTCCTGACTCGTGCCATTGGTCGGGTGGTTCCCAGTGCCCGGTGCAGGCAAATCGAACGCAACCCACGACAGTGACGGGCAGAGTCTGTTGCAAACTCATGTTTTCTTCTTCAGTGGCCTTGTTTTCCAAGATGTGCCAGATGTAGATCTTGTGTCCCAACCAAAATCCCACATAATGTTTCATTGGTCACTCATATTTATTCCAGAGGTATGTGTGATGCGAGAAAAAGTGCTGTGAAAAAGGCTTTACACGTGTGTGTGAACTGGGGAAATCCTCAATCTCAGTTCAGGTGATGTTTGACGCGTGAGTTTGAAGTTCCATGTGACCGGAAACACGTGGCTTTTTTCCGGAAACACGTGGTGTTCGCTTTCTGGCTGCGTGAGCAAATCGCTTTTGGACACGCAGTGAACGCACTGTACCGTGTACGCATGCGCAAGTCAATAGCGAGTTTTAGCAAACAGCCCGCAACCTGGAAATGCAAACGTAAATTTTAACCATCCCAGCATACCAAAAGTTGCGTTTGCGTTTCCAGGGTTGCGGGCTGTTTGCTAAAACTCCCCGATGGGTGCGCGTCGTTGCTACGGCCCCACTTGTTCGGGGACGCAGCGTATGACGCGCTTGTGCACGATCGCTTTGGGTGCGTCATGCTTCGCGTCTCAGACAAGTCAACGTGTGTTGTGTCAGTACGCATCTGGTGTGAACGCGTGTCGTGACTCGTTTGTGTGTTTGGAGGATTATTTTATTCGTCGCAGATCGGCTCCAGCGAACCGTGTCGTTCACACGTTGGTGTTACGGGTCAATGATTTCAGCGTCGATGAATTTTGTCTTTTTCAATGCAAGCGATGAACAAATAAATATTCAAGCAAGAAAACTTCAGTGTTGTGAAATGGTGGCAAGAAGACTTTGGCGAAGGCACTCCAGCGAAGCGTATCTCCCACCACAACTGCGTCACACCTGACACCCAGGGATAATAACCCAGAACTTTGGCAACCACATTCCGGAAACTTGGGCGTCACACCCTCACACCCTGATTGATCCCACCCCCTGAATTCACCCAACAGGTGGGGTCACATTCCAGCGGGTCAACACCAACCACCACGACTGTGACACACCGCAGTTCTTGGGTTCGGACCCTGACACCCAGGGATCAGAGCCCAGTTGGTTCCCACATCCCGGAAACTTGGGCGTCACACCCTGCATGGGGTCAGACCCAGCGGGTCACACCCCACAACAGGGGTTGCCCCTTCCCCGACACCATGGTCTCCACACCCTGCATGGGGTCAGACCCAGCGGGTCACACCCCACAACAGGGGTTGCCCCTTCCCCGACACCATGGTCTCCACACCCTGCATGGGAACACACCCAGCGGGCCCGCACCCCCATCACCCCAACGCTCTACAGAGAGGCTTGGGTGCTTCGTATACTACAGTTCCTGGGGTTAGACCCTGGTTAAACCCCACCTGTGCCCCTGGGGTCAGACTCCTGTTTGTCCCCACCTCTATCCCCTAGATTCAGACCCCAGTTAGTCCCCACCCGACCCCCTGGGGTCGGACCCCAGTTGGTCCCCACCCTGCCCCCTGGGGTCGCACGCCTACAGATCCGTGACGCTACTACAGAGAGGCATGGGCGCTCCGTATACTACAGTTCCTGGGGTCGCACTCCAGTCAGTCCCCACCCTAAACCCTTGGATTCAGACCACATTCCCCACCCCAACCCCCTGCGGTGAGACCCCTACAGATCCGTGACGCTACTATAGAGAGGCTTGGGCACTCCGTACACTACAGTCCCTGGGGTTAGACCCTGGTTAAACCCCACCTGTGCCCCTGGGGTCGCACCCTTACAGATCGGTGACGCTGCTGTAGAGAGGCTTGGGCGCTCCGTAGTCCCTACTAAACGTGAAGCCTTCGCTGATGGACGTGCACGTACTGTCGCGATCGTTCAGCTCGACAATCAGGTCACTGTTGACGAAGTTAGCGATCATGGCGTCCGTCGACTCGTACTGCGTCCCTTTCTCCGTTGCCACGACAACCGCCGAGGAGGGCGTGGTCGGGTCGTGAAAGGACGTCGCGCGGTGGATGACGCGCGGTGACGTCATGACGTCGACGTCGTGACGCGGCGTCATGATGGTGACGTCGGTGGTGGCGGTGGGCGTCACGTGACGTGAGCTGCTGCTGTTGCTGCTGCTGTTTCCGTTGTTGCTGCTGGAGGTGGTGGTGGATTCGGCCCACATTCCGTTGTTCGTCTCTCCACAGCGTTCAAACAGCGACCTGCGGATAGAGACGTGAGTGTGTGGTGTACGCGTGCGTGTGTGTGTGTGCGTGTGTACGTGCGTGCTGACCTGTCGGTGGCGAAGAGACTTGTGTGTGCATGCCCACGTGTGTGTGTGTGTGTGTGTGTGTGTGTGTGTGTGATGATCTGTTCCATCAGTGTGTGTGTGTGTGTGTGTGTGTGTGTGTGCTTGTCTGTCTGTGCGTGCATGCATGCCCGCATGCTGGTCTATTGTTGGGGAAGAGTTGCACGTGTGTGCTGGTATGCGCACGTGTGTACATGTGCGTCTGTGCTGATCTGAGTTGGAGTCAGTGTGTGTGTGTGTGTGTGTGTGTGTGTGTGTGTGTGTGTGTATGTGTGTGTGTGCCCACCTGTTGGAGCTGAGCCAGGGCCTGTTGCGGAGGCGCGGCGTGCGGAGCCTCAGACTGTCTATGCGCATGCGCAGTGAGCTGGACAGCGGCACGCTGTAGGGGCGGAACCGCTTCACACGACCACGCTTCTGCACGCAGTACTGCGCACACACGCCTGGCGAAAATACAGCAAAATAACAAGAACACCTGACGGGGCAGAAATGCGCTCGAAAATTACCGGTGCAGAAGGCCGTGCACACACAGGCACAGTTCCAACAAGAAAGAGACCGACCCGAGTTTGGTGCCAGGGCAACCAATCATCGACCTCACGTGAATCGCGAAAACGTAACAACGACACATCGCGTCAATTGACGAAAACAGACACTACGAATGCGGCGCAGGAAGTGCGACACAACGCACGTGACATTTCAACGCTTTACGCAGGACGGAAACATGACGCAACGCGCGTCATGTGCAGGACGTTTCACACAGCATGTGTGACGCAACACGTGACGCATGACGCAGCGCGTGACGCACCGACGTTGATGGCGATGAGAAGCAGCGCAGCGGTGACGCAGACGGCGATGATGACGTCAACCCACGAGAACTGCGTCTGCGTCAGACGCTCCAGCAGCGAGTCGCTCCGACGCACTGCCACGCCCGACCCGCTCTGAAACAAGAACACCCGTCAGTGTTGAGACGCGTCAGCGTGACCCGCAACGAGTCCCTCCATCGTCGCGCGTCCCACCCGATGTAAAAACAGTCCCAGATGGGCGTTTTTCTCCCAGATTGGCGTTTTCTTGCAGTGTTGCCACGGGATACGCGTCAGCCAAAATGGTGGTAGAAAAGCTGTTTGGTCACCTGGCCGTCAGGCGTTGCGCTGCCGTCAGCGTCGGTGGCGTTGACGTCACGCGATGACGTCACCAAGGTCGAGACGTGAAGCAGCGCCTGCGCCATGGGCGTCTGGTTCACGTGACGTTCCGTCGGCGTCGCCACGGCGTCGGGACTCTCGACGTAAAACTGTGACGCCGTCGTCTGGACGACGCCGCTGCCGTTCCTTTCATACTGGTCAAACAACGCCGACAAGGCGTCAACGTTTGAACTAGTTTCGTCGGCATCAGCCTGAGGCGAGAGTTCGAGAGATCTTGACTTCCCTATCGATTGCTTCTCGATCTTCTCGATCAGTTCTCGCAGTTTCTCGAACCGCTCTCTGACCGTCGAGTTTGTATCCCTCTGGTGGTCGTCGTGAAATCCAAAACGCTCCTCTTCGGTTCGCGCCAAATCGGGATCGTCTTGGCGTTTCGGAGCGACAGTCGCTTCCGGGTACGGCGTCGTGATCACTTCCGGTTCAAAAGTGTTGACTTCCGGCGCAGGAACCACGTGTTCCTTCTCGCTCACGTCTCTCAGCTTCGTCTCTGACCCAATTCCAGAATAATTGTCAAACTCCCCGACATCCACGAAAGCATGGTTTTCCCGCAGCGTGTCCTTACCACGTGGTTCTGAGCGATAATAAGGAATCTCCACGTTCCCCAGCGTCACGGCCACCTCGCGGCCATTTTCGTGTTTGAAGATGTAGTACGTCGACTGTTCCTCCCGCGGCGTCGAAGCAACAGCAACACCCTTCGTGCGGAGTTGATCAGTTGTTGCACGAAGATCTTCAAGCTCATTGTAATCTTCGCCAGTTTCATCCAAATCCTTCACCCAAACCTCAGCATCCTTCGGAGTCTCCAGAACTTCGTCCACGTTTCGCGAGTACGTCGCCCAGTGGCGGAAGTCGCCCCAGTCACGTGGTTCCGTCACGTGTTTCGGGGGGTTCAGGACGGTCGCGGCGGAGATGAAATTGGAGCGCGTTGAGAAAACGGACGCTGACGGGTTTTTGTTCTTGACGTCACGAGACGCTGGAACTGTGACGCTCCTCCGCGTCGTGTTGTCGATGACGTTACAGAAGACGGTGAGGAGACGCAGCACGAAGAGTGCTGACGTCACGATGCTACGTTTCCACTGCATTCTCCCGCCTCATGTTCCAACACAAATCCTCAAGGCATTTCACACTGTCAACTCAACACAGACGTGAAGCAGCTCAAGTTTCCAACATCTGAGCCCTGATTCACACTGGGTGCGTCAAGCTATTGACAGGGACCTGTTTTGCATTGGACGCGTCGTGCGTCGCGTCCATGAATGAGCAACTGGACACTGCGTCAACTCGATGCTGCACAAGTCAATTGGCGCCAAACCGCAAGCGACGGCGCAGCTCACCGACTTGTGCAGTGACGCAACGCATGACGCAGCCGGTGTGAAGCAGGCCTCTACGCAACTGACGCGCATTTTGAACAGAAACGCTCCAAGTCGACCTGCGTCACCGTTTCACACCGATTGCGTTCTGCCTCCACGCGAGCAAGTCCTATACAGCGAGCAGACGCAGCGTCCAGGTCAGTGACGTCACGTTTCACGTACCCAGTGTGAACCAGGCCTTCCAGTTGACGTGACACGGTCACACGTTACACGTCGATTCCTTTCAATCCGACGTCAACCAAAGTGAAACGCTGGCACGCTCAGGATTTTTTTGCTCGGTTTGTTTGGCAAACGAAACCAAAAACTTCCCTTGTTGACGTTGCGCTTGATGAACAGAAATCAAAGCTTTGCGCACCAAACGAACAAATAACGCAAAAGAATTTTGACTTTCAAACGATAATCTCTCCAGGTTTGCAAATCCATTTCTTCATCGACTGCTTCCGGATTTAAGGAACGTGAGATCCCACGTGAGGCTTTCCTGGCACGTGCGAGTGTTGCCAGAATCAACATCAGCTCCGCAGCGACGCACAATCTGAGACGAAGAACAGGGGTTTTCACACAGGCGTGGCGGCGTCAGAAATGTTTACGCTGGCGTCAAAATTTTGACGTACTGGCGTCAAATTCATCATGACACCCAATGGAGAGCGTCAAGAAAACAGTCCAGCCCATTCCTGGCATCGCGTCAAAAATTTGAGTGAAAACTCCTGACCTCTCAACATCCCGTAGTCTCCCCTCCGAACGACGCGACGTTACCTCCGCGACGTAGCGTCGCACAAAACGGATCTCCGACGCTGCGTCCTCCGAGCAGAGACGATTGTCATGGCAACAGCTGCGTGCGTGCCCCTAGCAACCGACTTAAACACATAATTGTTTCCGAGTCGCGTCCGCCATGTGTTCGCCCCGTAGCCATGCCAACTGAGCAGTGCGCACACGGTGCGTGCGCAGCACGTCCGTTTCCAGGAGATGACACCGAATTGCGCGGGGAAACAGGTCAATTACACTGTGAACGCTTCTTCGTTTTGTGCCCTTCACATTCGCGTCATTTTGACACCATTTGAACGCAACGCACGTTGTGGAAATAAAATGGTCTCATGTAGACACAAATGGAGCGCGTCCACATTCGGCCATATTTTTGTCTATTCTCTTCCTGAATAACAGAACGAGGCACCATCTCGAGCACGTGACCGGAAGAGGACGAGGAAGCAAAGTCACGTGATAACGTGACACAAATGGCAACAATTGTTCGGGCAAACTCAACTCCCTTTGTTTCACAGTGCAGCGCTGACAAGATTCGATCCTTGACTGATCCAGGAGGGACCTCAGGCGGATCCAGGGTCGGAGTCGGAAGGGGGAAATCGGTCCTGAATTGAGGCCCAGGGATGTGGGACAAAAGGTGGAGACTTGGCTGGGGGGGGGATTTTGGGAATAGCCCAAGGGCCGTCCTCTCAACCCGCTTTCTGAAAAAATATACCTTTCCGGACGTTGTTCTCAAAGTTTAGGCTGTCTCCGCAACCCCCCTCCCCGGGACTGGACACGTCTGGTCCCCCCCCTGGATCCGCCAGAGCCCTCCATCTGACGCGCGTCACACATGCGCAGCGCGCGGCGTCTTATTTACAGGAGCGGCGCGTCGTCAGGGCGCGGCGCGCGCTGCTGCCATGGCAACTGTCTTTGTTCTGTTGCCACGTCTCCGATCTGGAACCGCCAACCACACAAGAAGCAAATCTGTGACCTCGTGAGGGTGGATCCAGGTGCTGTCTTTGTTTTCAAACTTGGGACTGGCTCCTCCGAAATTCATTGGTCGGAGTCCCCTTTCGAGACGCATCCAGTGTGAACCTGACCATAATTTCCTTGACGTCTCGCACGACGGTCTGGCCGGATGCAATTGTCGTGAAACCTCGGCCATTGGTGACCCAAAACGATTGCGGACAACGTAATTTGCGCCATCTGGTTTCTAACTACGCCCTGTAGCAAGGTCCATTCAGTCTTGTTCTTTCTTCCTTCAACAAGTTCCTATGATGCATCCAGCGACGTTGCACAAGTTTTCGAAGATAAACGGGAGACTCAAAGACCAGGTTGTTTTGGCAGCCAAGACGCAGCGTTCGATTTGAAGTTGTGTTGATGGGTCGCGTTCTATTTGACGCACGTACGCAGCGTGCGCTCGAAGCTCGTGCGACTGCACAACGTTGGCTGGACACAAGCAGCGTCGAACTGAATTACGTAGTGCGCCGCGTCCCCGGACAGAACACTCGACGCTGCGTCGCATGTGACGTCACTGTAGATTTACGTCCAAGTGACGCCGGGAAACGTGCGTCTGGTGCTCCCTTCCTTACTCCGTCCTTTCTTCCCTCCATCCTGCCTTCCTTCTTTCTTCACTCAGTCCTTCCTCTCCTCATGAAGTCCTCGTAACTTCTGTCCTCCCTCCTACCTTCTGTCCCTCTTTCCTTCTCTCCTTCCTGCTCTAGTTCCTCCATTCACTCCTTCCTTCCCTCCTCTATCTATCCTTCTTTCCCTCCATCTGTCCTCCCACCCCCACAGCTTGAGTTCCTCACAAATGATCCCCTCAGAACTCCTGTCCTCCCTCCTTCCTTCTGTCCTTCCTCCATTGAGTCCTTCCCTCTGTTGACACCCTCCTCCATCTCTCCTTCTGTCCCTCCATCCCCCTCCCTCCCCTAGAGCTTGAGTTGCCTGTCCCTGACTCGTTTCCTCTTCGCTGAGATGTTCCGGATGTACTGGGCGCGCATTGCGTTCTCCCGGGGCGCGAGACGTTCGACGCCGCCGAGGTAAGGCCGCAGGGCCCCGGGCACGTCCACCGACCCGTCCTGCAGCAAAACAAGAGGGCTTAACATCAAGACACGAGCTTTCAGCAAACTAGACTTTCACGTAGAAAACGAGCCGCATGCCGCTGTCATCACTGTCTTGAAAGGAAACCACACTCAGGGAAATTTCCCTCCAACCCCCTTGGAGGGAAATTTCCCTCAAACTCTTGCAGTGAAGCAAGAGTGAAATTTCCATATGCTAGGTGGGGGGAGGGTTGCACGGAAATTTCCTTGCAACCCCCAACCTCGCCTCAGTCAGTCACAGTAGAAACAATACAAACGCGCGGCTCGTAACAAGAGTGCTTAACACTTAGACACGAGCTTTCAACACAACCGCGCGGGAACAAGAAGTTCCACCGAAGTAAGGCTGCAGCAAACAAGAATGCTCAACCCCCAATTCACACCGCGTGCACCAGCGCATCGCGCACAGCTTCATTGCAACATTCTGTGTCAAGCACCAGCACATTTGGGGTGGGGATCTATCTGTGGTCATGGTAGGAAACTGTGAGCAAGTAAATGCATCAGTGTGAACACATCTACACACACCCCATTACCACACCCCTTCGAATTGGTGAAACCCAATGTGGTGCGCGGTGACCTTGGTGTGCGTACTGCAAGGACTGTGATGGTAGGAAGTGTGAGATGCATGAAACATGCACTGATGGCAATGGTAAAACAAATGTTACAGAAGGACATGACTGTAATAGCATCTGAGTAACATACATAAATATGTATAGTCTGCCCACAAATGAAAGCTGATTGTAAAGTGTAAAGGCCTGGATGTAAGGAAGCAGCTGCAGGTCTGAGGAAGTACTCATGGCACAGAGTATGATCTCCTCTGGTTGAACTCACAGCTCGGCACAAAAGTCTCAGTGTTGGTTGTTGGACTGCTGCACCATACTCGGACTCTGTCACAGGCATGTGACAGCCAGACATTAACGTGACGTGAGTTGAGAATATCAGTACAGGATTGTACCTGATTTCGAGATCCGGTTCACACTTGAAGGGACAGAACAGTACGTGCTGGTGCATGTGGTGTGACCCAGGGCTAACACGTGGCACCACCATTGTTATCGTGCCGACAGGGTGGAGGTTTGCCGCAGTCTTTGTGATGGTGTGCGCTCTCATCGCAAACCCAAGAAAATCTCATTCTGACATCTTAGTTTTTCGTGATGCCGCCTCGCACACGCATACCTCCCACCACACACACATACACTTCCCACCACACGCACACCTCACCACACACGCACGCACCTGATTCTGGTTGTTCTCTGTCAGGGCTATGATGGTTCGAGGCACCGCACACGCACACCTCCAGTCACACACACACACCTCCCCCACCACACACGCACACCTCACCACACACGCACGCACCTCATTCTGGTTGTTCTCTGTCAGGGCTATGATCGTTCGAGGCACCGCACACGCTGTCCCGTTCAACTGAAACACACGACAGCGTATCGTGAGCAAACAGCCTTTCAGTAAGAGAGAGAGAGAGAGAGAGAGAGAGAGAGAGAGAGAGAGAGAGAGAGGGAGAGAGAGTGTATGCGGTAAGAGCCACTAACAGAGTTCCTGCTGGTTCCTGCCATTTTTCGTGTTCTACTGATCCATCGCAGTCTGTTGTGAGCTTTCCTTGCATCCGAAAATGAGAACGTATAAAGACGAAGTACGCCACAAATGCGTTGGCACTAGCACACTGGCTGTGGCTGAGACGTTCTCGGCCCGCGAACAGAAGGCTTTGGTGGTCCACCCAAGAGTGTTGGTAGCAGGGCCCCGAACTTCTGGTGCATGCCCATCGTCCCTTTCGTGTTCTCTGGACGGCCCCAAGGTTTGCACGCTGGCACGGAATAAAAAGATAACATGCCTCAGTGACGGAGTTGATCTGATTTTA
>JAAUXT010021166.1_pt1 | contig 12242 bp, 15 predicted proteins | sample 7278171 | NCBI WGS metagenome assembly JAAUXT01 (sample SAMN14350112, study PRJNA611818) | marine sediment metagenome | isolation source: surface marine sediment (1.8m) | place: French Polynesia: Moorea | collected 2018-08
CCCCCACGGGGTGATCACGTGACCCTTGTGGTTTTGGCACTCTCTTCTCAAAATGGCTGATCTGGTTGAGGTGGAAGCACTCAGTTATTTGAAACAGGAGATCACACGGCGATTGATTCTTGTCTCACATTACCAAAATCGATCACCCTTAGCCAGCAGTGTGATTGATCAAGTTATTGATTGGTTTGTTGTGTTCGCACCACTCCGAAACCAGTGTTTTAGGACCCTGGTGGTGCGATTGGCGCTCAACGTGCACCTCTCTCAACAATAGGTGAGTAATTTGCAAGTCACACCACATTATACACGAGACGGTACGGTAGATGTCGTGGTGGAAGTTTCTTCACGTGTACTCGTATTGGACATTTCAGAATCAAAACCGCGGATATGTGATGAATCTTACGTGGAAAAAATACCCCAGATCTTTTTGAACTTTTGTAGAAGGTTATCCATATTTTAATGTGCACAGTCGGTCCTTCATGTTCTTGCACCTCGGTCAATAAACGAGTCTCAATGACAAAAGTTGAAAAAAGTGTCAGGTTGTGTCGTGTGTTTTCACAATCGCGTCCTTTGCATGGAGTGTTTTTGTCGTGGCAATCGGTTGGCAGATACTGATGGTGTGTCAGGGGGCGGGTGATCATGTTTTTCAAAATGGAAAACAAGTGAAACTGATTTTCAGCCTGTAATCCCATATTGCACATCACATGCATGTGTGCCCTCCCATGTGTTGCAACTAAACCTCCCCAATGTCCCTCATAACATTTACCCATCAACACAAGAAGTTCTGAGGCGGGAACCCTGATGGTCGCGGAAGCGCGGGGGGGTGGGGGGGTGGGTGGGGTGGGTAGGGGGTGGGTGGTTACATTCCAAAGTGTGGACAGACGCACACATGAATGCTAAGGGTTTTTAAGCCAACAGCGGGACCTAGATGGCCGCTACCGCGACCATCAAAAAACATGTTGACATCCTGAAGATCAAAGGGGAAATCGCACCCGCAGTTGCCTTAGCACTGCTTCTCTTGTTTCAAGAAACAGTTGATTTTGCAACATTTTCACGCTTGCGAATTTGACGCAGCTTCAGGATGGAAAACAAAAGGAAATGTGTTGAACCGGTAAAAAGTCGTGAACATGTGATTGTGTACCCTTCCTGATAAATGGACAGTGCTGCAATCAAGAGTCGAATCGAAAAACCCTCCAAATTATCTCAAGGGTGTGTACATATTTTTATTTCGTTTTCGCATTTTGCTGTGGTCGTATTTTACGGTGAAAAAACAATGTAAATTCTCAGGTCTGCCGTCGACACGTTTGAGGGTCTTGTACACCTGCAGAACGCAAAAGGGCAGTCTTGAACATTTTGTTCGCACGCGCGTGTGCGTCATCTCTCACACCTGAAGAAACACAACAGTGGTTGAATGCTCCATCGAGCATTTTCAACCCCAGTTGAAGGTGGACCTTTGGTGCAGGACAAGGTTTCCACCAAGTGTTGAGTTTTGGGGTTGCGTGTTTTTGAGCAAAAACGAAACGGAATTACTTTGGCTTTGCAATGGTCAAAATGAAAACAATATCAAACCTCAATTTGCTGCGCTTCATCTATGACCTTCTTCCTCTTCCCTCCTGAAGCTGGGCTCCTCCTCTTCCTCCTCTCTTCGCATGAAAGAATTTCTCCTGAGGAAGCTGGGCTCTCCTTCTTCTTCTCTTCTTCGTAGTTTGGTTGGCTTTTCTTCTTCCTCCTCTCGTTTAAGGAAACCGTAGTTTCTTCGATAAAAGCCAGGCTTTTCTTCCTCTTCTTCGTCCCTTCTTCTGTAGCTTGGTCCTTCCTCCTCTTCTCTTCGTTTGTAACTTGGATTTTCTTCTTCCCGTCTCAGTTTGCTGCGTTTTTCTCCTCCCTCCTCCTCTCCTCTTTTTGCGGATCGTTTGCCTCCCTCTTCCTCTTCTTCCCTTCGCCGCATGAAACCGAAATTTCTTCTCCTGAAGTTTGAACCTTCTTCTCGTCTGACGAAAGCGAAGTTCCTTTTCATAAAACTTGGTTCTTCATCTTCAGCCCTTCTGATGTACGCCCGACCTTCCTCATCTTCCTCTCTTTTGAGTTTTGACTGCTCCGACGTGGTCGCCCACACCACAAGCAACAGCATCACAGAAGCAGAACCCTTCATTGTTTTTTCTGAAATCAAATTTCCACCATTAAAATGATGCAGATAGCTGAAAAACTCATGTCATTCCGATTCTGTTTTTCTCAGGGGGAGGGGACACAAAAATCAAATGCATTGGATCGGAATTTTTGCGTTTCAGGTGGGAACATTTTGCAAACAACAAGTACCCAACTTACCTTTCAGGTGGTTTTTGGTGGCAAATCTACGAAATCATTTCATGTCCCTGTGATCTCTGTCTGAGGATCCCGGAGCCGCACAAACGCTTTATATTGCCCTTTGTTTCGATAATTGTCGCATGATGGTCAAATGAGATGTGCTTTCTGCAACTGAACATGCAAAAAAACTTGCTAAATTGAAGTGATGCAGGTCAATCACGGTGGACGAAGGAACTCCTGAGCTGCGAAAGTGTCGAGAAATTTTCAAAGCCTTTTCTCGCTTGTGTTTGCACTCGTGGGTGGGGCCGGGTGATGTATTTGTTGGACAAAATCATGCACGTGCACGATTTGTGCGCAAACGTTTGTACGTCGTAATCTAAACAGTCTCTGTTCCTCGCTCTCAATTTTCATGTTCATCGCTCAAAAAGTCTGGCAATGTGATGTGGGCGCGTTCAACTTGGTGAAGCGGAACCTAATTTACCACTGCATGCGAAATGTCATTCTGCAGCATAAAATACCGTTCAGGTTTGTGCTGAAAAAGCTGTTCCGAAGTCTTTATCTTCCGACCCAGTGTGCGTGTGTCAAAATCAAAATTGAGGATTGCAGGATACGAGTATCTGTGTTTGATAGTGACCTCCGGATCACGCACGCCCAGGGCTGATAGAGAAACAGATGAATCAAACTTCTCCCCCAGTACAAGAAATGGTTGCAGCAATCATTGATGCACAAGCCGACGATAAAAGCTGTGAGAATTTCTCTCCAGGCTGCTTCTCTCTCAGCCTGCCAGACTCTTGCTGCACGCGTGTGTTCTCGAAGGCGACACTTTCCTTCCACTGCGTGCAGTGCATGTGCGAATGTCGCGCTCCTGCATGAAGCTGCAGCGTGCGCGCTGATGGATCTTCTTGAGGCCATCAGCAGAAGAGCCTGGTTGCCGGATCGAACACACATACATCAAGGGTCCACTGAAGAAAGCAAGCTTCATGCATCTGTTGACGACAGTCTTGGAATGCATGCTCACTCCAAAGCTCTGTGACATCCAACAATTCAAAAGGTGCAAGAGAGAAGACTTACAGGCACACATTCACGCGCTTCATTTGTTACCGTGCATTCTGAGAACATTTGCAGTCTTTTCTTGAAAGTATCCTCAGAGTGAAGAACAACACACAGGGAAGCGATGGATGAACTCGGCTTGATCAGCCCAGTGAGCAGTGTCTCGGTGGTTCCGGAACCCCCATCGCCCGACGTGTGGAAGCGACGACCGACCGCGGACACCACAGAGAAGTATCCCAACACCAAGTACCTCAAGATCAACGGTCAAGCAGACGTCAGGGTCGAAACGGCACTGGATGGCTCGAATGAGGGTCACGGAAAGACAGAGCCGGAGCCGGTTAAAAGCAAAAAGTCTCGGTCGAGAGAAGAATGGGCAGACAAGAAGGAGTTCATGCTCAGCTGCATCGGTCTGTCTGTGAACCTGCATCACCTGTGGCGGTTTCCTTATCTGTGCTACAAACACACTGGAGGTGAGATGCATGCTTTCATTCAGGTTACATGGGCATGCATGCGTGCCTTGGTTCACCACCCTTAATTGTGTGGGAATGACAGCGGTTTGCTGAAAATGGTGGGCACACACCGAAAACGGCCCTGTGCACGAGGAACACGAGAAAGAAAGAGTCAGCCAACGACACGTACCGTACAACAAGAGTGAGAGTCCTCACTTCTCTGATATTTTTCACCATGCAGCTGAAGGGGCAAGGACCCATGTATGTACGAGCGTATGTGGGCGTAAAACTCCGTGCACAGAAACAACGGCAAAAGTTGCGGGACAACGTGTCATTTGCTTCAAGGGCTCCCGATCAGAAGGGGTTTCACACATGCATGTATGGCGAGTTTCAGCGTGGCAAATGTCAGTCAGGTCTCGGAGCGAAAGAGCAAGCATCAGAACCGAGTGACCAAACAAAACTGCATGGGCACCATCTTGCAAAAGTGACATTGGACACAGAAGAATCGACATGGAGGCTGAAGCCCTTGTCACTCACATCAAGCTGTGTATATACGAATTCTCAAGTTGTTCACTCCAGTGCACAGTGTCTGAAGGATATTGGAGCGTTTTCTGGTCAATCCCGTCGGTACTGCTGGCAATGAATCAATCAACCCAGGAACATTCCTGTAACAACCGTGCCTCCCGGGAGTTCACCTTTCCAGCACTCCCAGAAAAACTGCTTGCGTATTGCTGCATGAAGGACAGATTTATTGCAAATCCGTTTGACTTGGGACCTGCTGAACAACTGACGTGGTCACACGCAACCAGAAAACAGGTCAATTGACTGCTTTGATTCCACGGGGCCTCAGCGCTCCGATGTGGCCAATCGATTTGAGTATTTGGACTTCGCTCTTCTGAACAGCCCATAATGAACGCAAATTCCCTTCGAGGGGAAAAGGTTCAGCGACCGCGCAGCCTTGGCTCATCCATGGCATCTTGAGTGTCTGGAGCATCCGCGGTGCACAGATTATCTGCATCATTCAGAGAATGTGTGTGTGTATGTGTGTGTGTGTGTGTGTGTGTGTGTGTGTGTGTGTGTGTGTGGACTGTCCAATCCTGTCTTGCTGCCGTCTGACTCCCTGGAAGTGTCTCTATCGGTGCAAGTCTGCTTCGTGTGTCCGGATTCAGTCACATGGGCAGTGAGATAGTCCGACTGCCAAAAGTACTGCCTCGGTTTATGGATGTGCAGAACTCTGCCATTTCGTGTCTTGACTCTGTTTCAGTCTGGATTCTATTTCCGCAGATTCTGCCTGAATTTGCAAGTGATTCTGTCCAAGTTCGGAAGGTGTAAAGACTGTGTACTTTCTCTGAAGTTTGGATTTGCCCTCCAAAGCGTGCACGAGAGTGTTTCAGAACAACGCCATCTTTTTCTCACACTAACCATGCAGGTATCGTGCTTTTCTTGGACTCTGTTCAGAGCAAAGCATCTGGAGTCTCTGAAGGATTTGGACACTTTTTGCGGGAATAGAAAGCATGTTTTGCATGCTGGCTGGTTGTCTGAGGGTGCGGAATCTTCGAGCCCAAGACAGCTCGCAAAGGAACTTCTGTCCGATTGAGTTGTCCCTTCTGAGTTCTGTGAGAACCTTGTGGGCGCTCAGTCCCAATCCTGGATCCACAAGAGGTTTGAGACGAGGCCTGGCGCCAGCTCTGATTGCTTGCATTTCGCCACCCATTAAAAGGGATGGTTAGGACAGAGGACTCTTTTTGTATTTTGACGCTGGCACTTCAAATCTTTGGTTGGGGTTGGTGGACATATCCATGGGTCAGCAAACCAAAAGATGGCCATGGAGACAGGAAGAGGGACAAGAAGGGATTCGTCACCAAAACCTGCTACCGTTTACTGAAAGTAAAGTGGGCATGTCTTTTGGCAAATTCGTGCACTCAAGATGTCTGGGTGATATCTGCAAAAAGTGTTTGTCTGAGCGTTGAACAAGGTTCTCTTAGGTTTATAGACCTGCAGCATGCACAAAGAAAGATATTTCAATGTGTGCGATCGAAGCTCTGTGGATTTTGTTTCACGTTGGCTCTGGTCCCAAACCGAACGAAGGCGAAAAACAGGCGAGTCTGATGTGAGCTTTGGGTGTTTGGACAGGGGGTGCAAATCTCACTGACTGTGGGCTGGGGAGACTGTCCCTGATCTTGTCAGGTCTTCCGAAATTTGTTGAAAAGGTCGACGTGTCCATTGGAAATACTGCAGGAAAAAGGGGAAAACAATCGTCTGCATGATGAACATTTTGTTCTTGATTGCAGGGACACGTCGGGGCCCAGCGTGGTCCTTGCATTGCGTATACACAGGTTCGTGCGCAATGAACTTGTATCATGGCACAAAACTGAGTGTTTTGTATGCTTACACGAGGCTGCATGGAAATCTGGCAGCACTCATGTGGGATACAAACGTGTGTATTTATTTCCATTGGTGACTGATGTCTGTCAAAACTGTCAAAGGAAGTCGACATGAAACAACATTCGTTATTCAACGCACAGTTTGTTGCACAAATCACTGAAAGCTGAATCCAGCACTGTGGCAGTTCTCTCTCCAAATTTCTCAGACTGAGAGGTTTCTTGTAGCTCGGGATGGATTCCAAGGATGAAAAGAAACCCGAACAAGACACACCAAAAAGGGAAGAATGGGCGAACAAGATAGAGTTTATGCTCAGCTGCATTGGATTTGCAGTGGGACTCGGCAACGTCTGGCGCTTTCCCTACCTGTGTTACAAGAACGGCGGAGGTAGGAATTTACGAGGTGGTTTCTTGTGCGGGATTGGAACTGCAGCCAGGGGGTTTCAACCTGAGATAAAAATACGAGCAAAACTGCCGGTGCTGGCAACGGGCGAATTTTTGTCTCTGAAATTGCGAGATCGGTGTGCAAGGATTTCGTCGAACGAACACGTCTGTTCATAAATACGAGTACGTGCGTATCGTCGTACAAAGCCAGGCCGCTAGGTTTGGGAAATAATTCGAGCGCATTCCAGCAGGCTGTCGTTCTGTGCACGTGTAGGAGAAAGAAATTGTTAAGAAGCACTTGCCATGGCTTTTGACTTTGCATAAAATTACAATGTTTTATTCTGTTGACTTTGCCAAATCCTTGAGTAAACCTTTGTATTCTGTCAAACACTCGTGCAAATCTTATCCGTTCTCGACTCCATCTTTTCTTATCTGTTGTCTCAGTTGCACCAAGTTGAAAAAGCAGGAATGGTCACAACATTCTGTGTCGTGAATCCAAAAGTAAACGTTTGATCGTTCACTCAGAACAGCCTTCACGTGCGCAATTCAAGCCAAGAGTCCTCCGTTCCATTTGCATGGAGACTGTGAGTGGCCAAATTCATTTGCCTTTTTGGGATTGAAAATGCAGGGGAAGGACTCAACCAACAGCACCAAATCGGCTTTACTGCATGTTTTCCGCCCTGCACAAAGCAGAAATTGTGTACAGCAGGGCCTGATCCAGGCTTTGGAGGGGGCCTGAAGCCCCCAGAGTGGTTGTCAGGGGAGAGTGTTGCCTCAGTGACGCACTATATCACGGGTAAATTGGGGACAAGTCCGGCCGGGGGCAGGGAGAGAGAGAAGATAGGAGAGAGACAAAAAGAGACAGGGAGACAGCGACACACGGAGAAAAATGACACCAGTTTTGTCAGTTTGTCTGACAAAGCTGTCATTGGCATTGAGACCAAAGACTCTTGTCTGAACAATCATAATGCACTGATGATCAACACCATTCCTTTTTCAAGTCCCACATGACCAGTGGCTGAAGCAACCTCTTGCAGCTTGAATCCAACACCAAAAAAAGGAGACTGAATTGAATTTCTTTTTGATATTTCTGTGAGCCACTTGTTGCCGTTTTGGCTCACTGGTGCACAGATGTAACACGCTGATACAGAATTTACAACTTTTGGTTGGTTCAAGCACGAGTGGCAAAGAATGCTGCTGTTGGTCAGGTCCGAAACAATCTCGAATATCCTGATCACAATATGGACTTGCCTCTTTCGGAGCCTCGGCGAGTCATTGGTTTCAGTTCACTTCAAGTTGGAATCTGAATTGTGTCTTCTTGAACTTTTTTGGGGCGGAAAGGTCTTCGAATCCTGCGGGTGGCAAGGGTTGTTGACGTTGGATTGACGTGGTTTGACTGAGTTCAGTTCAGATCTACTTGCAGTACTTGCAGTTGTTTTCCTGTGGTTAAATGCTCTGCGCCTGTGAGAGATTGAATGCCGCACGCTGCGGCATGCTACATTTGTCACGACAATTGGAAATGGCCGCACGGAAGCGGGGATCTGCCGCAAGAAGGCTAATCTCTTCTGATCAGAAGAACAACGTGGTCCTTTGCATTCAAGAATGATCACTGACAAAAATGTTTTCTGTCACAGAATGTCTTGTAATGGAGGGTCTTCCTTGTGCAGGGAACAGACAGTAAACAAGTCTTCAGCGGGAGACACACGCGAGTAACAACGAACGTCTTGCAAAATCCCATTTCTCAGAATCCAGGTCTCTCATGGAGAATCCATCTTCCTTCTTTCTTTTGGGCCTTCAGGCTGTGTTTGTCCGTCTCTCCACTCGGACACATTGCTCAATTTTGGAAGCACCCATAACAAAAGACCCCCTGTCGTGGGAGAATAATTGGGCCAGTGAATTATTTTCCCCGCAAAGAATGGCGTGGTCTTTGTGGACTTGAGACTCCATGGGAGTGGAAAAGCTTTCCGATCGATGGTAATTGTGATCAGTAATGGATGCATTTGTGTCTGAGCTCTGCGCGACTTGGAGCTTTCACACACACGCTCAGAAGCGAGAAGTGTGGTGAGAAAAATAGAACTTCAACACCAAAATTGGTTGGAAAATGTTTTATCAAAGAGAATGACAAACGATCTTTGTCTGAACAAATCAAAAAGTTTCTGCCTGAAAGACAAACTGGTCGTAAACCCAGACAAACTGGTGCACCGGACGTCACAAAGACAATTCTGAGATGTTTGTCAACCACATATAGGATTGGGATGAGACGGACACACACGCACACCTGGGACACGTACTTCGGAAGCGTGTGTTGTTGGGTCAATCGGGCCACAACAAAGCAATGGTGGTATCACAAGGAGGACCTCGGCATGGAATTGAGTCTGCGTCAGGACATCACTGACGAGTGTGCTCTGCAAAAACCAAAAGGCAAAAACCCATCAAAAATGTGCTTTTTGTCTGCTTTGACCAATGGCTTCTGCATTTGTGTCTTTGTGCTGGAAGTTATTTCCCCGAAACTTTTTGATGAGGCATCTAGAACTAATCAGACTTCTCCACTGTACAAAGACCGGTTTGTGTCTCAACAAAAGAACAGAGCAACACGCACAAACTTTCTTCTTTGCCGAAGAGGTGGGTTGCGAGCAGACTTCGTTTTCCTTTCTGGGCACAAATACTTTGGCTCAGTCGCAGTGAAACTGCAATTTTTGCACATTCAATCTGATTGGCTTCGCACAATGAAATCACTTGGAAGAGTCGCGATTCGGATTGGGCAAAAAGTTCCAATTTGCTGCCAGGAATTTTTGGCAAGTTCGCAGAAAATGGGACAGTCATGAGAAAGCGATGTGACCCCCAATTCGAACAAAACTGGTTTGAAAAAGATGTCAACTGGACTCTGAGTGATTGCTGTGGTTGTGACAGCGCGTAAGAGATGGTGTTTTCCCATTGCCTCGTGCAGGCTTATGTCAGAAGAAAGGGGAAACAAAGATGAATTTATTTTCTCGTGTGTTCCCGACTTACGCGTCAGAGACGAGTCCAGGGCACCTTGCAGCATCAAACTTCCAAAAATTGCCTTCGTGTGCTGTGTCGCTGATCAAAGCCTGTCCATTTTATTTTTTTGTGATCAAGGGTCAAGCCTTAATTTTTTGAATGACAAGCACTCGTTACGAGTATATCCCACCAGAGAAAACAGACTGCAATTCTGAAGAATTGGATTGACCTGCAGCAAGTTCAACGTCACGATGCAGCCGATTGAAATGACCCAAAGAGTCTTGGCCCGAGAGGAAGTTTCAGCAAGCTGAGCTAAGTTTCTGCTTGTTGCGCTTCCCAATACGAGCGGTGAACCGGTTGTTATGGAAACGAGGGACAGTCATTGTGCGCCTATCAATGACGGTGACTCCTTCTTCAGCATTGACGGTTCTTCTTCAGTGCATGAATGCGGTGCTGGCAGCCTGTCCCTGACACATCGTGACCAGAGGCTCGAGGCGTGAGAATTTTCAGGTTCAGGTCATCTTACAATTCCGAAACATTGCCTTTGGGTGAACGAGAGATGTTTGGAAAGTTCATCATCCGATGGAAGAGGGTGAGACCTGGGTGAATGGCCCCAGATGGTTTGTCAGAGGGGAAAAGAAAGACAACTTGACAAGAAGTAGCCAGAAAGGGCTTTGTTTTGACCAACAGGCTCGAATCCAGGGTGTAATCAAGGGGATCCAGGGGACCTGAGCCCTTGGTGGGGAGCGACACATAAAGGGCTAAATAAATCCCACAAAGGTCAAAAGAACAGATATCCCGACCCTGATCAGACAGCTTCTGCCATAATTGTTTCGTCTGACCTATCATTTTGCATGCAGACTCTTGTTTGCAAAGAATGCTCAAAGAGAACTGCCATAATCCACATGGAAAATGGATTACAATCACACAACATTGTTTTGGAATGCCATCAACAAGATTGCCTGTCTGTGGAAGAAGACACTCGTTTCAATTCTGAACACCGTATCACTGAGCAACGAAGAGTTGTCCAGTTTCGCAGGTTTGACGTGGGGGACGCATGAGTTTGGCTTCAAAATCAACCCAACGCAGTGCATACAAAATTGGGCTGGTAAATCAATTTTCAGGGGCAAAGGGGGCCGGCCACAAGGCCCCCTTGCCATTGTTCTGTCCCGACAGCAATCCGACATCAGCTTTCTTTGCTTGACCGTTTGCACAGTTTGTGGATGAACAAGTTGAATTCTTTCTCGACAACTATCTTTGATGTACATTGTCTTTCAGGAGCCTTCTTGATTCCGTACTTCGTCTGCCTGATTTGTGGTGGAGTTCCCGTCTTCATGCTCGAAATCTCGTTGGGCCAGTTTATGAGACAAGGAGGATTCGGAATTTGGAAAATTTGTCCAATTTTTAGTGGTACGCCCTGCGTCTGTCACGTCTGACATACCTACATGTTTTAGGGAAAACACATTTCTCTCAATGGCGGCCAACCAGCGTGTTTCATTGAAGAGTCTCATTCTTACATTTCTGTTGAAGGCATCGGAGTGGCCACGACAATCATTGCAGTTTTGTGCAACATCTATTACATCGTCATCTTGGCCTGGGATTTGTCGTATTTGTCTCACGCATTCACAACGGTCTTGCCTTGGTCACACTGCAACAATTCGTGGAACACGGACAGGTACGTTGTTCACGAAGAAGCTGTTTACTCATTTTCCCTGTTTCGTACCGGACACTCACTGTTCGGATTTCAAGAGACATTCCTTTCCGAAGTGAAAGATCAAAGGTTAGCGGCAACTGAAGTGGCCTTCCTCCACACACACACACACGCACACACACACACGCACACACACACACACACACACACACACACACACACACACACACACACACACAAAGATAAATCCTGGGTCCGCGAGGGTAAACACCGTGCAGTTATGAAACGATGCAGTTGTCCAGGAAGAAGAATGTACATGTACGAACAAAGATGACGCGCACTTCAGCTTGAACCTGCATGTCTTAAAAATTGCTCTTTCCAATATATTCCAATCAATTTGCAGGTGTCGAGTGTCGTTCAAACCTGACTTGGACTGCTCGACGACATCTGTGATCAGCATCGAGGGGCTCGTGTCCAACGTCACTTCGTGCGAGGAGGATCCCCTGCTGGCCAGGAACACAACTCCTGTGGATCCCGTCGTCGAGTTTTGGGAGTAAGAGATGCTCACAAAGAATGAATGATTCAAATAGAATTGAACAGCTTTCAAGTTTCGGTCAAGTACAACACAGGAACTGTTTTCAAAGCGGACTTGAATCAATGGAACCACTGAAGAACCAGAACGTGTTCAGTCTGGAGGCAGGGTTTACTCAATTGCGCACCAGACTGACCCGTTGCGCTTCGTCGGCTTGCAAATTGCAGGAACCGGATCCTACAGATCTCGCGCGGCGTGGAGGAGCCGGGCGGCATCGTCTGGGAGCTCGCCGTGTCCCTCGCCGTCATATGGCTGCTCTGCTACTTCTGCGTCTGGAAGGGCGTCAAATGGACGGGAAAGGTAATTCGCGGGAAGTGTTTCTGAATCCCATGTGCTCATATGTCCGTATGCTCGTTTGTTTGCATGATTCACGCACGCACGCACTCACACACACACGCACACACGCCCTCTCTCTCTCTCTCTCTCTCTCTCTCTCTCTCACACACACACACACA
>JAAUXT010089857.1_pt1 | contig 12241 bp, 11 predicted proteins | sample 7278171 | NCBI WGS metagenome assembly JAAUXT01 (sample SAMN14350112, study PRJNA611818) | marine sediment metagenome | isolation source: surface marine sediment (1.8m) | place: French Polynesia: Moorea | collected 2018-08
AATTTTGTGTGTTTCACATTTGTGGAATCTTCCAAAAGAGGGAAGTTGCATCAACAAGCTACGTGCTACGTGTACGTTTTCCCACTACGGAACGCAGTGCTGAAACTCCCCATTTACGGTTTCAGCTTCTCGCCAAATACGTATGTGTCGCTGCTCCAATAATGTGCTGTGAGCAACAAGTTTCTGTTGCCGACAAGAGCCTTTCCACTCCGTTACCTGTTTATTTTTTCTTCCTCATTCCCTGATGCTGTGGAAACAACGACCATCAAGACCTGCAGAAAAGTTTGCCTTGTTGCCTTGATTTTCTTTTTTTTTTTGGGGGGGGGGGGGGACGAGTTGGAAACCAACCACAAATCTGCCTTTGGTCGCGATAGCTCGACTCAGATCCAACGGCTGAGCTGGAGCAAAATGTTGTTGGCATCAAGCGCCACACATCTCCTTTCAAACGTTTGGTTCCGTTTTTAGCCAGCCTCACGACACGCAAGAAAAGTCTGCTTGGGAACCCACACCTGACACCTGTTTTGCTTCAGAAAACCACAAATCTGTTCTTTCCAAGACAACCACTCGCTCGCTCAAAACGCCTCATCCAGCCTGGAGTATTTTTCACATTGAATGGTTCACGGGAAAATATCCACCAGGCAATGAAACCTTTCTCAGCATTTTCCCTTCAAGGCAGATATCCGCTGTTTCCTTGGTTCCCGCTTCGTGCCTTCTGTTTTCGTCACAATAACATTCTTTCAATGAAGATTTTCACAGGGTTTACCAGTTCAAAATTGGGAAGAGAATGGGAGTGACGGTCTCTGATGAAATTCCATCAAGAAATCAGAGTGCGCGATGTTTGGTCCCTGGAATTTATTTTCAGAAACAGAAATGGTCAATGAACATTTTCAACTGCTCACCAAGAAGTCCCCGCCCCTCCCTTCACTCAACCTCAGGAGGACTGAAACGGCCAGAGGGGTGTGTGTGTGTGTGTGTGTGTGTGTGTGTGAACACGCACAGTACAACACAGTTTCATTTCTGGGAACAGAGTCGACTTTCAGGTCATTTCATTCATTTGGACTGAAACTTCAAATGGGAGGAGGGGACAAGCAGTCAACCATTTTTTCCTCGCATGACCTCCTCCCCACGGGATTTCATTGTTCATTCAGCGCGAATGTCACAAGCTGGGTACACGATGCTGAGCAGTCGTAGAAACCACTCACGTAGCTGATCGCCGTTGGGTGCCCCTCCCACCTGAGTCCACCGCGCAGTCAACAACTGCAGTTCCACTGGAACAAGTCTTGGACGTAACTCGGTTTCAGGAGTTTTGGATTCTAGATCTCAACACTCTCCACGTCTTGACAGCACATCATTCACACAAAACTCACAGATCAACGAAACAGAAACTCGGCTGACTCACAAAATCTTGTTGTGATGCCGGTCTCCACTTACTTTCATGCTGCTTCGAACCAGAAGCCGTCTGTGCCGTTTTTCCGAAAGGTTTCGGACTTCTTTTCACAGCCCGTCGAATTGCGTTCATTTTTGCTTTCACTCCATCAACTTGGTGTGTCAAAGTCTCTTGTACTGTTCGCATGAAAGGCTAAAACACAACTGCAAAGATCCAAACAGACAACATCACGCCACCAGAGATTCACTTCATTCCTGCAAATAACTTGACGCAGCGTTTGCGCGCGTGTTCATTCATATCAGTCAAGGTTTGGTTTCAACAGAATTGCACTTTTTGTAAAGAAAACCAAAATAATCTATGCATAAAATAGTTCACAGTGAAATGGGCAGTATTGCACATCAGTGACACTGGGCTAGTTTTCTGCCAAGAGTAAATGAATTTTCTGTCTGGCGTGAACGCATTTCTCAACATGGAGCAGGTGCCCGTTGCAACGGGTTATTTGTTACCGTTTTCTGCAGAGAAAAACAGCGACACGTGTGGCACTGAATTATCTCCTATTTTCTGGCCTGTCTGCGGTATTTGAAGCAACACACATCACAGCGATGGGTCGAGCAGAGCACAGAAGAATGCACAATCGGATGAAAACCAAGAGAAAGACGAAGGATGTAGATCAAGTGGAAGAAGACATCAAACCAGAAAATGTGAACAAGTTGCTCAACCAGCCTGTGGACCTTGATCAAACTGGGAGCGCACAGTTCTACTGTATCCACTGCGCGTGAGTCCTTTCAAACATTTGTTCATTCCACAACAGAACCTCCAGTTCGTCGATGAGGCCTCCTCCTAACAGCGATGGCAAACGACGAGGAAACTGGTGAACTTGCATTTGAGTACGAGTATCTGCATGCCCACCGTGTATCGAGGCCACCCAAAATATCAAGCAAGAGAGGTAAAACTTGTGGTGTTCAGGACCAACAGCGGGGAGACTGTTCAGTTCGAGTATTGGTGTTGCGTGAATCGAGGGAAGCGCACTGCAGTGTTGTCGTTGACCAGCAACCGTCTGCAGTTGACGGTGATTCGGAGTGGGGTGGACTGTGCACCTGGACGAATTCTGAACTCTCAGTATCAGATTGCTGTCTGCCGTCGACGTCGAGAACCACCCATGTTTTCTCTAGAATCCTTGGTGAACCATGCAGAACACAAGGTAATTGTAATACTGCAACCCAGTTTTAATCGTTGACGACACTTGTATTTCAGAAGATACTTCGTGGACGACAAGGCGATGCAGGATCACTTCAGAAGCAAACTCCACAAACGAAGGTAAAATAGTGTTTTGTTTTGTGGCCAAGACACTTATGTTTGCGTGGGTTTTCTTCAACTCGGCAAAGATTTTCTCGAGTGGATGACAACTGCGCGTACTCAACAGAGCACATTGTAGATTCATCACATCGCGGGAAGCCAATCGCTTTCATCACAAAGATTACTTCTGCCATTGCAGGCTGAAAACTTTGGAGACGGAAGCCTACAGCCAGAAGGAAGCGGAGGCAGCAGCAGGAATGGGATCGTACCTGCTGCCCAAAACGAGAAAAAGAAAAGTCGAAACGCAGCAGACATCTGAATCAATGGACTCTGACGAACCAAACTTGAAACAAGGAAAAGTGAAGTAGACCTGGGACCAGTGGTATGTTGCTCAAGTTTGTTGATGTGATGAAAATTTTGTGATGATTTTGACTTGAGGAGGCTGTGAAATGTGGACAAAGTTTTCGCCATACTTGTGGAGAGGGTAGTCGTGAAAGTGTTGCCTGGTTTCCAAATTGGGAATAAAAATAAAAATATTCAAAATTTCTTGGAGTATTTATTTATCATTTTGTTGCATGAGCACGATATCTCGGCGAGTATTTCTGCAAGCTTTTCACAACTGCGACGTGTGGTTTGTTTAAAATGTTCGGAATGTGCAGTGTCGCTGGAGAGTGTTTGGCAAGACGGTTAGTTTTTGTTTGGCTGCAAGTGGAATTGCTGCAAATATGTGGAGGCATCACCTGAATCGACGAACTGTGTGACATGTGCGTTACTACGTTTTGATTTTTCCAGTGGATACTGGCCAGTACGACGCTCTGTCGAACTCAGGCATGTTTGGCACTCAAAATTTGCGGTGGATGTGTGTGGAAGTTGTCTACATCGCAACTCCGCTTCAGAATTTGGTCTGTGTGGCGTCAGTGTTGAACGCAGGGTTGGAGTGAGACTCTTTGTCCACGCCATTCACGTTGACTTCTTGGTCCGCGGGTTGGATCTTCCTGCAAAACATGAAACAAGAGAAGTCTTGTTGTCCTTGGTCGTACATTTGAGAAATCTTCAAGAGTGACAAGAGATCGTTGAGGAAGCTTCATTCAAGCTTTGCAGCTGTTTTATACCTTCCAAAGTTTTCTCCGTCTTCGAGAGTGGCGGGCAGATTTCGATCCTTGGTTTCTGGAAGAGCTAGTGCGAGGAGTCCCGCAGCGAGAGAAGCCGCGCCAAACACGACCAAGGGAATCACCCGGCCGAACTGATCCTGAAAAGGGAACAGTACACGTTGCCGCGCTGACTCAGTGTTTAGGATGTACGTTTCTACGATTGAAGAGTTTCCGTGGATTGCTTAGTGCCAGAAGCAAGTGAAAGGAAAGGTCACGCTTGAAACGCCGTACAGCTGGGCACCCTGGCTTCGTTGACATTTGTTGTAATCTCGATGAAAGCTCGTGGATGAAATGTTGTTGCTGTTCTGAGGTCGTCTGGCTTTGCGCACTCGCACTAAACGAGTTTCAAGGAGCTAACTCACCAGTTCTCCGATGTAGGGCGCTATGACGCCGCCAATTCGAGCCCAGAACGACCCGGATCCGACGCCGACGTTGCGCACGACGGTCGGGAAGAGTTCGGCGGAAAACACGTAGATGATCGCGAACGACGCCGAGATGCAGAACTTGCCGATCATCGCCAGGGTCACGATGATCCAGTTCTTGTCTGAAGAAAACAGACTTCTTTATGCTGCTGTGCAAGCCGTCAAAAGCCACAGTTTGAGAAGACGTTGGTGACTGATGATGCCATTCTTGTCATCAAGAAAGTGATTGATCAGTCAGATTCGGATTCCCGCTTGACTGACCTGGAGACATGGGAACTGTGAGACTGACCTGTGGGGAAGAGGACTGTGAGACTGACCTCTGGGGATGGTGACTGTGAGACTGACCTGTAGGAATCGGGACTGTGAAACTGACCTGTGGGGATGGGGACTGTGAGACTGACCTGTAGGGGATGGGGACTGTGAGACTGACCTCTGGGGATGGTGACTGAGCCTGACCTGTAGGAATCGGGACTGTGAAACTGACCTGTGGGGATGGGGACTGTGAGACTGACCTGTGGGGATGTGGACTGAGAGACTGACCTGTGGGGATCGGGACTGTGAGACTGACCTGTAGGGGATGGGGACTGTGAGACTGACCTGTAGGGGATGGGGACTGTGAGACTGACCTGTAGGGAAGGGGACTGTGAGACTGACCAGTGGGGATGGGGAGTGTGAGACTGACCTGTGGGGATGGGGACTGTGAGACTGACCTGTGGGGATCGGGACTGTGAGACTGACCTGTAGGGGATGGGGACTGTGAGACTGACCTGTAGGGATGGGGACTGTGAGACTGACCTGTAGGGATGGGGACTGTGAGACTGACCTGTAGGGGATGGGGACTGTGAGACTGACCTGTAGGGATGGGGACTGTGAGACTGACCTGTAGGGAAGGGGACTGTGAGACTGACTTGTGGGGATCGGGACTGTGAGACTGACCTGTGGGGATCGGGACTGTGAGACTGACCTGTGGGGATCGGGACTGTGAGCAGGAGCGCTACGCCTCCGATGATCATGGTGACGGCGAGAGGCCAGCGGCGCCCGAGACGCGCCAGGATGATCTGGCACATGAAGTAGGCGGGGAACTCGACTGCGCCCGAGATGAGGAAATCGATGTAGTCGTTTCCGCCGAGTCCGGACGAGTTGAGAGAGAGCCCGTAGTAAACCAGACTGTTCACAAACCTGCAAAATTCACCAGGCATTGGTTTAGAATGGTGGTGCAAGAAACATACTGTCCTCACTCCTGGATCTTGTTGGGCAGGTGAACCAGATCTTCGACTGCATTGAATGAAAGTGATGAGAAGGTTGCAGTCTGAGCTCACCAGTTGAACCATATGTTGAGGGTCCTCAGTCTCATTCGCGGGAAACGCAGCAGGTCCCACACGTACGCCTTCTTTGGGTCTTTCTGTGGATGCACGAAGAGGAAGACAGTGCGTCAAGTTGCAGTGGAACCAAGCAAAGAGAGATTCGAAATTTCGCTGGGTGCTTTCAGAATCGAAAAGGAAATTTGTTGCGGATACAAACCCTGACTACAATGTCCAGTTTCGCTGGTAGCTCCGTTTTGTTCACTTCAGCGAGCTTTTTGACGATTTTGTCGGCTTTCTCCTTTTTTCCTTGAGTATACAACCACCGTGGAGACTCGGGTACGAGCCTGAATGCATGAACGAAAGGGTCCATGTGGTGACCGGTCGAGATCGTGGTCACTGAATGTGCTCAGGGTTGGTCAAATTCCGAAACTGGGACAATCTACACAAAGGTTGGCTGTTTTTCACATCTTGTGCCACATAAGTTTGGACCCTGTGTGAAGATCAAGATGAACAAGGCTGGAGACCGACCAGAACACTTTGCAGAAATCGGCAGATCTGCATTGAGTTTTGTTCGACACCCAGTTTCAGTGTGTTGAAGCTTGCCAACTGCTGAGATTTTATGCAACAAAAGGGACATGGGGTGAGGGTTTTTGCTTATCAGCTGTGATGCAATATATGAATATGATTTTGTGGAAAGTGTCGTCTGGTGGCATCTGAAAAATGCCCAAATCCCTATGCGGTGCTGAAATCCTGCAAAAATTCATGCTTTGGTGGAAGCGGAGGCCCAGCTACGATGCAGCAGAGTGAACAGCTTCTTAGCCACCTCGTCAAATTCAAGAAATCAGCTGATTTCTGTGAATAGTTTGTCTTTCTGTGCCTTACACAGTGTACAAGAGCCACGCCACAAGTTCGCGTTGTTTTATCGGAACAAAGTATGAATCAAATTCGCTTTTCAAGATTTTGCGCGCTCTGGAGGTTTTGCCCTGATGTGCCAGTCCTGCAATGCACAACGAATCAGATCTGTGTGGTGGCTGGACAGAAAACGGCCTCCTGGATCATAATTTTCGTCTTGGCTGCGGCGCTTGAGCAACGCGAACTTGTGCCGTGTACACCTCGAATACACTCACTACATTTGTACGAGTGCTATCTTTGACCACAGGTATTTCTCAGAATTTAGAACTTACAGGAGATTGGCGATCGGTATTGGTAGCCAGAAGAAACATGACCACATGTTCAGATGTCGGTAATCCCGGATGAAGTAGGCAAAGACGCCCACAAGAACGTACCCAGTGGACCAAAAATAGGCACCCACCATACCTGCGAAAACTCTGTAGGATGTGCCTACGAATTCAAGTTCTGCAAGTACAGGATAGAGAATCGTTATATTCCGGACACAATACTTACAAAAGTATCCCCAGAAGGAGTATCCAGGGGCACGATGAGGAGAGTTGGAGATGCACCCATTTTCGGACCAGGTAGGCCAAGCCTGCCAAGAGAACATAACCGGCCGCCCAGAAGTACTCAATGCAAATGCCGGCGAATTCTCTCCTCGAGGGTCCCACCATCTCGATTCCTGCAAAAGAACCACAAGAACACATTGGTTAAACTCTTGAAAATTTTGGCGTGTTCTTGCCACCAGATGCGAAAGCGAAAAAACGTGTCCAGTTCTGAGAACCAAGCTCGCTTCTGTCAGTGTAATTTTCAAGGCGATTGTGTACTTCACTATATAATGTACGAGTATTGTTCTGTATTCCCGTACCGTCTCGTGTGTCTCTCGGAGAAATGATGCACACCAACATTTGGCTATTTTTTGGCCGCACGAGCGCGACTCAAGTAATTGGTAACCGTCTGTCTGTCTGTCTGTCTGTCTGTCTGTCTGTCTGTCTGTCTGTCTGTCTGTCTGTCTGTCTGTACCTCAGTTTCCATGACATAGTGAGGGGGGGTCACAACATCATGGAAAAGTTTAGCCACCCTGAGAAAGAATCCTATGTGACCCTCCCAGTCACTACTTCACGGAAAAGTTGAGCTACCCTGAGAAAGAAACCTGTGTGACCCCCCTCACAATGTCGTGGAAGACACACACACACACAGATGCAGCTCAATGCGCGACACAATGCCAGGGGCATTCTCGTTTGGTACTGAGGCCTCATCAAAACAATGAAAACTTGTACTCATATAAAGATGCACCCCTTCTTTTGAGTTCAATTTGGGGGAAAACAGAAAGCGTGGTTTTACACGAGACGGTGTGGTAATCTGGACAGGGTACGTCCTGCAGGTTATAGATATGGGTCGTGCCTGCCATGTGGGTCCAAGCCCCTCCTTTGCCTGACACCTACCCTGACCAAGAGAACTCCTGTGCAATGATCTGCCCAAAATCTGCGTGCTTGGTGTCCAAAGGTTCTGGTCCTGGGGGCGGGCTCGGAGCTTCCCAAAATCTGGGTGGGTCCTGCTCCTGCCTACCTGCCTTGCAGTGAGGCCATTGCCTGGCAGGGGAGCCGTGCACATTGCTTTTACTCGTAAATCACGCTCTTTCTCCTCTCCGATCTCTTGTTTTGGGAGGCATTTTTCTCACTGTTGAAGATCATTGACCCTTGCCGAAGCCAAATTTATTGTGGAGTCACGAGCAATTGCAACGCTGTACCACCAGGCCGGAAAATTGCTTCTGTCTTACCGAGCACGAATGCGGTGGTGAAGACGCCGATGTTGGCGGCGCCGAGGATGAACCGAAGCGCGCAGAACGTGATGAAGTTGGGCGAGAAAGAGACGCTGACGCCGAAGACGACCTGCAGCACGAGCGTCATCGCGAGCGCCGGGCGCCGTCCGATTCTGCAGCAAGAGGAGGGGTCTCATCTCTCCATGGTCAGTGCTTCAGACAGGGTGAATGAGTGTCACCGCACCAGTCAGTGAGCAATGGCTAACTTGACACAGCGCTCATGCATGCACGCATTGACTGTTTTTGGTGAGACAGAGGAAGTTGGAATGATTTGAGTTCACAAATGTATTGATTCTGAAATCCAAGGGACAACCCGTGCGTACGGATTCCCAGACACGTGAATTCGGATTGGTTCTTTCATTGCTGGCACAGACGGATCAAAGATTCGGGGTTTCGGCGGTTCGGAAGGTGCGCTTGGGCTTCCGTGTTCAGACTCCTCCTCCGGAACGGTTCAAACCAATTGATGCGCAGAGTTGGAAATACTGAACTCTCCCCATGGAAGTGTGTGGAAAATGAGACGAAAGAAAACGACTCACGCGTCAGAGACGGATCCGAAGAAGAGCACCCCGACCATGAGTCCAGCCATGTAGACGGACTTGACTGTAGGAACCAGCGCGGACTTGTCGCACACCAGGTCCCACTGTGGAAACGACATTCCGAATCAGTGTAAGCAGTTCGGGCGTCACCGCGAAAACCTTGTTGCTCGAAAGAAAAAAGGTTTGTTCAGAGAGAAGTAAGGTTCGAGAAAGAATTTCTGAAGAGAAACCAAACTGTAAGGAAGTCATTGTAAAGTTCGGCTTCACATATCTTCGCGCTGCAAGCGTACGAGTCTGTGGTCAGCGTTGCTTGCAGTTCAAAGACATGCATGGGCCACTCGCATACAAGTCATGCACCTTTCGCTTTTCTCTGAATCAGCCACCGACTTTTGAATCTGTGCCTGCGATGTTCTTATCAAGCTCATATTACATGTGTCCTTTGGATCTCTTTGTTATGTGCATACAGGAGGTCGCAGACGTATTTGCCCATCGGCACGCCTCAATTGCAAAAAAGTCAAACTGAACAAGTGTGTGAATATGTGTTCATTTGTGAAGAAACATGTTCCTGCAAGTTCTTGTTCAATGATAAATTGTGTGGTTCTTGCCAACCAGAACACCTTGCAGTGTGAAAACGCTCCCCTTTGATGGTACCGCAGTTTGAAAGGTGGTCTTCGTCGATTCTTGTCATGTTGTTGTGCGTTTCCGCGCAGAATTGGAAGCAATTTCATGCATTCTTGAAATCTTTTTGTAAAACAGAACAAAAGAGGGGAAAATACAGAGGACAGAGGGTCCCCAAAGAAGCCAATAAGTGCACATCGTGGAGAGTGTGTTTCCACAAGACTGACATGCATGCAGGCTATACAAGTACTTGTTTCGCAGTCGGACGCGTCAAAATGCACGCTGCGTTGGACCGTGGGAGCTGGTACAAAATGGAGAGGCCGACCGTTGACCAGCATGGCTTCAGGGTTCAGCCAGTCCCAAAGTGAGTTTCGTTGCTTTAATTGGTGAAACTGGATACTTGCGTCCGTAACGATGCTGGTTTTGTATTGACTCGTGTCGTACTCCCATCGGTCGCACTTGGTCGTGCTCGTGTTGGGCGGCAGCCCGTCCCGAAGCAGCTGCAAAGCGCCTTCTGGCGTGACGCTGGAGAAATCGTAGGAGTATCGCTGACACGCATCGTTTGTCTCCTCATCGTCCACCGTCTTTTTCGGCGACGTCAAGGTTAACCACTGTTCCCTATTGAAGCACGCAGAGATAAAGCTGAGATGCAGCTTCGCCGCTCGCAGGTTTCCTCGCAAAATTGTTGGGCAAGTTCTTCACAGTCAGGCCAGCTGGTTGACGGAAAACATGTGCAAGATTACGCGGTTCACTTCTCCCTGTCCATTGCGCACAGTTATTGTTGCACCAACAATTGTGTTGCCTGAATAAATTGCACTTTGGTATTTGTTGACCCCGCAAGTCCGGTGCATGAGACTCACGCAACCTGATCTTTCATGCAGTGCATGCAGTCAATGAAGAAATTTATGAGAACATCCAGTGAGGAACAACTGTGTTGGTATTTGAATCGCTTTTTGATGTTCGGAAATTCTGCCAAAAACAGTCAGAAATGGAGAATGATTTGAAAAGGTGAACATTTTGTTTCAGCCATGAAGCAGAAAACACACGAACTTTTCAAAATGCGAGGCTGAGCCATGGTGACTTGTACTTGCGTACAGGTTGCGCATTCGCTCGTTCGAGTGTACTCGGTCCGAAAATGGACAAAGGTCAGTTTGCTGTTGATAAAAACAACTGATATTGACAATGAAACCACAAAACATTGTTTTGGCGAACGGGCTTCAGATAAAATCGTGTCGACGTGTTCGTCCTTACTTACGTTGTCAAGTTCTGCCGCAAATGATTGGCGTCGGAGGCGGCGCACCAAAAGTCGGGCTCCGCCGCGACGAAGACGATGTTGAGATTGTAAAAGGCAGCGGGTATCCCGACGAGACACAGCAGAAAGTAGACGCGCTTTTGGTACGGTCCAAATTCTCCGAGTTTCACCAGCAATTCGTCGTAATCCATGTTGCTACTTCAGGTAAAAATATCAGAGTTCGGATCCGTCGTCGTTATCGAATGATGCGCAGTTGCAGACTGATGGGTGGCCCCGCTGACCTCGAATTAAACACTGGTGCAAATTTGAATTGGCACCGTGGTACCACTTGCAGATGCAAACTGAGAAATTGAGGCTATGCCAACTGACGGTCACAACTTTTTTTTCTCCTGTTCATATTTGTCAAGCGATTTTATGATGCTCAGTTCTCACAAGTCAGTGCAGACAAATATTTTCACAAAAATAAGTTGAGTACACTGTTCTTTCTCGAGTGCAGATTTATACCAGTCATTGCAGCACTCTAGTGTATTCCTAAAGGACACAAACTTGCAACGTTCAAGCTTATTATTGACACTCCTCTGTCATCACTGCAAAGTTTTCGGCTGGCTGTCCGCACATCCCAACCTGAGGCTACATGGAGCTTCCAAGTGACAATTTTTTGTTAAGGTGGACTGATACAGACAATGTACGATCCGTGCAATTGCGCAAAGTAGTGCACATGTGTGAGATTTGCCTCACTGTCAATGAACGACATGGGTGCTGAACTTCGACCCGCTGAACATTTGTGCAGTGACCGTTCAAAAGGGGTTTCTTTCTTCCCAGCAGATAGTGATCGAAATCCCAGTTTTTGCAAGGGACGCAAAAAAAAAAGGAAAAGTTGCAAAACATTGACTTGGGACAGAGTGATCGTTTGGAAAAGAATATTTTTCTCGGTCGATCGCAGATTTGTCATGTGAAACACAAACTGGACAAAATGTGCAGAACTTCCGCAGAAAGCGTGCCGATCGCTTGCGTTCCACATTCACCCCGAGGCATTTCAAAACTCATGAATTGGAGGTCTCCTTAAATTTTTGTTCATATTCATAAGGCTGCGGTGACTAGTCAGCGGAAACTTTCCGTACTGGCAGGATTCTGCGGATGTTGGGGCGCACGCAGTGCAGTTCCGTGTCCACCACCACCCCTTCCCAGCCAACCGCGAAAAATGAAATCATTTGCAGTTATTTCCTGACAGCAGCTTTTTTTTGGTGAAAGCGGATTTTACACCACTGGACCGGGTTTTGATTGTCAGCCGCTTGCGCTAATATTCTTTTGGACCTGTATCTATCCGTCCACGGGGTGGACAGCATCCGCAGGTCAAACGGCCACTTTGAGTTGGGCTTCCCGGTTCAGGGTTTCCATGTCCCATCACCACCCAAAACATTGTGGACTTTGTTATTTTGGGTTGGACTTCCAGAACAAGAAGTTCCGAGGCGGGAACCCTGATGGTCGCGGAAGCGGAAACTGTCCTTGCTCTTCCCTGAGAAAGCCCACACTTCCTGTCTAGACACATTTCCTGCTGCCAT
>JAAUXT010012593.1_pt1 | contig 12240 bp, 14 predicted proteins | sample 7278171 | NCBI WGS metagenome assembly JAAUXT01 (sample SAMN14350112, study PRJNA611818) | marine sediment metagenome | isolation source: surface marine sediment (1.8m) | place: French Polynesia: Moorea | collected 2018-08
CCCCAAGACCCGTTTTTGAAATTTTTTTTTTTTTTTAAATGATCAGTGATGAACTGCGAATGTATAGACCACACGCTTTTTATGCGTAGCATTCTTGTTGCAACAGACATGCCGATTTGCTCAAGCCATTGCCAGTGGTCTTTTCTAATCAAGCTGAACCGTCCGAGGCGAAACGCGTCTCACAATGTCAGTCCTCTTGTTGCATTTCGCCAATCTGTGAACAAGAAGCGTAACGGTTCCTCATGCGATACGCACAGAGTTCTGCTTGCTTCCCAGAAGTTGACTCTAACGAACATGAAGAAAAGATTGAAAGAAATAACTCATCGTGGAGAAAAGAGAGGTCTGTTTGCTCATTGAAGGGCATCAGTATTGTGTGGTACAGCTTTCAAAAGTGAAGCCAGGGAAACTGCGATCGTTCAAAACTTGCGGAGGCGCCCTGAGAAAACGCGACAGATTTGGATGCGGGCTGTGTGTACAGGGAGAACAATCGAGGGTGCTTCCCAGGCGCTTCGCTGCTTACTTACATCATGAACATATATGAGTACATGTGCTCACCATGGCAACTGAATCGTTTAAGGAAGTCATTGATGAGGCAGTGGATGGCAGGATTGCCAAATGCACTTGTCGTCACTGCGCTGCGCTGTCAGGCGGTGTGCTCAGACTCGGATTTCTTCGTCCCTGGCAAAAATCTAATTATGGAAAGCTGGTTCCCTGCAAGTCCCGCAGTGTTGGGAAGACTGGAGCTGTGTTTGACACTTGTTGAGACCATATTGCCTGCGTCGCAGAAGTTCGGTGGTTCCACTGCGCAGACAGTTTTTGGTTTGTGGGAAAGAGAGTTCAGGGGTGAGGGTGACGGGGTCCTCCTGAAGTCGGGATGTTTTCCAGAATTCAAGAAGCCACGGCCCTTTAGATCTACTGCCCCCGGTCCGACCTTCGCCGAGCGCAGCCACTTTCTTCTCTTCTGAACGAAGAGCGTTCAATATGCTGTCCAAGTTTGGAAAGCAGCTGCAGTTTGAACACAGCTGCACTGCAAATTTGTCAACAGAATCTTATTTGGGAATGAGGTGACGGTTTGTTCCATTCAAATGGACTCTGTTTCTTCTGGTTTCACCTTGGAAACCAACATCTCCGGGTAGTTCTCTTGTGCAATAAACATCGACCTTCAGCCGACAGCCAACAATCTTTGTTTCAACTCTCTCCAGCACGAACTCCCTCCCCCCACGTCATAATGCTCTGGCTTCGAGTGGACCAGAAACAACGCAAAAAGAAACAACAAGTTTGGGGACGCGGAGTTTGATTGCGTACTGGAGGTGAATGTTGGGTTGGTGCTACTGCAATCAGATGCAGAATGATTTGCCCCTGTAAATAATTAAATCAATGTAAGCGGATTTGTTTGTTTGGTATCGGATCAATCCTTCTGTGGATAGACTGACATCAAATGCTTGCTGCTATTTGGAGCTACAAATGCATGTCATGGAGCTACAGATGTAGGCAATCTGCTTGCTGTCATCTGGCAACGACAGTGAAGATAAAAGCGCACACAATCTCATAGACCTCTTTCTAAAGTCTTCATTCATATCGAGCTCTGCAGCAGCAGTTCATGCAGAAAGCTCCGGAGCAGCGCGGTTTAATGTGGCATCCGAGCACACAAAGCCTCTGCACAATCAAAATACGACTGAGCGCGATGCTGGGCGAGCCCTGCCTAATTGGTGCACGGACACGAAAGGAGGGAAGTGATCGATTTCTCCGCTTTCTTTGCACCACTCGGAAGTGTGAGTAAGAAATGCTTCTGAGCCGTTGATGTATTTTTAGCGCCGAACTTTCAGACAGTAAAAGTAGGGCCTGCTTGTCTTGGTCCTGATGCGTTTGACCATCCAAAACGGAAGACCCAAATGGCTCCTCCAGCTTCTCAGTCGTCGTCCTCAGGGTTAGAGATGTGAGGGCGACCCTGACAGGGATTGACCCAAGTCACTTGGCAAAATACGAACCAATTGCACCGAAATTGCAAACATGAAGGGCATTTAAATTCATTTTGTTTGAGCAAGTGTGTGGCGAGCTTCTGGCTGCTTGAACAAAGAACCAACTCAGGCGTTATTTGAGGCACCGCACAAATATGGTGAAAGGTTTGGGTGAGGACAGGGTTCTCATCCTTCGTGAGTGGACGCAGCACTGACGTTCACGTGACGGGACGCAAGCCGTGACGTTTGCAAACAAGGAACCTGTGCAGGGTAGTCTTTGCGTGCAGCACAACGGTCCGTGACCCTTGTTGCTCTTGCGCTGTCATCGGCTCCTGCCGGGGATTGAAACATGCCATTTCATCCCAAAGCTGTCTATTTCTGATTGCAAACATGTTTATTTTCTCCTTTGTTTTCCTCCTGGTGTGATGGGTGTTTACACAATGGGAGGCTCGTTCCTGCAGGTGCACGGAGAACCGAGCTGCATTTCGGTGAATTGTTTGCGGCAGAGGCGAGTTCGTCGCCTTGAAAGCTGGGCGTAGGAAGTTCTAAGTTATCCTGTTGAATCACCCGTTTGTGTCGCGAACGTCATGCCAGTTCCGGGTGCTCAACGCTGCCTCACTGCGCGGTCGATCGTCCCTCCAGACCGGATTCCTTCTGGATGCGTTGTGCGCTGCGCCTGCCCAAGTGAATGCGCGGAAGGTGGACAAAATGCGTGACACATCAGGTGTGAACCCGATTCCACTGGAGGTCGTGCGCGAAGGTGCGAGTCGATCTGATGCGTGTGTTCCGTTTCTCGTTCGTGGGAAACAACACAGATTGGCGCAGAAAAAGAAGTGATATGCTCCATGCCACCGGCTGCTTGTTCTTGTTTTCAGTGGAGTTTTGCAGGACTGCGACGCCTTCAGTGTGGAACAGTTTTGAAATGAGACGTGTAGGCAGTGAGATTCATTTCCACTTGTGTGTGCTTTCCCGGGTACTGTTTCAGTGCGACTGCTTGCAAATGGGAAGTGCAAAATTGGATGTGTAGATTTGTCAAAGAAAGTAAATATTTGTGAGATGTGCACAGCCTGTCAAAATGCGCAAGAGGAGTGTTTCTGCCTGTTGGACTCGTGAATAAAGAGCTGGGTTATTACTCGCACCGACAGCTGAAGCGTGAAGGTGTTGACTTGAGCCCCCTGGGGTCCTGGGGAATCATCTGAAAGTGCGATGACACCACACACACACACACACACACACACACACACACAAGCAAAAATCACCTTCCATTGTGTTTCAATTTCAGCAAAGAAGTAAGTCCGATGTGACTGCCACATCGGACTTGCTTGTTTGTTACCTGGCCAGCTCAGTACAGCTTTGGGTGGAGAATGTGGAGAAGTCTTCAGCCCTGAACTTGTTTTCGAAAAACGTGTTTGAAAATTCTTTGTAGAAGGCTTTGCAGATCGGTTCATTGAAGACTGAAAAAAATGGGCGGCTGGTTGCTTCTCGCACGCTGCACTCTTTGTTCCAATTACGAGCGAAATCAATAGACACCGAGTCGAACGTTTGCTTCAGTTTCCAATTGAGAAATTCGTCCAAAAAGTTCCTCAGTGAATTAACCAAAAAGCTTTTTGACAATCTGCAATGCTTCAGCTGGATTCCAAAACCTCATTTGTCGTAGTTTTGGTGGGTTGGTGGTGTAATTATTGACGAACCCGACAGAGAAAAGATCAATACTGGCGGTACATGTAACCGACATACTGAAAGAAGAAACGTGTACTTGAAAAGGAAAAGATGCACGCACGGGGTGCCGGAAATCAGGCAAAAAAGAATCAACTGTTGGGTCGGCGCGGTGCCCTTTGGAACGCATTTACGCGTCCAGTGAACAAACAGGTGTGGTGAGCTGATGTGTGTGTGTGCGTGTGTATGCGTGTGTTGAGACTGAGAAAGTGAGGACTCGGAGCAAAAATGCACACGTAGGCCCGAACGTTGCGTTTGAGTCAATCAACTCGGAAGGAATGTGGACAATCTTTCTTGGAAGCTCAAGTGGCCTTGATTTTGAACCCACATTTGTTCAGAATGAAGCGTTCAGAACCGTGTGGTGGAGCCTTCCGATCGGCTCCCTGCGCACACAGGGACAGTCCTGGCCTTCACGTGACCTGCAGGGGAACCGCGCTGCCTGCGCGTTGCATTTACACAAGAGGCATTTTCGTAGAAGAACCAAGCTGTCCCTGCGTATGTGAAGGCATGCACGCCATGTCTGGGGTCAGGCTCCCGGTAGATCTGGCGGAATGATTTTCCTCGGAGCCGTGAGGGACTTGAGATGATCAATAGACTTATTGATCTCGACGTGGTGAATCTGTCGTGTACGGCTCACTGGTGCACTCGACGAAGAATACGTGCTGCTTGCCAGTCGTTGACCCTTTGCTGATAACGATCCCAACGTCAAAAGTGAACTTCACAGCTTCCTTGTCTCCAAACAGTGACTTGTGACACAGGGATGGCTTGCCAAACCAAATTTGAGTGCGTGCGTGCGTCCTTGGGTGTGCGTGTGCATGTGCAAGCGTGTGTTCAGCTGAGATGTGCTTTACGAAACCATTTTCTTGCTGAATGGCTGTTGTCACAGTGTCCAACCTTCTCCGCACGTTCGATCTCTCGCCATTTCCTGCGCAAACAAATCAATGTGTGTCCGCCGCTTCGTATGCCTTTGCCGTCGGCGGAACTGGCCTTGTTTTTTTGTGGCGGAGGTCAGTTTGTGTTGCGGACTGCTTCTTACGCCGAACTCTGCAGTTCGGGAAGTAAAGGGATCAAGTATGAAAGGCTTCGTGAAAGCTCGCATTGATTTGGTCGGGTTGATCAGGCGCCTGAGACATGTCAGGTCTAATGGACGTGTATCCTGTTCAAGCCGGGTAATTCTGAGAGGCTTCTCCGCGCCGCCCATCAGCGGTGGTTCTGTCGGCGCCGTCGGGCGCGTGGAGACGACGGTTGAGCCGCGGCGGCAGCGTCGCGCGGACGGAGCCGGATCGCGTCGAGGAGACGTCGGGAGAAAAGCTTGTAATCTGTCACAGCTCCGTGCAAAAGCTGTCGATGCTTATCAAAGACTTCAAACGTATTACATTACAGCTGAGTTCAGCCGTGATCAATGCTGCGCAAAGCGTGGAGGAGGCGATGCTAAAGCAGCGGAAATTGGTCAATCTGTTCGCTGTGGGAGCGGGGGACGTAGCCGTGTAACCGGAGTCGTGTCCTGTCAACTGTAATTGACCATAACTCAGACGAAGTTCTCTTTTACCTGCAGAGGTCATGTATCTTTCAGTCCACCACCCGAACATCCACCATTAGCAAGCACGGAAATAGACGCAGACTCCTGACAGACAGGGCAAAACATTATTGACTTTCTGACCACTACAATCTCACGTGTCCGAGGCTTCTTCAAATTCAATACGAAGGCGAGCCATCAAAAGTTGTTTGGAGACCTGGAGAGCAAGTACAAAAGGGTCGAGGCAATTTCGCAGTCCGCGCTGGTTTGTTTGCGGCTGCAATCACGTGACTTCTGAAGCCGGTCCCGCCGCACTCGACGTGTGTGATTCTTTTGCACCCGAAAATGCGAGACATTCTGCAAATTTGGAAGTTTCTGGGTGGGGGGTTTTCTGTGCGAAACTTATGTCCTTGGCAAGACTCGTATGTCAGCGTTTGCGGGACAGTGCCTGTTTTCAAGCGTTGTTTTGTTTGGCGTGTTTCAGGAACAAAGTTTCTGTGTTCGGCCCTGGTCGCTCCGGTCAAGAACGAGAACAATGAGGTCATCCTGTTCATCGTCAACCTGGAGGACATCACGGACGCGCCCGTCAAGGACCCGTACAGGAACTCTCTCCGAAACAGTGAGCACACGTTGTCTCATTTCAATCCGTCTCCGCTGCGTCCCTGCGTGCGCAGGTCGATGCGCGCTGCATCGCGCAGGCAACGACGCCGCCCCCGACGTACTTGTACGGGGACGCAGCGCGCAGTGTTATCGTTTGTAACTTGGCCTTTCTGGTGCCATCCAGAAGGGAACTGATTGTCCTGTTTGTAGACAGTGAATGAAACCTGTTTTCTTGCGATATGTTCGGCTTGAGTTTTGAAGCTGGTTCGTTCCGTGTACCTGTCAAGGTATCCGATTCAGGAAATCTGCACCCAAATACACCGAATGTGTTTCTCACTATGATTAAAGTATTGGGGCTTGACGGCGAGTCGTCAAAACCATCTGCAGGTACATTCGAGTTGTGTTTTGTTGAAGTAAAACTTTTTCGTTTTCAAGTTCACTTTCTGTGAAAGATGTTCAGTTTTGTCGTGCAACTGTAGCGCTTGCGCACCACTTTGGCTTCGTATCATTGCTTGCAAAGAAATTTCCTCCAAACGAGACTGTCGCAGAAAACTGACAGTTCACACTCTTTCAGCACTTCGAACGATTCCTGAACCAATGTCTTTTGGGACAAGCACAAGTGATTCTGCGAGTGCACACGACTTTTTGCAACTTTCTCAGTTGGACTCCCTTGTCAACTTTGTGGTGTCCACTAAGAACTTTTATTGCAAAGTGCACGGTGTTGTGAAGACAACTTTGTTTGGAAAAACTTGCGTTTGCAAACAATGAAAACTGCGCGCGCATTACAGGCGTTTTTTGTACAGGCGCCTCCTTCACAACTTTGGGTGGGCAAGGGAAATTAACACCACCAAGAAACTCAGTGGTGGTTACTCTCCCCCCTCCCCGCACCTATGATCATGGGGGAACCACTGCCTGGTTGTGGTCATCCTCCCTCCCCCAACAGTCAGTCATTGGTGATCAGGGGTGACCACTGCCGAAAACTGGGTGTTGATCACTTGCTGATTGCGCTCTGGGCGACGTGCCTGTGCGAAGCTCTGCCTTCTTGTTTCTCCGCCACTCATTTTGCAGAGGCCTTGTTCGTCTTATTACAGCCTGGATCCAGCGCACGGATTCAAAACCAACAAGTCAAAACCCTGTGAAAGGCCTGCATCTATTTGCCATTCATTTGGGATGCGATACATTGGTTTGCCATTCTATTCTTGCATTTCTAGCCCCCAATCAAAACGACCAGCCACCAACACCGTCATGTAAGTTCATTGTGTGCGAAACGTTTTGGTGTATACCACATGCAAAGGACCGCTTCGGTGTTACTTTCATTCTCCGATTTCCACTCATCAAGCAGTTAATTTCCAACTGTTGTCCCCAAAAAATTTCCACTTCCATCAACATGTTGTCTCACCTTTCACATTGAAGGAATTAATTCATTTGGGTGCGTCGTTCGCTGTGATATTGTATGTGATGATTTGATATTTAATTTCCCGAAAGGCAGGATCTCAATGGAAAAACTTTTGTCGGCGCGAAATTGTCAACCAGAGATCTGTATCAACCCTCAAATGTGTGCATACAATATCACGAAATGCAGCTGCAGTTCGAACGCAAAACACCCTGACTCGTTTCTGTGCTTCTGCAGTGGATCCGCGTGCTACAGCCTTTCCCTTAACAGTGTGCCGGACCAACGATTTTCGTTTGCCTTTCCTCATTTTACCAGAGAACTGTGAAAAACAGTTGATGTGGATGTCAAGGCCCTGGTTTCTTGGGTCTCCGGCGTGCTTTCTAGCTCACATGTTCTCGATGTTCACAATGCACAGTTCTGCGTTGGGTCAAATCCAACAATTCTTTCCAAGACTGACCATCAATACAGGAAGCCTCCGTGCGGACGGGTCAGTCGTGCACACATGTGTACAGGAGCACCACGTTTTGTATGTTGCACCAGGAATTCCTCAGGTTCAGACCGTGATTCGCACCGCTCAGCGTCGGACACGGCGTTTAGCCTCTCCGCCTTTCCACATGTGACAGAGACTCACTTTGGTGGTGTTCGAAATGCCAAAAGGCCAAAGGCATTGGGGTTCGTGCGGTAACCAAAATTCAAACGTGAACATGAGCTGGTCTGCCTGTGTGGGTGGGTTCATCCGGCTGTACCCTGACTCTGGTTGGGACAAATCTAATGCCATTACTGGTGAATCGAACGCTTCCATAGAAAAACTAGTTGGCTGTATTCGAGGCTGTTTTTTCAGAAAACAGCCTTCTTCCTTGTTCAGCGTCGCATGTTACACGAGACAGAAAAGGTTGTTGCTGTTGCTTTGGCGCTGCTTCTCTCGGCTGTGTTCCGGGCCCGAACTGCTTCTCTCTCCTGTGTTCTGCATGAGAAGGGCGCGCCTTTCGCCCCGTGTCTTCACCCGGTTGTTGCTGTGCGATACTCCACGGCTTTGCGACAAAACTTGACAAACATGCAGTGAAAGTAGGGACGCGTTGTATTGTTGGATGTAGGTCGAACGTCATTGTCTCACTATTCGTTTCCTCGTCTGCAGATCGGCACAAGAGTTTCCGGCTGCGGCTGCCGTCGATCCGGCGCGAGGCGCGGCGCAACTCGCAGCCGGACGCGGAGAACCCACCACTGGGCGACGACGCGGAGGAGAGCGTGCCGCTGCGCACGCTGCACCCGGCACTGGCGTCCTCGGCCGCTGCCGCTGGCGGCTCGACACCCGGGGCGACGACGCCGACGAACCAGCTGGTGCCGGGGGAGAAGCGGTTGCTGGACCGCGAGCTGTCTGACGTGAGCAACATGTCGCACCTGGAGCGGGACTCGCAGAGCAGCCTGAGGCGCGCCTCGTCGCTCGAGCACGTGACGAGCAGCGACGGCATGAACGGGCGCGGCCGACTCCGCTCCACCGGCTCCGGTAGGGCGCGCCACTTACTTCTCGTTCCAACCACCGCGTGTAACAAATGTGAACTTGCTGTGTCTTAACAGCGCGTTTCTTCTGACATTGCTTTCTTGTCAACATCTGAAAATGGTCATCGAGAAACACATAATCATGTTCACAATCTCAGTCATGATTCGCGTTGACCCATTGAAATGCCCGGGTGCAAAGTTAAGCACCACATCAAGATGCATGTGGAGGCGTAACCACTTTGATATGGACTAGGTATGAGTGCCAGTGTCGAGATAGGGCCAGAAGGGTTGGGGAGAAACGTGAAACAGTTCTAACCACTTGCAGATCGGAAATCCAATCTCCTGCAGTTGCCTTGCGGTCGACCACGGGCTAATACTTTTGATGCAAGTGAGTCATGTACTGAACGCCATTGAAGTTTTATCCCCCAATTACACAGTACCAATCTTTGCGTGGTGGCGCCAGCACAAGCTTTCGTGATCCTCGAGTGTTAACCCGGAAATGAAGTCTGCTCCATTCATTTGTACAAAGCGCTGTGTGGTGTTTGTCTTTGTGACCACAGTCTCCCTGGATACGTTTTCCAGCCGTCAAGCGACCCAGGTTTTCGTTCAGTGGTGGACATCAAGGTATCCAGGCCTCTAAGATTAAGCAGGCGAATGTTCGTGTTGTGGACGTTGTGAAGAGGTTTTCCTTGTGCTGTGATTTTTTTTTATGGCCGGCTGTGTGCGTGAAGTTTTTCATTACCATCCATTTATCCATTTGGCCTAATGCGTCGCCACAACACAGTGCGCAGATAACTTTCGCTTTCAGTGAAAAAAGGTACTGTTTGTCCTTGCTAAATAATGCATTAACGAGGTAAAGGTAGGGTGATTGCGTATTCCTGCTTGATGTACTGCGTGGAGAGCATTTCAGCTTTTTCTGTACTCGGTACTTAAAGTAACGAAGCGGCCCGCGCGTGTTCGTTCACCTTTCTGCAGGAAAACGGAGCCAATCCGGACACACCTGGGGATCTCAGTCCCAAGGTGGAATCTGTCGTGTTGCGCCGGACAGAACCTCGCACAGATCCTTCTCAAGGCTCACGCCAAGAGAGCGTGTCTCTCACATGTGTCAGTCTCCGTGGCTTCTCGTACAATTTGTGACCCACACCGATTTGTTCACGAAGCCAAGGACCCAGACCTGGACCTGGACCATGAAAACTTAGACCGCCCCAAACGGGTGAAACGAATCTTTCAGACCGGAAGGTTTTGATTTTGCCCAATCAGCGTGATGTTCGTGCTGAAACTCAATTTGTTTAGAAAATATTGGGTGGAACTATTTTCACAAGTGTAGAGCGGGTCGAGAGTTTTTGTCCGTCACCAACTGGATGAATTTGTCTGATATATTCAGGAAGTTTTTCCAATATTCAATCGATGAACTCGCCCTTTTCTTTGCCCAAATGTACACACGAAGATCTGTGTGATGCACACAGGAGGAGAGTGATAAAGAGTGTACGAAACGTGAAGCGGCACAGCCGTTTCTTCAGACGACACGGATTCTAGAGCCAGGTAAACATGCGCAGTGAACTGTCATGGAGCAGCCAACGAAAGATTCCACGGGATCGCAGGCAGTATGACACGAAATAGTCGCCACCATTTGGCCCACCTAATCCACTGTTCATTTCAGTGCACAGTTTCATTTCTGTTCAGGGTCTTTTGCAGGAACGAACCACCAGAGTCTCAACTAAAGAGCGCGCGGTTTGCGTTGTTCTGCAGGCGCTGCGCCGGAGACCCTCCCGCTGCAGCTGAATCTGTTGACTCCGGACCCGCAGCTGCTGCTGCAGGGGGACGCCGCGCCGGGGGCGGGGGAGCGGCCTGTGTCGGCACACATGCAGACGTCGCAGCTCTCCCTCAACAAGATCCTGTCGACGCAGCCGCGCGGCGGCGGCGGTGGGGAGCTCCACCACCCGTCGAAACTCAGCTCCAAGCTTCCCGAGGTGAAGGTTGCCCGTCCCAGGGTTCCCCCGTTGTTGCTGGTGTTGCTGCTGCTGCTGCATCGTGGTGTTTTGACTAACCTCCTGTTATTTCTTTTCTCAAGACACCAGCCTTGGAGTTGTGGCCCTCCTTCATCTTCACAGCACAGAACAGCTTGTTCTCCCAGTTGAACCAGCATTCGCGTCTGTGATGGTGACGATGATTTGCTGGCGTGTGAGGATGAAGCAAAAATACACAGCAACCTCAGCCCTTTTGCTGTGTGTGGTTGTGATATTTTCGCCCCTGACTGCCTTCTTTGTTCAGTCTTCATCATCACCGGGTCTGAAGGGCTTGCCTTCGTGCCGCCCTCCCACAAAAGACACTGCGACACTCCGCGACTCTTGGCGAAAACTCTGAAGCAGCTGCTCATTCATTCACACGGTCTGCGTTTGCGCCTTGCAGGAGTCCCCGCGCGAAGCGGTGCTGTGACTGACTTAAATCTGCACACTGTGATGAACTATGTCAAACGCAGAGTAAAATGACATGGCATTCATTCTGCTTTTTCTGTCCTTTTTTTCCATTTCATTCCGCACCTGCTGTTTCCTTCCACTGCCTGCCGCGTGTTGCGTGGATCCGCCCTGTGCGTCCGTCATCGTCGTTCTGCATCCTACGGACCTTCGTTGCCTCCGTGCGACGGGCGCTGAAAACCGCCTTGCTCGGTCCTCTGCTGCCACTTCCTGCACCACGTTGCGCCTCGGTGCCGACCGGAAACGTGCCATGAACCCGTGTGCGCATGCGCAGCCACGGGGAACCACGTGAAACAGTTGAACACGGCGAGCAGTGACTCGGAGCTGCATCGCTTCCGGACTAAACCCCTGTCGGACAGTGTGAACAATGTCGCGTCGAATGACGTGCGCTTCAAGCAGCATTCGCAGGACCGAGACTCGCTCGTGTCCTCCTCCAAACAAGGCATCCTCTTCTCCCCGATCGGGCTCAAGAACAACGTGACGGAGAAGGTGGCGCAGGTAGGAGGGCTTGTACGTATCACCCTTTTCTTCTCTCTCTATTGCTTGCTCAGACACGCTCATCTCCTGCCCGGACGTTGGGTTCCAGTTGGGGGGGGGGGGGCTCACAGAATTTGAACGTTGTGGGAACCGAGTGCTCTTATCGAGTTCTGTGGGAGTCCAGTAAAAAGCGTAGTCCGCCAAATCTGCGTTCCGGTTCTTGACCAGAAGCCTCCGCAGGCTTCGGTAGCGAAGCGCCTGGCAGGAATGGGCTGTTCGGTGATGAAACGTTTTATTCAGACGAGATCCAGGATTCGTGCACAATCGATGAGTCAGTTTTGGCCGCTGCCGAGAGTCCATTTCACAAATTTCAGTTGCCGAAAGAGCTGCGTTGCCAAAGCAAGGCTCCGAATCAGACATCGATTCTCGCGAACCTGGATTCAGCCTGCGATGCATAATTCGATTGTCGAACCGTCACAGCTTGGGGTTTTGCAAGTGTACGAGGCATGCTTTTTATGAAACCGATTCATGCGATTTTTGCGAAATCGGTTTCTTTTAAGAACTCGGTCTTTTCAGCAAACTTTGGTTGCATGTTGGATCTTGCAATAA
>JAAUXT010037487.1_pt1 | contig 12238 bp, 17 predicted proteins | sample 7278171 | NCBI WGS metagenome assembly JAAUXT01 (sample SAMN14350112, study PRJNA611818) | marine sediment metagenome | isolation source: surface marine sediment (1.8m) | place: French Polynesia: Moorea | collected 2018-08
AAAAGGGCCCCTTTTCACATTTGTAATATTTTTATTTCTGAAAAACCATGTAAACAAAAAAGCACATGGCACAAATCACATGACCTCTCTTAAGGGCTCTGATTCGTTCCCACCATTTGGCACGGTAACATGGTGTGGGGGTGACAAGAAACAAATTTTTGTGCATGGACTGGAGTCTGAAGACAGAAGAATTGAAGTCATTTGGATTCTACTTGTGTTGTTGTGGAGCCTGAACATTCTGAGAATGCCAGCATCTCTGGTCAACCCAGTCAGAGGATTTTTGAAGGCGTTGATTCACGCGCACGTTTTCCTGAGTGCACTTGGATTTTGAAGACAGTGGGATCCAATAAATTATCTAACCGAATTTTTGTGCTGTTTTGCGCATCGAGTGGTTTTTTTTTCGCGAGTGTGACAAATATGGATCTAACCACGTGGTGTTCTTGCAAATTACGAAGTTGAAATGAAGGTTGATCCGAGGGATTCCACATGATGAGGCTCGTCTGTTGACATGCCGTCTGTCGCAAGTCTGAAAAGCGTCTGCTCTCGAACCAAGTCTTCTCAACGAACAACAACGAGCGTCAGACGTCGAAATCCCAGTCAGGTTTGAGGATGACCCAGTCTTGACCGGCTTCCGACCCCGTGGCCTCACTCCATCGGAAAATTTGAACATTCAGAAAGCTTGCACCTGACTGCAAAATAGTGTCGGGGTGGGCCTCTTGCGGATCGGGGGTGTGTCGGCCATGAATCGTTGCAAAGCGAGTCCAACAAGGCTGACCGATGCAACAAACTTCTGGTTCAACTTCTCATTCTCATTCATTGTCTTCAAGGCAAGCTGATGGCTGAATCAGGAGACTTCAAACAGTGGCTGGAGACGACTGGTCAGCAGTTTGCCAGTCTGAGTGACACTCAGCGCAACGAGACACTGGATCACTTCATCGACCTCAGTGATGCAGCACAGTTGTATCATCTCAGCGCCAAGCTTGATCGTCTGCTGAAGAGAGATTTCATCGTGCAGTTGCCACGAGAAATCACATTTTACTTGTTGACATTCCTGAACGCAGAAGCGCTGGCTGTCTGTTGCGCTGTGTCCACTCGCTGGGACCACATTGTATCATCGTGCAGAGAAGCTTGGAAGAGAGCTTGCCGTCGAGTCGGAGCTTTTGTTCGAGATGACATGGAGGCAGAACAGTACAAGGAATTGTGCACAAGGACGCACAAACGAGTTGCAAGTCTTCGCGGCCCACGTGCCTTCGACACGTTGCTTCTGCACGGACACACCGACAGGGTGATGGCGATGTACTACAGGGATGGAAAACTGGCCACAGGTACGCAATGATGTTTCTTGCGATGAACCAAGAAGCTCACTGCAAACCTTGGACCACATTCTCTTCGTGGTTTTTGGGAGAGGGCGAGGCCAAGGAGCGAGTGACACCTTCATTCACGGTCTTGTGAACAGCTAAAGCTAACAGCGTACGTTGGTACGACTTTGAGTTGAATAATTGATCAAAATGACACGATATCTCTGGAGTATTCCTCATAATCACATGGATCGATGTTGTGTCTTCCACAGGTTCTGACGATCGAACAGTCAGGCTATGGGAGTGCGAAAATGGCAACTGCATCAAGGTGTTACGGACCCACACTGTCGCAGACCTGAAATTTGACGACACTCACTTGTTAACTGGATCTTTTGACACAACAGCTGTGTTGTGGAACTTGAACACTTGTGAGTCGATACAACGGTACCCGGGGCATGTTGCTGCTGTGTTCAGCGTGAACTTCAACAAGGAACTAAACTTGTTGGTGACTGGATCCGCCGACAGTACTGTGAAGGTGTGGAACCTGCAAACGGGAGAGATGCTGCAGAACCTTCCCCAGCACCGATCAGCGTGGATCACCCAGGCGAAGTTATTCCACAACCCCACAGAGCCACAAAGCTACTTCATTCTGAGCAGAGACAACGTTTCGATCCACCTGTGGAAACTGAACATGGAAAGTCACCAAGTACAGCTGAGTGACGAGTGGCAGAATCCCCACAATGACTTGGTTCCTGGTCTTCAAGTGAGGGGGTCGAAGGTGGCTTTTGCCTCCATGGATACGTTCAACACTTGCTACGTGGTGCAGAGTTGTTTGACGGAGCTGCAGGGAATAAAACAACGCGTGTCGTACGAAGTGCCCAGAGACTCCATGGTGCAGGTAAGTTTTATGCAAACAATCAACGAATTGCAACTGTTTCATCGACTTTTGTCACTTTGTGGACTCAACGCAAAAGGTAGAACATCTCGTGCTCGCACAATATCAAAATCTTTTTGCAATGTTGGTGTTGGTATGTGAAGAAGCAAATATTTCCACAGAGGAATTCCTATCTTAGAACACCAACATTTCCTGGCACGCTATTGGAATGTCTTATTCATCCAGGCATTCCTGGGGAGTGGTGCAGAGTTCGACGTTCTGCTGTTGAACGGCGACTACCCGACAATCGACATTGTGCGCCACAAGACGCAAGAGCTGATCACCTCCATTCGGGTCCCCAGCGACTACAGGTGCGCTTGACACACTGGGACCAACATGACTCAATCGAACCTGTCACACAAGAGGCAAATCAGAACCGCAAATTGACATTCTCACTTTTCGCGCACTTTTTTGCAGACCCACCAAAAGAGGCTCAACATTTACGTTGGGGTGTACGAACTGGTTGGATGGGTTTTCCTGCTGCAACGACAGTGGCGTCTTCTTCGCAGCAAGTTTGCGGGACAATAGTCTCTACGTGTTGAAGTGGACGGACTCCGTGAGCTGAGGACCAAAGAAAACAGGTACAGAGAACCAATACTCCGGCAGTTGCGATCAGAATTGGTGCAAAATTCTTGGTAGAGGCTTGCCGAATGGTTGCAAGCTGCAGGTTCCCTTTGACAAGTTTTCCTTTGTACAAAGAGGAAGAAAACCAGTCTTCCGTAGCTGTGGCAGATTTGACGAGGGCGTCTTGAGTCACAAACCAAGGATCCCGTTTGTTTTGTCACATTTTTATGGGGAAGCTGTGTACATTCTGGCAATTTTTCTACAACTCGCGAAGAAGATCAAGCACGCCAGAGAGAAACAACAGTTCAGCAATGCGTATGACAAATGGTCAAATGTGTTCGCTTCGTTGTGTGTTCTCTCATTTAGACAAATGCGATTTCAGGCTTTCACAGGATATGAGACGTATTTACAAGTTTTTACTTGTGTACAAGTTCAATTATTTACACACAATTATAAATTAAAAAGTGCTATGCACAAACTATCACAACAAACAGCCCACGTATTGCAAGCTCTGCGTCAGTGGTGGGGAACACAGGCGTTTTGTGAGGTACGGTTTGCTGAACTGTCTGTCTTCTCTTGTGGAAGTATCAAAAATGAATTGATTGAATGTGTGAATCGTAAATGCCCAAATTGGAATGTTCAAGTACATTGTGATGCCCACGAAGTGGAGTACAGGTATTGCAATATGTAAGCATAAAGACAATTCTCTCCATAAACTGGCGTTGCTCATGGACACAATGTACGCCTCCAGTTCGAATCCAAGCAATCAGCCAGTCTGGCGTCACTTTTGGATTCAATCTCAGGATTTACTTTCACATTCACACAATGTTCGCAACCGTAAAATTTTCCTACACAAGAGTTCAGCGCAGCAACACGAGGCACAGGTTGCAAGTTGTCGACGGTTCTGGTCCAGGTGCCGGTTTCAGTTGCACTGCTTTGACACATTTGAAGATATCGCGGATCCACTCAGCAGTTTTGCGGTAGATTGGATCGTGTTGGCACCCACAGATCATTTCCTCTGCACAGAATCTCCGAGCTCGGTCCTCACTTGTCTACCAACTGTGTGCATTGACAGAACAACCCTTTGTTGATGCAGTTATGAGTTGGTCCGAACCGTCTGATTTGTGATGAGATGCAGTCCAGGGAGTTCAAACAACATTTGTGATTGATTGTCTTTTGTTGATGAGTTGACGAATTTCATGTTGTTGGGGACCCAACAATTGAATAGTTTTTGGGTTTGCAAGCTTTGCAGCACTTCCGCTGTATGTATCGACTAGAACACTGTCCTCTCTTCTTCAGAGAATGGCACACTGTGTAACTCATAATGTTCCCTCGACATTCTTCAGGTCTGTCCAACGCGAAGGCTGCAACAAAAAGTTGTCTTGGTTTCGATGTGTTCAACATGTTCTTTGTCCAGCTTCCAAAAGCAGAACCTAGGACCACCCCACTCGAACAAACCAGATGCATGCAACTCACAGTCTTCGGAATTTCTGAAGAAAATTTTGGTTGCAAATGAGAAAAATACCAACCAAACTCAAGGCTGCGCTGCGCTTGTGGACACGTATTCTTGTTGCATTTGCGAGTCTCCAGAGGTTTTCCCTCCGGTTCGCAACCCTGGGCGGGGTGTTTGAGCGTGTCATCCACGCATTGCACTTGTCTGTACTGATCGCCGCCTCCGCAGCTGACCGGACACTGAAAACGAGGAGCAAAGCACTGTTCGTGGTCTGTCCGTAGTACGAGGGTCGTCCAACAAGTTTCCGACATGAGCCTGCTGAATGATTTGCAACAACACAGCACGCCGTTTGCAGACGAGCTCAACTCGCGCATCTGAAGCCGGTTTTCATGAAGCAAATCAAAGTCTCTGGGGTGTGTGAGTTGGACCAAAGACGATTTCTGCAACCCTGTTGTTGCTTCGTGATTCTGTTAGTCGCCGTACAACGTCGCGAAGTGACACGTGACCCTCACACTGACCTCAGACCACGGTCCTGTGACCCACGACACGCAGGCTGCGTTGCTGCAGAGTTGTGTGTCCGACGGGCGGTCCTGGGGATCGCACGTCTCTGAGCACTGCACTGTCCGTCTTTGGCTCCCTTGGCCACATGTTGCCGAACACTGGAAGATTCAAGTGCCCTCAACAAAGAATTTTTGATTCTCGTCGATATCCTGCGAGATTTGTGCTGTCGCCGAGATCTTCTGACAGGCTGAGGACAACAGTTGACGTGTCCGTGCGGCAATGCATCAAACAACACTCACAGCGCTCCATTCGGACGTGGTCCACGTGGCGCAGTTCTGCGTGTTGCAGGAGCGGCTCATCTCGGGCTTGTTCTGTCCTGCGCAGAAGAGCTTGTTGATCTCGGTCAGGTCGGTGCTCTTGACGCAGATGACCCGTCTCCACATGACTCCACCTCCACACTCCTTGGAGCACTGCGTGTGACAAGAGTGTGTCCATTAGTGCGTGGTGTTTGGTGAGGCATTGACAGGAGACGAGGTTCAAACAAAATCAAACATTTGAATGGGCGGTTTCACAACTCCAGGATAGGATCTGTGCCAGAAAGTTCCTTTCTGTGATGAAGGTCAAGATGCTCACCTCTCCCCACGTGAGGGGGATCCACTTGAACTGATGTTTCTTGTCACGTGATTCCGACTCTTCTTTTTTGCCGTCTTCGTCGTCGTAGTAATAGTAATAATAATATTCATAATGGTCTGTAGTTTGGTTGTGTGTTGCCGCCGATGGCTGTTCTGTCGTTGTCGTGAAATTGCTTTCCTTTGAAGTTGATAATACTGTGCTCGGTGAGTGCTGTTCAGTTGTACTGGGGTAGGGTGTGGTTGTTTCTGAGGTTCTGGTCGATGCTGGTGTGGCGTGGACGTGTGGAGCTGCGGTGGTGCATCGGTGGGTGTTGCACGGTCGCTGGGCGATTGGTTCCTCAGCGAGAAGACACGACTGGCCACCCAGACACAACACACTTCTGAGTTGCATTCCGCCTCCGCATGTTCGGGTACACTGCAAGCACAATCAGGACCCTTTTGAGGTTCGTGCGAGCGACAATCCGATACAAAACAAATTCAGAAAGGTTATGGCGATGTGTTTGAGACAAAATACCAACCGTGGACCAGTTTCCTGTTTTCCAAGTGCCACACGTGATGTTGCCGCACAGACGGTGCTCAATGGGTCTGTCCGTGTGGTCGCAAATGGCATTGGAATCACTGCACGAAACTTCACGCGTCTGCACCATGCAGGGGTCCCCATTGCAAGCCTGCCAAGATTAATGTTCTTTGTTCACTTGGTGATCCACTTTGTTTCGCTTGCAAACAGGTTTGCTCTGATTTTACTGCGAGATCTTGAGCTCGGAACTTACTGGTCTCCAGTCGGTGGTGATCCACCAAGCCTGCTCTTCGGGGCACGGTTCCGAGTGGCGGCACGCTTCGGAGCTGGTCGGTCTCGGCTGATCCTCGCACTCGTGGTCCTCCAGAGCGATCTGCTCGTTGGAACTGAGGCTTCGCACGCAGATGACTGTTCGGTGGTGCACACCTCCACCGCACGTGGTCGAGCAGTGTTGCCACGGTCCCACCCACCATCTGTGAATGGAGCAGCGTTGTGAATCGGCCGTTTTCAACGTGTGACTTGCAAGGTGAATGAAGTGATGGCATTGTGTCCGAGAACCATCTGAGAATACCAGAACTGGTGCCTGCACGTCAGTTTGTGAGCTTACCTGGCAGGACAAAGGTGATCATTGCATGCTCTTTGAATGTCCTCAGGTCGGGTGCTGACGTTACAGTAACGATCTTCCACTTCACCAAATTCCTTCTCGAAACATCGAATCTGACGTCTTTGAGTTCCTGCGATGAGAACGCCAGTTACCATGTGGTGCAAATGCAGAACCAAAAGACCGCGAAGTGAGCGTGGGAGTCTCAGTCCTCACCTCCGCCACAGCTGGACGTGCAGTGCGTCCAGTCAAGATATTTCCAACTGAATTCCCTCTTCCTCACGTTCGTGCTGTTCTCACTTGGGATGGTGTACTCAAACTCCAAACCTGGATTTTTGCCTTGATACAGGAGCTGAAAGCAGACAATAAGTACGTAGCTTCTTTAGTGAAGGTATCTTTGTTCATTTGAAATCGAAAAGGGACAAAAGGTGGTGAAATTGGTTAAAAGATGAAATGAAAACGGCTTGAGACAACACTGATGTTGGAACTCAGTTGAGATTTTGCAAACTCTGAAAACATTCACCATAATGTGCAGGGGTTCTTTCAGTGGACCTGGCGCTTCGAACTTGTCTTTGCCTCCGTTCTCTCCCTCGCGGGTGTAGTGAATCGTGGTTCCCCCGGCCTCGTAGTCTCCGTCCCACTGGATGAACCAGCCGCCGTTGAGGTAGTAGTGGCCCGACTCGGCGCGCACAGCGAGGTAGTTACTCGCCTCCGCCACCTCCTCGACGCGAATGTTGCGCGCGCCCTCGGGAATTACGACCGCTTCAACATAACCTGGGGAACACGGCCAGGGATCAAGAAGTGTGAGGAAACGCGCACATTGCGCGGTCCATTCCTTGGTTTGGTGGTGCACAGTTTGTCTTCCACAAGATCAGCCACATTTCTTTGTGAGCTTTCGTACCTCTGCCCTTGCGTTTGTTGAACTTGTCCTTGACAGTTTTGCAGGAGGAGCCGTCGCCGTGACAAACCCCGCATCGGTCCTCCTCCGCCTTCGAATTGATCTGCCAGTCACAGCCCACTTTCTGCAGAAACAAAAGGAAACAATGAGAAGAAGTTGCCTTCAGTTTGGAATAAACAAGTCTGCGACGTGTCATTGACTTAGGGTTGGAAGGTTCAGGCACCCACCACGCATTTGCCACTGATGCACATGTCGCGCCTGCCGGGTCTGCACGGAGTTCCGTCTGTCACCATGTCCTTGAGCATCACGCTGAAGTACCGGTTTTTGGGCTTGCAGTGCAGCTGACATGGCGTTTCTGCAATTCAAGCCGAGGGAAGCATCATTCAGACCTGATTTTGGCCTGTGTGTGCGTGGTTGTGGTGAGGGTTGACCAGGGTCGGACCACTCACTCTGAATGGGAACGGGCTCCCACTCGTACACGGCGTTTTTGTACGGCACGAAGTCGAACTCGCTGCATTGCCTCTGACGGAAGGTGGGAGTCTCAGGCGGACACTCGTCTGTGTTGCAGATCCTGAAACGCTTCCTCTCTCCGATGCAAAACTTCCCACCATTGCTGGGCCTGAAGTAGGAAAGCATAATGACGGTCAGCGTGTCTTCACGAATGGCTACGGGCAGACAACGCACTGAATTTCTTTGGGTGAGACGCACGGAGGGTTGTCGCAGTGTCGCTGTGAGAAGCTGATGCCCGCGTCGCACGACCTGGTGCAGCGGGTCCACTCGCCCCACTGGCCCCACTCCCCGTTGATCGCCTCCGGCTTCTCTCCGATCGTCACGCACTCCCCGGCGAAGCACCACTGAAATACAAGGCAAGTGATTCGAGTGTAAATCTGCACTTCAAGTTTCATTCTGTGTGTAGTGTCCCCGTCAAAGCGGATGTTGCTGTGGTGAAGGGATAGAAATCTTGTCAGGATCGTCCATCCCGATGGTGGAGAGTGGAGCTGTGTGGTTTGGATGTTTACGCTCGAAATCGGACAGAGCAGGATGTGACTTGACGTGTTGTACCTTGTTCTCACCACACAGTGTCCCTTCTGCGGCAGCTTCCAGTCTTGTCAGGCATTTGTTGTCCACCTGGCACCACAACGTCGTGCAGATATTCTGTCAAACAAGAAACAAAATCACGTGGGAAAGAGAAAACACTTGTTTGAGAAGGTTGCGATGGCGTGAAAGGGAAGTGTGGCTCAAGAACAGATCGAGATCCGTATCCGCCCCTTGAAAATACACAAAGACAACATGATTGTCATCACAGGTCTGAGCACTGTTCAGAGTGTGTCCAAACACCAAACAACAAGCTTGTAGCACAAGTGTCAAGACCAGTTGGACAACCAAACCATGGTATTGCCAATGGTCCTTACGACTGCATGGCAGCCAAAAGTTGATAAATACAGTGAGAACTGGGCCGTTACACCCACTGTGTTTACTCACGTCGATGCCGAAGCAAAACTGGGCTTGGGGCCCGTACTGCAGACGACACTGGTGGTGCACGTCGTACATGACGCCAGGGGGCAGCTCAGGGAACTCGAACTCGGACGCCGTCGGCTCGTCGTTCAGACAATAGCCCCAGTCGCGACTGCAGGAAATGAGAGGGATATGTCAGTGGAGTTGCGCAACTTCTGAGAAAACCACTTCGTGTTCATCTCATTCTTTGCCCTGGAATAAAATTCCAAACCACACTGCAGTTTCGATTGAGTTGAGCTTTGGTTTGATTCAGAAATGCTTGGCTTTGTACGCACTCAAGGAAGCGTGTGATGGCGCCGCGACTGCAGTTGGACCAAACGAGCGGGGTCGAGTCTGCGCTCAGCTGCGGCGACATGACGTGCTGCAGCGTACCCCGGGGCGCCTCGCAGCCGTTCTTCTCCGTGTCGTGCTCCATCCCGAAGCTGAAAATGCAGGATTCCCATGTTGCATGTGTGCGAAGAATCCTGTGTGGCTTTCTTGCACAATTTGAAGCTTGCACGGTCTGCGCTGTTCTGGCTGTGTGTGCCAGTTGGTGTGCATCCGTGGAGTGACCACCATGCAGAGAGCAGACCAGAGTTTTGAGTGGAAAGAGCACAAGACCCGCTTGGGGCAGATTCAAGCCTCGACCTCACTGAGCACTTGACCACCAAATGTTCACATCAATCTCAAAGCTGTCCAATAAACACAATTTCTTCTCGCCACAAGCATGACGACAGGAACATACGATTCGTCCCGATTAGAATTCTTTTGAGGAACATTTGCAACAGGATCCAGATCCAGATCTCGGGTGGTTTGTTTTCTGTTTTGAGAGTCTTCCTTCCGCTTTTGTTCAGTGAATTTAACTAAAATTAAACAAACTTCAAACTCTCGGATTTTGGATTGCACGAAGTCCGGATAGCTCTGCGGTGTGCAATATTGGAATGGCTGGTTTGTTTCACAGCAGTCTGATAACAGTTGACAAAGTTGAGATTTCACCAAACAGCTGTGATAGTTAGCATTCAACTGCAATTGCTGAGTGAAGACTCTTGTGTTGGTGTTGCTGTAGCGTTCTGTCAGCGGACTTGGAAGGCTGTTGAAGGATTGATTTCAACGGGACAAAATGAAGCCTTACACATTTCATTTCGAAAGCCATGAATCAATACAATATCACAGCCGAAAGTCGGTGAAGTTTCGCTTTTTGTCGGGCTATGCTCTGTGTCGGCGTCTTTTTGATAGGAACAAGGCAGTTACGAAATTTTACTGAAACTTACTTGTGCCCAACCTCGTGCGCTACGGTGTAGGCGAGCGCCAGTCCAGTGTCTTCGTTGATGTTGCAGCTGCGATGCGGTTGACACATGCCGGACACCTGGGACAGTCCCAGAGTACTGCACGGCTCGTTCAGTCGCGCACATATGTTCTTTCTGCACGGAATAAAGAGTGAAATTCTTGGGCACCATTCAATTCAAATGTTTTCAAAGAACAAACCCTGGATTTGATTGTTCCGAAGCAGGGGTTATCACTCTGTTGTTGTTGACGCACTGACCTGGTAAGCAGCACTGCGACGTCGTGGTGGTTTGGGTTTCTCTCGTCGGCCGTGTTGATAGATTTCTGCCATTTGCAAAAGCTAGCCAATGTGTTGTCTGCGTGATGAGTAATCTCCAAATCTTTCTGGGGGCAAATAAACAAGGAAACTGATGATCACGATGCTGTACGGGCGTTTGACAAACGCTACAGAAGCAGTTTGTGGGTTGTTGATTTTTGGTGCACTGGGTTGAGTCGGCATTGTTTACGCTTTGAGTACGTGCGTGTAAGGAAATGATCAGCACAAAGGGACAATTGGGAAAGACCGACCTCCTGTTGTTCAAGATAAATAACTCGGACCAGGATGATGTTGACAAGATTTCCAATTGTTGAGTCGTGGAATATGGTTGTGACCTGCAATGAAACGCAAGATCTGATTTTGGTTTTCTCTGCTTCCAGATTGGGTCGAGGGTCGAGGCCTTCCCAAGTGATGCCAAACCTTCAGGAAGAATATTTGTCCAACTGTACTGTGCTGTGTTTTTCAATTTCTCGGGGGTTAGGCGGGAGGCGCGTCCCTAGATCCGCCAGAATTTTTCACCTGCACCGAAAAGTCCCACCGTTTCCAACAAAATTTGTTGCTGAGGGCTGATTTATCATGTGGAAATTACAACTCCGGCTGAAAGGGCAGAAACATTTGCTGCTTCTGAACCTCCCAAGATGTGTTGGGCGCTCAGTGCAACAGAGTGGCCAAACAGCTTTATAAATTGTGTTTTTGTCTTATCTTGCTGGTACGATTTACAAAACAAAGGCAGTTTTTTTGTCGAAGTTTGACTGCAAACACCTCGTGTTTCTGAGCGTAAATAACAATTACGATGTCCTATAGATTGACTCGTTTGATTACTCTAAGAGTTGGCATTTCCAGCTTTCGTGCACTCCACCGCAAAGTTGTTGACAAGAAAAATTTGCCAATTTGTCTGCGAATTCAGTGCTACGCTTGTCTCAGCTTGAAAGCGCTTTGGTATCGTGAAACTTGTTCAGTTCTAGAAACTTTGCTGCGACCCTCATTGCGATTGACTGCACTCGCAAAGGAAGGGGACGTTCCGTGAGCAATTCTTTCAACCTGTTTTCTGCTGGCATACCTTGAACAGAAACGTACGCACCATGTTCATGATGGTCAGAACGTAGTTCTCAATATTCTCGTTCTTGTAGAAGTCCATCATCCAGTGATCCACGACGACCAAGGTCTCCACGTTCCTCTCGATTGAGATGGACCGCTTGGTTCGATGGTGCTTTTTCTCGACGACGGAGCGCTTTCTGCGGTTGTGTTTCTCCCACCTCGTGCGCTGCTTCTCCGCGGCCTCGTAGGCCTCTACAAAAAAGTTTGCAAAATTTTCTCATACACACAAGACTTCGGTTTCCAAGTGGTCCACAAGCACGATGGTCTTTTGAAGCCAAGGCGTACTGGTGGGTGGCTAGGACTTTTCCTGCTTGTATGTTGACGGATGGGTTGATGAGATTGTTGCACAACTCCACAGCTCCAGTGTGTGCGCAGTGCGGTGGACAATCCAAGTCACAAGCCTGACAAGCAGCAAAGTTGCGCAACACCCAAGAGTTGAGAATTTCTTAACATCATGATTCCTGTCGAGGATCATTCCTGGTTTCTTGTGCATTTTGGAACAGGAGAAGTGGCACGCCATCGCCAGGCCAAAGGCAATACGAAGGGGATCCCAATGCTGACGGTGCAATGACCATGTTGTATCACCTTCATGTTGGAGGGGTCAACTCAGCGATTTGTGGCCACAGAATAGTGTCAACTCGTCCTAAT
>JAAUXT010081428.1_pt1 | contig 12235 bp, 14 predicted proteins | sample 7278171 | NCBI WGS metagenome assembly JAAUXT01 (sample SAMN14350112, study PRJNA611818) | marine sediment metagenome | isolation source: surface marine sediment (1.8m) | place: French Polynesia: Moorea | collected 2018-08
GAAGTTGAAAGAAAATGAAATAATATTTATATGTACTTTGGGGCTCCGGATACCCCTGGATTTTAACCGAATTTGGTTTGAATTTAGTTGAACAGGAAAATAAATATTTGCAGAGAAAGCATGCTCTGACAATGCCAAATAGAGTTCGTTTTGTTTTAATAGTTTTTCGCAGAATCACATCTTTTTCAGTAGTTGACTGGCAATGGCACTTTTATCCTGCTTTCGTTCTTGTCTTCGTAAACGTGTAGAATGTATTCAGGAGAATTCGAATAAAGGCTGGTCCATTAAAGTCGAGATCTGGGAGCCTGAAGAACATACCGCAAGCACAGGTTTGGTCGAGCAATGGTTCTAGTAGTCGTGCATTTTGGGAACTTTTGGCTGCAAACTGTTTCACACACACACGCGCACACACACACACACACACACACACACACACACACACACACACACACAGTCTTTGAATTGATCAACCCTGGTTTCTTCGGGAAAGTTAAAATGTAATCAAATGGACTGCCAACAAAGCCAAGTACCGGTGTGCGAGGGCAGTATGACGAATGCGCTGAAAAATTTCATTCAGCATCTTGATGAAAATTTTGCGCACAAAATCCCTTAGTTTATCCAGGAGACGTAGTGCGCTGTTGTTGCACAAGACGTGGACATATGTATTTCAAACGATTTTCCTTGAAAAGAGCACTAAAATATGCCGTAGAAACTTTTCACAGTACGAGTGGATGCCGGTGTACAATGGCGACAAACAGTCGAGTTGCAGTCAGAAGAGTGGAGGGTGACGCCAAGCTGCAAATGATGTTGACTTTTGCCGGTGGGTCAAAACAAGAACTGGGGGTGAAGGGTGTACTCGTGTACCTAAAGACAGGGAGACGCCTGGTAAGCGGCCAATGGACACGAATCAGAAATGTTCATGAAAGCACACGACGAGGGGTGTTGAGTTGTGTATCTGAATTTGTTCCATTTGGAGTGCAGCCGATATTCCAGAAAGTACGAGGGTGATCCAAGTTCTGTAGTGGTCCGACTGAAGTTGGTCAACCCTTGTACAGTGTGTGTGTGTGTGTGTGTGTGTGTGTGTGTGTGTGTGTGAACCCAGGGGGGCTCAGTGGGGGGTTTTCCGAGAGGAATAATGCTGGATGAGGAAAACATGACTCGTGAATTGCTGCACGCTCGTTGATCTCTGATGTCTTGTTGTTTTCAGTCGACAATGGAAAAGAGCGAGTCTTCACGTTCAACAGAGACAAAAGTGAACAACTTGGGGCAACTTTGACCAGAATTAGCGGGAATGTGTCAAAGTTTGTGTCCAAAGCAGAAGAGAGGCGACTCAGGAAACTGCACAAGAAGGACCCAGAGACTCTTCAGAAGGTGTGCAATGTTATTTGCTGTCAATTTCCACCATTTCTCATCCGGTTGCTTGTTCTTTGAGGCATCACGTCATTTTTCTGTTGCGAAGAAATCACAGGTGAACGTGAATCTTTTTTGACGCTTTGCTGAACAAGCAACAGCTTTTTTTGTTGAAAACTGTTTTCTTTTGGGACAAGTACGGCAGCTGATCTTTTTGTGAGAAATTCTCTTTGACATTTAGGGGACAAAATGTCGTTGTGTGTCACAGCCGACAATTATGTGAGAAGCCGTCTTGCTGTTTGTTTCTGTTGGAAGAAAAGATTGTGTGTGCGTGCCCTGAGCAAAAAAAAAAAGTGATCGTGGGTGATCTCAGATCGTTTGGCTCAGGAGTGGTTTCATATTTTCCAGCTGCTTGAGGAACTGCCTGGTGTCGACGTGCGCGTCCTGCGCGACAATGCGGTGGTTGAGACGAGCGAAGCGAACGACGCCGTTTGGGTCGAGGGCGCTGTGCTGCAGATCGCGGACAGTTCATACACCGTGGAACTCAACGTACCCGCAATCTCCTCCCTCAAACTGCCCAAGACGATCGTCTCGGGGTTTCCGTGCTACCCGAGGCTGGACATGGAATTTGCGGAGATTGTCCACAGTGATTTTACGTGGTTCCGAGAAAACCGTGTTGAAGAAGGACCGAAGAAGAAAATGAAATTCACATGGGAACAAGTTCATCAGGGACACACGTTTACGCCAACCAATGCAGAAATCGGCAAAAGGTACGGTTTTGTTGTCACTTGAAGGGCAAGTTTCAGAAGATCACTGAAGTTCTCTGCTTTGAACCTGCCAAGGATCCCAAACGAAACGTGCAAAGCAGCTGCTCTGCAAGTGAAACATTTCTGAGGTTCGCAACTAATGATTGCAACGCCAACAGGGTCCGTCTGAAATACTTGTCGCTTGTACTTGGCGCTCGTGTTCTCCAAAACTGTTGATCGACAGACCAGTGTGCCGGGCAAAGAATGGTTTTCGTTCCAGGTTGAAGTTGGTGTGCACACCTCGCAACGGTTCTCAGACCGGTGACCCCACAGAAGCGGAGTCCAAGGTTCTGGTGTCTGCCGGGCCAGGATTGTGTCCTTTCGAGAACAGACAGGCCTTCACCACGACAGTCGCTCCCGAAGGACAGTACGTTTCACTGTTTCATTCTTTTCGTGTTTTGAGTGTGAGAGACAAGGTTTGGAGGAAAGGTTCTGATCCGGGTGCTCTTGTTCAAAACCCAGGTCACAACGCACAACACGAAGCAGTGTTGGTGTGTTCCGTCTGTGATTTTCACCAAACTGCGTTCAGTTTCAAGGTGGTGTTGCAGGTTTCGAGTTGTTTCCTACAATGTGTTGGCGAACACGTATGCAGATTCCGACTTCGCGAGAACCAAGCTGTTTTCTTACTGCCCGCCATACGCGCTCGACTTCGACTACAGAAAGTTGCTTCTGCTCAAGGAAATCACGGGTAAATCTGGCAAAACTGGCGACTTTTTCTGCGTCACTGTGCAAGTGTTGTACGAGGGGACCTCCAAAATAAACTTTCCCGACGAGTTTTTCGGCAGAAGTACTTGTCACCCCGCAATGAATTTTTGCATGTGGCTTTGCCAAAGACCTACTGATGCATGAAGCAGGGCAAACTCTGTCTCCCTATGCAAATGAGATGTCTGGCCATCTATGAACTTGGTCAGTCTCCACTGCACCTCGCTGCGAGTAACTGTCAACATGTTTCTTTGGATGTTGCTGCTTTTGGCCAGTTTTCAATGTTGACTCGAGCAAAGAGCAAACATCAAATTCTGCAAGAAATCTGGATTAACACCGATTGACACCTGGCATTCTCTGCATGCTGCTTATGGAGGTGACTGTCTGTCCAAAGCCCAGGTCCGATTTTGGTTCTGCCGCTTCAACACAGGAGATGATTCCATCAAAGACAAACCCAGAACTGGCCGACCAGTGACCAGAAGACGGAAAGTGCAACAGATCTCAGCATCCCTGGATGAGGACAGAAGGAAATCAATCAAACAGATCTCTCAAGAAGTGGATTTGCCTGAGACATCCATCCACAGGGTGTTGCATTCAGACCTCACGATGTCAAAGAAATCCTGCAAGTTTGTGCCACATGTGTTGACCGCCGAGCAGCAGAGACACAGGATGAGACTTTGTTCTGAAAACCTGGATTTGCTGTGCACAGTGCCAAGGTTTTTGGAGAAAATTATCACCAGCGACGAGACATGGGTGTCAGTGTATGAACAGCAAAGCAAAATTGAGTCTTGTCAGTGGTTGCCAAAAGAAGTGACCGACCTTTGAAAGTCTTGTGTGCACTTGGATCTCAAAAGACAATGATGACTGTGTTCTGGGATGTTTGTGGAATCTTACTGGTTGATTTCCTTCCTCGAGGAGAGACTATGGACTCTGAATATTATTGTGGACTGCTGAAAAAACTCAAGGATTGCATCAGACATCAGTGCCCAGGGATGTGGAAAGGAGGCGTCGACAGACACACGGACAGAGACTTTTTGTTTCACCAGGATAATGCTGGCATCCACACATCAAATGAGACCATTGCTTTCTTTGGTTTGAATGACTTCAAGCTTGTGGCTCATCCGCAATACTCACCGGATCTAGCTCCGTGTGATTTTTTTTTGTTTCCATTTCTCAAAAAACATCTGCGCAGTCATAGGTTTGCAAATCTGATTGAATTGCAAACAGAAATCAAGAATGTCTTCAAACACATCACCCCAGAAATGTTCGAGGAGGCCTTCAAGGCTTGGGCTTTCAGATGGAAGAAATGTGTCCTGTCTTTGGGATCTTATTTTGAAGGGAAGGGTGTTGAAGTGGATGATGTGTCCATCGCAGCAGATGACTCTAGTACAGACTCTGAAAGTTCCCAGGAAGAGGACAACACAGATGAAGAAGACTGAACTTTGACCGGACATAATGTCCAGAGAACTTTCTCAGTTGTTAATTTCAACAGCTGTTGCGGACATCTTTACAACCTTGTTGGATAATCTTGTCTACTTCTTTGAACAGATCAACTAATACATGAAGCATTTCAGCAAAAAAAAAATTGGAGTGGTTTCTTTCCGTGTCTGAAATCTCGTTGGGAAAGTTTCTTTTGGATGTCCCCCCGTATGAAAAGGTGGTGGGTGGACGATTGGTCAAGACCAACCTGTGTCGAGCGTGTCGGCGCTGTATTCTGAGTACAATTGGGTCTCCACAGCTCTGTAAACTTTGTTGCGATACAACTGGCGTCCACAAGCACTTTGATCAGATGTCTGAAATCAAGTTGGATAAAAAGAAATATGCGAGACACGGAAACATGTCCTGTTTCAGGTTACAACGCAGACATCATTTGTTTGCAAGAATGCGACTTGAGTTTCTTCAGACGAGACCTGCGGTTCGTGCTGGAGGGGCACGGCATGGAGGGGTCGTTTCTCAAGAAGTACGGCGAGGCCGGGGAGGGCGAAGCCATCTTCTACAGAAGTTCCAAATTCAAGTGAGGACCTCATAGTCAGGGACGGTTTCAACAGGATTGCTTCTTCAGAAACACCGGGGTTGCTGATCAGAATGCGGTTCCTTTCTCTGCAGGTTTATCGAGGAAACAGAGATCAACTTGACAGAGACGTTGAAGGCAAATCCCAAACACGCAGACCTGTGGTCCAAAGTCCAAACGAACGAAGAACTGAAGCAACACGTCGAAAACAGAACAAACTGTCTCCAGGTTGGTGTGGTTATGTTCCGTGTGTCGGTACGATGTTGGATTTGTCGTATGTTGGTTGCCGCTCAGGCGGAGCGCAACTGACCTGGTAGATTGCGCCTGCGTGTGTCCACATTCGCCAGGTCCGGCAAACATGAAACGTAGACGTACGCGCCGATGTTGACGTAGAATTTCACCCTGCAGGGCACAGTACACACAACAAAATGTGCTACTCTTTGTCCTCAGACATCTTCATCACTGATCGTAAAGAGATATCAGTGAGCAAAAACATAACAATCCTTCACAGAATATAAAGTTCTTGTTTGTTGAAAGAAAAGAATACTTTGAGGAGTATTTGTCCCCAGGGGGTGAAATGCTCCGCATATATTCATGCGTACGTCTACGTTTCGTGTTTGCCGAACCTGCCTATTATGTTAGTGGACGTGAACTCCCTCCGACGCACCCAACCTCTTATCTCATCGCTTGTGGGAGGTCTTGGGGAAACACTGGGCCAGTCTCTGGAACGATCACGCGACACAATGTTGATGCGTGTTGAGGTTACAAATGCCAGAGCTGTGTATGTTCTTCCAAGTGGGAGCCTCACTCCTTTGGTTCGGCACTCTTTTGCAGACGGTGCTGCTGGAGTCCCGAGAGAACAGCGCACAACGCGTCCTGGTCGCCACCACGCATCTCTTCTTTCATCCCAAAGCGAATCTCATTCGGGTTCTGCAAGCGGAAGTCATACTGAAGCACCTCGAAGAGCTTCTCGACTCTTACGAAGCTCAGGTTTGTTGACTTACACATACAAAACACATTTTCGTGGCCGGGGTTTGGTTTTAGCGAACAAAGCGACTGGTGAATTCAGGTGTGCTTTCAGCTGGGTTGGCATGTAGCCACAACAGAAAAGTTCAGCGTTAAGGGAGAGGGGCCTTGGCCTGTTTCTCATTCTGAGTCTTGAGTTCTTCGGGAGCGCCACCCCGAAGCAGAACTGGTTCATCAGGGGTACAACTTGCCTCAATCGAGGGGCTATGGTGATGCAAGGTGGTAGTACTCCTGAAGAACCGGTTCTTTGGGAGTACCAAAGCGCCCCCCCCCCCTTAAAGAATCGAGCACTCGGGACTGCACTGAGAATGAGAAACATGTGGACGTAACACGTGCATTCAGGTCATTGGAGCCAGGCAGCTCTTGCACGATTGCTTCGAGATGGCAGTGCAGTTACAATGTTCATGATCATTTCCTCAGTTCGGGAACGTGCGGCCGTGCGTGCTGTTCTGCGGAGACCTGAATAGCTGCCCGACGAGCAGCGTCGTGGAGTACATCAACACAGGGATGCTGCCCGACGACAGCGCCGTCTTCTTCTCCGGTGAGTCGACGGGTGTGTGAGATGGAGTCGGCTACTTCTGTTGCGGAAGTTGCGCATATCATCAGTTGAGATTCAGCAGAAGGCCACTGTCGGACACCAAGTGCGTGTCAAGTGTGCTTCTGTCTCGCCAACAAGGTTGACACAGAGTACAACTGTGTCATGTCTCTCGTGAATCAAGAAATTGACTCGTGAGTGGAGTGGACCCGACCAGAGTCTGAATCCGGTCTGACCTGGGAGTGGGGCGGTCAACTCAAAATTTAAATGGCATGTCAGAAATGGCACAATTGAGCAGGGGAATAAGGACGGACCTCCTGGATCGACTGGAGATTTCATCAGTGTACACCTTCGTTTCTGGACTATGTTTGAGAACACAATGTTTCCAACCCGCGAAGGCAGCGAGAGGACAACAATTTCCACTTCGAGGGGCCAAGCAGCTTGTCGTCTCAAAGGAGACCTGACACGTCAGAAGTTGCATTTGTTGCTTGCAGAAGTTGTACTGGATCACACTGGGTGGGGCCCGGGGGCGGCGCCTTGTTCCCGAAGAGTGCTCGAGGACTCCTCAGCTTCACATCTGTCCTCTCTCTTGTTGTGCATGAACCTGCGAAACACTTGTGGGCCGTCCTGTGCCGTTTTGTTTGCAAAAGGTCAGTGAAGACACGAGGTGTGTCTTTGAGAGGAAAGGAGAAGAAAGCCTGCAGAAACCATGTCCAATTACTGTGATGAGCAAGATTTTGGCCACCTGAACCTTTCCTTGAGCGGTTGGAACCCAGTTGACCAATTTTCCGGCCTATCAATGTCGAACGTGGGTTGTGCTCAGACACTCAGATTTACTCACAGGAAACCAAATTAACTATATGAGGCAGGAAAGAGATATTTTTACAAAGAGGCAAAGGGATTCACAATTTGTTTTTCTTCCTCAGATCTTTGATGGACGCACAGAGAAGTTTTTGTTCGCCAATGATTGTCCTTGTTCTTGGACGACATGAAAACTGCGCTAGAACGCTTTGTCTCAGATTGGGTGTGGTGTGAAGACGTTGGGAAAGGTTTCGTTCAACTTCCGAGGATTGTTCTTTTTTAACTGCTCAGTGTGTGTTTCAAACTATCCGTGGTCAACGCAACTCTTGGGAGAAAGTCAGGCTGCATTGAAGACAGCATCACCAGTTCAACTGCATTGCTGACAGTTGACTACGTGCAGAGTGTGTTTTTTGTCGCTGCGATCGAAATTTGAGAGGAGTCAGGGACAGGCATGCTCCGTGACAATGAGGGGTAGGATGGGATGAGGGACATCTTTCGGCCCCTGATAGATCTATTCAGTGCAAAAGTCTCAGATCCAACTTTCCGCAACTTTCTCAGTTCTCAACATGCCCCGAGTGACCTTGATCTTCCTTCGTCTTCGTGAAACGTTTTCCGTCAAGGAAACAAAGTACAAATGAGGCAGCAAAAATATAAGAGGGGAATGTCTTGGCCCAAAATCCCACAAGAAAGAAAACTTCACATGACTTCCTCTTTCGTCCACTGGGATCCGTTCATTCCCCTCTGTGTTTCTGAACGTCAGTCAGTGAACGGGTAACAAATCGTAAGTGTGGTTCACTCGAATTCCTGTCGTCCACTCCCGGAGGAGCAAGTCAAACGCATTTCGCTCTCTTCCCGGACAGCAAGACCGGACAGAAGAGGCTGATTGGTGCTTCAGTTTGTGCGGTTTTGAAAGGGGGTGATGTCACGCCGTTTCTCGCCTTCTTTTCCAGAGAACAATGAGCGGATGATTCCAGCAACGCATCTGCAGCACTCGCTGCGGCTGACGAGCGGCTGCGGCACCCCGGAGTACACCAACTTTACGGCCGGGTTCAAGGAGACGCTGGACCACGTGTTCATCGACAGCGACGCGCTGACGACGACGCAGGTCATTCCGATGCCGTCGCGCGAGGAGCTGTCGCAGTTCGTCGCCATCCCGAGCGTCGTGTTCCCGTCGGACCACATCGCACTCGTCTGCGACCTCGCGTTCCGAGAAACCCACAAGGACGCTTGAGAACTTTGTCGCGATGAGGATGCTTCGTTTCTGTGATTTGAAAATCAAATTCCAAAGGGAATAAACAATGAGCCTTTTACCCAGAGTTTGATTTCTTGTCGAGTGTAAAAAACACGTGCGTTGTGATGAATCTTGTTCGCTTTGGCGAATTGAATTCTGCACTGCCGATTCTCCTTCGCACAGATTTGGGTGAGGAGGAAGGGGTGTCATCATGATCTGATGCTGGGAGCCAGAATCCTTTCTTTTTTGAAAAGAGAAAAAATGAAATCTTGCTGTTGCCGCTTGGAAACGATGGCAACCAAAGCCACGGAACAAATCTTGCGTCCAGATTTTCTTTCCCACTTCCATGCAGACTGGCGGACAAATCACTTTTGTGATCATTTTGTTCAGACACTGGCCCAACAGTTATTTTGAAAGAGAAGACACACCCAAGATCTTTCGGTTCTCGGCACGAACGAACAAGCTTTCGATTGTCTGCACAAAACGAGCAGAACAGAAACAACACGAAAGTTTTCCAGAGCAATGTTTGCACTCAGCGCTGCCGTACGAAGTCCGCAGTGCAGCTCGTCCTTTCGTACATGTTGTGGGCTTTCAGCAACTTCTCCCGGCTTTGCGCCTCCTTGGCCGCAGCTTCAAACCCGGAGCGCAGGTGACAAACTTCTGTTTCTCAAGCAACAAACTTCTATTTCTCAGACATCCTTCGTCGCTCCGGTTGACAGGAATGAACCAAACAATGACGTCCGCCAACTCAGGTAAGTGCCATGTTCTTTTCTCGTACAAGCTTGTACGTGCTCGCAATTTGGGGCACTGTTTAGACACCAGGGTAAACTCGGGCGAAACTTTTCTTTCTTTTCCTTTTCGTCTGTGGACACACACTTTGAAAATGTGCGAAAGAATCTCAGTTTTTTTGCGGTGTTCGAGGATTCGGGTCGCTGCAAGGCATCCACAGGAGCCAAAAAAAATCTCTTCAAGGAAAAGGGTCTATGAACCTTTCCTCCACCAAACGACAACAAATGGAGGATCAAGCAAGAGCTTCCGCACAAATGGTTACAGGTGTAAAAGTCTGCTTCTGCTGCGGTTATTGTCGTCGAGGCCAATGATTTCTGGTTCTTCGTGATCCTTTCGCTGCATTTTCGAGCGCACTGTGAACTGCCAAATTTTGGGTGTATTTTCGACGCTCGCTCTCTGCCACGTGCCCCCGTTCTGTGAACCCTGCAATGTACATTTGTGATTGCTCAAGTGACATCACGGCAGTGCACGCAATCCAAAGACTGTCTGATCAGTCACTCCATGTCTCCTGTATTCGTCTTTTTGGACAAACAAGGACTGCATGAGGTTCTGGGAACTCAGAATCAGCCACGGCAGTGTTTGACGAGCTGTCCCCTTGGCCAGCACTGCCTTAACCTCCTGGAAAAGAACAAAAAGTTAAGCTGAATCACACAAACGCCCACAAATTTCTTCTGGCGACCTTGTTGCTTTCTTTGTTGGTGGAGAAAAAACGGAACAAAACACTCTTTTGGTCAGACCAATTTTAGCCGATGTTCTGTTCAGTTGCGAGTCGTTGGTTGCAGCAGCGAGGATGCGGATAATCAGGAGCCGAAGCCAGTTTGGCTGCAAACCATGGACTCGTTCCTCGCAATTCTGTCGGTGTTCGGCTTGCTGACCAATCTTATGACGCTGGTCGCGTTCGCCAGGAAGCGCAAAGCCTTCACGTACAACATCAGGATCCTGCTGCAGGTAGGTGGCAACTTCATGGGGCGTAGTTGACGCGCGAACCGCGACAATAATTGGTTCGGCGATGGTGCCTGCAGCAGCCACATCATTGCGCTTGTTTGAAGCGTTCAACAGGTGCGGATTCCAGCGTGTGTCAAAGCTGCCGAACAACGTTACTTGGTTGAACCAGAGGCATGATGTTTGGATCAGAAAACCACAGAAGTGAAGTCAACATTCGGGTCCTTCTTTTTGCTGCTTTTCTCAAGAGAACACCTTGAATCCCCATCGGCTCAACCGTGTTTGGTCAAGAGGTCTGACCCCTTCAAAAGCCCGAATTCAAGATGAAAATGTGAAAGCATCTGGTGTTCCTTCTTTCTTTTTGAAATCGAGCCTGCAAACTCTTGGATCCGCTCTGCGCCAGAACTCGTGTTGTTCACAGTCCATCTCTTTGTTGGGAAAACGTTTGCTTGCAGCACCAGGCCGTGCTGGACGCTCTTGTGAACGGAGTTGGAATCATCATCCAGCTCCAGCCTGCCTTCTGGAAAACGGCTTCACACAGTCTTAATGTGGTCATTTGCTATTTTTGGTGAGATGCGTCCGTCGTGCTGTCTGCCGCGTCTTGCCAATTTGCACCTCCTTTCTCTTGAAATGTCATTTACGTGCACTTGTCCTGATTTGATGTGATGCAAACGTTAGACGGGAATATACACGGAAAGACACAAACATTTTCACTCACGTCGCAGCATCACGCCAAACAAACGCGCAGCATGACGCGTTTCCCCCTTTTCAAGGCATTCCCAGTTCATCTACTGGCTCCTGGTCTACTCGGCGGCCAACAACCTGATTCTGATCGCGCTGGAGCGACACCTGGCCGTCGTGCAGCCGGTCCGCTACAAGAGCGTGACCCGGCGCTGGTGCTGGGGCGCCATCGGACTCGTCTACTGCTTCACTCTCATCTGGAGGTGGCCCAGCTGCCTGTATACCGTGTAAGCTTTCAAAGAAAAAGCCTGTTTTGTGTTCTCGTGCATCAAAGTCTCTCACAACCTCCCGTGTTTTTGTGTGCACCGACATGAGTGTGAAACGAGGAGGCTCTTCGTTTGAAAGGTGTCTTCTTCTTCAAAGCGTTTGCGGTAATAGTTTTGAAGAGTGCGATATCGTGCAAAACACGAGAAAAGATTTTCAGCAAGGAGCATTGCTTTCGGCAGACCCACAGTTCTTCCAGGATTATCGTTGTTTTGCAGCCTGGATGGGGAGGACTGTGGCCCTGGCTTCGCTGTGCCAGGGTTGCTGGGACAGCGGCTGATGAAGGTCTACGGGGTGACAGAACTGGTTGTGCACTTCGTGGTTCCTCTGATCGCATTTCTGTACCTGTACGGAAAACTGCTGCACAAGCTGAACCAGAAAACCGACGGAGGCAACACGGTGACAACAGCCAAAAGCAAGGTGCGTCTGGCAGATTCTTTTTTGCAACGGGGTCCAGAATCGAACACATGTCGAGTCTAAGTCACAACAGAACAAGAAAAAATTCTGTGGTGTGTGCAATAGATCGCCTCTGCGGTATATAGAATCGGTAGACCAGGTCTCGTTCAGGAAGTCTGGTTCTTGTCAGACTCAGCATCAACAGGACCAGGGACCTGGAGGGTCCTCTTTGTTGCTGCACAAGGGTCGCTCCACCAAAGCCAAAACTCGCGATTGCTTCCCGATGGCTGCGGGGACCGCTGCTTTTCACTCGATGTGGGTCCTTTCCGCCGGTCCAACTTCAAACATTGCAACTCCAAAAGAAACGTCCGAACAAACAGATCAGGTTTGCCCAGCTTTCCTGAGGCAGGAAAACCTGAGATAGAACTCAAATATGGAATCCTATTTTTCAAAGACAAGAAGGAAGGAGATCTTCTCCCACTCTGCGATCTCTAAACATGTCGTACGAGCTCGCATCGTGGTAGAAATGAGTTCTCACCCCACAAAAAGCTTCCTGTTCAATCACACAACTCCTTTCTCGACCAAAGGTCTCGAAAAGTCATTGTGTAATTTCACAGGAACCATTTTTGTGCAGTGTGAGA
>JAAUXT010076796.1_pt1 | contig 12232 bp, 10 predicted proteins | sample 7278171 | NCBI WGS metagenome assembly JAAUXT01 (sample SAMN14350112, study PRJNA611818) | marine sediment metagenome | isolation source: surface marine sediment (1.8m) | place: French Polynesia: Moorea | collected 2018-08
GGTGGGGTCACAAAGTGACAGTTTTCAAAGGGAAATATATTTTTTCCAAGGCTGGGCTTTTGATATGTTGTAGCCAAGAGTCAGAGCTTCATTTTGGTACCAGTTTTGTACTGATCAGTCAAGTGGTTCAGGAGATACCATGGTCAGAACACAGAATTTTGAGCGATCAACTCGAAAACAGGCCCGAATTAGAAGCGGTTGCTCTACGTGTGGAGTGACATAAAAACGTGGAAAATGTGGAAAACCACTCACCTAGTGTTGGGAGATATGAATGCTCAGGGCAGCCAAATGACTGAGGTTCTCAGCGAAAAGTTCCAAACAGGAGCCCCTGCGTAGTAAAAGTATTGACTTTACCATGACTGAGGGGTTGTAACCCCATGCAAGCAGACTCATAGTAGATGCATCTCAGAATTTGTTGTTTGATGAAGGACCATGACTCTAGCTCAATAGTGTCCGTGTTGAAATAGAAAGAGAGGGAAAAACCAGTCATGTGACCACCCCATGGGGGGCAAGGAGGCAGGTCAAAGCTGGCAAAATAGTGATATTGTGCTATTTTCTATCTAATTAATTGTTGTAAAAATATACAGAATATCAAAAATTGTTGATACCAGCACCCCCTAGTGGGGGAGGAGTGTGGTGTGACATACCAGACCCAAATGTTAGAACCACTCACCAGATGGCACAATTGAATGCAATAAATATGGAGATTCCCGCCCCCAGGGAAGTCTCTCCTGAGATACCAAACTGATCGTTTGTGATGTCACTACATACGGACCCGAGGCATTTCTGGGTCTATAACTTTGGTCGATCGTCATGACATGATTTGTTCAAACCGTGTGCCCCATTTCCGATGTGCATCTGCACTTTAATGAGCACAGAGAATGAAGTCAATCCCTGGCCGTGCTGGGTGGAGTTTGCTTGAGATCTAGACTCTCCTCGTTGGGCTTTGTTTCATCTCGGGGAGAGAGCGGGAGCATAGCTTCGTTCTTTGTTTTTTTGTGCAAGATTGTCTGGACGTCTGTGTCCATACTCTTATTCCCCCGACTCCGAAATAGTGCACGTAAGCTTGAAGATTCTATCGCGTTCACTCGGCACTGCTGAACTGTCAGCGTGCAGTGTCCTGTTCTTCATTGGTTGTCTCTTTTGTTTCAGAGAATTCCTCCAACCAGTTCCCGTCATGGCAGCAAAAATAGTCGCCGCTGTGTTGACGGCCATTCTGCTGACTGGGTCGAATTCAAAAGTGAGTGGAGTCCAGAAGGAGCACCATTGCGTGTGGGACATTGTAGTTCACGAAGTATTGTTCCGAATTGTGTGTTGGCGCATCAGAGGCTCGCACCGCGACGAGTTTTCTCCGTGAGGAGTGAAAGTTTATCTGTGTTCTCTTCGCCTGTTTGCTTTCCGTACCCTGACAGCTGCTCCCAAATGAATGAAAGACTAAAATAAGGGTAGAGGATCAATGTGAACAAGATTTATACCAACAACGACGCATGAAAAATACATTTGATTGTTTCTGACATTCTTCAGGTGCTGAAGTTTCCTCTGCACAGAACCAACCAACTGCTGAACAAGGTGGGTGGTGGCGCTGAGCATCATCATGTTTGCTTGTGATTTCTCACGAAAGGGAAACATGTCCAAGTTATCGTTGTCGCGCGGGTCAGCAAACGGATGCTAAAATTTCAATTGATGTTCAGGTCAACGACAAGCCACGAACTTGGCAGTGGTCGTGAGCACAAGTGACATTCAGAAATCGATCGCAGTGACCACTGACTTTAACATAGCTCCCGACTTTGTCTGATCAGTGCACGGTTGGATTTTTATGTGACACAGGCTGTCGACGTGGACAAAAACTACAAAAGCGAGCTGAAGGGAAAACCAGGCCTGGGGTACTTCCTCGACATTGCCATTGGCTCACCTCAACAGAAGGTACGTTTCTGCTCGTACTTGTTTTCGATGAACATATTTTTGCTTGCTGTTGAAATGAGACAGTAATATATTGTTTGACAGCTGAGTGTATTGATTGACACGGGCAGCAGCAACTTCGCAGTCGCCGCGAGTCCTCACGAGTTTCTCGACCAGTACTTTGACACCAGCAAGTGCGTAACAGCGTTTTATTCTTGAGGATTGTGCTTTGATTGATCGATTGCGAGTTGTTGTAACTTTCTCTGAAAATAGTTGGCGAAAAAAGGTTGCCCTCAAGCGAAGCTGTTGAAATACGAAAGCCTTCGAAGTCTGCAAGTTCTTGTGCGTATTCTGGTGTTGAGGTTCACAGTCCAAATTTCTGCTTTCAGGTCAAGTACGTTTGAAGACCGGCAGCGAACGGTGGAAGTTCCATATACACAGGGAAAATGGCAGGTGTGAGAATGTTGGAGTTTCTGTCTTTCGCTATTGATCTTGAATTTCAATGACATCACAATAAACATGTTGTCATCACCTGTGTCCTCGCTGCAATCAGATAAATTCTCCACGAGCTTGTGCTTGCGAGAAATTGGCTTTCTTGTCGTTGAAAGTTTAAGTCTGACAGATGGTTCAGTTCTGACGACGAAAATGGTCTCTTGACCGATCAGGAAATTTTTGTTCCATTTCAGGCGTTTCTGGGCAGCGACGTGACGACGCTGGGCTCTGGTGATGCGGCTCTGACGGTCACCGCTGAAGTGGCCTGCATCACCCACTCTGAGCACTTCTTCATCAACGGATCACAGTGGCAAGGAATTCTGGGCCTTGGCTACAAGGACATTGCACAGGTGAATAAATCGCCCTGGGAAAAAGTTTGTTCAAGATCAAGGCAAGACGAGATGTCCACAGACACAGGAACGGAACATCTTTGTTGTTTTCTGAAACAATTTTCTCAAAAAAGGTCCCTGGAAGGTCTGCATCTGTTTCGCTGTTCGTGCTCATGAAAGTTTTCGTGCGTGTAGAACTTCATTGTATGGCGTTGTTCGTCCACAGCCGGACTCATCAGTGGAACCGTACTTCGATAGTCTGCTTGCACAGACGCAAGTGAACAACTCCTTCTCCCTCCAGCTGTGTGGAACCATCGACACGCACAACGAAACAGACGTCGATATGGGAGGCACACTGGTGCGTTCACCATTATTGTTCTCAGCTTGCAATACAAGGCATTCGTTTGTTTGAACGTTCGACAGAATGCAGCTGGCAGTCACTGAACGTGAACGGCTGTCACGCCGAAAATTTTCAACAAGTTTGATGGCAGTCTTCACCAAGTGCGAATGTCAGATTTGCGGAATCATTCGCTGGTGTCCATTTCACAATGGTGTCACTGAAACAAACGTTTGCGAGTTGCGGAGGTCAGACATCTTGTGTTGACTGGACGAAGTGTCGTGCCGTGTGTGTTGTGGGGTGTTTCCACAAGTTGTCGCCTCGTACTGCAGGTAATTGGTGGCCTGGACGAGACGCTGTTCAAGGGAGTGATGCAGTACGTGCCTATCCACAAGGAGTGGTACTACGAGGTCGTCATCACTGACATCAGTGTGGGCGGCGAGAGCCTCAACATGGACTGCAAAGAGGTGACAGTTTCAGTCTTGGTCACGAACCGCGCTGTCTTTTGCCAGTTCTTTTGCAATTTTCTTTGAATATGGTTGTGTCATTGCAGTACAATTTCGACAAAACCATCGTGGACAGTGGAACCACCAATTTGCGGCTGCCGGTTAATGTCTTCACCCGAGTGGTAGACGACATAAAACGCAAAGTGCAGGTTGTGCCATTTATTTTGCCAATAATTTCCAACTCCCCCCTCCCCTTGCCAAAACAAAGTTTGCCCTGAAGAAATCTGCGCAGACCCGGCTCAGTGAGAAAATTGTTTGGGTGTGGAAAACATGGAATTTGTATTGCCAAAATTCTGAATGTAGAAAATGTGTTTTATCGTCAAAAATGTTTGCAAACCCTCACCCCTCTGGTTGCTTTCTTGTCCTGGCACGCAATGTGTTGAAGGGTGAGTTGATGAGTCAGTTATTCTATCGTCACCACGGTGCTGGATTGTGACTGCTGGCTGTCTTGGATTTCCTTGCAGATACGGCGCGTGTCCACACCGGCAGGTGTTCTTGTTTGAACCAACCAAGCAATTATGTTGCAATACATTTCAGGTGGATAACATTCCGAATGAGTTCTGGACGCGGGCCGAGCAGCTGTGTTGGAATGAAGGCAGGTCGCCGTTCCATCTCTTCCCCAATGTGAGTGAGAATTCTGCTCCATTTCAAGTACGTCGCAAGGTCGGATTTTGTGGCGAAAAGGTTTTTAGCCTTGACCATTTTCACTGCAAAGGGAATTTCACTTCACGAATTTGTACTTCTTGAACACCGCAAAGAACAGATTGAAACTTGTCGAAAAAATATGAACAGACCGCAAAGAACAGATTGAAACTTGTCGAAAAAATATGAACAGACCACAAAGAAATTCTCCAAGTTTGATTGGATATGGAAACATTTTGGTGGACAAGATGACGTTTCGCAATCTTGCCACGTCACTTTCAGCTGACGCTGTCGTTGCTGCGGACGCACAACAGCTCTGTGGACCTGCGCATCACGCCGGTGCAATACCTGCGCGCCGTGCCTGAGCAGTACGGGAGGACGGGCAATGACTGCTACAAGTTCGCCATCGACAGCTCGACCACAGGTGAGGTGTTCCCCACAACTCAGGACAAGCACGTTCTGTGTGCCACGTTGGTGTTGAATGTGAAGCGTGCTTTTTCCCTTTTATCAAAAGTTCCAAATTTAAGTTGGATTCTTGGTTTCTCGTACACACAAAACTTTCCAGGTTCTGTGGTGGGAGCAGTGATCATCGAGGGTTTCTACGTCGTGTTTGACCGTGAACATCGCCAGCTGGGCTTCGCGCAGACGACGTGTCACCAGCGCAGCGACCAGTTCGTGCCCACCGTCGGGGAACCCTACCCCACTTACAGTGAGTAACCTCAATGGGCCATAGCGTGGACGACTGGCATCCCGTCAGCTCAAAGGAAATTGAGCGCTTTTCCCTGAGTCAGACTGGTCGACATCATGGGCATCACTGGCAAAACTTCGCGTTGAATAAAATTCAATCGACAGACATTTCCTCATCACTTAGTCACTGGTGTCTTGTCATCATTGTGACGTCCCACAAAAAGGATTGTGTTTGCGTTGCAGAGAACCTGTTGGACTGCGCGTATCAGCGGCCGAAGAACCGCACGTCTTCCCTTCTCATCGCCGCCTACGTTATGGCCGGAATCTGCGGACTGTGCGTTATTCCACTGATTATTATGTTTGCCCAATGGGTACACTACAAAATTCGACGGAAACTTCGCCAACGATCGGGTCCTTCCGTCATTGACGACACGAGTCTGGAAACGGCTGATGTGAACGATCTGCTTCCGGAGATCCCGGAAAGTGCCGAGGAACAAACAGACACCAATACGACCAGATGACCCTCGCTGTCGCAAGAAGATCCAGGTGAAGGATTGATGTCCAGGGTGGGTCAGAGTGAATTTTAGACAGTGGTTGTGGGCTGTGTCTTGGTGTTTAACGTTTGGGATGGGGTTCTTAGGCTGATTTTAATCGTGAAGCGATGCCGAACTCAACAAAAGAACGAGGCCAACAAAGGTATGTTTTTGTGCCAATGTCAAGCATTGACTCTGCAACTTGAAGTTGGTGTTTATGCAGAGGGATGTGTGTGTGTGCGTGCGTGTGCTGAGACAAAATCTTGTGGAAGTTAGATCTGTCAGTGTATTTGCCATTGCAATTTTTCTGAGAACACCATTTTGTGCACCGTGGTGGCATCCGGTGTCACATTTTCGGTTGTTCTGTTGTCAGACGCATTTGAATGTTGAGAGCTGCCAAAAATGAAAAACAAACAGGATCACAAAGGACATGCCTGTCGGCTTTTGGTTCAGTTGTTGTCAACAGCCATTGAAATGTCATGTCAGCTGTTATTTGCCTATTCGAGTCGTCTTGCTTGATGCTGGTTTGTTGTCAAAAATGCTGTCTACTTCGGCGCCCCAAGAAGAGTGCTTCTTCCCAGCAGCTGGGGCGAATTTTTGTCATGGACCAGACGGCTGGTGTTTCGTTTGTCTGACTGCAACTTGCGTCTGCGTGGATTTGATTCACGCTCCAGATGTGAAGGTCCCAATCTTTGTCATCTTGTTGTGCTTGTCCTTTGTGTGAAACTGCTCCCATGATAGACTGGAATTCATCGGTCGAAGGTTTTGTTGTCTGATTTCAACAATTACAACGGATCGTGAAATTGTGCGTAGAGCCGCTGCGCTGTGACTGCTGACCCTGTCGTACATCAATGGGTTTGTGTGCCTTGCGAGAGAAGTTTGGTGCTGCCAGTACTGGTAGTTCTTGATTTTTTGAACAAATATCTTCGAGTTAATTAAGGTTTTTTTTGTTCAAGTTTTTCCTTGTCGACCTTGTTTGTGGAAGAAAACTGTGCAGATGCGCCTGCGTTGTTGTTGTAGGCCCTGTTTGTGCGACATGACTGTGAGTGTGAAATTCTGATTTGGTGAATCATGTGACGCCTTGCCTTCATGAAATTTTATTGATGACCACAAGTGTGGGAAACCTGAAACAACAAATAGATCTTCTGGTCTGAAGATGTTGGGGGTAGGGCAAGGCGGCAAGATCCAAAACAAACGAACAGTAAAAACTGTCGTGGTCAAAATTAATTAACTACTGTGCAGAATGGGTTCCTACTTCGTTCTCTCGTTTTCATCACTGTGACAGACTTTGCCGCAAAATTTGCTTTCAACAGATCCCCACACAAGAAGACAAAAATTTGACTCAGCTGCCGAACACCCGCAGCATCACTGAGGTGCGTGTCCGAACTGATGAATACTCTTGTGACGATTTTTGTTGAAATGTATTTTCACTGTTCAAGCAGAAGAATCACGCGGTTCATTTGCGCTGTACTTGTTCAAATCCGAGGAGGAAATTGTAGACTGCCCGAAATCCAAAGAACAAGTATCTAGACAGTATCATTCTTCCTGCACTGTTGTTGACTTACTGTATCGACGTCGCATGGCTGAAGACTGGCCCCTCTGCGTGTTTCTATTCCAGGCCATTTGCAGCAAATGATGGCAGAAGCGTCAATGGGTCGTTGTGTCACCTGCATTTATCTGAGAAATTGCGTTTTGTGTTTTCCATCAACAAAATGCTGTGTGACTTTGGTTTGCTGACCAATGTATGAGAAACGTTTTGTGTTCGCGAAACGAAGTTGAGATTTCGTGTTGAAGTCGTGGCTTCTGTGTTGAAAACCACTTCTGTGTGTTGAAATCGTGATATTGTTCATCTTTACTCGTGAACATTTTGAAGAAAGTTCCTTTGTATTCTTCGTTGCCAAATGGCTCAGATCAGTGTGTGCGCTGTTCTGTGATCAAAGAGCGATTTCAACAAAACGTGTGACCGGTATTGTTCACATCGACTGTATTTTTGAATAAAAAAGACACTCCAGGACAACATGAACGCGGCATTTTGTCTGTTCTTAACCTGACGGAAAGAGGCAGGAAAAAACGACTCGTATTGCGTGCTCTTTTGAAACAAAAAAGTTTGAGGTTAGTTTGGGGACGCAAAATTACAAAGGGGTGTTTACAAGCTTGAGTGCGACGCTTGCTGCCCACACGAATATATATGTGTCCAAGTTCCGATTTTTCGCGATATTTCTCGTGTGTTCCTGTTAAATATTTGCATCTTCATTGACTGAGCTGGACAGAGTGGGGACAGACCCTCCACTCTGGTCCGAGCGTGGCTTCTTTACCTTGTCTCCAACAAGCTGAGCCGCACAACAAGGCAACACATCAGCAAGAACCTCTCTGAACCTGTCACCTTTGAAGACGTAAATGAAGAAATTACAAGCGTGATTTAGACCAGAGAAAACCCATGCAATACTCGCTACAAACCGTGTTTGCAGCGTTTTAGCGTGCAATTTATGGTATATTGGTAAAATTGCTTTGGGTGACTCGCACACAAGAAACAAAATGCCGATTCCGAGGAGCATCTGAGTCAGACTTCGAAGTTGCTTTTCCTTGTTGTCTCGAGACGACTGAAGAAGAAATGTGGGCGTTTTCAGCGACGTGCGCGTCGGTGGCTTGTTATCATTTACGGAATTCCCATGGCAAATCGGCTGAGACCCACCTGAATCTGCTTCTGAGTGAGGACGAGTCCTGCGAGTATGACATTCTCCACGAACACCAAAAACACCACGCTGTAGCCAGTCAGACTCTCGATAACCAAAATACATTTCCTGCAAGAAGTGAAATTCATTCAGTTCGCATGTTTTCCAAACCTGTTTCGTTCGGAAAAAGTGATTTTTATTTGGTTTCTTGCGTCAGATGGTCACTTATCATTGGCTCTTGGAGCCAATTCACCGATATGGCAACTGTGGTACCGCACGTATGAATATTGACGCCGTATTGAACCTCCCAGTGGATCCTGGTTCTTATTCAGGTGTAAAAAGCTGTGGTGCGCGGTGCGTGGGTGGGTGTGCCACACAAAAACGAGAGCTGTCACTTTTCAGGATCAGGCCTTTCCTTGTACAAAAGAGTAAAATATTGAAAAGTGAACCAACGAGACTGTTTCTGACGGAAATCGCTGCCAACAAACGAAGTTGCCGTGTCCGATGTTTTTCATTGAAGTCAGGACCACCATGTGTAGCCTTGTACCGAAGACAAATAGGAACAGAGCCAAGATCACAATTCGCGCGTTGCGCACAGTGCACAAAACACGAGCCTGCAACAGAAGATCAGAAACCCGAAGCGAAAAAGACTTGTGATCGCTGAAAAGGCGACGATCCTGAAGGCAGAAATTTTTGTTTGAGGTTGAAGCGCTCCCATTGACACCCATCGAAGCAAGCGGATGCAACTTCGGTTGTTACACCTTCGATGTCCATTTGCCCACGCTGTTTTTGTGTAAAGGGAAAGGAATGGGGTACGATAAACGGACGTGAGGCCCCTGAATAAACCAATGAAAATTCGAGTCGCTTGATAGACAAGAAAAATGTTCGAAAATGTCTTCCCACACTCGTTCCTGACCAAGTAAAAGCAGAAAGGACACTGAGCTTGAGAGGAATGTGAAGTTTCATAGAGCTGGGAGTTTGCAGGAAACCTGTGTCATCTGTAAGTTCCCCAGGCAACAAGTCACATGAGAATCAAAACCCAAAGAGACACTGCTGCACTTCGTGGACAAAACTCTTTGTGATTTTCTTGCGAGAGACACCAACTCGCTCTCTCTCTCTCCGCACGAAATGTGTGTAAAGTTTGCTCTGCCTCACTAAATGTTTGAAAAACTTGTCAGAAATTAATTTCGTGTGTTTGATCAAATGCAAGTTGCAATTTTAGGCTGCGTGTGTACAAGTACAAATATTTCAATGCTCTCCACTTCAATGTAATTCCCCCGAAAAGTTTGTCCCAGTCTTGGGTAAAAAGAAAGCCTCCCATCTAATGCTGAGAAAACATGCATCAAAAATTAAAGGAAACAAACAGAGAAAAGTAATTTCTGTGTGAATTGCCATTGCCGAGGAGCAACATCAAACAGATCAGAGCAGTGACATACTTTTAAAGGAAGTGCCAGAACCACGAGTCTTTCGGCAGTGATGGCGGCTACCAACCAGTTGGAGAAATCTTTGCTTGCCACGTCGAGATAATTTCCCATTTTGCAGTATCCATCAGAGAAAAATACAGAAACATCTACCACTTTCGTTGATTCCAACCAAATTCGAAACAACTACAAAGAAGCGAAGCAGATATTTTTTTCTTCGGAAACTGCATGCTTGGACCCCAACATTTTAGCTTGAAGTCGCAACAGCAACGAATTCTCCAGAGTGCAGAGATCATCACTCAGAAAAAAATGTTTTCTATTGTCCTAGTGTTCCTCGTTCTCCTGCTTTATTTTCGTGTGTTTAATCGACCACGACAGAACAGCTAGCCAAGATGCAATTTAGCGTGGAAAAGATACGACATAGACTACACCTGAAAATACATCATGATAAAATCTGCTATGGCGAGGACCAAAAGAAAATTTCCAGTGCTGAGACATCTCATTTGCTTTTTTGAAAAAACTATCATATTTAGGATGTTGGTGACCGTCCCAACAACAACAATAGGCAGAAAGAACCAGCGGACAATCACAATTCCTTTCCTAAATAATTCAGATTTGGGGTCCTCTGTTGTTGTGGTCAAAGCAACTGTTGTGGTATTCTCCTGAAATGAAGAAAATGACAAGAAATAACACACAGGCGATTCTTCCTTTGGACACGTGTACATATAAAATGTGTACCGGTATCAACCTCTTTCTTTCTCAATTGGAAAAGTCTTACCATGACAATGTTTTTGACGGGTTTCAAACAGTCAGAATAAGATGGTATGCATACAGTCAAAACGTCGAGATTCCAGTGAATGTGTCCCGTAGGAGACAGAGCAGTGAAGCTGTGAGCATCCCCAGCTCTGCAAGCAGAGTTGCTCTGCTGCACAGGATTGCATTGGGTCTGTACAAAGTAAGTCTCGGCAGTTTGAAAGGTGCGCTGATCAACAACAAAAGCTTCAATTGTCATAAAACCCTTCATGTGCTGCAGAAAGTCTCATTGTTCCCACAAACGGAAGACTGCGGCACTTGGAGGAGCACATCCTCAGAGACTTGGGGTTTCGCCCAGGAAAAGTTTCTGCCTTGCAGCGATCCTCATTGGATTCGCAATCTCGGGACGTTGAATGGAACTTTCGAAATTCTCCTTAGGAACCCGACCCTTTCAAAAGTTCAGTTTTGAAATGACCAATGTTTGAGGTTCTGACTGACATTTCCTCACTGCAGCCATGGGATTTTTTGCCCCAGGTCACGGTGAGGATCACAGTGTGAACGTTTTTTTGTGTCGATCATCAATTTCCAACAGACGATGAGACATTTTACTCGTACGAGCTTCCGCGTGAAAAAGACCTCGATTCAGATTTTTGGATATTCTGGCCACACCAACGAACAATACACCGTGCAGTGCAGACTTTCTGACGCACAAAAAGTTGAGTCCAGCAACGTTTTGCGTGCATGCAGAACCTCCCTTCAAATGCGTGTATTTAATTTTCATCAGCATGCATGCCAAACAACCCAGAATTTTTTCATGGGTACCAACCATCCCTGCCCCTGTACCCTGCTACGGTGTGTCTTCCCGTGTACGGTTTCTGTTGGACCCACCTGCTGCCTTCACAAGAGTTTTCAAGGCCATGCAGTTTGGCCAAAGGAAACAGCTTCAAAAGCCACAAAAGACAAATTTTTTGAATTCATTACGCTTCAAAAAACAAAGCAGATCCTGGTGGAAGAGAGAAGTGGAAAGTTGTCGGCTGGAAGCAAATGATGCAGGTATGGGGACAGGTTATCGTTGTTTGCACGAAACACTGATGGACAAAATTGATGGAAATCGTCTGTGTTGCGTGTCGGGACTTCGTGCACTCTAAATTTACAGACACCTTTGTTGTATTTCATCAGCAATGAAGCTCGGCATGTGCGTACAAACGTTGTCACCCAGCCCATTTCAGCACAGGGAACGGGGGGGATCATCAATCTGTCTGCACCTGAAATGAATCACGCTTTTCTGAAATTTGTGCAGAAGCCTCACATTTTTTGTTGGGGGAGGAGCAAAAATCTGGGATTTCCAAAATATGGAAGTTGAAACATGTTTTTCCAATGTTTGGATACTGCAGCATTTTTTGGTCGACAACACGTGCGTACCAAAGGCAGTATGTAAGCAGGAACTTCGGGGTATTTGGCTTCCTCAGGCAGTAACATAGTTTTGAACCCCCTGACGCAGAAACATTTGCTGCTGTTAATTGGCCACTTGCACATTACAAATGGACACCATGCAGCTCTGAGGGCAATAACTCATACCATGGGCAAGCATTTGGACCACACCGGCTCAGGGTTGTTCCGGCTCGTCGCCTCTCTTCTGCGCAGGTTGAATTTGAAGTCGGACCCTGGCTACTCGTAGCACCAAGATCGCCCTCCTTGTTCTGATTGTGCGAAGTCCCTTTAGGGCGAAGCACCATGTGGTAATGCAGTATATGGCAGCTGGACCAAAATGTCCCCTGCCCCCCCCCCTCCCTACCCAGACCCCCCCCTGGCCAGATCCCCCCCCCCGCGGCCAAACCCCCCCCGGCCAGACCCCCCCCTGCAGAAGACAGCATGGCTGGTGGAGGACAAGGAGGACCAGGAAGAATTGATAAACAAGGAAGAATTGATGACATTAACGCCACTGCAACGCTGCAAGGGAC
>JAAUXT010087234.1_pt1 | contig 12232 bp, 17 predicted proteins | sample 7278171 | NCBI WGS metagenome assembly JAAUXT01 (sample SAMN14350112, study PRJNA611818) | marine sediment metagenome | isolation source: surface marine sediment (1.8m) | place: French Polynesia: Moorea | collected 2018-08
ATCTCATTGCAGATCCCTGGGGTTGATTTGAAACTTCCAAATAAGGAAATTTATATGACAGAGCTTTTAAAAGTTTTGAATTTACAAAAAAATGTCAGATATGATAATTGGAATCAACAGGTATGAAGACCACAAAAATTTCTAATCCTATTACAGGTCCCTGGGGTTGATTTGGACTTTCCAAATAAGGAAATTTGTTTTATGGAGCATTTAATACCATAGAATTTACAAGAAATTATCCGATATGATGATTGGAATGAATAGGTATGATGACCACAATAATTTCTGATCCTATTACTGGTCCCTGGGGTTAATTTGGACTTTCCAAATAAGGAAATTTATGTTATGGACCTTTTAATAGTTTTGAATTTACAAGAAAATATTAGATGTAATGATTGGAATCAATAGGTATGATGACCACAATAATTTCTGATCCTATTGTAAGTCCCTGGGGTTCTTTTGAACTTTCCAAACAAGGAAATTTGTATTACAGAGCTTTTAAAAGCATAGAATTTTCTTTTCTTACCAAGCTCGAGTAAGATCTATCACACTGACTTACTGTCCTGCCTGACCACCTCCGTTGCATGACCCTTTTGTCATGATGAATGAGGAATGGCTGTCTCACCAAACCCTTCAGCGAAAGTGGTATTAAGCTGCTGTAGACACCCTGTGCAGACCTCAAGCCATGCATTTGTGGCGAAAATATTGTCTGGTCATGAACCTCTGTCCTGCCCGGTACAATGCTCTCACCTTCTCTGACATGCATCTGACTCCAGATAATTGCACCCAGAATGTCACAAATGAGGACAGACAAGCTGCTCTGTTGCACTTTCGTGAATGAAGAAAAGCCTTGCATGCACCCCGACAGCGAAGAAGTGTTGTGCTCCCTCACACTCCCACCAACTGCATTTCAACAGACACCCCAGCCTCACATTTGCATGCTGACTTGGCTATGGAAATTGTGGACCCTTTGGTCATGGCAGCGGCTGCCCAAAAGTACCAGGAAGATTGCATGGTTCTGGCAGCCCAACAAGTCTGTAATGGAAGGAATGTGTGTGGTTTGGAGACATGCCCTGACTACTTTTGCCACTTGACCTTGGATGAATTTCAAGTCCCACCAGCAGTGTGTGCAAACATCAAAAGTCTCAGAAAGAAATGCTTCCTGGGCATGCTCTTGGGTCTTTTCAACCTGGCCCATGCAAAACGGTATACTGACCCCACTCTCAAAATGTTGAAAAAGAATGTAAACACATTGCACAAAAATCAAGATCAGATTCACAGCGATTTGGCTAAATTGTGTCATATGGTGAATCTATCCAAGACTGAACTGGGAGAACACCACCGTCTCCTCCATCGACTTGATGAAAATGCTGTAACCATGTGTATATGCATAGACAGGGTTTTTGATGCCCCCAGTGAGTTGCAGTGGCAGGCCATTGGCCAGTACCTCCTCACCTCAGCCCAAATCAAGCTGGGAACACTCCAGGATGGAATCCATCAATATGAACGCACAGTCACAACACTGTATGACTATCTTTTGGCTATCAGCACCCAGACAGTCACCCCTGCTGTGTTGACCCCGCATCAGCTTCGCATTGTGTTACGACAAGTGAAAGAACACATTGTCAATCAGCCAAAGCTCGCCCTTCCAGGTGATCCTGACACTGATGTGTGGTCTTACTATGGGTACATTTGTGCAATTCCTGCTATTGTCGGGCAAACCCTGCTGGTCTCTCTCCAGATTCCACTTCCTGATGTGTCAACCACTCTGCATTTCTATCGTGTCCATTCTTTTCCTTTGCTTGATCCCCATACTAAACAACAGTTTTCCTATGAACTGGAGAATCCCTACCTAGCAATGGATTCAAAGACTGACTACTACACCCTCCCAGCAGAAGCAGATGTATCCCTTTGTGTTGCAACCCATGGAAAATGGTGTTGACTGGCTCAGCCCATGTACACAGTTGACATGTCCCATCATTGCATTTTGGCTCTCTTCTTGATACAAAATGCCCTGATCACAAAATTCTGTACCATCATCCATTATCGGTCAAATGGAGTGTACGCTGCCCAGCTCCAACCACGCATTTGGGTGGTAAGTTTGGCTGCAAGCATGCTCCTGCAGACAAAGTGCATGACAACTGGAAGACATTTATGTGCTCACAACTGGAGGATGCATCTTTGATGCCTGTTATCCTCAGTAGACCGGAGTAGTGGTGAAGACCCTCATGAGCCAGAGGAGGACGTCATGGTGCAGATATGGGCATTCCCGTAACCAATGTTGTCGTGCAGCCCACGCCATGGCACATGAGCAACTGGTGAACGAACTCAAGCAGGCCGTGAACAATCGATTTGAGGACTGGCTGGGAAAGGAAGATGCGTCTACCGATATCGAGGTTGCAAACATTATTGTGGGTATTTCAATAACACCTGATCTCGAGGTCGACCCCGCTGTATGGTCCCCACCAGGCCTGTCCTCCCCCTCTTGTTTATATCAATCACCTCTACTGCCATCCGATACTGAGGTGAATAAATATGATGTAGAAAGCGAATGGATGGACTCCGAATCTGAAACCGAATTGGGTCAGAGTCCATCCCACCCTGTTGAGTTCTCTTCCACAACGGAATCAGTTGCGCAGCCACAGCCAAGGTATGTCAATGTGACTGGGCCAGCATCTTCTGGTATTTCACCCCCATTGTCCCATGTAGAGGGCCAACCACTGTGTAGTGGACAGGCCCTCCATGTTCCTCCTGTGAAATGCATTGAGGGCCACTTGCACTGCAATCGCGAGCAGGACCTCTGCAATCACCCACACCCCCAGAAGTATGCCAGATCCATCGCACCATCCGTAGCAACATTCGAGTTCACTGACATGCGCAGTCATGAACCATACCAACACGACCGAACACCAATGCCATCCTGACTCCATTGTACCACCCCTGCTGTACAAAACAGCTGCGTTCCGAACCAGCCACAGCCGAAAACCCCATTTTGCCCCAAGGCATGTGCCCCTGACTTGCGAGGGTACACAAACATTGTCTGAAGGCCCCGCATTTTGGTACCCATGACATCCAGTGCCCCAATAATGCCCACATGGGTGCGGAAGCCAGCTGGCAACCCATAAATACTGGCCCTCATGTCCCTCGAAATTCCAAAACCCACTAAGAATACCCAATTTGGCAACAACAGTTCCCAAGAAAATTATATGTGTGTATGTATGCACGAGACCATGGCCAACCTCATCATGAAGACTGCCACAACATCTTGGCGGGCATACACAATGCCCCATTAAATTGCCCAGTCTGCCAAATTTCTTGGAAGTCCCTCCGTGATAAATCCGGCAATACTTCCCCGACCAGACACTACCGCCCCAGTTAACGTGTAAACCCACTTGTGGGAGGCCATATTCCCCCGAAACTAGGCCTTGACCATGGGGGTATCGTTAATCCGTTGAGCGCATGTAGCATGTGAGAAAGGAATTGATTCAAAGGGCCCCTTTCTGTCACATTACATTTCCCTTCGAACCCCTTTCCATGGGAGGAATGGCCCCAGGTTTGCTAGCAGGCATGGAATAAAGAGATAACATGCCTCAAGGTAAGGAGTTGATCTGCTTTATGTCCAGCCAGGCAGCAAAGGATGTGGGAGGGCGAGGAATGTGGAAGGTGGGGGGTGTTACGAAATACTGCCTGGATCTGACATGCCTATATGGTGTGGAGAACTTTTGGCTCTTCCCAGTTCACTAACTGGAGAAGCAGCGGTGTGTAAGTGGGATCATGTCAGACCACCTTTGCACAGTGAGGCATGGAGCCATGGGAAGAGTAGCACCTGTGAGGCTCACGCAAGGTAAAGGCATTGTGGTAAAGTGTGGGATTGGTCCCCTTGGATTCTGTATCCATTGCGAAGAGTCAGATCCAAACCATGAGAGCCCTTCTCTAGGATGTATGGTCCGCCCTGTATTGTGCATGACCACAAGGTACCTTCGTTGTGAGGATTCATTCCATCAAGGCAGATGCTCCTGCAGTGGAAATAGCCAGGGCCATCCCAGTTTCTATTGAATAAGGGATGACCCTGTGTTGATGTGCATTTCCCTCCATCGCCCATTCGTTTAAGAGTGATGCAAAGATGCTAGCATCAGAACTTGGTCAAAAGTACGCCACTCAAAATTATCCAAGTCAAGGCACCCCAATTTGCAAGTGACACAGCCCTTGCATAAAACCTTGCAAAGCTGTCCCCCCCCCATGCCTGTGAAGAAACCAGGCACGTTTGTAGTTTACTGGGCATTTGAGGTCATGTGCACATAGCGATTGCTTACACTGTGTATCAATTGCATGCTAATTGGTGTATCAATTGCAGGTCATGTGGCAATGTGAAAACAAAAGGCAGCTGAGGCCACTGAGGTGAAGAAGGCAATGTCTGAGGCAGCTCCTGCAGCTCCATTGGCATCATGCACACTAAGGCCAGGAATGGGGAAACATGGCCATCTACCTCCAGCCCTCCTGACCAGTTCAAGGGGCTATGGAAGCAGATGGCAATCAAGTGCGGGTTCAAAGACCTCTGGGAGCTGAATATGGTGCAGGGGTACCTTACCCTGAATGGGAAATTCTCCATCATTGAGGTTGCAAGAGGTTGTGGATGGATAGCAATTGCGTTCTGGGAGTATCAATTGAATGCTAATGTATGTATCGATTGACATTTCAGACAAACATGACTGGCGCTTGCCTTTTTGAAGCTATCTATAAACAACTGGACATCAAGCTTCCTGATCAGGACAAATACTCACAGTATTCGCTGCGGAAGCAGTGTGTGGTCCTTCTCATCAGGGAGATGAGGGTAAGTACTGTTTGGATGAGCTTTCTTTTTCATGTAACTTACAGTTTTACACATTTTGGCATTTGTATTTCAGACTGACAGATGGGAAGCCATAAAAGAAGAGATCAGGGGCCACTATGGAGGCTGTGACAAGGAGGTCACAGTGCTGGGCCCCTTCTCAGCAGTGCAGTTCTGCCAGTGCATATCGATTGTGCTGGATGTATATCGATTGCACACTAATTCGTGTATCGATTGCACAAGGTGCCAAATGTTCCCTTTTCATTGCAGAAGAATGCTGGATCCCATGTTGTACAGTGATGCAACCGTCCTGTCAGCCTTGGCATGGCAGTGGGATCTGAAAATTACCATGCTGAATTCAAAGACCCTCCGTGAGATGAGGATATGTCACGATTGTCGCATGGAATTGGCAGACCTTGTCCTGGTCTGGAATGGGAAAAATCACTATGTTGGAGCCTGTAAGTACAATTGAGACCTAGACTGTGTATCGATTGCATTTGGACTGTATCGGTTGATGTCTAGTACATGTATTGATTGATCACAGTGCAAGTGGACGAAGAGTTGTGGTACCTTGACTGCATTTCAGGCAAATATCTGTTGAATGCCAAAGAGTACACATATAGCGAGGATGAGGATTTGGACAAGGAGCTGTACAAGCCTCCAAAGAACGGTTGTGGTGAGCCGAGGACAAGGGATGAGTCATCATCATTGGATTCGGGTTCTGGTATGTATCGATTGCAATCTGTAAGATGCAGTTGCACACTAATATGTGTCTCGATTGCATTACTATTCAAGGATTTCTCTTGCAGATGTCCCAGTCAGTCCCAGTGACTCAGAACTGGATGACAAGCGCCGCAGGGAGCTCAAAAGAAAGCTCTGCAAAGCCAAGAAAAGGAGGAGGAGGGGTCAGGATGAGGGTGATGACCAGGATGTCTGTCTGAAGCCAAAGGATCTCAAGGCATTACTCAAAAATGCCAAAAAGCTTCAGATTTTCTGAGATCAGAGGTCAGTTCCCATGGGTGAAGTCATGCGCTGGTAGCAATTGCGTGTTATGTGTAGCAATTGCACACTGTTTGATGTATCAATTGCAACTTTACAGAGTGTGGTAGAACTGACTGGGTTCGACCCGAAAAAAGATATCAAAGAGGGGATAAGGACTGCCCACACTGTAACTCTTTGTTCAAGATGACCTCAAGCCTCAGGAGGCACTATCATTATTTTCACTTGGGCAACACCAAGTACCAATATGTACAGTTTGGCATGGAGTCTCAATTGCACATGTAGTGTATCGATTGCACACTAATCTGGATATCAATTGTACATTCACAGGTGTGACACCTGCCCATGCATCTTCAGCTCACTGCGAGGGCTAAAGATGCATGAGAAAATGCACATGGATGAAAGCCAGAAGCTGCAGTGTGGAAGGTGTGACAGGAGCTTCACAACTCCTTAGGCTCTGGCACTCCACCAAGCTGAGCAGCACACCACCAGGGATCCAGCTTACAGGGTGGTGTGCCAGTACTGCTCAAAGGAGTTCAAGCAGCAGAGGTACCTGCAGGAGCACCTCTGCTTCTGCACTGGTGCAGGAAATCCAAACAGGATTGAAATGGAGTATCCCATTTGCAAACAAAAATTCACTCCAAAGTACTTCAACTGCCATATGTGCAAGATCCACAATTGGTCAGGTTGGTCTGGACACAGAAAAACCATTTTGGAACAAAATTGCAGAAACTTCTTCAAAATTCAGGACAGTGAGATATATCAATTGATGCCAGTATGTATCGATTGAACATTTTTTGACATAGTGATTGACATTGGGAATTTCAGAATTTTTGTTTGCATCAGGGGACACTGCCCTTCCCTTCCACTTCTCCATTTCTCTTCAGTTTTCAACAACAAAATAAAAGAATACAGAATAAAACAGAAATAAAGAGTCATGTGATCACATTAATTGTGTTTATTGTGTATCAATTGCATATTATATGGTGTATCGATTGCCTTAAGTGGTGACCTATTTTTGGGTCACGTGACCGACTAAAATGCTCGGATTGGCTCCACTAGAATGGACATTGGCCTAGCTCGTGCACCCTGGCCTGGCAATGACACTCATCACTCATGGGGTGGGAGACCACGAAGCCATGACACCATTACAGATATAGACACCTGCACATACTCAGTCGCATTTATGAACCCTCCTGGAAACCAACTCGAGTTTGGAGGTGAACCAACGAAAAAATTTTCAACTTCTCGTTTCGTTTCAAATCTCGCTGCCTGTTTGTGGCTGGGCGCGGGCTCGATGACCTTTGATGTCTTGTTTGTGTATTTGAGTGGAGGGGCTAACTCTGAATTTGAGTTCCGCGAAAAGGCTCCCTTGCTGTTTTTTCAGGAGAGACAACCGTTTGCCCTTCACTTTTGCAACTACCCGACGGAAGGCGCCCTCCACCATGTGTTGACCAAGAGCGGACGTTTGGCTGAAAAGCCTATCGCGATGTGGGAGCAAGATTTTATGATGCTGGAGCACTTCCCCAAGGAGAAGCTTGTTTACCTGAGCCCGGACTCCATCAACACTCTTCGCAAGTTCAGTCACGAGGATATTTACATCATTGGTGGTCCGTGTCTGTTTGGTTGAGAACACAAGTCAATCTTTTTGACACATGGATTTGTGGATTGTTGACTTGTATTGGTGGTGGTGTTTCTTTTTCAGGCGTGGTGGACATGGGGCGTCAAGTGCCGATGACCCTGGCCAAAGCGAAGCGGTTGGGTATCCGCTCGGCGCGCCTTCCGCTCGACAAATACATTTTGTGAGTGTTGTTTCTTTCCACAATCGCCAACGCAAGCACTGCAAGGTCTGAAGGTCATCCTGTATCGAGAGCAGAACGCAGAGAAAGCATAAAAATTCTCGCTTGGGGGAAAAAGCAGAGCACACATGTTTGGTTGTCAGCCTGCGGTGATTTGTTTTGACCGCGTATGTATCTGTCCAAGGGCTGGACAGATTGACAGGTTTCTGGGTTGCTCCCCCCCCCCCCGCACCTACCCCATAACTGTCAGTTTTGCAGACATTGCAACTTTCTGCATTTTCCTTCTGGTGATTCATATTTCTTGCGGACTCCACCCTTCCGTCTCAATCCTTATCCACTGATCAATTTGCATGTCAGGGTTCCGAACAGCAGGACCCACCCTACCACAAGCCTCGCGACGTGCCTGTCTTCACTTTTCTGCTTTACTGTTGGCAGTCGCGACGGCTGATAGTGGTTCACCCCTGTATCGTCGGTGTGTGTGTGTGGGTTTGTTTGTGTCCGCCAGTGTAGTTACCCCCGGGGGGGGGGGACAAACTGGCCAACTAAGTCGGGCTGTAAGTTTGGAATGCATGTGTGTAGGATGTTCAAACTTTTCGGGTATTAGGGCCTTGGAATTGCTCACAAGCCACAGCAGAATGGGTATCTAGGTCAACAACGGTGGCTACTATGCCCCAGTTCAGTTACCCCCTCTGGTAACTAAACCAGGGTATAACTCTGGAATGCTTCCACACAGAATGTTGAAACTTTCAGGGGATCTTTTGTATGGCCACTCTGAACTTTTTACTGTCAGAAAGTAGATCAGGTTATCAGGCAGCTATCTTGGGTTTACTCTGAAAATGCGATTTGTGGCTAATTGGAAAGCATATGCCCCCTCAAATCAACTCAAAAGTGTGCCCAAACTTCATTGCAATAAAATTAGATAGGTTTTTACAAAGTAAGTTGTCAAAGATGGTTGCTTTTAAAGTGTAGGAGGTAACTGAATCGGGCTATATTTTCTGAAAATGCCATTTCTGGCTATTTCGAAGGCACGTGGCCCCCTCAAATCAACTCAAATGTGTGCCCAAGTTTGGTGGTGTGAAGGTAGCGAGTGGTGCGCGGATGATGCTTTTCCTTGAAAGTCTAGGTTTCTGTCTGAACCGAACGTGTTCAAAATTGTTTTCCAGGCGGGCGTGCTTTGTGCTGGAGAGCATGTTCTCCAACGTGTTCTCGACTCAATCTTCGTGATGTATAATTTCGGTGCTGCTGTGTCGATTTTTCAGATTTCAAGGCAAGAAGACGCTGACTCTGCCGGCGGTGATGAACATTTTGCTGGATCTGAAACGTGGGATGTCGATGCGGGAGGCGGTCGTGAAGTCTGTGCCACAGGGGCGCGTTCAGAGGCTGCTCGAGGAAGAGGACGAGGACGACTGCTCGGACGTGCGGGGCCCCACCGCTGTGGACAGACGACCACAGCATCACCATCGCCATCACCAGCCCCGCACAAAGATTCATGAGGCAGATTTCAACCAGATTCAAGAGGCAGATTTCTGTGACTTGCGCGAAAGGCGCAAGGAACACCGCCGCCGAGCAAGGAATCGTGAGGCAGATTTCAACCATCTTCCTGATGGAGATTTCTTCGAGTCTCCTGAAACCCCCATGGAACATGGAAAATCCCGCAAACGAGGCCACCCCTCCCGCACGGAAGAAGACAGGTTCACAACCGACGGATCTCGGCATTCGGAAACATCTGTGCAACAGAGACAAGCATCCAATCTGGATTTTGATGAGTAATGCGCCAACGTTGGGAAACTCGACAGATTTCACTTTTCACTAGGTTTCTTCTTGGACCTGTGATCTTTGACTCATTTCACTTTCGCTGAGGACACGAGCGATGGATTGTACGAAGGAGGTGCAAGCTCCACCTAGCGCCCTGTGACTGGTACGTAATCAATAAACTTGAGTTTTCTCAAATGTCGTGTGCCGATAGTTCATATTCCGTTCAAGGAAGCTTTGGCTTCGTTCACTCACAACGAGAAAACTTCGAGCTGCCGAGCGGACAATTCTGCAGCAGGACATAACTGATTTGCGTGGCGCGACTGAGCTGTCAGTGGGTTGGAGTTGTGGCCACCACGAACACAAAATATTTTTGTCGCTGTCATCCAAGAGGGGTGACAGGGCTACTGAGAATTTTCAACAGCCATCACTGTCTGGCGACGCGGCAGTCATCAGAGGTGCAAACTTACTTTTTCTTGGAAGCCTCACCCATGGACGCCAAGAGATCATCAGGTGACAGCTGCCAAGAATGTCTCCGAAGCCATCACCCCAAATAACTTCTGCCATGGGGGTTGTCTGTGGTTTGCAAGAGTTATGGCTGCCGAGAAATTCTCAATGGTCATCAGTCGTGATCACCCAGTAGCGATTGCTCTTGTGGACCCGCGCTTGTCAAAATCTCTGCTTTCGTGTTGGAAGGCAAGTTGCAGCGCGCGTCATGTTGACAAGTCTTCTTGTTGATGATTGTTGATGACGTGAAATCAAGTGTTGATCTCGCAGAGCTTTCTGTTGGCCCGGATTTCGTTTCACACGCGATTGCACAAGGTCGATCCACCCGCGATGTTTGGCGGAGTAAGAAGCTTGGTGAGATAATTGGTAACACGATCAGCATGCGACCTGTTGTTATGAGAAATGTTCTTCTTTTGGAACTGGCTGACTGTCGGGAGTCGACTGACAAACGCACGTGCGAATTGCACGCGTACCTTTCCACAAGGGCAAACTGTTCGCAACTCGGATTGCGAACAAGGCTTTTTTGCCCTGTTGAAATTGTCGGACAACGGAGAAAATTGTTTGAGACCTAGACTCCGTTGTTCAGCAAACAGAAGAATTCGTCACGTTCCAAACAGATTTTGAATGGTGATCAGTGCACTTGTATCAAGTTACAGACATTCATGAAACAAAATACTTCTCGCGAAGTGATCCTTGTCAAACGTGTAGACGAGTCTTCCTGCCATTCGCGACAACTCTTTCAATCATGGATGGCTTCGTTTTTGTGTTCGTCACCTTTCTTGCACTTACCAGTCATCAGGCTGCGGGTGAGTTGTTTTGTTTTGTCGCCGATGTGAGGAAAAAGGAACAGAACGTCAACACGGAGATATTGACATTCAAAACCATTGGTGGCCTGTTTGTGGCACTTACAACGTTCGTGTGATTTATGTTGCAATTTTGAACAAGTTCACGAGAATTTCAGCGCAACCTCCGGAGGACGCATGCAAAGAGCTGATCGCGCACGGAAACATCGCGTTTCAACAGTTTATGGGCATCTACGAGCTGCAAGACTACCTCACCGACGGCAAGGCCACCTACGGACACAAGACAGAAAGTAAGTTCCCAGTTCCGCGCCTCAATCGTTTTGTGCCTGCAATTTTCAAGCCCGCAGCCCCAGCTTCGCCGTCGATAGCCGCGGGCAAAGTGCAGTTACCCCATGAATGTTCTCGTTTCATTTTAGATCTCGCTGCCTGTTTGTGGTTAGCCGTGGGCTCATTGATCTTTGACCTCTTGTTTATCAACCGGAGCATGCCCACCCAGCCGGCCTGAACTGGACATTGTGTCGTTTTGTTTCAGCGATGCACGCATTCTACTATGACTGGTGGTACGAGTTTGACTTCGCCACGATCGCCGGTGACGTTGGCGACCAAAACTTCGGATACTTGCCCCTGTGCAACGGTATTGTGTCAAACAGTGTCACGTGAACCAGCGACTTTTCAAAGTGTAGGAAATAAAAATGATGGTCACCACCCCAACAAGAGTCCTGACACCATGCAAATGAAATGGTATCAAGACTTTTGTTGAGATGGTGGAAGTATAGGTGCTCGAAAATTCTGTTTTCTCTGACAAAGCCGGTTGCCAGTTGTGCTGAAGATTTGGCCAAGAAGAATTTGTTGCGCACAGTTGTTCTTGAAAAAAAGAAACAGACACCACATGTGACGTCAGTCATCAGAATTTTAATCAAGAGAAGCAGTGCACTGGACAACTGCAAGTGCGAAGTCCCCGGGGTGTTTGCTTTGGTGGTCATAATCCTTTTCATTTTTGTTGGTCCATTAAAAAAAAAAACAAAAACCAAGAAATTAAAAACTGTTTCCATCTGGTTGCAAGGAGTTTTGCATCTAGTTGCTCGGGAAGTTGGTATGGACATTCTTTTGAAACAGCACAGCAAACTACTTTCAAATACCTTTGATATAAACTACAGATCAAGTCTCAAACTTGTCAAGAACTTGAGATTTAGGCTTTTGTATCTTGTTGCTGGGGAGTTGAACCTGGTTGCTATGAAGTTTTGTATATGGTTGCTGTGGCACTTGGCATGGACATTCTTTTGAAATAGCAGAGCAAATTGCTATTCAATTCATTATCAGCCGCGGTAGTGGTCTGATATTGGTTTGCCCCTGTATCTGCATCCGTCCATCTTGGGCGGACAAAACCTCCATTTTACCCCTGTTTCAGTGATCACAGACTGGAATCACAGTGGGTGCAGACACCCTTAGGGGTGCTCTACAAGTCGCATATGGTATCATTTTTTTCTTCTGCTCTGATGATGAAAAAATGACATATGAAATTACAATAGAAATGCTATAGATTG
>JAAUXT010097698.1_pt1 | contig 12231 bp, 16 predicted proteins | sample 7278171 | NCBI WGS metagenome assembly JAAUXT01 (sample SAMN14350112, study PRJNA611818) | marine sediment metagenome | isolation source: surface marine sediment (1.8m) | place: French Polynesia: Moorea | collected 2018-08
ACACTCCATCAGAACTCCTTATGACACAGCTGTGGCTATGGTTGATGAAGCATGAAGGGTGCAAGTAGTTCAAATGTTCAAATCACCGCGAGCTCCACGGAGCTATTTTTTGCTATGCTTTATTTCAACATTTATTGAAGATCAGAGTGAGAAGAAAACATGCCATGGCAGGAAGAACAGAGGAGCAGAAGGTGAGTTTTATACGATGAAATGAGTTTTATACGATGAAACCAGTGACCCACGCGGAGTCCTCAGGTCGTTTCCGGCTCGTTACTAGGTACCCATGGTTACCAAGGGCAGTTACTTGTTTCTTGTTACTTGGTCATTCCACACGCATCCGGGGGACTTGAAACTTCCGTTGGAATTGAAGCTGAAACGGAATCAAAGCACAAGTATCGTGACCAGATTTCTGACTTTCAGTTTTCTGGCCCTTTCGGATGTCTCAATGTCCCAAATGTCTCTGTCGAGAGAGTAAATGCATTCAACAGTCCAACTCACCAGAAATGGCACAACTCGCCAGGGCAACAATCCGAGGGACACGGGTTGCCCTCGAAAATCAACTGCTGGAAGATGTCGTTGAGGCTGCAATCTGGCACACCGGAGTGCCCGGAACCCACCGCTCGAGGGAAGTCTTCCAGCCCGGGACGAGGGCAGTGCTCCGCCAGGGCAGCCCACGGCAGGACCAGTAAGGCAACCACCAGTACCTTCATGCTGCAACACACAAGAACACATAAATTTGTCGAAACAAACGCTGCATCAGATTCAGGATTTCAGGGCCCCAACGATCTTCGGAGAACTTTCCCCTCCAAATATTTTTTATCGTTGACACAAATGTTTTGTTTCCTATGTTGAACGCCCAAAAACTTCAACGCTGAAGTCTAGCCAGCCCCAGATCCTTTCTCTGGCTCGTTGGAGTGCCTGCCACACACAGGACACCAGTGTGCGTCTGGAATTCTTTTTGTCAAAACCAATACATGTTGTTGGAAGATTCAAAATGCGCCTGAAACTGGATTTCATCTGGCAAACCAATGGACCGTTGTCAAAGGCAGTGGTCTCTGTGCTTGTTTGGTGATTTTCGGTCGTGGCTACGTTGAACGCTGTCTGCGAAGAGCGCACGCCTACGAGTACTCGTATATACCTGTTTCCTACAATGCAGACAGCTCCAAAGGTGGCCGCTGAAGCTCAAAACTGTCTCTTTTATGGCAAATTTCTAGATTTCATTGACACAGAAGGACAAAAGGGTCAAAGTACTTCAGCTGATTACATTTAAATTGAACCAAAAATACAACAAAAGCCAATAATTACACTGACACTTTGCTCCGGGGATCAAAAGGTGACGTTATTTGCTCGTCAGGGGGCAAATAGTCAAAAGTCGGGTCAAAACCTGTCGCACCTGCTGCTCCTGATGAGCTGTGTTTTTGATATTAATCTGTGGAATTTCAAAACTCATTTGGCCTCTGTCAGAATGAATTCACAAGAAACGAAGAAAAACTTGTGACTGCGTTTTTGTGGGACATTGTTCTTTCACCATATTAACCCATGTCTACGTCGCACCCATGGAATTATGCACAACATTCCAAAAAATCACACCATTTATTGTTGTTGATAACTTGTGCATCCACTTATTTGTATTTTAGTCACTGTCTTTCAGTCACTGTGTTTCTGTTGCTGTGTTTTGGTCACTTCTCAAATCACCGGGAGCTCCATGGAGCTATTTTGTGAGTTTGCAATTCTGAATAAAAATACTTGATGCGTCACCTGACCTGTGTCTGAACACAAAGAGCAATGAGGTCAGCTTGAGCAATGTGTTTGAAAAAAACATGTGGATGGGAAGGAAATAACTCAGAACCTGACACCAGGAATATCAAGGTGACAGAATGGGCAAATCTGCCAAGAACTTTTGCACCAAAGGCACATTTTTCACTGATTCCCTGTTCAGAACAAGACTGGGTCCCCGGGCCCACCCCTGACCCCACGAAAATTCCATTCTGATCTTGAGCCTGCCAAAAGACTCTTCCTTGCAAACAGGGTCAAGTGGCACAACTGAAAAATAACACTTTTCAGGTGATTTGAAGAGGTTGCACTTTTGGAGGTTGCTCAATTTTGAGTGACCAAAACAGGGTGACCAAAACACATCACCTACAGGCAGTGTCTACAAAAAGTTTGTGTACAGCAGTTTTATGGTAAAGATAATTTTCAAATAAGGATCTTTTGGGTCTTTGTTTGGGTCAAGGATAATGCACAAGTCAGGAAATTATCAAGTTTGCATTTTCAGGGTTTTTGGGGGCAAAAAGTTCAAATTTTTGGGATTGCTAAAATTTGCACTGTGTTGCACAAAGTAGGCAATATCTCAGAAAGTATAAAAACTTGATGAAGGATGTTTTGATGAAATGTAACATGTTGATCAGGTGTTGGACTTGTAAGTGCCATTTGTTTATTTCATTTTCAAACATTTGTACATGGCTTATAGGTGGGACCAAAGTTTGGGTACAAATTTGGGATTTTAGGAAAGTGTTCAAAATAGATATTTGACAAAGATTGTGGCAAGCCTTATTTGTAATTGGGTAACAAGTTTCAATGTACATAGCTTGTTCACTTAATTTTGCACAGACATGAAATGCTCACAGATGAATAATTTATTTCCATTTTTTTGATAATTACATTCAGGTGGGAAGCCTCTTGCATGACACTGAGTTTCATTCTACTCTTGCAAGCATTTCCACCAGAAATCAATATGTTTGTGTGTGCACCAACTGGTTGATCTTGCACTTTTTGAACTTCCAAGTGCAACTGTTTGAGTGGTATGAAAAATGCTGACAGGGATCAATCAGTATGCAGACATTAAACTTTGTGTCTGGAGTGGAGTCTCCAGACAGGACACTGTGAGAAGGATAAGACAAGTGTATGGGAACAATGCTCTTTCAGGTTGGCCAATCAGGAGGTGGTGAGCTACATTCCAGAATGGTCACAATCAAGTGGAAGATCTACCCCACCCTGGTTAACCCTTGTGCTGCACTGCAGCAAAAATCCAGCTGTAAACACCATCATTCAACAGGACAGGAAACAGACAGTGAGACAAGTTTCTGGGCATGCCAACTTGAGTGTGGGAGCAACATTCAAAGTGATCTAAAAGGGTTTGGCCCCAATGAAAAAGTGTGCGCACTGGATTCCTCATCAGCTAACAGATCCAGAGAAGCAGAGGAGGGTGGACCATTGTTGATGTGGTCAAATTGATCATATCATTTGCAGGGATGAGTCTTGGTTCTATACATGGTACCCAGCTTCAAGGGCATGGTTACCAACCAATGCACCCACCCCAGTAGTTCCAGTGCATGAGCAGTCTGTGCCTGAAGTTATGATGGTGGTATTCTTTGGCTGCTTTGGATCAGTGCACAGAACATTTGTGCATCAAGGACAGGGTGTCAACTCTAAGCTGTACCTCCAGATCCTCCAGGATCTCCATGAATCAGTACACCACTGGCACCCACAAGTCTGGTGTGCCCACTGCTGGGGTTTGCTCCATGATGGAGCACCAGCACACAGGGCTCTGATTATGAGGAATTGACTGCAACAAGTGAGGATTCCCCTGGTTCTCCACCCCCCTCAAAAGCCCAGACTTGAACCCCCTGAGTACTGGCTATACACCCATTTCAAGAAGGAAGTCCAAGGAGAGCTCCACCATGATGTGCAACAAGTGCAGAACACACTGTACAGTACCAAGAAATGGGACTGATTCCACAACATGCCATGGACCATTGTGTCCCATGTTGGCACAGAGGCATCCAAGCTCAAGGGAATTATTTTGAGTACCCATGGTGACATTTGACACTTTCAAATTGGTTTCCACTTCATCCAAGTGGTGATGCATGTTGAGTGAAAATTTGATGTTGATCAACCAATCATTGTAGCTCCATAAGTATGAAAAGTGCAACATCAGAGGGTGTGGCTCTGCTGTTCCACATGCAAAAAGGTCTTTGCTTTGGTCTCTTCCATGTGAAATTGCCTGCACATGTGCTCCGTTGTCTTCATTAAAGACACACTGAGAAGTGTTAACTTTGAACAAATACTTTTTCTAATTCATGTCTGAACAAAATCAAGTGAACAAGCTACGAACAGATAATTTGGGTGATCTGAATTCTGGACCACTGGGCAGAATCGTAGAAAATCGATGCACACCACCTGATTTAAAGTTTTTTGTGTTCAATAAAGCAAAACAAAATGATCATTGCTTCTGTATCCCTTGCCATGGGGGTCAAAATGTCAGCAAATGACGCAGAAGACCGTGTACAAAAGCGTTGGTCGTCTTCGCCTGTTGCGTTTCTTTTCTCAGAAACTGAGACCGACGCACATTGAGGTGAGCGCATTCTTGGTTTTCCTGTTCAGCGTTCAAACAGTGCTCTTCACCGAGTTTCAACACACGAAAGTTGTGTTTTCATTCAAAAGTATGCAAAAAATGGATTGCAAGGTATCCAATTCATTTTCCCAGCAAAACGGAGGCATTTTTCTTTTCTACCTTTCTGCAGGAAACGCAATTTTGCTTTTTGCTTGTTTGTGATCTTGGGTGATTCAAAGAGAAAGAGGCCTGTGAGAAATCGAGCTGCGATGCAAGATTCTGTGTCCTTGAAATGGTTCACTTGATGGCAGGTTCTGACGATGCTTCGCCTTCTGATGAGTCTGCTGCTCCTCGCGGCGCTGTTCAGCGTCGCTCAAGCTTCGTGCAAATGCCATATTGGTTTTCCAGGGGTTAGTGGCTGTTGGGGTTGCGTCCCCAACGAAGGAAGGTGTTCCGTTGGATGGTATGTGTTGACTCATTTTGAACTGTGTGACAAATAGTTTTGTTTCGGAAGAAAGTCGCCATCAAGAGAGCATGCTTTTGTGTTTCATGTTGGTAGCAACTCTTCTTGCAGCTGTATCACGAGCCCTCAGAACTGCTACGGTTGAGCCGATTGCAGGTGAGAATTGTACTCAAGGATGAAGTGTTGGTGTGACAAAACGAGACATGAGAAATGCAAAAAATTAAAACTTATTCGAAAGACACTTCTTGACACTTGCCCCTAAAGGACAAAAAACAGGCAAAAACCCGATCTTGGCTTTCTCGAGGGTTACTGTTCATTGACACATCAGCGACTGACCTCAACGCTGTGATTGAGGTCCGTTCCATAGAGAAGACAGGTCCACGGGAGACCACGGGCGTTTCTGTTGCTGAAAATCCTGCTTGGATTTTGACGCAGCAGCAGTGGTCTGAGGAGCTGGTCTCAGCCAGGTTGCAAGCGGGAGGCGCAGATTTTGTGGGGTTTCAGGTGGACTGAACAATTGAGCAAGATTTGCATTGAATATGTTGGGGATGTTGTGTATAAGAGTGAAGCCCCAGTAGTGATGTTGTAGTATAGTTTATTGTAGAGTATGAGTTGGAGCTCAGTGGTTTAGGCTACCTTCCTGTGTGGTGTCACAAGCTATTGTGTCTTGGCAGTCTGGGTCATGTGCCCAGCTAAGGATAGTGGCTTCATCTAGGGTGATGCTATGATTGGCTGTGGCTGTGCTGTGGCCATGGAAGGCCATGGCAGTACTTAGGGGGTGGTCATGGTAAATATATATAACAGGGAAAACGGGGATTTGTAGATCCATGTTGCATCACCTCACAATTGGAGTGTCTTTTTGTTTCAGAAAGTTCCAGTCGGCCCGCTGAGGATCAGAAGAGGCCCCTGTGAAGCTTTGGACGCGCTGTGAGCCGGACGCTGCTGCGTGCTGCACGTCGTCCCGAGAGGCGCCTCCTGGGGGCGACGCAGAGAAACGCGTCGGAGCGGCTGCGCACCCACAGCGTGTGCGACTGCGCGTGCGCATGCGCGTGAGCGCGTGCGTGCGCGTCTTCAATAAAGCTTCACTTGATGACCCAAATATAGTGTTTTGCTTCATTGTCTGTGCGTCAGTTTTGTCGGAGACGATCATACATGTGCTCCGCGAGACTCAGCAAATGACACTTCCGTGCAGTTCCTCTTGCAAAAATCTATTTATTTGTTCGCTTCACCGTCGTTAACCGAGTAACTACTCTCTTACCCTGGCAATTCTTCCGTCCTGATTTTGAGAAAAGCGTCCGAAGCTTGCGGAAAACAGTAACTGTTGATAAAACGGCAGAGTCGTTCGCTCGGGGACAACGCATGCGCACCGAAGAACTCGGTCACGTGGCGCTCGTTTCGTGCAGCGCCATCTCGCTGCCCAGCGCGGACGCGCGCGAGGCAGACGTGGACGCCGTGACGTCGGACATGACGCCTGTAGATGTCGCCTCCGGCTTGAGGCGCGACGCCGCCTTGACGCACCTGCACCCTCTCAGCGTCCTCGCCAGACCCTTCTTGAATGACCTGCAGCAAGGGGTTCACACACAGTCTGAAATATTTCGTGTTCACGCGCTAACAAAATCCCCAAAACCCCACAAATTTACCACAAAACGTTTGCCAGATCAGAAGCTATGTCCGGCCATCCAGCACGTTCAATTTTCTCAGAGCAAGACCGGTTCCATGGTCTGGAGCCCAACCCTCTTTGAGGGACCCGCTTTCAACTTCGCACACGTTGATTGAGCACGGCCATCTCTGGAGACTCCGCCCAACTCACTTGGAGGCGAAGGCGTAGAGGATGGGGTTGAGGCACGACCCGACGAACGTGAGGAGGGTCAGGTAGAGGATGACGGTGTGACCGAGCCCGACCTCTCGCACGATCCGCGCCCTGCGCTCCCTGTCCACCTCGAGGGCCTCCGCCAGCTCGTGCGCCGTGTAGTTACGTCCGCGCTCCAGAAAGGTGCCGCCGTACAGCCCTGCAGGTGCGAGGAGAGGCGGTCAGATTTGGCTCGGGGCATCGCAGTACAGCGCGAAGTGACCAGCAAAAGTGTTGGACAAGAACGTGACGGGAAGCGTGTGACATTTTGAATCTCAATTTTTGAGCTTCTGAGGAAGGTAGCTGTGGCAAGGTACGATGCAGTAGCTGTTTCACGACTGGCCAAGACTTGAGACAGCCATCTTGTTGCCGTGGAACAACAGAGACAGAGGAACCAGGGCCACGTCACACACAGACCAGATGTGACCAGAATCAGGAGAAGCAGCGTTGAAAGAAGAAGGGGTTGTCAGACATGCAAACCTCATCCGAAGCAAATGCGACACAAGTGAAGTCATCACAGGAATGGCTTCGCACCTGGAGCTCCAATGAAGTACATCTGGTTCGCAGCGAGCATCTCGTACACCAGGGCGGGCGTCCAGGTCAGCACGAAGACGACCAGGACCACGACCAGCATCCGAACCACCTGCGAAACAGAACAGGGGAGGTGCGTGTGTTGTGGTCCCAGAGAGAAGCTGTGTGTCTGAGGTCCTCCTCCATGCACATCGCTGATCAAGGTCCTGTCTGTCTGTCTATCGGTTGGACGGTCTGTCTGTCTGTCTGTCTGTCTGTCTGTTCTGTTTTCTCTGACTGTCTATGTTTTTCTCTGTTCCTGTGTCTCTCTTATCTCTCTCTGACTCTGTCTCTCTGTCTTTATGTCTGTCTCTCTCTGCCTCTGTCTCTCTGTCTCTGTCTCTGTCTCTCTCTCTCTTCTTCTCCAGCATCAGGAGAGGCATCAGAAGAGTGATTTTGATTCTTTTCCTATTTTCCGGAAAACTACTTCTTGTGAGCACAAGAGAGACACCTTCCCACAGGGATTGTTCAATTTTTCCCCTTCTGTCTCTGAGACAACAGAACGCACCTCAAGTCGCTGTTTCGTCTCGTTCTCTTTGGCCTTGTGATCCGTCTCTCTCTTCTCAGTGACGTCTTTGTGCTCCCCTTCACTGCAAGTGAAAAGGTGATTCGCAACACGATTCATGCAGGTGGCTTGTCTGCCGTAAATTATCGCGCCCTCAGAAAAAAAACCTTTTGCCTGTATTTTGTGCTCTTGTGGTCCCATTGAAACAACGGCAAATTTGCTCTTTCTTTTCTTTTAAACTCTCAGTGTCAGGATAAATTGCGTGTGCCTTGCACAAGGGTAGGTACTCACTTTGTGTGCGTCATTTTCTTGACATCCTTTACACTTTCGTAAATCACTCTCCCGATTTTGGTGTAGGCGATGGTCATCAAGATGACTGGGACCAGAAATATGGCGAATATTACGAAGAACATCAGCTGAAACAAAACAGAGACTAAAGTTGTGCGCGAAATTTCCACGTGTCTCCTCACGCACCGTCTGCATTGCCCCTTCAAACAAACAAAAACACCCTGAGTTCAAGCAGTTCTTGTGGCCTCAATACTTCATATGAACTTCTACCAACTCTTCCCCAAATGTTGCACAACACCTGAATTATATATTTGTGTTTCCTTGTTGTCTCAGAGAAGGTCATGTTGTCCTTTGAATGCAGGGGTGTACCTTCATGAAATTTCAAAATCCTCTGGGAAAAGCTGCGAAAACCCCATAGGTTTTCCACTGTGTGTTGTTTGGGACAATGTACGCTGAAGCAGTCCCAGGTTAATGCAATCAACTTGGGATTGCAGCGTGTCGATGATCTTTCGTGTGCCTGCGAGTGATTGTGTTTGACCTTCCCCGTGCTCCAGGAGGGGTGGGTCCCAAACACTTTCCCCTGGACCGTTTTCTGAGAAGTGACTCGTTGAACCAGAGATCTCTCACTTACGATGACGTAGTTCTCGTCCACCTGGTTGTCCCGGGTGTATTGATACTCCTCCGCTTTAAAGTTCTTTGTCCTGGGAACCTCCATGAAGAAACCGCACTCCTCATCATTGAAGCCGCTCTGAGGCTGCACCGCGAGAAGAAAAGAAAGAGGCGTGCATGCACTGAATAATAATATGAGATAATCTATGAGAGTCTGTGAACAAATTGAGAGCGAGGAAAGAACATCCGTGGGAAAGCGGCTTCGTGACAAGCGCATCATTGCACAAACCATCCCACCGCACTTCCCTGATGGGATCAGGGTCGGATTGTTTCCGGGGTGGGGAAAGACCCTAATTTTCGTCTGTGTGTTCGATTCTACATGTGTAAAATTTTTTGCACTTTGGTGCAAGCCCAGGGGGTGGCTGGTGGCTGCCATGGTCCCCGGCCTTCCCGTCGAGCGATTTCACTTGACCCTCGTAAAGTGCACGCCTCGTTTGATTCTCATTTTGCAAGAGAGAGAGAGAGAGACAGACAGACAGACAGACAGACAGACAGACAGACAGACAGACAGACAGACAGACAGAGAAGTCGCGCATTTCACGGGCGATCACGGTACCTTTCTCCTGGCGAGGTAGGCGGGAACGGACGCCAGCCCGGCGGCGAGGAGCCAGATGACAGCGATGATGCGCCGCGCCCGCTCAGGGGTACTCACATACTTCGCCTTCATAGGGTGAACTATCACCAGATACCTGCTAAACGGGGGTGCGTGAAACCCCAAAGGGACTCCGGACTGAGGTCAGAGGGCGACAGTGAGGGGCCGAAAGCTTAGCTTTGGAGTCAAAAACATCACACAGAAAACACGAAAAATCTGCAAGAGTCGCTTTTCACGGTGGATGAACGAACCAACGAACTGATGAAAGAACAAAAATTTTGGTGGTTCTTGTCAGGGTACGCAAATGCAACTGTACCTTTCCAGAGCCATGGCGGTTTGAGTGAAGACAGACACCATGAAGGAAAGGTAGTACACATAATAGACTATTTTACACAAGACAACCCCTACTGTCCACGCGTCGAACACGCCTTTATATGTCTGAAGCGAAAAGGCAGATGTGAATCTTCGTCAATTCTTCGTTCATTCCAGCGGAAAATGGTCATGTCCACCAGAGTCGCACGCAAGAAGGGACTCATTTTGCGCTCCTTTTGACGCTCCATTTTGAAGGTGCGAGGTATACAGGGGTTGGTACGGCGTGAGGAGGGTTGGGATGTGTGCGTGACTCACCCGAAACGGAAGCGCGAACACGAGCACGATGACGTCAGAGACGCTCAGGTTGAAGATGAACATGTTGGTGACGCTCTTCCGGGGAAGATGCCTCCAGATAGTGATTAATACAATTATATTACCTGAAAAAATGAAAATGGCGAGAGGAAAGACTCAGCTTGTTCATCTCTACAAGCAGAGCAAAAAATGCGAAACGACTGAAGCTGTGCGAAGCCCTGTCTGGAACTTCTTTTGGGGAAGGCTTGTTTCGTGCTGGGTGTGCTACCGGTGACACTTTTTGTGTGCACAATGTGTGTGTGTGTGTGTGTGTGTGCGTGTGTCTGTCTGTCTGTCTGTGTGTCTGTGTCTGTGTGTGAGAGGTGTGCGTTAGGTGTGCGTGCGAATCATGTCTATGTCCTGTGTGTCATGTATGTGTGTGTGTGTGTGTTTGTGTGTGAGGTGTGTGTGAAGCATTGTCTCTGTCATGAGTGTCTGTGCATGTATGTGCTGTGGTGTGTGTGTGTGTGTGTGTGTGTGTTTCCGTACACGTGTACGTGTGTGTGCGTGTGTGTCGTGTGTGAGTGTGTGTGTGTTTGAAGGGAGCATGTCGCGACGAGGAAAGATAAAGCGAACTCGTGATGTGGGATGAGCAAACAGCGAACCTGTTAAACCCCACACCAGAACCAGAAAACACAAGCATATTGCAATGACGTTCACTTCCAACTCGTTGACAAAATTTTGCTTGGCGTTTCTGAGGACGACGCTCCTTAAGTAGGCTGCGTTACTTGCGATCACACTGTCGATGTGCTCTGCAAAAAGAAACCCGTGTCACTGCAGAAAGTTTCTGCCCTGCAGAGAGGTCCAGGGTCCAGGACAGGAAGAAAATCGAGACCAGATTTCAACCTCGAAATGTCAAAACCACGCAAAAGGGGTTGTTTTCAGTGGTGAGAAGGACGTATCAACACCTGTTGCTTGAAGTTCTTTTATTGCGAGCAGTGTCTGTCCGCACTCACGCCCCCTGGGCACCCGAACATTTGTTTTTCTGGTGCTTGGGTCTCATCCAAAAGCCAGCAGGGCCAGAACCAGGTGAAGCGATGGGCCCGCTCCTCACCCCCGGAAAAGAATCCCCCAATTTTGCACCGGGTGCTTTTTTTCAATTCGCATGCCAAAATTTTCAAAAGTTGAAGTGGACACCACCAAGAGGGTTACCCCGCCCCCACCCCACCCCGCTCGACCTCCTCTTGGGCACACTGACCTTGAAACGCGGGGGAGACGTAGATGTCATCCTGCGCGTCCAGGGTGATGCAGTCCTTGATCTGGTCGCGGCAGGCGCAGCGCCTGATGACGCTCCCGGTCTCCTCGGGGATGTCCCACTCCTCCCAGTGCCGCCAACCGACGCTCGCTTGAAAGTCGGTGAATCTGCCACAAGCGCAAAGACAAACAAAATGAACTTGTAAGAGCTACTGTATCCACCCGTGTATAAGACGCACCTCCTTGCCCCAAAAATGAGCATCAAAAGTGAGGGTATGTCTTGTACATGGGTATGAGTTTTCGTTGGTTCAATACCCTGCAACAAGGGTTATTTTGGGGTGTGTCTTACCTTGATGCGACTTTTATCGGTGAACGAGAGATCATGGAGCGCGCGACCGCTGGTGATGCCCAAGAATATTTGAAAAATTGAAACAGCAGGAGTGGACCCTCCAAACTCAACAAAGTGATGGTGGCAGCTGGTCCCAAAATTTTTGGACAGGTGGAAAATTTTTGTTACCATTCTGAGCAGTCCCAACCTTTTGGGACCAGACCAGAACAGACAAAACCAGGGGCAGGGGGTCTGGTTTCAAAGTTTCTGTTGAAGGCTGCGCCTTGAATTCGACGTTTTTCTGACCTGTTCCGATATTTTGAGACCAGACAACCCCAAAGCTTTAAAGTCCCAATGTCCACACACACACACACACACACACACACACACACACACGCAGAACAACACCATTGTCTGCGCACTCTGCCGCCAAGGTCTTCACGCGCTCCAAAAAATCAGACAGACCCAACCGATTCTGGTCTTTTGAGGTTGGTTTCATTTCTTGGAGAATTTATGTTTTGATTTCAGAAAGCCATTTTGATTGAGACAGGACGCGCTCCATCGTTTGGGTGATGCACTTGGTACACGACGTAGAGTCTAGTTCATGTTGATTCAAACCCGTGTGCAAGACACACCCACACCGTTCTTTTGTTGGTCAGTTTCATAAAAAAATAGGTCCAGGGACCTCGCGGTGATTTGAACAAATTTGATCAATTTCAATGAGCAGTGAGCACAATCCAAAACACAGTCTACACTTTTCATCATTAATTTGTATAT
>JAAUXT010027716.1_pt1 | contig 12229 bp, 8 predicted proteins | sample 7278171 | NCBI WGS metagenome assembly JAAUXT01 (sample SAMN14350112, study PRJNA611818) | marine sediment metagenome | isolation source: surface marine sediment (1.8m) | place: French Polynesia: Moorea | collected 2018-08
CGATTTCCACAGCAAGGAGGAGTATATCATGAAACGGTTTCCGTTTATTATCCTGACGCTTATCGTGGCAATTTCCATTACCGGAGGTTGCGCTACCATGGAAAAGATTCCCGTACCAAAAATCACAGGCGGCTCTAAAAAGGCCGACAGCGATCTGTATCGCAAGGTCCCGTCTTCCATGCGGGCTGATGTCAAAGAGGCCGAGTATGATCTCAAGCGCGCCAAAGCCAATGCACTTCAAGCCGATAGAAAACTAACCCTCTCGGAGATGAAAAAGGAACGGGAGATCCTGAGAAATAAGTATGCCAAATACAACAAGAGCTTGTCAGAAGTATTGGTCGAAAAGGCCAATATCAATCTTGAAATCAAAAAACTGCAGGCCATTGATAATTCAAATCTCGGTGACCGGGCCGGCAATATTAAAGGCATTGCCAATTTGAAGACCAAAAAGCTGGACACTGAAACCGATGAAATTAAAATCAAAGCGGACATGGATATGACGAATTTAGAAATCAAAGAATTAAACAAAAAAATCAAGGCTCAGGATAAAAAGATCAGCAAAAAGTAATTTGGGTGTCAAAACCCATACCCATATCCGGGGCAAACCCCACTCGCTTTTGCAGAGAGGAGAAATCCATGCGTATTAAAATTCATTCTTTCGTTTTATTGGCAGCAATTGCTTTGCTGCTCAGCGGCTGTGCAGCAAAGATATACGGAACGGTTGAATTGGTCGACGAGCAAATGAAGCCGATCGAAGGGGAAAGCCCGCAGGGCACCGTCGTTCACATGATAAATACCACCGCCACCCTGGACCAGGCTTCGACCGCATCTATCGCGGACGAAAAGGGAGAATTCGAGTCCGAAAAGGATGCCCTGAAACCGGGAACATACCGGGTTGAAGCCAGCCGAATCGGGTATCAAACCATGACCGAAACCGTTGAAATTAAGGGCAGCACCCGTAAAAAGTTCGCTTTTAAACTCAAAAAAATTGACGAAGGCCAACGCAAGTCAATTGAAAGCCTTTCTTCAGATGCCGACAAAATCGTAAATCCAGGAGAAGTGAATATCCAGCCGCCCGGCATGTAGTCTCCGATAACCACTTGTGCAAAATAAAATCGCCTGTCCCTAAATCGAATCGGTGAGTTGATTCTATAATTTATAGTATCGCACCTTTTCAGAGCAGCATTCCACCGGGCGGTAGACACTTTAGGAGGAACTCATAATGGTCAAATCAGCCATAAATTTCACCATCATTATACTGGCCTCAATATTGCTGGTTGCCTGCAATGCTCAAAAAGAGGTTGACCTCGAGGTGGAAGTGAATGTCACCTTGGACAGCAGCCCGGTATCCCAGGCCAAAATTTTTTTTGACGGCAGTGAAATGGGATCCACAGACACCCATGGCCGATTCTCATGGCGGTTAAAAAAACTGCCCGGCGAAGAGGTGCGGGTGTCTGTTCAGAAAGATGCTGATGGATACCGCATTGAACCCTGGGAGGATTCGTTCGTCACCAAGCTGTCCCAAAACGGAGCTGCGCAATCTTATACGTTGAAAGCCGATCTCCAGGCAACGAAGTATTTTACCTGTGTTGCGCTGGATGGTGATAGTGGTGAACTGCTTACCGGTGCCACGATTCGAATTGGCGATAAATCCGTCGGTAAAACCGACCAAAGCGGTGAATATGTATACGAATATAACCGCATGCCGAAAAAAGGCTTCAAACTTCAGGCTGCCCTGAAAGGGTATACCGGCTGGAAGAAATCGGTACGGATAAAGCCGGGGCAACGTTATGAAGTTGAGTTGAAAAAGAAACCGCAACGAAAAATTGTCAAAACGTCGCCGCCATCGAAAACCGTCACCAAATTAGCGCCGCCCAAGACGACAGCTGCCAAGCCGCCGGCTCAATCATCGAAGGCCAAGGAGAAAACAACCGCCCCAAAGGTCGCAACCGCCAAGAAGGTAAAAAAGGCAACGATTTCCATCTCAGTGCTTACCGAGGCCTATGGCGTCTCCAGGGGCATTCCGGCGGTCCGTGTCAGTATCAACGGCAGGCCGGTTGGCAAAACCAATGCCAGAGGCCAGTATACCTACACATACAAGGGGTCGTCGCGGGATGACGTTAAGCTAACGCTCTCCGCGGCCGGCTATATTCCTGAAAAATGGGAAACCAAACTCCGGCTGCGTAATAAAACCAGCGTCAAACGCTATTTCTATCCGGCAACGCCCAAACCGATTAGAGTGGGTGTCTACGGGTTTGTGAGCAATTCACCGGAAGAAGATCTATCCGACATGCTGACTCAAATTGAAGAAGCGGTCGGCACGAATTTGTTTCGGTACGGCTGTTTTAAACAGGTTCCCAAGACCCAGCTTCGCGCCGCGATGCTGAAAGCCGGCCTGGATATGGAAACCGTTTCGACCAAAGGCTGGCAACATACATCCCTGATGCGATCGGTAGATATGATTATATCCGGCAATGTTACCCAGGCCGGTCAGGGTTTGACCATCGAGTCAACCGTTGTCGCCGCGAACGGCAAGATTCTTCTGAGTCAAATCAATAAGGCCCGCAAGAAGAAAAATGTCGCCAACACCGCCAGGTTAATCGCCAACAGCATCATCGATCAGTTCCCCTTTGAGGGAACCATCGCTGCCGTGGATGAGCAGGGATACCGCATCAACCTCGGCAAAGCAGATTACCGCATCCGACGGGGCAGTCAGTTCAAATACCTCGTGGCCAATATGGAAAGATCGGGCCGGGTAAAGGGATTTAAGGACGCCGGCACCCTCAGGGTTGTGGAGACGGATGCGTCTTCCTCATGGGCGGAGATTGTCGACTTGAATGACGCTGCCAAGGTTAAAGTCGGTGACCGGGTTGTGCGGCGGTTTTATCTGGATGAGAGAAGAGAAATGGAGAAGGGCAGCATTCTTCTGTCGGCCAACGGCGGAACGCCGCCCGATGATCATGCGCTGTGGGGCGTTAATGTCTATCTCAACAATACCTGGGTGGGGACAACGGGATCAAACGGGAAAGTGGAAGTTCCCCTCAATTTGTTTGAAGAATACGACATCCAGCTTTCACGGCACGGTTATCAACCTTTAATGGATACCGTCAGTGTGGATGAGAGCAGGCAGACGAAAGAGTATTTCCTGGAAATGGCCAATGCCCTTTTCAAAATAGAGTCCGAGCCGGCCGGAGCCGAGGTCTTTGTTGACGGCGTCAAAATCGGCACCACGCCCATCCTCGATGGCAAACTGATCAACTTTGGATTCCGCAAGGTGGTCCTGTCGGCCGGTGGCGAATACCGCAATTGGCAAAAGGTTATGCAATTTAATCAACCGGAGGTTCAATTGCTCGGTCCGAATAAGGTTGTATTCGTAAAAGACTATTTCAAAATTGGACAGAACGCCGAGCAAAACGGTGACATCGATGCCGCTATCAGGGCATATTCAAGCACTGAAAAAGGAAACCCGGACTATTCCGCTGCCCGACATCGGCTGGCCCAGCTCTATCTGGATGAAAAAGGCAATTATGACGGCGCCGTGCGTGAGTTTGAAAACGTTCTCTCGCTGCCGGAAAACCAGCAGATTATCTACAAGCAATTTGCGGTCACCTATACCAATCTGGGTCACAGCTACTATAGAAAAGGTATGGGCCTTTTGCAGAAAGATAAGAAAGCGGCCGCCAGCAGTTTTGCCAAGGCGATCAAAAATCTGAATATTGCCAAGCAGAACACCCGCTTTTTTCCCAACCGTCATTTTGACGAGGCCGTGCACGACACCTACTACTACCTGGCGCTGTCGTACCACAAGCTTTATTTGATAACCAAAAAACGGGCGCTGGTGGAAAAAGCCAATTTGGCATGGCGTGAGTATTTTGACTTTTTCCCAAAAAATTTAGAGGCCAAGGCGAACTTTGTCAAAATCCGGAATTCGGCCCGAATTTATTGGGACCAGATCAAGGATTTATCTTAGCGGGAGGTTCGAAGTTGATATTCAGAACAGTACTCCAGACGATGGCATTTGTGCTGCTTGCCATCGCCTTGATCGGGTGCCACAGCCATGCTGCCCAGGGCGAAGATAACAGCCGCAATCGGCCGCAATCCAGCCGCAGCTCGAATCGGCAACTTACTGGAAGCGCGCCCCAATCTGCGCCTGGAGAGATTTTAGCGGTACGGTCGCAGGCTGATACACTTGCCGCCATCACTGAAGAGTGGCTGCCGGAAGATGTCCCGGTGCACCCCGACCGGCAAAAGCCCGCAGCTGCAGGTCAAACGAGCCCGCCCGCGCAGCCGATTCCGGCAACGGATCAAAAACCGGACAGTGCTCGGCCAACGGACAATACCGAAGCGGTAGAAATCGACTGGACCGCTGAAGAAGAAGAACTGGCCCGAATTCAGCCCGGCCGGCGTCTGCCCGACCCTCAAATCGAGCCACTGTATGTGCGTGTGTTTACGGACATTGCTGCCGGACATAATGATTCGAACCCCATCTGGTCACCGACAGGCGATATGATTGCCTTTGAACGCAGCATTGCAGACCGGCGCGAGATCATCATATCCCATGTCAATGGATCGGTGTTGCAGAAAATTTACCACCGCATCCCGGAGGATGACGACGCCATGGATTTCGTCTTCGAAGACATCCTCGATGATGCCAGCTACAACTCCGGCATCAGCTGGTCGCCGGACGAAAGCAAACTGGTATTCATGAGCAACGGCGGCAGTGGCAACTATGATCTTTATCTGCTGCCGGTCCTCGGACAGGAACAGGCCATTCGACTCACCGATCATGAAGAGCGGGACAGTCAACCGCATTGGAATCCCGCTTCGGATCGGTTAGTGTTCGTTTCCGGACGCACCGGCAATGCCGATATTTTTGTAATGGATCTCACCGCTCGCAAGGTTACGAAACTGACCAGCGGTCTCAAGACCTATCTGTATCCGCAGTGGTCACCGGACGGAAAAAAAATTGTCATGATCTACGGCAGCAACGAGAATCATGATATTTTTTTGATCGAAAACATTGATCGACCACTGGTATCACTTAAAGCCCTAACGACCTGGAGGTATGATGATCTGAGACCGGTGTGGTCTCCGGATGGAAAAAAAGTCGCTTTTTATTCAAATTACAATCCGGAGAATAACCCGAAGACATGGTCTATCGTTGTAATTGCCGCCGACGGTTCGGACCCGGTCGACGGAGAAGGGCTTGCCGCCAAAATCGTCGCTAAAAATGTGATTCCGGATATCGAACGGGGGCTGGCCTGGATGCCGGACAGTAAACGAATCATATATGTTAAAAATGATCAAAAAAGCTTCAATCCGATTTATGTCGTGGATATTGAAGCGGGGCAAAATATGGCCATTAAAACGCGAACCAAAATGAATCACGACGTCACGTGTTCGGCGAATGGCACCCTTGCCTTCCGGGCTCAAGTTGAACAATGGGATCACATCTATATCGCCAAGCTGCAGGAGTAAACCCTAACCGCAACAGAACGCGATGATGTCATGAGAAACCGTTTTTTCAATTTTAATTCAATGGGAACCCTGATGAAAAAGCTGGGCTCGATACTTCTTCTGACCGTTATCCTTACGGGAACGTCGCATGCGGCAATTGACCCGCTGAAACGCGGGTTGCAGCTGTATAAAAAGAATCATTACGAGGACGCCATCCGTTTGCTGTACAGCTATTTGCCGGCAGCCGAAAACCATCACCAGGCCAAAACCAATTTGGGCCTGGGTATGATCTGTCTGGCAAATGCGCGTCTTTACCGCGATCTTTATCAGGCCGCTCTAAAAACCAATCTGGACTATTTCAAACGGCTGCTTGCCGTCAAAGGCCCTTCCGCCAGCCAGATGGCCACTCTCTACATGGGTTTGGCGCTGCTTGAAGACGGGAAACCTTCCGATGCAGCGGGCTTTTTCAATAACTTTCTGGCTGACCGAAGCGGCAACACCCGGGACCGGGATTTGGCCAGGATCAACCTGGCAACTGCCCTCTATTTGCAGAATGAAACGGATCAGGCCCATAAATTGTGGTCAAAGGTCACCAGTGATCAGCCGTCGATAGCGACCGCATTGGCAGCCGCATATCGCCGGGTCGGAATCGACGGAAAAAAACAACTGGCCGTCTGCCAGCGCGTCTGGGATCGGCTGCGGCATTCCGGTCAGGCGCCGTCGATTCAAACCATCAGTAACCTTATCTATGTTTATGCCAAGGAAGGGCGAATTGATGAAACATTTGAGCTGATTATGAAAGCGGATCTGATTGCCTTTTTCCATGAGGAAGTTCCGGTAAAGAACAAGGTGATCCGATTTTATGACGCCGCCCTGCTTGGAAACCTCTCGCTTTTTTACGGAACGGCATCCCTTAATTTTTTGCAAAAAGCGGGCTCGGCTCCCGATTCAAAGATCAGCCGCATGGCGCAGTACTATCTGGGCCAGGCATATGGAGTTACCGGCGACCCCGTCCAATCCGCCCGGGTGTTAAGCGCATTTATCTCAGCGCCAGGCAATCCGCCCGGCCTGGCAAAAAAGGCCGGTGTTCGACAGGCATTCAATCAATATCTGCTGGGCGACGCTGCGGCGGCCAAAGAGCAGCTAAACACCCTGCTGCAGTCGGAGCCCTCCCCGAATCTGATGGCGGACATGCTGCTGGCCTGCATCGAGTACAAATGGGATGCCCCGGAGATCGTTATCCAGGCCTCCGCCATGGCCCAAAAAGGCCACGGCCGGCCGTTTATCAGAATTAATTTTGCCCTGGGCAAGTATTATTTGTGGAAGCAAAACTTCGCCAAAGCGGTTGAATACATGGAAGCCGGACGGGATAAGAGCAACAAGAATCGAATTGAATTCAACGATCCTCTGATACTCGTCAATTTGGCACAGGCATATGGCCGGACCAAACAATTTTCCGAGGCGCTGGAAATTTTCTTTGAAATGAGTAAACAGTTTCCGGCCGTGCGTCAGATTCAGGTGGCCCTTCAGGGCGTTTACATCATAGAGCAAAAAAGCGCCGGCGACGTGAAAATATTTTGATTCATACCTGAATTTTGGAGACCAATAACGCATATCGGCGTTTGAGGTGAATTTCATGCAGAAGACCGGGTGCGGCGATTGGTAACCTTAGAATTCAGCTCATAAAATTTGGTTTTGAACTCTATCCCCGATAAAATATGAGGAGGACATTATGAAGAGGTCAGCTAGAGTATTTTTAACGGTCTTTATTTTGGCAATGGTGATGGTGTTGCCCCGGGCCGGCGCCTTGTCAAAAGGTGATGGGAATCCAAACGGCGGATCCCTGAATTACGGCGAATATGGTCGTCCGGCGACCCTGGACCCGATCACCAGCAATGATATGATTGCCATGCGAATCAGTGAGCTGATTTTCAGCGGCCTGGTCGGAATTGATGAAAAACAGGAAATCGTAGCGGATCTGGCCGAACGATGGGAAATCTCGGATGATGGCCGCATCTACACCTTTTATCTCAGAGAAGATGTAACCTGGCATCCCAAAGAGGAGGGGCAGGGGCCCATGCCGTTTACGGCGGAGGATGTGGTTTTTACCCATTCCATCATGATGCACCCCCAAACGATCACACCCCTGAAAGTGCGCTATGAGTTTATCGAGAAGGTCACCAAACTCGACGATCACACCGTAGAATTTACCCTCAAACGGCCGATCTTGAATGCCCTGGCCAAATTCAGCTTTAAAATCATTCCCCAACACGGTCCGCAGAATCCCGAATTTCTGGCCCGCGAAGACGCCTTCGTTCAACACCCGATCGGCACCGGACCCTATGTTCTTAAAAATGTCACTGCCGAAGGCGAGGTAATTCTGACAGCCAATGAAAATTATTTCAAAGGGCGTCCCCATATCGACAAATTTATCGCCCGACCGTTTGCGGATCAAAATATTCTGGGACAGGCGCTGATGTTCAATGCAATCGACATGATCGTATTGGTCAATCACCGCGACATTCCACAGCTTCAAGGCGACAAGCGCTTTGTTCTGCAGCCCTACAATGCCCTGTCTTACTCGTTTTTCGGCTTTAACGTGCGCAAGCCGCTGCTGGCCGACAAGCGGGTGAGAAAGGCATTTACGTATGCCCTCAACCGCCAGGAAATGCTGGACTCATTCTTCCAGGGACAGGGAACCATTATTTCCGGGCCTTATGCGCCCGGAAGCTGGGCCTATAACCTGGATGTTCAGCCGCTGTCCTTCGATCCGGAGGCCGCCGTGGCACTGTTGGCCGAAGCCGGATTTGCCAGAGGCGCCGACGGGATTATGGAAAAAGACGGCCGGAGACTTTCCTTGACCCTCAAGGTGCCGATCGCCAAGGAGAGCGAGGCGGTCAAACGGGTCATTTTGGCGTTTAAGAATTATCTTTCTAAAATCGGGGTCGAAATCCATGCCGAATTTCAGGAATGGCTGGCCTGGAAAGAAGACATCTTTTTGCATCATGATTTCGACATCATGTTTGCCGCCTGGGTCTTTGACGACTCAGCCGATATCTCTTCGCTGTTCCATTCAGCCGAGGTCGGTCCCTGGAAAAACAACTTCGGTGCCTATTCCAATCCCGAGGTGGACAGTCTGATCGTCGAAAGCAAACTCACGCTTGATCATGAAAAACGTCGAACCATCAATCGCAAGCTGCATGAAATTATCGCTGATGAAAATCCGTACACATTTCTGTGGACCATTACCAATTATGCCGCCTACAATAAAAAGCTGCGGCGGGTGGCCATTCATCCCTATAAGTTTTTCTCCTTTGCCGATAACTGGTATATCCCCAAATCAGAACAGCGCTAAGATTCATCTTTGCAGTTAAAGATCACGGACAAAAGCAGGGTATCGTTGCGATACCCTGCTTTTGTCCAGTCGAAATCGGTTATGAAATTCACTTCCATGCGGTCCATAACAGTCCTGATTACCCGGGAGCTGGCGATCACGGCCCTGTTGCTTTTAGGCGTCAGTTTTGTGGTCTTTGTTGTATTGTATTTATCTCCCGGTGATCCGTTCGGCAGCCTGTTACAGGGACAGATAGACGGTGTGGCCGCGGGAGCAGGTGCTGCGGTTGATCCGGCAGGTTCGGCAGCATGGTATTCCCAGTATCTTTCGTGGCTGGGCAATATGATTCGCGGAAATTTCGGTACCTCCCTTCGAAGCGGCTTGCCCGTCTTCAGCGAACTGGTACGAGTGGGAATCAACACCCTTTATCTGACGCTGGGGTCGCTGCTGGTGACCCTGGCAATCGCCGTTCCGATTGCGATTGTTTCGGCCAAACGCGGCATGACGCCGTCAAACTGGGGGTTGACGATGTTTACCTACGTCGTATCGGCAATCCCGGTCTTCTGGTTGGGTTATATTTTCATTTATATATCCATGCACTACTTTGGTCTATTTCCATTGGCGTTCGGCTCCGGCACCCGACAATGGAATTGGCTTTACTTCATGCTGCCGGTGATGGTGCTGGGCCTCAGCAACGGTACGATGGGTGAGGTGGTGCGGCATTTGCGGGGGGAATTGAGCCGGGTTTTCTCGGAGGAGTATATCTGCACCGCGCGGGCCAAGGGCGCTTCAATCTGGAAGCATGCCTTCAAAGAGGGGCTCTTGATTCCGGTAACTGAAATTGTTGCCGCCAAAATCCCATTTATTCTGGGCGGTGCCGTTGTCGTGGAACAGGTGTTCAATTGGCCCGGCATGGGCCGAATGGCCTGGCAGGCAGCCCAGGACCGAGATTACCCGCTGATTATGGGAATTACCATTTTGGCTGCCATTTTTGTAAGGCTGGGCGGTCTGATGCTGCGCGCCGTGACGATTCTGGTGAACCCGAGTTATGACTGGGAATAGGCAGGTTAAGGATGGTTTCAGGTTTCAGCTGTTAAAAGTAATAAAAGAATGGTTTCAGGTTTCAGTGTTCAGGTTTCAGCACACATTAATTGAGGGATTTAGGAATTCAGGAATTGAGGAATTCAAATATAAACAAATTAGATCGACAGCATACCTTCAATCCCTAAATTCCTAAATTCGCAATTCCTAAATTATGTGCCCTGAACACCGACACCTGAACACTGACACCTGAACACCGACACCTGAACACTGAAACCTGAACACTGAAACCTTGAAGGCAAGTTAGGCAGTTTGCCCATAATGTTGCTTTGCGGCGTCTGGTGATTTCATCTATGAAAAAATATACCCAGCATCCCAACGAATCCGGGGATTTATCCGATGCCTCATTTTGGAAAATGGCCGGTCCCATAGATCTGATTTATATGGGTTACGGTCTTCTGATCGTTTTGCTGGTGATCGTATCCTATATTCTGGGCGCCACCCAGTATCTGCCCCACGATCCCCAGGCGGTAAACCTGGAGTTGTTGATGGCACCACCGCATACGCCGGGACATCTGCTGGGCACCGACTTTATGGGCCGCGATCTGCTCACGCGGCTGATAATCGGAATTCAAGCGTATTTTCTTCCCGGGTTGCTGGCTATCGGAACCGCGCTTACGCTGGGTACGTGTTGCGGAGTGGCAGCCGGCTACTGGGGCGGCAGATTGGATACCGCCGCCACCTATCTCAGCAACCTGCTCGACTCCTTTCCGCGCCTGGTCCTGATTCTGCTGATTGTGGCGGCGTTCAAGCCGGACATCTACCTCATTATGGCGGTCGTCGGCATCACGAACGTCCCCACGGTGGCCCACCTTATAAAGAACAAAATTTTGTTTCTCAAGCAAAAAAATTTTATCGAAGCCGCCACGGCCCTGGGGCTGAAAATCGCGGTGATCATATTTAAACATATCCTATGGCACAACTGTCGGTCCGTGTTGATCATTCAAGCCACCCTGGGTATGGCAGAAGTTATTCTGATCGAAACCAGCCTCAGCTATTTGGGGTTCGGCGTTCAGGAACCCTCTCCGTCCTGGGGCAATATGGTTCAGTCCGGAGCCAATTATTTCATGCAGGGCAAATTTTGGCCCTCGACAGCGCCGGCGCTGGCAATTTTGCTGACCATTATGGGATTTCATCTGTTGGGTGACAGTTTGAACAACATCCTGGAAAAAAAGAGGGATCAATGAAAAATGGGTCGGTTTTAAAAATCGAAAATCTGCGCACCTATTTTTTTTCCAGGAGCAAGCAGGCCTTCAGTCGGGCGGCGGACGGCGTCGACCTGGAGCTTGAAAAAGGCCAAACCCTGGGGATTGTCGGTGAAAGCGGAAGCGGCAAAAGTGTAACCGCGTTGTCGGTGATGGGGCTGGTGACGGCCGAGCCCGGTATTATTTCCGGTAATATCGGCCTGAAGACCGATGCGGTCCAGAAAAATCTGCTGCAGGACGTTGACGATTACGTCAAGCTTTCTTCAAACGACGGCCGGATCGTCGGCGTCGCCAAGGATAATTCGGGCTGGCAAAGACATATGGACCGGATTCTGCGGGGGGTGCGCGGCAAAGAGATTTCGATGATTTTTCAAAATCCGAAACTTGCCATGAATCCCTTCAACAGCGTCGGCCAACAGATCACGGAGGCGATTTTGCTGAATACGTCCACCGTCAATCGACGGGAGGCTCGGGAGCGGTCACTCTACTGGCTGGAACAGGTTAAAATCGATTCACCCCGCCTGCGATACGACAACTATCCGAATAGCCTTTCCGGCGGCATGTGTCAGCGCGCCATGATCGCCATGGCCCTGTCGATGGAGCCTTCGGTTTTAATTGCCGATGAACCCACAACCGGCCTTGATGCCACGATCCAGGCAAAAATTGTAAACTTGCTGGGCGAGCTCAAATCAAATCTCGGCATTACAACCCTGCTGATCAGTCATGATATTGATGTCATCAAAACGCTATCCGATTGTGTTGCCGTTATGTACGGCGGCCGGGTCCTGGAAGCCGGACCTGCAAATGAGATTTTAGCGGCTGAACAGCTCAATACCCACCCGTACACGGCTGCTTTGATCGCTTCGATTCCAACTGTCCAACAGATCAGAGATAAAACAGACCTGCGGGCAATCAAAGGTGATGTCGTCGACACCGTCAATTTGCCGCCGGGATGCCGTTTTTATGCCCGCTGCAGCCGGATAACGGAGCGGATCAGGAGCCGGTGCGAAAACCAGGAGCCGGTGATGAGTCGGGTATCCCCCAACCATCAGGTGCGGTGCTGGCGGTATTTTGAGGGATAGATTCGGTTTATCCCGTTGAGCCCGTTTAGCCGGTTAACAGGAATATGGGC
>JAAUXT010042797.1_pt1 | contig 12229 bp, 11 predicted proteins | sample 7278171 | NCBI WGS metagenome assembly JAAUXT01 (sample SAMN14350112, study PRJNA611818) | marine sediment metagenome | isolation source: surface marine sediment (1.8m) | place: French Polynesia: Moorea | collected 2018-08
ATGATACCATATGCAACTTGTAGAGTACCCCTAAGGGTGTCTGCACCCACTGTGATTCCAGTCTGTGATCACTGGAACAGGGGTAAAATGGAGGTTTTGTCCGCCCAAGATGGATGGACGTGGATACAGGGGCAAACCAATATCAGACCGCTACCGCGGCTGATAAATATAGCAAATTCGCTGAGCAGGAGCCGGTAGGTAGATTGTACCTGAGCGAGTGAATGAGATTGAAATCAGGCATTTCGTGCAGGAAAAAAGCTCCATCCGAGAATCCGGTGCACATAATGTGCGTCGTCTTGTGGTACGCTGCACTGGTCAAGCGCCCCGGTTGTGCACCTTCGCCTCTCGCCTCCTTGAAAGAGTGCCTGACGGAGAAACAATGTTCTGTTATGCACAACATTTTTTGAACATTACCAGTTTCTGAGAAAACGAAAGGGAGGCTCGGATTGTACGACAGAGCAGAAGGAACCAAGTGAACAATGACTCACTTCCCAAGTCGCTTGAACAGAACCTTCCCTTCTGTAAAATCACAACAAGAACACCAGTGAAACATTTTGAACGGAGTGCGACCGCTGTCGAATCTACCAGCAAGAAAAAAGTTACATCATTTTCAATTGTTCGCATACCTTGTCTTTGCTCACCCTCTTTTGGTTCAACTTCCACAACAGGTTCCTCGTCGTCCCATGGAATCAAACCGTCCAGCTCCGTATCACATTCCCACACACACAAGTCTCCGTTGCTACTCACAGAATATAACTGCCAACCGTTAAGAATTCACAACTCGTGCGCCGCATCGAAATTGGTTGAAAAGTTCGGTCCTGAACAGTCACGCTTTCTGTTGTTTCCCGTTGGCAAGCAAAAGGATACATCAAGCGAATTGTGCTCGAAAAATGCGTTGACAATTTCGTCCCTGTGTCCACCCATACTGAACACGATCAGATTCTTGAATTTCTGGGCGCCGTACACTCTGGTGTTCATGTCTTTGCTGCCGACGCAAAATACCCTTGACAAGAAAACATCCATTGGTCATGCTCGTGCTGAACTTCAGTCATGTCGAGATATGTTCTCCTAAACAAACATCTTCATTTGTGACATCATTGGTTCGAGTCGTCAAAGAAAACCAACCTGGAATCGGATGACCAATCAATGGACGTTGTCTCGTCGTATGCACCGTAGAAAGTTCGCTGAAGCACGAATGGATTGAATTCTTTCGTCCTCCCAGGTGCGTGAAACAGCAGCACCGAATTTTCCTTGGTAACAGCAAATTTTCTGCAATTCACAAGGTTTGTGCAAGTCGTGAAACATTCAACGCCACGCACAAGGTTCAAATAAACGTCAGCAACATGCTTTCTTACTTTCCGTTCGGACTGAAGCTGATGGCATGGACAGTGCGGTGAAAGTGGTAATGATGCAGCACCGACTTAGTTTTCATACTGATCAGCATTGCTTCTCCCTCTGAAAAATCAATGTGTCAATTTGTCAGCAGCCTGTCTGGCGATGAACTGCGTCGCAAATCACTGGACTTGGAAATTACATCCGATCAGCTTGCCTTCGTTGACCGCAATCATGAGGGATGAGTCCGGAGAAAGTGCGACAGAACTGATATTCATTTGGCTTTCCACTGGAAGAGTCTCAGACTTGTTGCTGAAAGGTCAAGTTGAAACAGTGTTCGAGTGGAAGACCTTTTGCAGCCGCCGCGAACTGATTTCAACGAAGACATAAAGGGTAAAATTGTGAATTTGGCATCTGTTCGCGCAACATAGAAACGGCTTTTACACTCACTTTTTGAGATCAAACACCGAAAGTCGATTTCCCACAGGACTGACGACTGAGTTTCCGTCTGACGTGAAGCAAATATTCCCCTTGTGGTACACTGTACCCAACAGGTTGCAGAACTGAAGAAAACACAAGTGATTTGGACATCAGATAAGTCTTGCAGCAACAGATCTCCCACAACACAGCAAACAATAAAGACTGTTTTTGCTTGACAAACTGGCATCTTCTGCCTGAAATATTTCCCGTTGGACAGTCTCACCCTGAAGTGGTGTCAAAGCATCTGTTGAGGTGGGCGATAATACCAGTAAGCCATGTTCGTATACAGATTTCCCAACACTTACGCGATAATTGAACTTCATCTTTGCTTCAGTTTTTTCCTGCTCTTAGTGTTGCACAATTCTATTGGAGGCACTCAGGTTGAAGCCCCTCCGAGTGACATGAGACGCGGAAAAGATTTTCGCTTTTGCAAAACACAGGAACACATGGTATGACGTCACGCATCTGAAATGAGGTCAGCGCTTCTGGGATACATCATGTGACACGGTCCCTTTTCCAGCCATCTTGTGCATTTTAGTCACCGGGAGAATTTAGAATTGTACAAATTTTCTCTTGTGTTCTGCCTCCACAGTCATCAAAATGTCCAACAACGACGAGTCACCAATCTACAGTCCATTCTTTGGAGTGATAGGAGCCTCCAGTGCCATGGTGTTCAGTGGTAAGTGTTGGCTTCATCACCAACCCCTGATCAATATTGGACTAGATTTGGAGTTCCTGCAGATCAGCCACTTGAATCCTGTTTTGAGGCTGCGAGAGCCTCCCCAGTTTGCCTTTGGGTTCAGGCTGTCCATCGAAAATGCCAACGACTTCAAGGATTTGCCCAATTCAGCCTGTTCGTCACAAACAAAATGTTGCAATGTGGCAGCCAACAGGTCTTGTGACCTGTTGTGGATTCTTCCCCAAAGATCTTGAGTTTGAGAACGCTGAGGACTGTAAAGTTCAACGTTGTCTTTTCAAAATTATTCTGTGACCAAGAGCTTTTGCCAACAACGAAAGCTGTGGTGCATAGACGTCTACATCGAGTCCGAAGATAAAGGGGATCTTCAGTGACTTGTCACTTGACACTAATTTTCAATGACAAGTTTTGATCGTGGTTCGTTGCTCCTGTTCCTTGATGAGAGACATCTTCCTTTCCTTAAAATCACCTAATTTTACATTTTCACCACCAAATAGCACTTGGAGCTGCCTACGGCACGGCCAAGTCGGGGACGGGCATCGCGGCGATGTCGGTGATGCGACCCGAGCTGATCATGAAGTCCATCATCCCCGTCGTCATGGCGGGTATCATCGCTATTTACGGGCTCGTCGTCGCCGTGCTCATCGCCAACGACATCAATCCCGACAGCTACACCCTTTTCAAGTAAGTTTGCCACAACTACTGGCCGAAAGTGCGAGTCGCATCTAAATGTTCGTTGTGTAATCGAGCGTCATAAGTTCAGCCTTCATCAAGGAATGGCCGAAAGTTCTGGCACAAAACGGCACACTTGTGTTGATTTCCGTGTTGACGTGCCGGAGGGTCACGCACCCAAACTGCGTGGGGTCCAGTCGTTCAAATCGAGTCACCGTTTCTGCTTGTCAAAATTGTTAATCAACTGGGTTTACAAAGTTTGAATGAATTCTGAAACAAGGAAGTATTTATGCACGGTACTTGCGGGAGTGGAGCTGGTAAGGAATCACGCGCACACCGAAAATATTTTCGGCGTCACCTGATCTGATCGTTTTCACCTTTGCAGGAGCTTTGTCCATCTCGGTGCTGGCTTGAGCGTCGGCTTGAGCGGGCTGGCGGCAGGGTACGCAATCGGCATTGTGGGCGACGCAGGAGTACGAGGCACAGCACAACAACCCAGGCTATTCGTGGGCATGATCCTCATTCTTATCTTCGCTGAAGTATTGGGTCTGTACGGACTGATTGTGGCTCTTATTTTGTCGACCAAGTAGACGGATGCGCATTTAGTCTTTCCAAGCCCTGAAAAAAACCCTCAGTCATCTGTTCTCGATTCAACTTGAAACGGTAAAAGTTTACAGCACAAAGTTTCGGCCTCCCAAGAAATACAAAAACAATCGGAATGAGTTGAACTCATCAGTGTGATACTGTAAATAACGAATGCCGGTGTCAAGAACTTGTGCGATGGGGTGTCTGTAATTTGTGTATTTGAAAGATCCGCCGTTGCCACAGGAAACTTACACACGCAAGCTTAGTGCTCAAGTTCTAAAGCGAAGAGAGAGAAAGCTGACGAGTCCCCCGTGCACGAGCCGGCCCTGAGGACATTCCAGAATCGCTGTGAACCGGGTTATGATGTGCAGAGATGTTCCAAAAGAACACTGTTCATGAAAGGACGTAGAATGTACAGCGTAGCTAGCACCTGGTGTACCTTTCACCGTTGAATGTGTTGAGCATTGAACAAGTTTTTTCCCCGCACCCCCAGTTCGCCCCAGTGGACTGACAGGCAATTTGAAAGTGAAGTGGAAATAACTACTGAACATTTCCAGCATTACGTTCAGACAGAAAACTTGCTGGTGTTCAGCTGACAACTCCCGAGTCATTGTGTGAGAGTGAGTCATGAGACCCCAAAAGATTTGCACAAGGTAGTTCCGACAGATATGTGCTGGAGACCGTAAACTCCACACGAAATTTTGAGCACATACGACCGATAAGATAAGGTCGAATCGAATCGTGTGTGAACCTGGCCCCAAATTTGGACTTTAGCTTTTTTGTTCGCAATGAGGCACTTGCTTTGTCGAAGTTAGCGCGTGAAGGACTGCTAGAAATGGGTGCAAGGATACGTGTAGGGACATAGATTCTGTGAAATACTTGTACACTGTTCTTGTTGACTTGTAAATTTTCATCCTTCGTGTGAAAGACAGTTTACAGTTATCGTGTGATATTTGTGTCGTTTTGTTGTTGAAACGATGTGCGGCAGATGCAAAGATATTTTGTTTGCCACTTGGAACCTGAAATTGTCAATGATGCACACGAAATTTAATTTGTGTCTGTTTAGACAGGTTCGTTTGCTGACAGACGGCCGCACCCGGTATTAGACTGTTGAGTACTCCGAAAGGTTCAATGAAGAGTACTTGTTGCTAGGTGGACAGGTGTATTTCATTGTGGATGTATCTCATAGTAATTGTGATCACGGTCATTGCAAATAAAACTTCCATCAGAGAATCTTTGTTTCTGTCCACATCAGCGAGAAACTATCGTGAGAATGAGCGATTCCTGTCTCCCCATGCTGCAGTTTCGCTGATGCCACCCAGCTGCACTGCCACCATGTGCTCTTGAGATGGAACTACTCCTGCATGTGATAGAATGTCCAAACACCTCCTGGTGATGATTATTCTTCTGGCGCGACTTTCGCTTTCGGCCCAAAGAACGCTACACAGGGCATTCAATTGAGAGTGTACGCTTTTCTGACTGGATTACGCCAGGCACATCTTTTCCTGCAGTTGCCATCGGCGAACGTTTTGGATTTTGTTTTGGTGTCAGCGCACGTTTGGGATTCCAATTTCGGGTTTGTGCCAACTTCAGCGCCCATTCTGCTGAAACAGGCTGGGCTCACGTAAAAATAGAGGACTAATTGGTCGACAGGCCTCGACGTCTTCCGTACCTGTGGCATTCGTGACACTTATTTTTGCCTGAAATGACCGAATCACAGCATCGCGGCACCTGGGAATATTTTTCGCCGAAGCCAAGCAGCAAGACAGCTTTTCCTGAAGATTGGTATTTTATTTTCAACACGTGGGGAAAGAGACAAGTTGAGTTAGATCTATTTGTCAACAGCAAAATTCGTTTCCAGTACTGACAAAATGTGACCGACGTTTCGTGGCAGGAAGATAAGTGTTAATTTTTCTTGTTATGGTCACCCGCGACATGAGAACAATGAGACTTCTCCAAAATTTGGCAGTGACTAACTACTCTCCTTCCTCCTGAATATCCCCTGTTCACGCATTTGCAGTTTGTGTGAGCAATGTGGGAGGTGAGGGAGGTTGTGATATCTCAATGTGAACTCTGCCAGGGTGCTGACTGCATGAGGTGGGGGGCAGCAGACTGTCTTGAGACACTGAACCTACTTCCAGCATGTCACCATCCAAACAGAATTTACACAGCGGATGGCGATCACCGATTGACAAATCACAAACAAGAACACAATGGCGTTGAACAGTAGCTCCATCATGCACACAGGTACAAAAGGATTCCTGAAGCTCACAAGTTATACCCGGTCAGGCTGATCCCAGAGTGACCATCCAGTCTGACAAGGGAAAGGGGGTGACCTGACAGGTCATTGTGGGGTCAGCCTGACTGGTCAGTCTCGCTGGAGCAGGGGGCAGCCCGTTTGGGCCACCTAATAGAGCAGTGGACACAAGCAGACGAAGTGACCAGAACACAACAACCGTTCTCTAAATTTGTACAGTGTGTGCGAGAGTCGCCGCAACATGAATGGTGAAAGAATTGAACAGTCCGCATCCCACTTAGTCCAGGTGATGAATGAGTGTTCAAGTCTTTTGTATGGTTGGTACACAAAAGCACACAAGTTTTTGAAAAAGTACAAATGTTCGCACAAAGACTCAACAACAAGGTGTGCTTGAGCACTCACTCAACTACTCAAATACACATGTGCCAACGTTCTCTTTAAGTTTGTTTTGAAATGAATGGGCTGACCGGTATGAAATGAAATACGAAAACATCGTGTTCTCGTCTGATCAAGTGTGTTACAAATTGTTTTGGAGAGGAAATTTGCTTGTGCCAACAACATTCACTTGCGTTTGACGGGGAACCTGAAAGAAATTCGCTGGATCACTGGCGAAGCTGGACGTTTCAGGACGAATACAATGACCATTGCAGGTCGGAACAGCGAAGAACTGACCGCACGATTTCCTGCTGCGAAGGCTCGAGCTCAGACTCTGCGTCGTGCGCGTCTGCGTGGAACTGCGATTTCTGAACGAAAACAGTCGATGCTTGTAAGCTCGGCAAAAATAACACATCAGCCGGCCCATTTCTACGCGAAAAGCCCGAGCACAAACGTTGTAGAGCAGGAAATTTATACAATAATTTAGCAGATAAGGAACAGATGTCAAGTATTTCGCTGCAAATAGATTGCCAAGGGCTCCAGTTCCCCATGTCATAACGCCTGACGATTGGAAAAACAGCATGAGAAAGGAAATGCAATAGGGAATATTGAGAATAACAAACGAGGTGGACACTGCCATTAGAATAGTCGCTGTGTTGAAATTGTGCTTTCTGACTTGACGAGCGAAAGCGACATGTGAGTTGGAATTCACATGGGTCAGCGATGATCTCCGAAGGCATAATTTTCGCATCACGAACGCGTTCAACGTGATGATGACCACGATCGGGATGAAGATGGATCCGAAGAGAAGGAACACGGCGGTGCAGATCAAGTAGATCTCCCTCTTATCTGGCCTGACGTCGCACTCCGGGCTCCTGCCGTTGATACCCGGGCTGATCCCCAATGTGAAAGGCACAAATGAAGTGCACAGAACACAGAACAGCGACTGCAGCGCGATCACTTTGCGGGCTCTTCCAGGCTTGCTCAGCGCCGCACGCTTCAGTGGAGCCACCACACAGATGAAGCGCTCGATCGTGAAGGAAGTCACCAAGACCGCGGACAGCAACCTGGATGCACACGACAAGTGGGAGACCAACACACAGAGACCTGAAGACATCTGAGTCACTGGAATGCCAATCTGAGGGTCCTTCATCCAGTATTCGAGTGCGTAGGTGAGGAGCACGATGATATCCGTGAGCGCGAGAGCGGCCAGGTACCAAGACGCAGATCTGACCCGGAGGGACCTGGACATGAAGACCGGCACAGATATCCCGTTGAACAGCAAGCCGATTGGGATGATAATGCTCTGACCCCAGAACATCACGTCTTTACTCCATATTTCAATGTCTGTTTCACCTGTTGACGCAACGCTGCGATTTTGAGTGTCGTTGTCCATGGTTCTCACTCCGGCGACGGGTTCCTCTGTCACAAGCATATTCCTTTTCACTTGAAACTTGTCAGTCGATCAAACAACCCAGGAAAGTTTGCAGGTGTCAAATAAGTTTGTCGCACACTTGTATCGTCCCGAACCTCTTGTTTTAACATAGACAAATCCAACACAGTTGCCAAGAAAATCCACTTTTTGCTGTGTGTACAATCCGCTCAGTGTGTTTTCTCGTTGGGACTTGGTTTTGATGTGAATTTGAGATACACGGTGTTTTCCGCTGGGAAGTTGCAGCCAACGTCTTGGGGTCCAATAAGAGGCAATTCCAACAGACCTTTCGTCTTTATTGGCTGAAAACCTTGCCCGTTCACAAGAACTATCAACACCAATATCAACACTGCTGGTGGTGGGAGGATTGGTCCTTGTTTTGCTACGAAGCTGCCTGCATTTCCCATCCAATCTCCTGACCCTTCCGTCACAATGGCCAACAAACATCTGAAAGCGTAGCTATTATTTCAATATCCTGCTTTCTGATCAAAATGTTAATTGAAGCTCCTTGAGCAGCTCGTTGCCGGGAAGACCTCACGCAAAGCCTTAGAATTGAGCGAGTGAAGTCGCTTGGGAGCCAAGTCCATACATCTCCGCACTGATTGGTACAGAAAAGCTCATCACACTTGATAGCATCTCTTTATCTCGTTAAATTTAGTATGGGGACGGACACTAATGTTCCATTCTCCTTTGGAACTTCTTCAGGGAAAACGTGTTCCAGGCCAGTGTCGACTTCGGGACTCCGTGATCGAGCGCAGGCGTCGTTAGCTTTCATCGTTGCTGCAGGTGCGTGGTCACTGCTGCGCGCTGACGTTTTACGAGTCATGTATTGAAGGTCTTTCTAGTCCTCCGGTCAAGAATGGTGCCAAAAAGTACCAGATTCTGCGATCTGTTTTCAGAAAGTATCGGAGCTATCAATGTGGCTAAATTACGCCTAAAAGCACATCGCATTGTTCTCATGGCAACCAAAACACATCCCAGGGTCGGGTCGGAAGAACTTCATGCAACTCAATTTGCAGCAGAAATCATTCTGGAACCAGATATCTGACATCGACTGCGTGTTTGAAGAATTGCCGAAACTGTGGTCCCAACGGTCCTCTACAGATTTGTGCATGTGCTGTAGCTGCTGAGCACAAGTTAGTTGGTTCAAAGCTGCTGCGATCACACATGCACGTTCTTATCAGGTTGTTGCCCGTTTGCGGTTGGTCGTTTTTCAGGAAACGTCACCACTCCAAAACCAGATAATTGACAACACACCGGAAACGGTCATTTCAACTCCGTGTAACAGGACCAGGTTCCGACCAAGACCACATTCTACCGGCGAAATGTGGACCAGGTTCCACCCTGTCAGGACCACATCTTGCCAGGTGGGGATGTGGTCCTGGATGCTTTTCAGGACCACACCCAACCTCAATCACGGTCAGAGTGAAGTCCTAATTAGTTTTCAAGACCATACCCTGACCTCAACCATAGTCAGAGTCTTGTCCTACTTGGTTTTTAGGACACCCCCCCAACCTCAACCATGGTTTGAGTACAGTCCTGCTTGTTTTTCCTTACTACGTCTCAACTTTTTTTTGGAATCAAATGAACATTCTTCCATTTTCGGTCTTGGTCTGATCAATCTTTGAATCATTTTGTCCTCTTCAAAGAGCTTTGAAGCAAAACACACAGCATCACAGTGAAAGATTGGCTTGTCTTTACCTTGCCTCATTGATCTTCAAATCATTTTGTCCTCTTCAAAGAGCTTCAAAGCAATCAAAGCTATTCAGAGTCTGATGCAATTTCAGTGACCACATGTAAACTCTTTTCAGGAGGTCCTAAGCAACTGGATGCTCAATTTCATGGCTGTATGGTTCTGGGACATCAACATCCCTGCTGTGGTACATGAGATGAGAGTCTCCCATTTTCATCTCTGCCTCCCTGGGCATAGACATGGCTTCAAAGAAAAGACCACTTCATTTTCTTCTCAAACACTGAATGCCCATATCTCAGCCAGCAACTGTAAGTCTGATTTGAATGTATTCCCCCCCCCCTTGGAAGCTGAGATCAAGGGCTTTCCTCCGAGCAACAGAACACATATCTGTCTTCGAACAGTTTCACTCAGTGGGCTGAAAAAGTTCAGCAACCCCTTACAAATGATCCGAAATTTTTGGGACCAAAACCCTGTCCCGATGTCTGCACGCACACACAGACACACAGACACACACACAGACACACACACAGACACACAGACACACACACACACACACACACACACACACACACAGAACAACACCACAGCCGCGCAGTTGAAAGAACGAGTGACGCACTGGCTGTTGGCTTCATAGATGCAGACAGGTTTCCCAACTCACTGCATGAGACATGAGCGCTCCTTTATGAGAAGTGCCAGTCGACAGTCTGTTGGTCATCGATTCCATCGGATCCATTTGTGCAGGATGCCATCTCGAAATGGGTCTGTACCGTGCACACCAGATTCCTTTCTGCTCAAACAAGCCACCTTCCCTACCAAGTCACTCGAAGTGAGCAGAGGTCACGAAAGATCTTTTCGTTTGTAGGGGCATTTTCCCAGCAAACTTGGAACAGGCCAAAAGAAATACGAAGCAGGTGACAGGTATTGAACAGTCCCCATCTCAGTAGAATCTCCTTGGACAAGAAGTAATTTAAATAGTAATTGTACAATGCCCCTTTGGGGCAGGGCACCTGGTGCTTATATTTTGTTCGGTAAAGGCAAGGTCGGTCAGGTACCCCCACCCCTGTTTTCCAACCCCAATAGAACCCCACTTAAGAATGACCAATCCTCCTTGCGAAAGACCAACCCCCATGGATAACTGCCCCCGATTTTGTTGGCACACATGAGGTGTGTGTGTGTGTGGGGGGGGTGAACAAAGGGGATTGACCACGAGGGATATTTGGCTGAGCTTGCCTTTCTGTTTTCTTTCTTCAATCACTGCCACCAGGCACCTTGAGTTCTTGTGCTGGAGGAACATCGCACCCGCAGTTGCCTTGAGCACCGCCTCTCTTGTTGTAAGTGCACAGGAAGAATCCAGACGGCAAATAGTGTCTCGACTGTACGGTGCATAGACGAGGTCCGTCCACGAAGAAACCGCTTCTCTTCAATCCCACAATCACCAGCAGCATTTTTCACAAGTGCACAACATTAACAGGAGGCAATTTTCCATCATTTCCAAAGATCAGCACCAGATCATGATATCAAAAGAACAATCAAGCCAAACTAGGAACCACAATATCCTTTGTCACAAGGACAAGTCTGATCAAATGAAAGACATTAGTTGTGCCAACTATATGGTAGAGTCTAAAAGGTTTATACGAGGGAAGTCCCAATGAAATCGGCTTGTGTCCACGTTTCACTGGCTGAATGTTGATCCTATCAGACACAGACATAGCTTTGTCAGGGCATGAAGCACATATCAAGGATGGCTGATAATTTTTTTGTTATTTCTCACAAACTAAATATATTGAGTGTAGGCTTCAGACCTTTATGCTGCAACAATCAGAACAGCTAAAAAACCTACAATATCCCTATCTTATCTTTATTTTGCACTATATGTGCATTCATTTTCCATTAAAATTCATGCATACTTGTATTACTGACAGAGAAAAAAGGTGAGTGGTAGACAAAAAGGTGAAGTTTTGAGTAAATTTGTAGTCATACCCATTCCTTATTTTGTCCAGATAAGAATTAATTTTGGAAGGTTCTGTTTCAACTTTACTTGCTGTGGTCTCTGTACAATTTTCAGTTATCTGCATCACTGGGAAGTCACTTTTGTGGTACAAAAGCCGATTTCATTGGGACTTCCCTCGTACGACGTTTACTCTCACACAGAGTGAATGATTTCTTTTTTTTCACAAATAGGTGTTCTTTAGTGAACAATTTGGCCGTCGCGGGAAGGAGAAGGCGGTTACTTCGACGACGGACCTCGCTTGTCTTTTTTGTTTGCTTTGTCCAAGTTGTCTGACATAAATGTAGAACATCTTTTGAGACACTCTCGGTTTAAATTGCCAGAGAACGGTCACCAAGCGGTTGGGAATCCTTTGAATTGGAAGCCCCACCCAAGGCCAATTACATTACAAATCTCATGCGGGTTTGTGCATGTTACTTTCGTCCATGGAAAAGCTGTTTTGATTTTGATGCGCGGCAACCAGGCCCACCGTGGATCTACATTTGGTGGGAAGTACCAAGGGCGTAGCCCAGAATCTATCAGCCTGGCCTGACGTCGACACAGACTTTGTTTGCGAAAAGTGGTTTTCGCGAAAAAGAAAAAAAAAAAAGGTCCAGGGACCTCGCGGTGATTTGAACAAATTTGATCAATTTCAATGACCACAATCCAAAACACAGTCTACACTTTTCATCATTAATTTGTATATTTTTTCAGAAGAA
>JAAUXT010056063.1_pt1 | contig 12229 bp, 8 predicted proteins | sample 7278171 | NCBI WGS metagenome assembly JAAUXT01 (sample SAMN14350112, study PRJNA611818) | marine sediment metagenome | isolation source: surface marine sediment (1.8m) | place: French Polynesia: Moorea | collected 2018-08
CCGTCCCCCTGTCAGACTCCCCCACAGAGAGGACAAGGAGGACAAGGAAGAATTGATGACATTACTGGCACAAGGGACTTCGCACTGCAGTTGCCTTGAGCACTGCTTCTTGCTGGTCCTGCTGTCGTCATGAAAATTCAGGACCAGAGCACAACTGCCAAGGACTGGTGCATGGCCGGTCATGTTGTGGTCCAAGATGAATTTTAAGGACCAGACAATGACCTCTTCAATGGGTCATGCTGTGGTTCTAGGACTGTAACATGACCACTTAATTAATATTAGAATCTGGCAAATGTTTCTGCAAGTGACGGTAAATTTTACACTTGTTGGCAGACTTGTGAACTTCATCAGCCCATTTTATAAATGAGTAGATCGTGGGGAGATTTTCAAATTTTCAAAAATCAAAAATCAAATGCTGCCACTCAAGCCCCTATACAACAGACTACATTTTATTATGCGGCGTCAACTGTGTGAAAACCCAAATTGCATCGCAGCAACATTTGCTTTTGAAGGATTTGCAAACAAAAGTTCTCCTCAGTGTTGAGTGCACTCCAGCTGGGTCCTTCTCCTCATCAGCATGCCTGTCTCACGCATGTGGGATCATTACCTGTCGCTCTGGTTTCAAGACAACAGCCAAACTCTTGGATGTCTCGTGAGATACAATTGGCCATCTCTGTGGCTTCACTCAATCACGCACGCATTAGCGTTTGGACATTTTCAGTGAGGCTGGGCTGGCGGCAAGACGCGAGTGCTGAGCCAATGTGACTTCACTCGTGCACCCACAGTAGATATCAGCCCCAGCTGCGCCACGCCCCGTCTCCGCAATGGAAGCAAACGAGAAGCAGTGCTCAAGGCAACTGCAGTGCGAAGTCCCTTGTACCGTACCACTGCCTGGATGCACTGCCTTATATAGTCTCAATGTAGGGGGGGAGGGGGAGGGGGAGGGGGGGGGGGTACGGGGGGAGGGGGGGCAGGGGACATTTCATCCACCTAGCCATATACAGCACTACCACATGGTGCTTGCCCTAAAGGGACTTCGCACAATGACCCAATCTTGTGGAAGTAACCAATGAGAGCGGGGCTCTGATGAGAACCACACACGCCATCTGTACGCACCCGACAGCCACCGTTTGTGGTGTTAGTTTGTGGTCGGTCAAGCGCCAAGCACTGCAGGCAAAGTCTAGCTAAAGTATGTGTGTAGCACTTTCCCCATGACAGTGGCACACAATGTTCACATTTGGTCTGGTAATGTAGGTTTATGCACCAGAAAGAGTTTTTATCAGTTTTCATCAGAATGCTGCACTTCTTGTCCGAACTGTTGACCGAAAGTAAAGCCAGGCCGGTCAGCCTATTTTTGCATTGTATTGTGCAACACCATTGTAAAGGACACAGGAGATGGCAAGAGAATGTGTGACATTGAAAGGGCAAGTAAAGACCTGGATGCTGACAGAAAGAGGTGTGAAAACAAGACAGAGTAAGAGATTGGAATCGAGCCAGTTCCTGCTTCATACGACCTGTTTGACAGTGCATCTCCCAGGGCTCTGTGTTCCCTTGAGCGACGCCGTGTGCTTGCAAATGAGCTGGCAAACAGAGGATAGGAACAGTTGTAAGTCTTCACGAAGTGAACAAAACAAAGCACCTCAGCAACTGTTAAACAGGAAAAGAAGTCAAGCATTCATTTCGACACACCATACTTGCCCCGATATCCAGGAAAGTTGGTCAGGGAGAGGAGCAACTATTCTTGCCCCAGTTGGTATCAACAAATAATTCTTGGAGACAAAACTGGATGCACCATTCTCATTTTCATGCGTTCAAGACCCGTGCACACAAATGTGATCTTGGATATCTGGGTTTCAGAGGAAAGTCTGACAATGGAACAAACTGCTTTGCCAAGAAATGTTCAGCATGGATGATTTTGTCCCACGAAAACCACAAAAATGGAACAGATTTACCGGGAGAGGCAAATCCAGAAGAGGAATGAATTGTTTCATTCATCCAACTCACCCTGAGGTCGATCTGGGCTTCAGGCTGGGCGATCACAAAGCGTCCGACCTAAAAAAAATTACCCTCAATAACGCATCATTATCATAAACACTCAGTGGTATTCCACTGGCAGAAAGAAATCAAAACAAAGGAAATATTTAATTGTTGATCTAATTTCTCCTGTCGCTGTCTCTTCTACCAGCAATCTTTTTCTTGTTTTTAATTTCTGAGAGAGTAGTTTGAGCCAATACAATCAATCTCAAAAGCACGTCCTGGAGGTTTCAGTGACGCGTCTTGTGGAGCTCTGTGTTCGCGCCAAGGCTCCATTTGAAACACGAAAACATTGCACTTTGGCCCAGAATGGGAGTAGAAGGGAAATGGAAAGGCTTTCAACAAAAAATATAGTTCCATGGAACTCGCGTCAAAAGCCCCAGGCAAGAGAGCCAAATTGGAACACTGTCAAATCACCAAGAGGCTATTTTGATCAATTTCCTTCCCGGTGCCTTGTCCAAATATGAAGACAAATGACCACCATTTCCGTGAGAAATTACCGTACACAGAATAATATTGTGGATGTCTGCTTTGCGCTCGACCGGTGCCCGGCGTGAATCACCAAAACTGGAGGAAATCCACTTTTCATGTGGAGTCTTGAAATCCAAAAGTCCAGTGCATCTCTCTTATCCCAGTGGTCCTGGAGCGAATGTGTGACCACTGACACGCGCAGTGAATGGCGCGAGTTGTTCCCACTGCCCCTGGATCTGGAGATCGTCCATGTCAGACAGACAGACAGCTGCTGCGTCTTTTGATCCTCGGTCAGACAGCTGAGCCCACCACACACCAAACCCGCACGCTCCTTGTGGTCACCTGGCCTCCCTGAGCAAAACCAATAAAGCAACACGTCATAGGTCTTTCCTTGGTCACCAGCTGCAGACAAAATGGCGGACGTAAAAAGAAAAGTTAGAAATAGAAAAGTTAGAAATTTTGTTTTCTTTGGATTTTATTTAAAGAAGCGGATATTTGAAAACTTTTAGTGCCAAGAATGACGCGAAGGTCTTGTTTGTGCATAACCCCGCTGAAAGCAACAGACTGAACGGCCCCTTTGATCAAACCCTGGATCTGGTTCAGAAAAACGACTATCGTGCAAGATCAGACCAACTTGCTACAAGTTACAACTCCTGGGTTACAAGTTACAAGACAAAATGTATTCTTGTCGCGTGCTTTGCAAGGTGATAGCCAATTATCGTGAACTCACCTGCACCTGATGACCTCTTGGCACTCAGCACTTTGACAGGCCTCATTATCCCTGGCATGCTTAGATCACCACACACACAGTCCATCAGCACTCAGCCTTTTTCACTGACATTTTGCTTTTATTTTGTTGTCAGTTTTCCAGGTGGGGGACCCAGGTTGGTTTCAAAAATTTGTGTGCGTTCTTGGGAAAGGGAAAGTTACCACCGGGTGCTGTGGGCATTTACCTACATCAAATACAAATATTTCCCCTGTGAACCTCAGAACTCTCAGGCCAGACACGAGCATAACCAATTCCACGTTTTCGTCTCAAAAGATTTTGATTGGCAAATGTTGGCACTTGCAGAAGGGAAACCAACTAAATGCACCCAACTAATGTCCCTGGAGCAGACAGAAACCAAGTGCGTTCCATGCACCAACAGTTTGCCTATTGCAGATGTCCACGTAAAGCCACGTGTCTCACACTCAATGAAGGAACCTGTTCCCACGGCCCCTGAATCTGGGGATCCTCAGTGACAGCTGTGTCTCAAGACCACGTGGTCTGGTATGCGCGCCGAGAGGACTAAACAGCACACCGCGTGGTCACCAAACGTCCTTGAACAGATCCAATAAACCACAGGTCCGTGGGTTTCTTTGGTTGCACAAGCGCGCAAATTCCTGAATAACAGTCAGAGCAATGGTCTGATTTTTCTTGTATGCTGAAAGTCAGACAAGGGAGACATGAATATTTTTTGTTTGGAACAGGAGTCTGAAGAATCCTAACTTTTGTAGACAAACTGATTTTGGACAATGGTTGGACTTTGGCCCAAAACACAGGTCAGAATGTTTCTGTTGGCTGCAATCTGGACATTGGCAACTGGTAAGGAAAATGATTTGTTTGCAAGCTCAGTTTCAGGCCCGAGCTGACCCAAATGTCCCAAGTTTTCCGCAGACAAGTGTGCTCAGCTGTTGATTCCGAGTCCCCCGGACCTGTTGAAGGTCAGGGCCTTTTCAGCAAAGGGTTCGTTTCCTTCCTTCCTTCCTTTCTTCCTTCCTTCCTTCCTTCCTTCCTTCCTTCCTTCCTTCCTTCCTGACCTTCCTTCCTTCCTTCCTTCCTTCTTCCCTTCCCAGCCCAGACGTACTTGACGGAGACAGTGTGCTTCGAGTCTGTAGCAAAGATCATCAGCTGCGGTCTGGACCTCATCTGGCTGTACAGGGACAACGTGAGCATCCTCACCACCCACGATTCCCAGGGCTCTCGCGCCATCCCCTGCCACAACGTGCCCAGCCAAGGTTGCATGGAGTCAAACGACGCGGACAAACAAAGAGTTATCGACAAGTATGCACACTCAATGAGAATTCTGACAAATTTGGTGGGATGGGATGGTTGTGTTTGTGCTCATATTAGTTTCTTTCTCTGTTTTGCAGGTGTCTTGGAAAGAAGAACTGTACACTGGACAACACGCTGTCCAACTGGGCGTCCACATTTGACCAGAGCTGCCACATCGTGGCCGTGCAGTTCAGCTATCACTGTCGGAGAGGTGAAATGTGTGTCTGTGTGTGTGTCTGTGTGTCTGTGTGTCTGTGTATCTGTGTGTCTGTGTGTGTGTGTCTGTGTGTGTCTCTGTGTGTGTCTGTGTGTGTGTATCTGTGTGTCTGTGTGTCTGTGTGTCTGTGTGTCTGTGTGTGTGTCTGTGTGTCTGTGTGTCTGTGTGTGTCTGTGTGTGTGTGTGTGTCTATGTGTGTGTGTGTCTGTGTGTCTGTGTGTGTGTCTGTGTGTCTGTCTGTCTGTGTGTCTGTGTGTCTGTCTGTCTGTCTCCGTGTATCACTTTGTCTCTCTCTCATCTCTTTCTTGCCTGCAAGTGAACAAATTTACCGAAGAAAAATAACCGATCAATTCAGCAAGAGTCACCGAGAAGATATTCATTCTCCAACGCTAACAGTTTTCACTTCATATTCTGCGTCACCAGCTTCGACTACAACGACAGTCACGTGGACCTGGGATACAACCGGAAGTTCGGTTACCACCGGAAGTGACGAAACTTCAGAAAACGTTGACGTCACTTCTATCCAAACGGAAGTTGAACCAGAAACAGCCACCACAACTGCGGAAGACACCGAGGTAACCTCTGCAGCTGTACCCAACCCTTCGGATGACGTGATCAGGGGGGCTCCAGGGGACACACCCACCTCCACAACACCAGCCCCGGGAGCAGACGCAGCTGCGGAATCAGCCGGCATCGCGACGCAGGGGGAACCAGAGCACACGACAGCGTCACCACTGCATGACGCTGACGTCACGACGCACATGGCGTCACGTCGCAGAGAGCGTGCGGTGAACCTCACAGAACCTGGCCAGACAGACAGCGAGACACTCTTCAGGCTTGGACACAAAGGTGTGTTTGTGGTTCAAGTGTGCTCAACATTCCTCATGCCATTTGTTTCTCTGTATGTCAGCAGGAAGTTGGGTGTGTTGAGAACATCAGATTCACAAGCTCGCTCTTTGTCTGATTCTTTCATTCCCTAAGTTTTTCTCATGTTCATTGAGTTTCTTTAGACTTTTACGCCAAAAGACCCAGTGAGACAAGATTATTTTTACACTGGACTCTGAGTGAAGCGATTCTAAATAGGCATGGTTTTACAGGTTTAGTTGCAGTCCTGTTTGTGGTGGGTGCGGTGTTCAGTGTCTGGTGATCGCTGTCAGGCAAGTCTGGAACTTTTCATTTTGTGCCATGGCAGGAATGAGAAATAGAACTTTCCACTTCCCTGCTGGAATGTCATGCGCGTCCACGTGTTTTTGTGCTTGTGTGGGTGTGGTGTGTGGTAAATATGTGTTCGTGTGTGAGGGGAGGAAAAGTTACTGTGAAGACTGTCAGACACAATTCTGACTAAACATTGACTTCAGCTGACAGACTTTCTTGACACTGCAGGAGGGTGCAACGACGAAGGCGTGTGAGGCACTATCGCTCAGACGACGAGGAACCCGTGGAGATGCAAGACCATCGTGCACTGTCGTGGGCCGCGGTGCAGGGTGCCTCAGCCTCCAGTGACGTGTCATCCAGGAGCAGTGAGTACTGCGATGGTGTCACCTTCCCAGCGCATCACTCAGCGAATGCGCAGACGAAACCGGAAGTGGACACCATCGCTAAGAGCCGACCTCCTTCCGGTCCTGCATCTGCTTGGTTCACGGGAGTTGAGTCCCATGTGGGTGACTCCGGAAGTGCAGATCCCGACGGCACCGTGCCCATGCAAGTCTACGTGTAGACGTTTGCAGACTTGCTGGACTGCATGTCAGCTGTGTCACCCATTTGACTTCATACTGCAGAAAACTTTGCTGAAGGTATTATTTTGTTCACGTCACCATGCTGGTGCGTCGATGGAATCTGTCTGGAACAATCTGCTACGCTTCTATTTTGTTGAAAACATTTGTTCTTTGTTTCAACTCGAGTTTGGAACCTTCCAGCCCCAAGAAATTGGAGTTTGGAAACCCAACCTCCCGACCCCAGGAAAAATAGCTCCAGGGAGCTTTCGTGATTTGCACCCAATTATCACCCATCACCAACCAAGTTTGAACAAAATTGATCCTGCCGCATCATCCTGGAACTGAACCAAATCAACCAACCAAATATGAACAAAATGGAGCCCCATTTTTATTGAAAAAGTGTGTCCACAGAATTTTGTCCAGGATGCCTTACAGTGCTTTGCACTACCTGGTACCCTTCGGGAACCAGGCGCAAATCACTAAAAGCAATGTTTGACGGTTTGGCATTGGCTCTGTCTCAGAATGCTCCACACCCGATCTTGGATCTGGCAGTTCACCTTTTGGAAGTGATCGTCCTTGTCCAAGAAAACTGAAACTTCTGGGTGGGGTAAAACATATAGAGTTTGTGCAAACTTGACGAATCTCAGTTTATGGGTTGATTAACTTGTCTGATTAGAGCGAAACACAATTTAGCTCTCAGGTGGTCAGGAAGGGAGAAAAACAAACAAACTCCAGCAACTCTGAAAACTTTTTCTCATGCGCCTTATATGTCACGAGAAACATGGTGACGGAATTTTCCACGCTGAGCTTTGCCTCTGAAAATGGCGGTTCTGTGGTGGTTATTTGATGTGTCTGTGGTTCTAAAGAATGACTGGCCGCATTGCTGTCTTGGCACAATGCTAAATCAGACACAATGGGTGTGTGTTCTGTGATAATCTTACGTTGAGGTGTCACATTATGTGAAACACGCGCATCATTGACTGCGTTCCTTCTGTGCCTCTTGGCAAGTTGCCTGCTGGACTTGTGCCAAATAATATCGTTTGACTGCAGATCATTTCACCAGCAATAAAAAAAACTTTCAAGCAAACCGAGTTGGAAACGTAGTCAGACATTAGAATTTTAATCGGCCGAATCTGAGCTCCTGTGTTCTCGTTGGCAACTCGGGACATTTGTGTCAAAGCGTGGGCAAAGCAATAAGATTTGGTTCTGCCCAGTGACAATTCCAAATTCACCTCCCCTCTCGCTGCCACAAATATTTGATGTTCAGAGTGGATATTTTCTTTGCGGTGGATGCCCTGGGTTCAGTGGTTAGCCCCTGGTCGACCCTGGATCCTCCTATGAACACTCTGAGACAGCGTGATTCTTTTCCTCACCTTTCCAATCCTTGCAACACAATATGGTAAATACGCTACAACTTAGTTACAAGATACAATTGACATGATACTCTTCCAGCGTAGTTTCTGTAACATGAGGAACTGGATACACATTGTACTTTGCAACTCACCTGCACGAAGTGACCTCTGTGCACTCGACACTCTTGGATCACACACAACCAACACCTTCGCTCCAATTGTGTGGTGTGCAACTTGGTTTGTCTAATCCCGAAGAAGAAGCTGAAAGAGGAGGTTTTTGAGGTGCTACTGGGGCACATAAATTTGCTGCACAACAACTTCAGTGAGACACTTCTGCTTCAGGCTGCTTTGATCCATTGTCACAGAGCTTTGAGAAAATTCAGAAAATTCAATCCGACTTGTGTGCAAACAGAAAGAAGTAGTCACATAATATGTTCAACTGAAGTCTCTTTGGAAAAGTCACATGTCACCACTTGTCTGAAGGCTGGACTCTGAACCTTTGGAGATGGAATTGGTTTTGGTGGCTCTGTTGGTGGTTTTAACTCCCTGGCTGACTACAGCTGTGAAAGGGTGCAGCACAGAGCTCAAAGGCCAGAGGAGAACTGTGGTCCACAGGATAAGCTCCACAGACTGAATGTTGGACAAGAGACAGGTTAGGAACATGGTGCAGGTAGGGATTGAGCATGCACACCTGATACATACTGGGAAAACTAAACTGGGCATTTTCATCCTGGATTTTTGCTTGTGTTTCAATTTTAGATTTGTTAATTTTGCTTCAATTTGGCTGACATATCTGACAACTGAGAAGCAGCTAAATAATGACACTATTTCTGCAAATAGAATGAGCAAAGTGAAGCATTTTTGTTGCAGAAAGGCCTGTGAATAGTCGACAAATGGTGAACACAAGCTATTTGTGACGGTAAGCACTGAGAAAGCAGTAAGAGAAGAAAACAGGATGGACACAAAGAAAAATTTGAAAAGCAACAGTTTGGCAACAAAATTCCATGATTTGAATCTGGACGTGAAAGGAAAAATTGTCACCATGAGGATGGCCAAGGACAAAGTGATAGAGGTGCTATTTGACAAGACACTGAAAATAGTTGTTGACACAAAGGAAGACAAACAGGGAAGACTTGTTTGCCAGGTAGATTCCTCAATGGAAAACTTTTCGCCATGGTGCTTGTGTCCAGCCCACAGCAACAGGGGGGAAACTCCTGCAAGAAAATGCACAAGATCTGCTGAAATTGAAAACATGTAATGTGCTGTTTTCTGGTGCCTCTTCAAAATGTTGAACAACTTGAGTGAAAGGGATGCACCATTGAACAACCACAGAAGAGTGACAACCATGATACAAGTGAGTGCTATGTTCTCATTGAGTAACAGTTTATTGCATGAAGAAAACCACCACTTTACTGCAGTGCATGTTACATCTTTGGGAAAGGAACAACACACCCTAAATTCCTTGTGTATCACAACTTGAACAGGCAAGAAGAGAAAATTGTTTGTGTCCATCAGAGTGTTGTGGTCCAGGTTGAGAATTCTTATGTTTGAAGCTTGAGAGAAGAATATGGGAGATACAGACAACAACTTATTCTTGGACAAGTCAATCCCTTGCACATTTGTCAAGTTGTGAAATGCACAGGCTTCAATCCTGTCAATTTCATTGTCACTGAGGTTGAGCAAGGAAAGGGAGGGCATACTTGAGAAACACATAGTTCTGAGATGTGGGATTTCATTATTCACCAGTGTGATTTCAATAATCATCTGAAAATAGTTGAGCACATTGCACAAATTGATCATGCCAGAGGAGACAAATTTCAGGTACAGTATGTTCAAACATTTGTGAAGAATATTTAAGGTTTGGAATGAAGAATTCAGATAAATTTGAGAGACAGATGGCACTGTGTTCATAGATAGTTTGTGAAAATGTGCATTTGCACAAACAATTGCCAAATTCAGGCATCCACATTGTGTTGGACACAACATGTATTTTATTTGGCATAATATCTCATCATCACCAGATGGGCAATCTTCTTCCCCATCACAAACATCGTAAACATGAATACACCTTGAGGAGTATTTGCATTTGAACTGGGTTGTGCAGTTCTGAGTTGAGGAACAGCTGTGATCCTCTGTTTCATCATAACCATTTGGACAATCCCATTTTCCATCACAAATGTAGGTGTTTTTGATACAGTAGGATTTAGAGCACTTGAAATTATAATTGCACTCAAAACTGGAACAATCGTACAAATGTGAACCTGTTCTACAAGGTACCAGGTACTGCAATACATTTAGTTTGTATATGCAAATGTCTCTAAATTTGTAGCACAGAGGAAATCCCCTGACACATGGAATTTCGTCTGGGTTATGACATTCTCGGAAGATCCTGTTTGTCAGAACTTGATTGTACAAAGCCTCATCTTCAGCAGATTCCCCGCAGTCAGGAATCAGATCACCCACCAGGCTGGAGGAAATGTTTGTCAGATTGCTACATTGGAAAATGTCACCTCCTGTGTTCTGTACTTCAACTTCTTGATGTTTTGAAACTGTGAAAGTTTCACAGTGGCCCTCAATAGACACATATTGTAAAGGGGAACAGTTGGAAATGCCTTCCAAATGTGTCGTTCCTGCAGGAAACATCACTGTTTCATCGTTTCCATCTTCACAATCATTCACATGATTCCACACACTCACAGATGAAACTAAATAACCACATTTACAATGAAAAATGTTTCCCCACACTAAATTTGGAATTTGTCCTTTTGCCTCACAGGAGTACCACCCCTGAGCCCATTGTCTTTCAACTAGTTGCACTCGTTTATAAATGAAGAGCCAGATTTTATCCACCATGAAAACAGTTGACTGTTCAGAGACGGCCTGGTCCCAGAAAATGAACTGCATTGATGGCACAGCAACTGATAGAAGTATTGTTTCAAACAGGTTGGGGGTTGGTGTTATCGTTGTTTGTTTCCCTGCCAACAGGCATTTGTGAATAGCCAACTTTTGAGTCTGTCTTTTACCATCAAACCATGACAAAGAATGGCAAGTTTGATCCAATAAGATTTCACTTGAGTCACAGATATACTTAGGTTTTCTGCTTCTTTGAGTTGAATAGGAACTCTTGCCCATGCAAATGAGGTGATGCAGCAGTTTGTGATCACAATTCACTGAAATCCACTGAGGGTCTGACAGATGAATCACCCACAGCATGATGCAAGACATTTGATCTTGTATCACAGGATGAAGGTGAAACTTTGTGATATTCATCACTTCTTCCCTGATGACGTCAGGATTCTTCACATCTCTCTTGAAAGTGACCTGTGAAACCAAATTCTGCATGTGGTCCGAAAGCCACAGTTCTCTTTCAGTGCCATAATTTCTGTTTGACCACAGCTGAAATCCAACTGGCTGGCTTTTGTGTTGCCAGGTAAAAGAGCCCTGAAAATAAAGAAAACAGGACAAGAAAGGGTTCAGAAGGGCTGAACGTTGCTGTGCTTTGCATAAACAGGGTAAAAAATCATGGACATAATCTCACCTGCCTTTCATTGAATCTGAGATCAAGGAAGATAGCATCCACTGAAAGTAGATCAGAACTAACTTTCAACCAAAACAATACGCATGTTAACTTTTGAAAACTAAACACTGTCAGGAGCTGCATTCCATGCTGGTGACAGTATTGTTGTGCATCATTCCATGAAAAGAGTGTTTTGTTTGCAAAAGCTGCTCTCCAGTTAAAAGATGACAACAATGGTTTGTGAGTATATATGTACCACAGCGGGAATGGGTCAACCAGGGTGATATTAATATTGCAAAATATATTGACCTCGTTGTACTCTTTCTTCACATTCTCTTTTCTGAGATATTTCTTGAAAATATCAACTTCTCTCTGCAGTGGAAATGATTCATTGGTCCAATGTATGGTGAGAGGTGTCGTGGTGGGGGTCAAAGGTTGGTGGTGACAACAAATCTCATACTTTGAGAAGTCTAGCTTAAATACCAACACCAATCTGGTCACCAGTTTGTGTAGTTTATAATGCTTCATTTTGAGATATGTGGAGTCAAAGTCTGAATTGTGTGAGACACCTTCTATGTTGCAACTAACAGCATTGTCCCCACTGCTACTCTGTGCTGATGGCAGCTCTATGACAAGTCCATCTATTGCATTGACATGGGAAGGTCTCCTGACTGTGGACATATTTCCTGTCATAGCATTCAACAACCATGGCTTTGTTTTTGGTGTTACAAAGGAGTGATTGCTTGGTCTGAGCAGAATATTCAGCCAACTGTCTGCCCACAGATAGAATCTCAGCATCAAATTGAGCAAGACTGACTCCATTCCTGTGCTGGTTATGAAGAAGAATTCCAGAAAAAAGGACAAGTCAACAACTTGACTTCTGATTGA
>JAAUXT010129077.1_pt1 | contig 12227 bp, 14 predicted proteins | sample 7278171 | NCBI WGS metagenome assembly JAAUXT01 (sample SAMN14350112, study PRJNA611818) | marine sediment metagenome | isolation source: surface marine sediment (1.8m) | place: French Polynesia: Moorea | collected 2018-08
CCAACTCACTTGAAACGCCCCCCTCACGCCCAAGTAAATCTCTCTCTCTCTCTCTCTCCTCCCTCTCTCTCTCTCTCTCTCTCTCTCTCTCTCTCTCTCTCTAACACACACACACACACACACACACACACACACACATACGCACACACCTGCAGCGCCCAGTAGACGGCGAGCCCGGCGGAGAGCGTCTCGCTGATGCCGAGGACGACGGGGGCGGCGCGGCGGAGACGTGACGGCTTCACCCGCTCCGAGCACAGCAGGAGCCTGCGGACAGACACAGGGACGAGTCACGGCGGGACCAGGGTCAGGGACACCAAGATAGCGCAGTAGATTCAGTATTGTCAGGGATCAAGGATCAAAATTTTTTTCACCCTTTGGGGACCTGGAAATTGGAGTCGTCAAGGGCTGTCTCTCCGACGGGTTCAGCGGGCATGCAGCCCAACTGACTGCCCTCCAAACTGCCGACGAAACGGCTTTACGCAGTTGAAGTTTAAAAGGTTGACGTTTTCTTCCCGGCCAAACAGTCTCTGCCCCGTGGCCCAATTCCCGCCCCACCAGAGGGCACCAGCTGAATCTGCTGGTGCTGGAGTCTCACCTGTCCACGAGCAGGACGACGATGACGAGGTAGTGGAAGTAGATGGCGTTTTCCTTCAGGAAGCTCCACACCTGACACAGCGCCACGCCCCCTCGCGTCTCAAACACGTCCACGTGGATCCACCTGGTGTAGAACTGGTGCATCATCGTGTGCGTCACCAGGTACACCGTATCCATGACGACCAGCGCCGCCACGTAGACGCCCGTCGCGGATTGACGCAGATGTCGCGACGCCAGCGTCGCGATGAAGGTGACGGCGTTGAAGAGGACGCCGACGCTGAACGCTGCCATGGCAACGACGTACGAGTGAAGACGCACGATCTCGAGAACTTCTGGATCAGGCATAGTGAGGCTTGTGCGGAATTTTGCATCAGCTTGAGATTTTTGTTGCTGTGCGCGACACGCGTCACGGCGTCCTCGTTTGCGCGGCTGCCAGCGCCTATTGGTCACGTTCAGTTCTGACTTGTCACGCTTGAACGAAGGCGCTCTGCTCTGTTTCGAGCCTACGTCCGTATTCTCCGTAAATTTGCATCGCAGAAAGAGGCTGACGCGTGCGAATCTTGATACAGTACCAGCCAAACCCTGAGGTGTGTGTGTGTGTGTGTGTGTGTGTGTGTGTGTGTGTGTGTACGTGTGTGTGCGTGTGTGTTTGAGATTGAGAAAAAGAGATGGAGGTGCACATGGGTGGAGAGAGATCCACAGAGAGAGGGAGATAGAAAAAGAGAATCGCAGATTTTAAGGCCATGCTTCCACACACACGGGTGTGCGTGCGGTGGTTGGTGGGTGTGCGTGCGTGCGTGTGCGTGCACGCGCCTGTCCCGCAGAACAGCCCGTCGACGCTGGTTCTCGGTCCCCTGGTCTCCGACCCAGCGGAGACAAACTTGGCCGCGAACGCTGCATTTCTTCCTCATCCCTGTTTGTAATGTTCTTGTCGTAAATCTATTTCTTGTGATAAATTTATCTTTCTTCGGTTGTCAGAAGCGTTGCCTCAGACGCGGATGTGGCAGTCAGTCCAAAACAACTTCATCTGCGAAACGTTATTTTTCTCAGTTTGATATCAATTAATTTCAACTTTTTATCAAAAATTTCTTCGCCGCAAAACAAGTATTTTGCCAAAATACAAAGTTGTTTTCAGTCGGTGCGCACTTTGATAAAAACTTGCGTTTTCCATTTCGTCAGCGCATTCTCTGAAGAATCATCACCGGGTCCCCTCAATCACAAACACCAATGAAACTTTGGTGCAGCCAACATTTGCGTGCCATAAAACACCTTCACTTTCTTTGTCATGAAAGGAGAGTTGAACATTTCAGTGAAGCTTTTTGCACGAAATAGAGGGTCCCCAAACAGTGAGGCAGGTGAGGCGGACGCCACCTGTAGACGAGTGAAAACCAAGCCGCGCCCATTCAAACCACCGACCCCATCCATTCACGATTCCACGCACCGCGTGACGTCTTCCCAACTTCAGGTGATAGAATTCAATGACAATTCATCTTCTGTACAAAGTTGAATTTTATTGTCCTGTCTTTTCCATTCGCTGTCGCACAAACAAGTGGCAAAAACAGAATTTCTCTTCAGAAGGACACAATGCTTCGACTCCATTTGGCCGCAGGACTTTTCCTACCTTTATCCGAATCTCAATTTTACGGTCACGGCCTCAAGCGTCAGAGTCGCATCAAACGGACACGTTGCCATGGCAACGTTCTTCGTAACGCAGCGGAACACGGCTTGCAGACGTAACTTTCCCGCTGAGTGCGAGACACTGGATTCTGTGTATAAAATGGCCGAAGCAAACAGCCCAGTGTCACAGCACAGCAACCATGGCAACGCGTCTCAACGAAAACTGCGACAAAACAAGGACGACAACGTTTGCACAACTTCAAGTCGTGAACAGCAGATCTTTGTTGAACAAATCTCGGGCGATAATATGTTCCGAGCTGGGAAGACTTGACGCAGCGCGTCGCGGGCAAATCCGCTGACGTCACGCCTTCGCTTTGGTGTCACGTGACCACAAAAACACACGGCGTCGTGACTGGGGAACGCTATTGCAGCGTCTGATTTGGTTTGCTGTAGTAGACAATACACCACGTTACACGTTCTCTCGAGTTCCGAAGCTGTAGCTAAAAGTCCCCATTGAACTGTTTTCGCAACAGCGCGTCACACAGGCAAAGTTGATTGGAAACAGCAGGCGCAGATCCAGGGGGCGGCCACACCCCCCCCCCCCGGTCAAAAATGACCCGCCCTCCGTTTTTGACGGCGTGGGCGCACAATTTGCAACCTTTTTGCACTTTTTGTTGCACGGGCCGTATTTCCTGAAGGTCAAGGTCACTGTGACCCCGTCCTGGATCCGCCCCGATGTTTACACTGTAAAAACACGCCTCTTCAGCAGCAACACAACTTGAGTTTCTCAAAAGAACAAAAACACTCAGGAATGTCACAATTCACAGTTGATTTGGTACAAAATCTCCCAACACAGCCACCACCAATAGCAAGACACGCTGCAAACAGGACTAGAACAGAACACAATGTAGATCTACAATCAAACGTCTCAGCGATAAGGAGGGTTCACATTGAGCGCAGAGCGGGTCAGGAAGGCCGCCCCTTCAGGCTGGATCCACACCACCACCGACGGGGCAGCTATACAGGGGCGGCCTGTCCAGGGTGTGATGTAGGGAATGACTCGTGGAGCAGTCTGGGCAATGCATGGGCAGCTGTGCGGGGCTATACCCAGTGCGTGCCACGTAGTGAGTGGCTCATGGAGCGGTTCAGGCGACGGGGCAGCCCGTGAAACTGTCCCGTCAGTGGCGGTGTGTCCGCACCCAAGAGAAACTGAAGCAGTTTCACTGGACGGCGCAGTCACAGCACGACACACCCTGTACAGATGCGCCGTGCATGGTGGTGTGTTCGCACCCTCAGACGGCCTGGCTTTTCTGCCCCGTTCACCAGTGGTCATTTCTGAACCCAGCCCGCCACGCTCGCCACCGTCCCAACCCCTCTGACGCTCACTGTAATCCCTCTGGGACTAGCTTTGGCACAATGTCATGGGAAGAAGTCGTGTGTGAGAGGAACAGAAGAGCGTGCTCCTCATGCGTTTCCAAAACCCTGATTCTGAGCGCCTTGCGTTGAGAAAGGATGAACCACGTGCGAAGCTGGTGCACGTGCGTGCACCCATGTAAATTTACCGTATTCACCCAGTATAAGTATTCACCCAATGTATTAGTCGCACCCAAGTTTAAGACGCACCCTCAATTTTACTTTCGTATTCTGGCATCAAGTTGTATTCCTTTTTATATTAATCTCCTACCCATGCACAAGACATACCCACACTTTTTGGCATGGCATTCAATTTGGGACAAAAAGGTGCGTCTTGTACAAGGGTGGTACGGTAGCAATGGTGGAGATAGGGTCGACTCGACGTACCCATTACTACAACGGGTAAAGCGCCGAACCGGATGTCCGTGTTGCGCCCGATTCGCGTCAGAGCGACGCGCGTCAACACTGCGCCGAAATGGGGTTTCAACTCTCGTGCTCATTCCCGAATTTTATATATTTTTTTTCAGGAAGTGCAGGGTCCGAGGCACCTTCCAACCCCAGCCCCAAAAATCAAGATCCTGGATCTGCTCAACAAATGAGTTCAGCCTTCCCTTTCCAAAGAGAATACGAACAACTTTTTCCGCGTGACTTCCCTCACACACACGCACACACACACACACACACACCACACACGCACACACACTCAAGCACGTACAAAATCAAGGCACTTGTAAAACGCTCGCACAGAAGCGAACTAATGCTGACCAAACTTCTTCTATCCATTGCTTATCGCACATGTATGTAAGTTCTCCAGGTTAACGTGACTAGAACACGAGACTTGTCCCGTGAGAAATGAACTGACTGGTCTCTACAAACATTTCTATAGCACGAGGGTCACACAGCAAACTTCCGGTGCGATTGGTTCCGTCCAGCAGACGCTGTCACGACTCTGACAGTTCTGAAGAACGCACAAAGGGACGCTCAATTTGACGTTCACGTTATCCGACGTTTCACGTCAGGTTTTCGAAAGTCGGTTCGTGGGACCCCACCCATTGAATTATTTTTACTCACACCAGCAAATATTTCTCGCTGCTATCTGTCACTGGATTATTGCATTATGGACACGCATTGCGACACAGTGCCACACGGAGCGTGATTCTGCGGACCGGAATGTTGCTGTGCGCCCCTCATTTCGCTCACAGGCAGAACACGGAATGCTTCTCCTCAATGTAATTTCTATCAGAAACGAAGGAAACGAGCAAAAAAACCATGTGAAACAAACACAAACATCTACAAAAACCTGCACAATATTCTACAATCCACAAAACAACAACTCTACACGTCACTGACTCCTGGAGCACAGACGTGAAACACGCGTCGTCACGTCACGTCACGTCACGTCACGTCACGTCACGTTGCCTGCCACGTGCGACCAACTGTGGCACAACGTGCACGTGCTAACTGCCCTGGAACAGCATCCTATGATTCTCATGTTTATCTCTCTGGATGAAACCCACAGTCTGACCGTGTGGGAACCTGCAAGGCCCTGTGCACTGCGTCCGCCCAACCTGACACACACGTCCGCGCGCTGTCGGGTTGAGGGGTCTCGACGTGCCGGGCCGTTGTGACACACGTACGCGAAATCAAACTGATCCCTTCAGCCTTTTTCGTACAAAATCTTTGAACAGCAGACAGAAAAGCGCGCATGCGCACAGACTAGAGCGTCGACAGCCCAGCATCTCCCTCTGGCCCAGAAGTGGACCGGGGTGCGAGCTGGTCTTGACTGGGGTCGGACTCTTGGACCCCATCGACCTTGAAGAATTTTGACAAGGGACAATTGGCAACAGAGCTATTAACTGTTTGGACTCGGGAATTTGAAGAGGGAGGGGGAGCATCTGAGGGGGTGTCTGAATTGCCTTGACTACCAGAGTCTTTCTTTGAAGTTCTTTTGTCAAAGGCGTGCGAATGGAAATCTGAGGTGCTGACGCAATTTCGAAAGCTGGCACAGACTATTTGCTCAGAATGCGCAGATTTCTTCCAATACTGGTGATTTTTGCGGCCCTCAAGAAACCTACAGAGCACTTCTTCAGATGTCACGGCCAATCAGCAAAAACAACGAGGATCTTGTGGAAAATACCCACATCCACCCACCCCAACACAGAGGCTGTTCTCAAGCCCCCCCCCCCTCGCCCGTTACGAGAGGCAACTCCAGTCACCTCAGTACGACACCCACACCTTGGTGATGACAAGTCGGATCAAAATCCCAGGGATCAAATGAGCAAATCCGACATATTTGTCGGGTCAACCGTGCAACGGATCCGAGGAGCGTCGGACGCGGGAACTTGAGTAGCGCATGCGCTGTTCACCCTCCAATGTTCTCAATCACTACATAAAAGTCTTGGACAAAACAACGTGCACGCTTTTGGTCGTGAGTTTCAATAAAACCAGTACCAACCGGTAACTGCAAGTCTGATCCAAATTCAAGTCCAAAACGAGGCTGCAAAAAACACTCACTCAGCATCACCAGCAGAGCCTCGGTTTTGTCAAGTGTTCAGAAAACAACCATTGCTTCAACAAACAAAAACAAGTTTGAACTAGAACATCTTACGGTGTAGACATGCGCCTGATGCCTCACTCCTTGAAGGGGTTTTCATGTTGGTGACGCAGAGTCCAAATTTGGATGTTCTGAGGGCTAACGTCAGGATTGTAGCCGTCAAAATTGTGACGTCAGCGTCAACATTTTTTGACGCTGACAGCGCCCATGTGAAAACCCGTTCACGCCCAGTGTGATTAGACTTCGCGCAGGCGACAGTCGGGGCGTAAAAACAAAGGCGAGTTCCCACCGCTATCATTCGTCGAGGTCGGAACCGACCGAGTTGCTGCTGATCATGGGGACCTCCTCGGGGCGGCCGCCCTCGGCGCGTAGCCGCCCGTACCCGCCGCGCGGCCCCGCCGCCGCCCCCCGCAGGCGCCGCCGCCGCCGCCGCCGCGCGCACAGCGCCCCGACGCCCACCAGCACGAAGAGGACACCGACGCCGGCGAGTACCGCCGTGGTCACGGTGTGCTTGACTGAAAGAGAGACGAGAGACGGCGTTGTGTGAGGAGCGACGGTCTGCGTTACGCGCAACCGATCAATACACACACACGCACACACGCACACGCACACTCACGTGATTTGAGGCGGAGGAGGCGCGGCGCGAGGCAGCGCTGGCGCCACCTGGCGTCAGAAAAGGCGTCCGTGATGTTGAGGAAGGTCAGCAGGGGGCAGTCAGAAGTGCACCCTGCAACACACAACAAACCCCTCGTCACAAAGCGTCAGGAGTTTCTCAGCCAACGCACGCCTGTTTCACTCTGGATGCGCAGGCGCAGTGGCCCTGGGCGTTACAAGCTGTCTCGCAGCGCGCATTGACCTGCATCTGAGACAGAACACGCAACGCATAGTGTGTGCACCTGGGATGGAGAGTACAAATTGGAGATTTTACGCAACCACGTTTCACTGAACGCCACGTCAACGCCAACGTTGAAAAGAGCACTGTTTCCATGGCACTGGCCATTCATGAAACACCATTGAATGTTGGCGTTGTCGCGACGTTCAGCGAAACGTCATTGCATGAAGTCCCCAAAAAACACCAAATGCGTCACGCGTCGCGTTCGTGCAAGGCACGACGCAACACACACAACGAAGCAATGCGTGACGCATTTAGTGTGTTCCAGGCTCTTTTCTGCACACACGGGCGGCGCTATGCATGGAGACGGGCGAGTCGTACCTGGGATGGTGAATTTGTAGGCAGTGGCGTCCTCTGCGGTGGAGTTTTTGTAGTGGAGCTGGACGAACCAGCCGGAGACGTCGGTGTGGTGCAGCTCGAGCATGAGCGTCGCGCAGTACGGGATGATGTGCGCTTCCGACGCGAGGAGGTCAAGCGACGCCAGCGCCGCGATGACCGTCGAGTCGTGCTGCCGAAACATCACGTGGTCACAAGGAGGCGACAAAATGCGGGGATTGTACGTGCGATCCGAGGACGGCTGTGGGGTGCAATGCGCGTAAGTTTTGATCAACCACGAAAATTGTTTCGTGTGTGTGTGTGTGTGTGTGTGTGTGTGTGTGTGTGTGTGTGTGTGTGTGTGTTTGTGTGTGTGTCAGTCAGTCAGTCTGTCAGTCAGTCAATGAAGAGTTCAACGCCCTTCGGTCGTCATTCAACCCCTCAAGTTTTAGTGCCCCCGCCCAAGGGCAATGCATCTAGCGGAGAGAGGCGAACATCTGGAATTTCGGGTTTAGGAGCCGACTGAGAAGGGTGAGACCCACACGGCAACAAGGTGCAACTCACTGGGGGAGGCACGCACCAGACGTGGTACTCACCGCGGAGACAACGAAGGCGCGGACGTTCTCGTCCAGCGACCCGTTGACCTTCATACGGAACAGCTGCGCCATCTGGTGCACCAAGACGCCTGCAACACAAACCCCACAACTCAGCCCAGGCGCAGCCACAACAAGAAGCAGTGCTCAAGGCAACTGCAGTGCGAAGTCCCTTGCCGGCCGGTAATGTCATCGATTCTTCCTTGTCCTCCTTGTCTTCTCTGCAGGGGGGGGGGTCTAGCAGGGGGAGGGGGGTCTGGCAAGGGGGGGGGGGTCCAGCAGGGAGGGTTGGGGGGAGGGGGGTTGGGGGAGGGGGAGGGGCAGGGGACATTTCATCCAACCTGCCATATACTGCACTACCACATGGTGCTTCGCCCTAAAGGGACTTCGCACAATAACATCGTTACAACACTCTTTTGCAAACCTGCCCCCTGGTGTAATTTCCCACTGTGACCAGATCCCTGATCCCGCTGCTCGATAGGAGAATGAGCTGCACCGCAAAGCAGAGCCTCCACCATGGGCAAAATGTAGGGATGCAAGACGACAGCAGCGACCGGAAGTTGCGCAAGGCATAACAGCGATGACGTGACGTGACGTCAATTCGTGCATCTTTGACCCGATGACCTCTGGGTCCCGTCTGCTCAGCAGTGACCTTGACTCGGTGACCCTCGCGGCTTCGACTCATTGTCAGCGTCTTTGACCAGCTGACACGTGTTGACTTTGACCTCGCTGACCTTGCGCGACTGACCTTTGTGGAAGTTACGGATGTCGGAACGGTTGTTCTGAAGAACGCCCAGCTCCACCGACATCGCGGCCAGCTTGTCGTACAGTTCGGGCGTCGCCCACGCCGGCCACGTCATGTTGTGCGCCTTCTGCAACGTCGACGTCAAAACGGCGTGAGAAGAGACGCCGCCTTCGCAACGTCAGAGACGCCGATCAGATTTGCTTCCCCGTGAACCTTGTTGCGACAACGCAACGGTGGACAGGTTCTGTCTTCAGTCAGAAAGTTTCGTCTCACTGATATCAGGTCGATCTACTTGCATCATTTTCCCCCTAAATCTGTACAAATTTCGCCACTTTCCGAGAAAACGGAATTTTGTTTCCCCTTGTAGAGTCTAACAAGTTTTTGACAGACACAACATGAAAATAGTTTCACCACAACTCTGCACGTGCTCAACAAAACTGATTCAAAGGAAACTGAAAACAGTCGTTCTTCAAGGAAACCATGCGTGACGCAGGATACGATCCGCGCCACTGAATCTCGACGTCAACGACGCAACGTGAACACGTCGCACGTTCCTGACCTTGTGACAAACTCCCACTCACGCGTCACGTCCTGGACAGTCAGCACGTGCCACGTTCCACGGACGTGTTGTGTCAGGAACGCTAAACCTCCCTACTGACTGTACCTGACAATAAAGCACGTCCCGCGTGCGCCACAGCTGATCCTCATCCGTGAAGTTTTCGAAGCCGGTGCTGTTCCTCAGCAACTCAAACGTGTCCTGCGCCAATCAATGAGAAACCGAGGAAACACGTGACAAACCGAGGCGAACGAGAAAGAAAACACGTGCTGCGTGCAACAAAAGGACTGGGGGGGGGGGGTTCTGCAGTCAGACGTGCTTCATGTTGAAAGGTTCAGACCGAACCGAAACAGTGAGAGAGAGCAGATGATTTTCCCACAGCTGCCATCCCCCCAGACTTTTTTCCATGAGGCTTCTGTGCGAAACAGGTTGGACTGTTCTGCACAGACGAAACCAAGTTTGGTTTGGCACTGCTTCCCGATGTCCTGTTTGGTGTGCATACAACTTTTCAAACAAATTCAAAACCAAGTTCACTGACAAAAATCAATGCCAGGAAAACACGAGGAACATGTGCACGAAAAAATATCACATTTCAAAACCAAGAAGTCAAAATGACGTCACACGACACGGCCACAAAACTTGAAGCAATGTTCTGCATGCGGGTTGCACCACCGCTTCTGCAATCTGAGCAGGATCCCTCCGCCGCTTACAGCACTGAGTGAAAGGAACCGCCTTGGGGTTGCAGCTCCATTCACTCCGTGCAAGGACGGCGCTGTGCGTGGCGGTGTTTACCTGACACGTGAGAACGTCGCGCGTTCTCCATAGCGACGCGTTCGTCACCTGGAAACCGCTGAGCCGCGCCACTTCCGCCAAGAAATCCTTGCGCGCGCAATTCAAGCAACATAGTTCTTTATCTCATTCAGATGAAGGAAAGGGCTGATTGAGGGCTGCGAGGCCATAGAGATGGAGTGTGTCCTTTGGTATTTTGTGTTGCTCAGTGCCTATGGGCAGACAGGACGCAAATCCCACTGACGCACGCAGGGGATGCAGCGTCTCTTCGCAAGATAAGAAACAGCGCATGCGCTCTTCGTTTCTGGAGCAAAAATGTGTGGAGGGACACAGTGTCCATCAACTTTGACAGGGATGCAGTCATCACTGAGTGTTATTTTTTTGGGGGGGGTGGGGTGGGGGGATGCCGCACCCATTAATTTGCACAAGGCCACAAAATCGACGGATTAGTGCAGAGACGCAGAACTTGACGTTTCTGTGATTCCCGTCTCTTCAGGACGCAGTGCTCATTACTCTGCACAGGGACACAACGCCGATTCACACGAGCAGTGACGCAGCGCCCGACGCCTCTCGCATTACCTGGTGCTCAGTGTAGAAGTCGCGCTCGAGCTGCGACGGCTCGAGGCTCGTCGCCTCCGCCAGGGGGCAGTAGTGCAGCAGGTCCCGCAGCGCCGCGTAGCCGCCCGAGGCTCGAAACACCTGCGCGGAGACAGAGGGTGCGTTCCGTTTTCATTGTCGGATGAACAAATGTTTACCACTTCTGAGAACGCACGCACGCACGTACGCACACACACACACACACACACACACACACACAAACAGAACTGTCATCCTCAGACTGACCATATCCAGTCATCTCTCTCACCTGTCTCCAACTTTGCAGCATGAGCACATTCACTGGAGAACTCTCATATTCGAGACACAAACCCACAACACCTGCTGTGCATTCGACTTTATTTGCACAAACCTCTGTTTGACCCTCCCTGTTCTCACTACACACACGCACACACCACCCACCCTACACACTACCCACCCACACCCCCATAGCACACACACAGCACACCCACACATACTGCACTCACAAAGTCCTGCGCAATCGGCTCAGTGTGGATGGGGATGGGGAACCAGGGCAGCCCGGCGCGCCACACTTGGTCCTCGCTGGGCGGGTAGTAGAGCCCGGCCAGCATCGCCTGCGCAGACATTAGGGTCCGGTCCACGTCTGTGCTCCGCACGTGGATCTGCAACCGTAGAGGGCAGCACATTGAAACTTTCGTACAAGGGGTGCGGACTCAGTGCACATAACAAAAACGCGAAACGGTAGAAACGGTAGAATCTGCACCAGCTGACTGGCGGTGAAAATATTGATTTCCAGTGTATTTTTAGTTGAAATCTAAAAACTCCTGCCAGTGAAGACACGCGCCATGCCCCAGGATGACCTTCCCCGTCCCCAATTCGAAAACGTTCCCGAAAGTGAGAACTGGCCAAAGAATGTCCGCCTTTGCAAAATATTCCTGCATCACACCTTCCACCCCCCACCCAACACTCGGAACCTTCCTTGGGTGTCCCACAGAACTTTCGCACTTGAAAATGCGTCAATGTTGCTGTGCAGTCTGAGACACACAGTGCTGAAATGGCCAGAAGCTCAAGTCTGAACTCCCCACAGTGTCCACTTGAGTCAGCTGTCCTTGCCCCTCACCCCCCCCCCACCCACCCACCCCCGCGTCTCCCCTGTCTCACGTCGGCGCCGCCTCACCTGGTCGTGTTTGTAGGTCCGGTCTATGAAGCCGTCATACCGCTTCCTGAGGTACTGCCCGTTGGCGAACTGCTGTTGCATCCCGATCTGAAACCATACGAGCCAGCCTCGCCTCACTGTGTGGAGTGACTTGAACCGGAAAACCACTCACCTAGTGTTGAAATTGGGCCAAATGGATGCCCAACGCGAGACGGACAACCATGATGCGCAGTGAATGGTTCCACACGGGTGATCCAGCACAGTAGAAATTAACAATGGCATCAATAACTGGTCTGCTAAGGGGCTGCAACCCCATTTGTGCACTAAAGAAGTACATTTTCCTCAGAATTTGCTGTTTGAGAAAGCTCCAGGTTTCGAGTTCAACCACATCCATGGTGGAGCCAAGAGAGAGGGAAAAACCCAAGTC
>JAAUXT010084190.1_pt1 | contig 12225 bp, 7 predicted proteins | sample 7278171 | NCBI WGS metagenome assembly JAAUXT01 (sample SAMN14350112, study PRJNA611818) | marine sediment metagenome | isolation source: surface marine sediment (1.8m) | place: French Polynesia: Moorea | collected 2018-08
CACGTAACTTGGACAACTGATTGGGCCCTGCCATGTGCTCGTTGAACACACTCATCGCAACCGGCACCAGCCCCGGGTGCGCTACCCAGGTGCCATCATGCCCGTCGCGCGCCTCCCGCTCTTTATCCGCTGTCACCTTTGCCAGGGCAACGGCATTGGCCTCCGGGTCCGTTTTGATGGGAATCTGCGCCGCCATCCCCCCCATCGCAAAGGCACCCCGCCGATGGCAGGTCTGGATGAGCAACTGCGAATAGGACCGGAGGAAATGAGTACCCATGGTGACTTCGCTACGATCCGGCAGCACGCAATCGGGATCGGCATGGAATTTCTTGATAAAGCTGAAGATGTAATCCCAGCGCCCGCAATTCAGCCCTACCACGTGGTCGCGCAGCTCGTAAAGGATCTCATCCATCTCGAAGGCAGCGGTGATGGTTTCGATCAGCACCGTGGCTTTGATAACGCCGTGGGACAGGACCAGGCGGTCCTCGGCAAAATCGAACACCTCATTCCACAATCGCGCTTCCCGATGATTCTCCAACTTGGCCAGGTAAAAATAGGGACCGCTGCCACGCTCGAGGGTATCGTGCGCGTTGTGAAACAGAAACAGTCCGAAATCGAAGAGCGCACCCGACATAGCCTCGCCATCGACCCGTACATGCTTTTCCGGCAGATGCCAACCCCGGGGACGAACAACCAACGTAGCCGTACGATCCTCAAGGGCGTAGCGTTTTCCCTCGGGGGTGACGAGCGCGATGGTGCGATTGACGGCATCCCGGACGTTGATCTGCCCATCCAGCATATTCTCCCAGGTCGGTGTCGCCGAGTCCTCGAAATCCGCCATGAACACCTTGGCGCCGGAATTGAGCGCATTGATGACCATTTTTCGGTCCACGGGGCCTGTGATCTCGACCCGTCGATCCTGCAAATCCGCCGGAATCGAGCCGACCCGCCATTGGCCGTCACGAATGTCAGCCGTCTCGGTCAAAAAATCCAGGCGCTCGCCCGCATTCAGGGCACGCTGTCGTAGGCTACGATCCTCCAGGAATTGCTTGCGGACAGGACCGAAACGCCGCTCTAGCTCAGCGAGAAAGGCCGCTGCCTGCGGCGTCAGAATGTCGCGATAGCGGGGCGACAGCGTGGCATGAATTTCGAATCCCGGAACGATGGTTTCTGGCATTTTCACACTATCTCACGGATTTACTGTAACTGAACAATGGGCCTACCAAGAGGACTTATTGTCACCAAAACGAAGCCTATCGGCGCAGTTTATGTGGCTATGCAGCACTTGACAAGTCGATCCGGGTGCATCTTCCCCCGGCTCCCATCCATACCCGCGGCAGCAGTAACAAAGTTGGTGAGTGTAGTGAATGTTTGCCTGCCATCACGGGGTCTGGTAAAGATTATTCACCTTGGAGGCCATGACGAAATCATTGTCATGCAACCCCCCTATCTGCTGGGTGGAGAGCTCAATGACCGCATAGCCCCAGCCAAAATGCACATCCGGATAATGGCCTTGCTGCTCAGCACAATCACCCACTTGCTTGATAAATTCCAACGCGGCCGCAAAATGCTTGAATTCGAAGCGCCGCTCCAGGCGGGTTCCTTCATGGGTCAAACTCCAACCCGGAATTTGCGCCAATAATGCCGCGGCTTCCTCCCGATTCAGGGGAGGAATACCGCCCTGACAAGGCACACACGTCTTCTCTGCTAGATCCATCGACTACCCTCCATCGGGTACGCGGTTATCCTTCCAAAGCGGGGGATAAAGCCATCGGACGCGCTACTCATCCCTACGTTCGCCACCGAAAACATCCAGCAATCGGGCCCAGAAATGCCGTAATTCCCCGCTCATGAGCGCGAACTCCGCATCCCGTCTTTGTTCCTCGGTTTCCGCCTCCACATCATCCAACGCCGCGCCAACGGCATCCAGAAACCGCAACCGCCGTATGCTCAGATCCTCCTGCAACACACAGGCAATGCGTTGATCCCATTCCAAGGCGAGGCGAGCCACCTGTTTACCCGCTTGGAGATGCCCACGCACCTCGTCACTGGTCAGATCCTGGCCCCGGCATCGGATTACACCACTCTCATCCTGGCCATCACGCAGCTCGCACTCATCCTGCAGTACAAAGTCCGGCGGTAACCCGTCACCCAGCAACCACGCGGTCATCACCGCCGTGGGGGTATCCCGCAGCCGCGACGATTCGATGGGTAGGGTGCCCACCGTCCGGCGCAGCGCAGCGGTCAATTCCTGTATCGCTTTGCGGCTGGCACTGTCGATCACCAGCCACCCGTCACGCCTATCGATATAGGCGAATTGCCTTTGCACCCGGCTGAAGGCCCGGGGAAGCAGGGTCTGCAGAACCTCCTCGCGCAACTGCCCCTTTTGGTTCCGCGATAGCGAATGCGACTGCTGCACCTCGATCTGCGCGACCTTGTCCGCCACGATCTCGCTCACCACCGAAGCCGGCAGCAACTTTTCCTCGCTCTGCAAACACAGCAGTACGCAATCGGAGACGGAATGCACCAGCTCGAGCGCTTTGCGCCCCAGGGGAGGCACCCAGCCGGTGGACTTGAGTTCGTGACTGCCGCAGGGTCTGAAGGCTGCCTTCGCGAGTTGCTCCGCCAAGGTCTCGGGCGTTACCGTGAAAGGTTCGACAAACCGATAGAACGTGAGATTTTTAAACCACATGAACGGGAGAGCCTGCTCAAAGCGCCTTGAGGTCCGGGTTACCCGAACCTTTCAGCCGTGTTAGTTTCTTTGCCGTTACATCCTCGGCAAAGGCGATATCGGCGCTGAGCGGCTCACTGATCAAATAGCCCTGGGCGTAATCGATGCCGTACTCGCGCAACAAGTTCAATGTCATCCTGTCCTCCACATACTCCGCCACCGTAATCTTTCCGAAACCCTTTGCAGCCTGGCTCATGGCCCGCACAATAATCTGATCTTCGATGCTATCGGGCAGCTGGCCGATGAAAGAGCCGTCGATCTTCAAGAAATCCATGGGCAGATGCTTGAGATAATAAAACGACGCGAAGCCAATGCCAAAATCATCCAGCGCGAATCGGCACCCCAACTCTTTGATCGATAACATGAGATCGTTTGCTACGGCGAAATCCGAGACCGCGGCGGTCTCGGTTATCTCGAAAATAACCTTCAGGGGATCAACCCGGGTTTGCTCCAGCGTGTGCCGTAAATGAGGTAACATCTCCGGGTCACTGAACACATGACCGGACAAATTAATCGAAAACGCCACATCCCAACCCCGTGCCGTTACCTCCGCCAACGCCTCGATGGCCTTTCTCACCACCATGCGATCCAACGCATGGATAACGCCGCCGCGCTCCGCGGCCTCGATGAAGCGACCGGCGCTGATCACACTGCCATCATCGTCCTGCATCTTCAACAACACCTCATAATGGGAGATAGTACCGGTGTTGATAGCCATGATGGGCTGGTAATATAGGATGAAACGGTCCTCACCCAACGCCCGGGCTACTCGGTCCTTCCAATAGACCCGGCTCAGTAGCCGTTCCAACGATTGATCTTCGTCGGAAAACATGCGCCAATGTCCCCGCCCCTCCTCTTTGGCTTGATACATGGCAACATCCGCATTCGCCATGAGATCACTGACCGTGTAGCCATGGTCTGGAAACAGGGCTATGCCGATACTGGCGGAAACCCGCAAACTCTGTCCCTTGACGGTAAGACCCACATCCGCCAGAAGATCGTTGATCGCCGCCGCCACCTGCGCCACGCCTTCGGCATCCGTCTGGCGGACCAGAACCCCGAATTCATCCCCTCCCAAACGGGCAACGACATCGGCTACAACGATCTTATCCACCAGCGCATTGGCGACGACTTGCAACAGGGCGTCACCACTCTGGTGGCCGCTGGTGTCATTGATGTATTTAAACTGATCCAGGTCGATCAGCAACAGAGCACCGGTCTTGCCCTGGCGTTGTGAAGCCGTGATCAGAAGTTCCAGCTCCTCCTGAAAACGATGCCGGTTCAACAAGCCCGTCAGACTATCGTGATCGGCGAGCCAGTTCAGGCGCGACTCCACGCCCCGGCGTTCGGTGATATCGAGCCCCACCGAGAGCAGCACTGGATCGTCGGGCGAGCGTACCGTCAAGCGTGAATGATACCAGGTCACGCTGCGTATCGACCCATCCTTGCAGGTCATCAGGGATTCGTGGCGGAGATGTTCGCGCTTGCGCGAGCGCAGCTCCTTGAACGCCTTGCGCAGATCCGGATTGCTGGCATCCGGGAACAACAGGTCCACGAACTTTTGCCCAATCAGTTCGGCCTGCCCGTAGCCGGTTATGGACTGAGCAAAGGGGTTGGCCATCATCATACGCCCCTGGGTGTCTTGGGTCACAATCACGACCTGAGCCGAACTCAACAGACTGGCGATGAAATCCCGCTCCAGGGCGAGCTCCTCCATCCGCCCGGATAACGCCTGGGTGCGCTCCTCCACCCGTTGCTCGAGTTGCTCCAGGCGATCGGCGAGCGCGATGGCCGTATCGTCCAGGATATCGATCTCGTCGTACAGCACATGCCGCCGTGATTGTTCCAGGATCGCCGTCCGTACCGCCTGAAACTGCCGATTGGCCAACAACGGCAGGTTACGGGCCGTGAGCCGGAGTCGGGACATGGGCGTCCAGAGAATCGCCAACAGCAGCAGCTCCGACAATAGCCAACCCATCAACCCCACCAGGACGATCTCTCGGGTGGCATCTCGAATCTGATTCAACGTATCGGAAATATCCGCAATGACCCCCACATAGGCCAGTCCGCTGCCCACGAACCGGGGCAGCGGACTCATACTGACCTCGTAGCTGACGCCATTGAGGGTAGTCCGCACACCCGCCACGGCCGCCGCCAGCGGTACCGCATCCGCTACGGCCCGCAGGATCGCCACGTTGCGGTCGGCCGAGATAGTTGCATCCGGAGGCTGCGTGATGGCCACCAGGACCGCATCCCACGCCGAGACACTACGACTCTGATCGGCCATGAGCAAAATCGGCTCGCCCGTCACCAGGACGCCGATGTCGTTACCGGCGATCTCACGAAAACCATTAACCACATCGGCCAGTAAGCTGCCCACCAACAACACCCCCACACTCTGGCCCCGGGCCAGGATCGGCACCGCCGCGTACTGCATGCAGGCCGGATTGCAACTGATCGCCTCCACTGGCTGATCGGATGCGTTTACCCGGGTGATCCAGGAAAGAATCTGCTGGTTGCGCCCCTCCTCCCAGGGAGTTTGCTCCCAGACCGCACGCCCCGCCTCCCAGCGCGCCAGCAACTTACTGGAGTCGTCGTACCAACCGAGCGCATCAACCCCCCAATCCACCTGCAGAACCGGTAACTGCGGGTCAAGCGCCTGCTCAATGCTGTCAATATCGGCGCTGATCAACGCCTGCTCCATACCCGGCAACGCCGGGATCAGACCACCGAGCTGGCGCAACCGCAATAGCGACTGCCCCACGAGCGCCTCGATGTCCCGGGTGTAGCCCGCCCGAGCTTGCTCACGATAGCGGTCGAATTGGGCATTGAGGTTGAAGTAATTGCGCAGGGAAATCGTGACGATCACCGCCACCAGAACCAGCGTCGTGAACAGCAGTGCCTTCCATTTGAGGCTGAACAATCCCCGCGGCCTGCGGGGATTGGTCACAATAAAGCCCGATTGCTGATTCTGCATGCTGCGGCCCTGCATAAACCTCCGGAAGATTGGGAACGTAAGGTCGGCAACGGCTGCATATCATACCGTGTAACCCCGATAAAACCGACCCCCGATAGGGTGGATTTGCGCAGTATACCGTTTCAAGATAGCATTTAGGTCACCATGAAAATATGTTGCCGCTTATTTCCCTCCCCTACCCTGTTAAGGATCAAACCATGAATCGGTCCCGCGTCATCGTTGGTCTTTCCGGCGGTGTGGACTCGTCGGTGGCCGCGTTGCTGCTGCAGCGTTTTGGTTACGAGGTACACGCCGTCTTCATGAAAAACTGGGAAGACTCCTACGAACCCGGGTACTGTGCTGCGGCCGAGGACCTGGAAGATGCGCAAGCGGTGTGCGAAGCTCTGGGGATACCGCTACACAAAGTAAATTTCAGTACCGAGTACCGGCAGCGGGTATTTGACTATTTTCTGCAAGAACACCGTTGCGGCCGCACCCCCAATCCCGATGTGCTTTGCAACAAAGAGATCAAATTCAAGGCTTTTTTACACTATGCCGAGCGCCTAGGCGGCGATTATCTGGCCACGGGGCACTATGCACGCGTGCACGGTTTCCGAGGTCACAGACGCCTGTTGAAAGGCCGCGACCCCACTAAGGATCAAAGCTATTTCCTCCACGCGTTGAGCCAAGAGCAGCTGGCGAAGGTTCTGTTCCCCATCGGCGAGCTCCACAAAAAGGACGTACGAGCCCTGGCCCGGGACGCCGATTTGACAACCTACGACAAGTGCGACAGCACGGGTATCTGTTTCATCGGAGAGCGGGATTTTCAGGCGTTCCTGCGACGCTATCTGCCCACCACCCCCGGTGAAATCCGTACCCCCGAAGGTGAAACCCTGGGCACGCACGCGGGCCTGGCATTTTACACCGTGGGTCAGCGCCAAGGCCTGGGTATCGGGGGCCGCCGGGGCAGCAAAGGTGAGCCGTGGTATGTCATCGACAAGAACATGAGCGATAATACGCTGATCGTCGTCCAAGGCAGCCGGCATCCAGGCCTGTTCCACCGCTGTTTGCAAGCCTCACGCCCGCACTGGATTGCCGGTAGGCCGCCACCGCTGCCCTGCCGCTGTCAGGCCAAAATCCGTTATCGCCAGGCGGAGCAACCCTGCCGCATCGATAGTTTGGACGATAGTAGCTGTGTGGTTACTTTCGATGAGCCCCAGCGGGCCATCACACCGGGACAGTCAGTGGTTTTCTACAGCGCCGAGGAATGCCTGGGCGGTGCCACCATCGTAGCCGCCCGCCCCCTGCCCATGGACAACACAACCCACCCCGCCTACCATGCCTAGGACCGACAACGACCGTGTGATAGCATTGGCCGGCCTGTTTCAGGCGAGCTCACTAGTCAATGATATCGCCTGTACGGGGCAGGTAAACCCCGATGATTTCGAGGCCTGTATCGCCAGCTTGTTCAAGATTGACGCTCGCGACAGCGCCGATGTTTACAACGGCATCGGCCACCTGCGCACCGGCCTGCATTCACTGATTGAACAACTACAGCACCCCAGTAATATCAACATCACTCGCTACAGCGTGGAATTGTTGGTGCTGGAGCGCAAAACCGTCAAACAACCCCGTGTACTCGACCAAATTGCAGCGGGAATTCGCGATGCCACCGAGAAACTGCAGTATTTTCCCCTAACCCATGACAACGTCATCGCCAGCCTGGCCAACCTTTATGCCAGCACTATCAGCCGCCTCACCCCACGCATCATGGTCAAAGGGGAGCAGATCCACTTGAGTAATCCGGAAAACGCCAACCGCATCCGCGCGCTGTTGCTAGCGGGTATTCGTGCCGCCAGGCTCTGGCGCCAGAGTGGTGGCGGGCGTCTGACCCTGATGCTGCGACGGCGCTCGCTCGTGGTCGAAGCCCAACGCCTGTTGGCAGCGTTCGAACCATCGGGTTGAGGTTGCACGGACAATGAACGCTCGACCGCAGCCTCCTGCAAAACGCCTGCTCCGCGGTGAGGGCCACCATATTGCCTACCATCAGGGCGCCGGCCAAGGACCGGGGGTTGTTTTTCTGGGCGGCTTCACATCCACCATGAATGGGGTCAAAGCCACCCATCTGGAGGCCTGGTGTCAGCGCCAAGGCCGCGCCTTCGTGCGTTTTGACTACTTTGGTCACGGTGAGTCCAGTGGCACCTTCGAACAAGGCACCATCGGCCGTTGGACCGACGATGCCGTGGCCATCATCGATAACCTGACCCGGGGGCCCCAGGTGCTGGTCGGCTCCTCCATGGGAGGCTGGATAATGCTGCTGGCCGCCCTGGCGCGACCCCAGCGCGTGGCAGGCCTCATTGGCATTGCCTCCGCAGCGGATCTGACCGAGACCTTGCTGTGGGCTCGTCTGGACCCGGCCTCCCGCCACCAAATCAGAACTCAAGGGCACATACACCTACCTTCCGAATACGGCGAAGCGCGCTATGGCATCAGCTGGAATCTGATCGCAGAGGGTCGCAAGCACCTGCTACTGCAACGCCCGATAGCGCTCACCTGTCCGGTACGACTGCTCCATGGCATGGGCGATACCGAGGTGCCCTGGGAAATCAGCCAACGCATCGCCCACCAGCTCGCGGGCCAGGATGTACAAATCATACTCGTCAAGGATGGGGATCATCGCCTGTCACGGGATACGGATCTCAAGCTGCTCACGACCGTGCTCGCTACCTTTCTCGCTGCCACAACTTCATCCTGAGCTGCAACCGCATGGGCGCCGTGTTGCGGATTTGAATCCCTGATCCCCCACCAAAGCCAATTACGCTATCTCCAATACAAACCGTTGCCGTCACTCACTCTCTCGGGCAGTAATGGCATTTGACTTGCTTGGTACCAGTCCTGGAAACCATTGGTAATCGCCGGCCTGCATGACAACAACAGATCTTTCCCCTCTTGTGCTGCTACCGCTCGTTAGGCAAGGATCGCCGACAGCGACGCACGGTACGCACCGCAGCGCTGGCCCGTGGAGTCAGTTTTTAGGAGGCTGCGAGTGATTCGATATCTAAAGCGACAGTTCAAAGCTCTAGCAAAACCGGAGGCCGAAACAGGTAAAGAACACGACCCACCACGGCAACAAAACCTGCAGACTCGGGATGACGTTCAGATTCTGATCGACAATATACCAGCCCTTATTCTCTACACCGATGCCGCTGCCACCCTGCTGCAGGTCAATCGCAAGGCCGCCGATCACCTCGGTCTGCGTCCCAACGAAATGCTGGGAAAACCGCTGAGTGCGTTCTTTCCGCAACTGGGCGAGGACGCCCAACCAAACGACGCTAACCTCCCCCCAGACGCTTCATCGTCACCACGCTTTGTTGCACAAATAAGCAACTCTGCTGGATCCGAAACGAAGTGGTTGGAAGTGACCAGAACGCCAATTGTGGACGCCGCTGGTGGCATCAGCGGTATTTTGATCGTCGCCTTCGACATCACCGAGCGCAAGAGTGCCGAAGAACGCTTGGATCATCTGGCCTACCACGATCACCTCACCAATCTGCCCAATCGTCGCCTGTTCACCGATCGGCTCACCCAGGCCCTGTGGCGCGCGAAACGCACCGGTAAGCACGCGGCCATATTGTTTCTCGATCTTGACCGATTCAAGGAGATTAACGATACCATGGGCCACCAAGTGGGAGATCAGGTCCTCAAGGCCGTCGCTCGACGCCTCAGTGCCAATCTGCGTGCCCAGGATACGATTGCACGCCTTGGCGGCGATGAGTTCGTGATCGCCGTGGAGGATCTCACCCATGCCGAGGACGCCGCCCTGTTGGCGCAGGATATTCTTGATGGTTTCTGCAAACCCCTGGCCGCCGGTGACCAGGAGGTGATGATCGGCACCAGCATCGGCATCAGCATTTACCCCCGCGACGGCGATGAGGCCACGGATCTTGTCCGCCACGCCGACACTGCCCTGTACCAGGCCAAGAAACTCGGCCGTAATACCTACCAGTTCTACAAGGCGGAACTGACGGCTATCGCCGCGTCACGGTTCGCCCTCGAGAAACGCCTGCGCCATGCCCTGCGCGAGGGTGAGTTCATACTCTATTACCAGCCCAAGGTCTCGCTCTGGTCGGGGAAAATCGTCGCTGCCGAAGCACTGCTGCGGTGGCAACACCCCAAATTGGGTATCCTGCAACCGGTGGAATTCATACCCCTGGCGGAGGAAACCGGTCTCATCATACCGATCGGTGAGTGGGCTTTGCGCACAGCCTGCCATCAGGCCCGAACGTGGTTGGAGTTCGGATTACCGGCCGTTCAAATCACCGTGAATTTCTCGGTACGCCAGTTGCTGCAGCGCAATCTCGCCGAAAAGGTACAACAGGCGCTCCAGGAAACCGGACTACCGCCCCAGTACCTGGAGATGGAAATCGCCGAGGAGATTCTGATGCAGAACCCGGACAGAACCATCGTCGCCTTGGATAAGCTCAAGGCTCTGGGACTCACCATCACCCTTGACAATTTTGGAACGGGGTTTTCATCCCTGCGCGATCTCAAGCGCTTTCCCCTGGATCAGCTGAAGATCGATCGAGCGCTGTTGCGAGATATTCTCAATAACCCCACGGAAGCCACCATCACCTCGACGTTGATTGAAATCGCTCACAAGCTGGGATTGAAGGCCATTGCCAAAGGGGTTGAAACCGAGTCCCAACTGATCTTCGTGCGCGCTCGGCACTGTGACCAGATGCAGGGCTTTTTCTTCAGCCAACCGCTACCCCTCGCTGAGATGACTGCGTTGCTGGAGAAAGACCAGCGACTGGAATTTACCCCCAACCCGGAAACAGCCCGGGCCTCGGTGCTCCTGGTGATGGAAAACCATGACGCCTGAGGCCGACCGGCGCCCGCTTTTTCAGTCCTCGGCCATTGCCTCGCCAAAGGCACCTCGCGCCACCTGTAGCAAACTGTGACGCACCTGCTCGCTGAGTAACACCTTAGTCTGCTCATAACCCACTCGCAAGGCATCATCGTAGGTCAGCAGACCCTCCCCATCGGGCACGATGATTCCCATCGCAACCAACGTCTGAATAAAATTCCTGAACAGGCTCTTATCGAAATACTCGGGTGCCTTGAACTCATGGAGAAACGAGATCCGCTGCGCCATCAAGTGGCAATCCTGCTCCAGCGCCGCTTGACTGAGGCTACCGGAGCCTGCCCGTAACAGCAGGGCAACGGCGATGAAGAATCGCTCCAGGGTATGGATGATGCCTCGGGCGAGGAGCATCAGCCGGCTACCCTGCCTTGAGCCCGGTGGCGGACGCCGCAGCACCTCCTCGCCCGGATCTTGCTGCAACAAACCCAGCGTCACCATGACGTCGACTATTCTCAGTACCACCTGGGAGAGTTCCTCATCCGGCCACGGCAGAAACAGCTCCGAGCGCAGGTACGGATAGACCAGTACCACGAGTTCGACCACCCGCCGTCGGTGCAACAACGGAGCATTGACGAAGCAGCAGGCGATGATGGCCGGCAGGGTGAAACAATGCAGTACATTGTTACGGAAATAGGTCATCAGGATCGCGTTCCCGCTCTCCAGGTAGAGAATGTCGCCCAACTCATGGCGTCGGCGCTTCACCGCACCCAGGGTTTCACCATAGCGGACAATCTCCGAGCCGCGCAGCTCGGTCCAGGTCGTGTACTCTGAGAGGGGTGCGGCCGCCAGCAAATCCAAATAAAGGTTGAGCTGCTGCACCAATGCCGCTTCATCCAGGGCATGCTTTGGGGTTGACAGTAAAACCAACGCCAATAGATTGACCGGGTTGATATCCACCGCGCCGTTGATCCGGATCATCACCTGCCGGCCAAGCTCAGCCACCAGCCCGGGAAACCAGGCGGGTAAGTTGTCACGATCACGGGTTTGCTCCCGCCAGTGGGGAAACCGCTCGGCGATAAAAGCTTCCAGCAAGATAGGCTCGCCGAAATTGACATGCACCTTACCGAAATGCTCCCGCAGTATACCGAGGGCCTTCGGTAGATCCCGCAACGACTCTTTGGTTTTGGCCAGGCCGCTGAGCTCTGCGATGTAGCTGCGTCCCTCGGCCATACGCTCGTAGCCGATGTAGACCGGAACCAAGGCCAGGGCCCTGATGGGTGGGCGCAGGAAACTACGCAGGGTCATACTCAACATCCCCAACTTCGGTTGCAACGTCCGCCCGGTGCGGCTGCGCCCACCCTCGGGGAAATATTCGATGGATACGCCTTTGCTGAGGTTGATACTTAGATATTCAAAGAATACCGCCCCGTACAAGCGATTGCCCTTGAAACTGCGGCGCAGGAAAAAGGCACCACCCCGGCGTAACAGGGGACCAATCAGGGGCAGATTTAAATTAACCCCAGCGGCGATATGGGGCGGCACCAGGCCCGCTTCATGGAGCACGTAGGAGAGTAACAGATAGTCAATGTGGCTGCGGTGACAGGGTATGTACACGATGCCATTGCCCGCCGTGAACCGGAGCAAGGACTCTCGGTTGTTGACCTCGATGCCATC
>JAAUXT010004025.1_pt1 | contig 12224 bp, 14 predicted proteins | sample 7278171 | NCBI WGS metagenome assembly JAAUXT01 (sample SAMN14350112, study PRJNA611818) | marine sediment metagenome | isolation source: surface marine sediment (1.8m) | place: French Polynesia: Moorea | collected 2018-08
TTTCAGTTATTGTTGGCATGGTTGGCATGTTCTTTGGAATCATTAAAAGTTTGGCAAAAATCGGTGGTCAATTTCTGTTCCAATCGTCGAAACAACGGGAAGATAAAAAACATGCCTCGTAAATTGTTTGTCTGAACACCTGCCGAAGCACTTACGTCTGACCGCCGCACTTTCAAAGTGCAAGCTTGCACTTGAGAACTGCCACGGACTGGAGCTGAGTGGTAGGCATTTCATTCATCAATGCGGTTCACTCTCAAACATGTTTGCGTGTCCAAGCTCAAATCTTTGTTTCCTTTTGTGGTGTTTCCAACTAGAGAAACCGCCTGAATGTGCTTCCTCGTTTCTTGGTGAGAGAGCTGTGCCGCACAGCCACAAGAGGAACTCAACAGAATTGACAGGGGTGTCCGTCTCCAGGCGCTTGCAAAGAGTTGCGAAGAGTTCCTCTGAAGAGTGCGAGACTGTGAAGTGTCTGAGGTTGTCGGCACTTGTGCTGATAAGATCAGCGGATCATGAGAGGCTCTTTTGGATTCAACTTTGAACGGGATGTTCCCGACTTTCTTCGAGCGTATTTGCCTTTTCTTGTTTTCTTTTCTGAATGCGAAGAGGACAATACTCGCACAGCTGAGTTGCTAGTCTCCTGGTCAGGTGACAGTGGATCTGAACACAAAAATCGAAAATCTGAATGATCACCCCGCAACAAAATGAAGATCAGCAAACTGATGGGCTTATCTGGATCTCAAGGTCACCACAGTTCAGCCAACACAGAATCGTATTTTTGCCCTGAAATGAGGAAATTGCTTGCTTGGAAGCAAGACGAAAGAAAATACTGGGGCTGATTTTCTGTGCTAATATCAGTCCACTGGGATGCGTGCAGAGAATACCTCGGGGTGTACAGCTGTACCGGTGATTTCACTCCAGATGCTCGGAATCCAGGCGTGATTTCTTCTCACATGCTCAGGACACTTGGTCTCTTTGGGCGGTATTGGTTGGGTGTTGAACACAACTTGTTTTGGGTGTGATTTTGGGGGATTTTGAACAATCCATTTGTTCAAAGAACAGTTTTTTGCCAAAACCTTGTTCTGCCCCAGCAGTCACAAGTGATACGAGGGTGAATATTGCTTCAGTGCAGCTTGTTCCTCCCTGCAGAAAGAGTGCTGTTTCACAGAAACAAGGTTCAGAGCAGGGCAGATTCTAACAGTTACTGAGTTTGCAGAATGCCAAGAGATTGCAGGGATTCTCCCGGAGTGAGGAGAGCACTTGTAAAGTTTCGGAAAGGAGTCTGGCGCTCCACTGTTTTGTGTCAAGACATCGATTCGTCCGACCTGCCGGGAGCTCTTGCGACAGCTCGAAGTGACGCAGAAATAAGCCAACAGCGCAGGAGAAACCCCTGAACAACGCAAGACCAGCCTTGGCGTGGTCGACCTGCAAGTTCCAGTGGGTCTGTGCACGGGTTCAGTTCTCTTCTGAGCTTCCAGAGCCTCCACAATTGGTTTTGTCACAAGGTTCTTTTTGGATAGCAAATGCGTCGTGATTTGAAATGAGATAATCGAACCTTCTCGAAGTCACCTTCTGCCTTTTGCTGCATTCCTTCCCGATCGGGTGGATTGAACGTGTGTTCATGTCAGGGTTCATACATCAGGAGCGTGGTGCGACTGTGAGATCGCACCACGTCGTCGCGTCGCAAGGGCACGGAGGTCATCCACGAGTGAGCGTTAGCGAATGAGTGCGTGAACTGCATGCCCACATGCGTGACAGGCGTGCAATGAGCATGTCGCACCATGCTACTCATGAGTGAAGTCACGTCGATGAACGGCAGACGCTGTGACATGAGCATTGTGTCGACCATGACCTATATGTGCGACCTCAACTCAGATGACTCAGACGACCATACAAAAGAGATGCACTGACCTCATTTCACTCATAACCATGACTCATGACTTTTGTTGCGAGCGTGTCCGGTGTCGTTTCTTTGAGTTGACTAACAGAAGTGTGGTCGTCATGTCTGACGACTCATCAGCAGAATCTGTTTTCGAAGAAGACACAGATTTTCCGTGTTCGCAGATGGACCAAACTTTCCAAAAAATTGACTTCAACCCTGAATCAGAGTAAGTAGTTGTGTTTATCGTTCTTTTTTGTCTTGGTTGAGCGCAAATTAGATTTTTCACTTTGCAAAGTGAAATTTTCAGATTTTCTGTCGATGTTTGGGGATGCCCCTGGAAGTAGCATTGATGTCATTTGCGTGCAAAGCCTCGTTCTGAGTTTTGGAGCCTCAATCTGAGACAAATTTTCATGTCGGTAAATGTCTTTTTTTTCATGTTAAAAATATGTTCTTAGCATTGAAATTTCGTGTGTGACCTTGAAAAATGTTCTTCAATGTCACTGTGTACTTTTTGAGTGGAAATTTTGTTTGAAAGTTGAGATTTTTGGTCAGTGTCTGATGGTGACTCCCAACGTAAACAAAACCGGCGGGCGGTTGGGAATTCCCTGTTTCTGAACTGGTCGACATGTTGGTTTCAGTGGAGTGATCTCCTCGACACAACGCAGCATTGGGGCGAAGTTTGACTTTGGTGTTGAAATCTCAAGCTGTTCAGATGACTCCGACGAGGGAGAAGACCCACAAAGTCAAGCGCGCGCCATTCCTGAGTGTGACAGGGACACGGACGTAACTCTGAGTAGATCTACACCTCCAAAGCCAAGGTCAATGCCGCTGCTGGTGCCCTACCCAGACTCTCAAAACGACAACCACAACAAGCCTACTTCAAGTAAGACTGTTCCAAAGGATCATTTCAAGGCTCCTCTCTCTTCTGAGATGCAAAAGAAATTGACTGGCAAAACTTTTGCGGAGTCGACCAACCATAAGATTGGGTGGGCTGTCAGCCTCTACCATGACTGGAGGCGAGCGCGAATCGACAGCGGAGAGTTGAATGATATCTTTCAGATCATAAACTCCGATGTTGACGAGCCAGGTTTAGACAAGTTGAATTTGAGTACTGCACTGTGTGCATTTCTGTCAGATGTCAAACGTGCCGACGGGTCTGAGTACCCAGGGAAGACTTTGTATTCACTTTTGATAATGATCCAACTCCATTTGGAAAAGAGCGGTCTTGACTGGAAATTGCTTGACAGAGAATTCTTGTCAGTCCAAAACACACTAGATAATTTGATGAAAAACAGAGCACGATCACGGGTTGGTGTGGAAAAGAAGTTTGACCCCATCACTGTCAAAAATGAAGAAGAGCTTTGGGCACAAGGTTTGTTAGGGAGCGACAATCCCAAGCAGCTGCGGGAAACTGTGATGTATCTTGTCGGTCTGTCGTTCGCTCTGAGGGGGGGAAAGGAACAGCGGTCGCTTAGATGCCCTCCTTATGACCCTCAAATAACAGTTCAAAGTTGTGCAGATGGTACGAAATTTCTGGAATATCGCGAAGACTTGCAAAGTAAAAGCAACCAAGGGGGGTTGGCGACAAGGAAGTGGCAGCCAAAGATCGTGAAGGCACTTGGAAATAGTGACCCAAGTCGAAACATTGTACTCGTGTATGACAAATATGTGTCGTTGTTGCCGCATGATCTGAAATGCAACACGCTGTACAAATATGAGCTTCCTCCCGGAAAGGTCACTGCTCACACATGGTACCAAGACCACCCTCTCGGCATCAACGCCGTGTCAAAAGTGGTCAACACACTCATGACAAGGGCAGGCATACCTGGCCATTTCACTAACCATAGTTTTCGCGTCACGGCAGCAACCCGAATGTTTAATGCCGGTGTGGAAGAACAGGTCGTAAAAGAGCGCACGGGTCATAAAAGTGATGCCGTGCGGGCGTACAAACGTACGGATGACAGTGTCCTTGAACAGGCTGAGAAAGCGGCAATTGGGGAAAAGGTACAGTCAAAGGTACCCAAAAGGGTCGGCAAGGTCGACAAGGAAGGTCTTGGTTCCGTGTCAGGGAGCTCACTGTATGACATGTTTCACAAAGTTGGCAGAAAAACTGTAAAAAGCGTTCGATTTGAAGTCGAGTATCACAACGAACAAGTGACTGACTGAAGTTGTTGACATGTTAAATGTTGGTTTCCAGTTTCTGTTTGACGACTATGTTGTGTTTGACTACCATGTTGACATGTTGAATACATTTGGCAACTCTACTCAGGCAATTCTTGTCGATCGCGCCAGCAAAAGTGCGACTGAAAATTCGCAACACTCTCGGTACAAAAGAAACGCGAAGGTCACAGCGTCCGCCGTTGTCGACGTCTGTGCTTCAAGGTGCTGTGCCAAGGTTGTTGACCTTGGTGCGCAGACTGTGTCTTCATTGAGATGCTTTCGAAATGCACAGAGCTGCTCTGATGCAAACTCGCCAGAAATGCTGGAATTCGTTGGTCGTTTTTCTTTTTTGTGGGTGTTCGAGTACCCATGTTCTGAAGTGCGAAACAGGTTTGCATGCTGACATGTCTCGTGAAAAGATCGATCTTGAATCCGACATTGTTCTTCAGCGCTTCTGTCAACTTTTTGTTTGTCAACATTTCTAACTTTCAACTGCTGAATGTACATGTATTGCTCGGAAACACAAAGGGTGCGAAAAAGTCGTTTTGCGTGTTTGTTTTCAGCACTAAATTGCACAAAAGTGAACGCTCGGACTCACAAACAATTCATTGTGCTTTCGTGCTGACATCCTGTCCCTTTGGAATTCATTCCTCTCAGCTTTCGTCATTCGCTCGCGCTTCGCAGACCAACTCGCTTGTTTTCGATGTTGTCGCAGCCTTTGCACAAATAAAGTCACTTCTGATTCGCTCTCTGCCCAGTTCACTCACTAAATTTGACTGTGTTTTCAACAGAATTCGGTGTGCAGCTTTTTATTCAATGCCACATCTTTCAGTGCATGTGCGCACCTCAAAACAAGTTGTTCCAGCTGCAGTGTTTGGATTTGTATTTCGTCTTCCACGGGTCATCAGCTGCGGGACCTTCAATCTTTCAACTCTTTCTGCATTTGTAGAGAGTTGTTGCTTCAATAGTTGGTGCTATTATTGTTAGTTTTGGTCCTTTGCTTGTCTTTCTGAGGCATTTCTCATTTGCTTGCAATGTTTTTTTTTTTCTAGATCTTTTTCTTCGGTCAAATATGCTGCGTACTTGAGTGTGTCGTTGATTGTCGCAGCATGCACGCACATACGCGTAGGTGTGCAATGTGTGTAGAAACAACGAGTAATTCGTGTTATTATTTTTTTTATTTTCGCAGGAAAAAATGCGCTGAATACAAGTTTGAAAGTTCGACATCAGGTATACATCCCAATTCCACTTGATTCGACTGTGGTGTATATCCGACAAATGGCTTTGTCCGTCAAGATTGTAAACGGGCATGCACAGGCACCAGTGTCGGATCTGCACCTCCATGGCTTGCATGAAAAGGTGGTCGTATTTGATGTGCTGGCTTTGTTAACCCATTTCAGACGGTTGCAATTGTATTTCAGAAGAAGAGTGGCAAGCGAAAACCGAGTGGACAGGGATGGATCTGCTGAATGCTAACGCGATTAAACTGCTATTTTTGGACGCTAATTGTGAGGCTCACCCGTTTCTTTCTCATTCCTGCCCTTTTTCTTCGGCAGGGCCCGACACACGTGCGGAGGCCCCTTACTTCCACTTTAGAAATTTTTTTCACACGACGGGGGGAGATCAAAATTAAGTTTCAGGGCGTCAGGGCTCGGCCCCCTTCCCCTGGATCGACCAGGCATTCTCCAAAGGCAATAACCACAAAGCCACGAATCCATTGTGTGATTGTTCTTTTTTCAGGGAGTCATGCAAGTTGTTTTTCCGCTCTGACCCCCTGAAGATAACTCGGGCGTCGGGACAGTACATGTACGACGAGCAGGGAACAAGGTTTCTGGACTGCATCAACAATGTCTGCCACGGTGAGCATTCAACAAGTCTTTTGTTGTGTCTTTTGCTTTGTCCATGGTGTTCAGGCGCAGCTTGCGCCAACGCGTGAAGATTTTTGTGCTTTGCCTGCGTGTGGACCCAGTCAAAGTTCAGGTGCGTACTTCCTGTCTGTTCATGAAGTCCACATTTGTCCGTACACACCGCGGCTCTGATGGTCTTAGTTTTGGCTCTTGTTTTGACGCGCTTTGTTCCCTGCAAGAACTTCTGCGGCACCGTGCACGTGTGTCATGGCGACACCAGAGACAAGACTGGTGCAGCTTGTTTTGCGATGTGAATGAACAGAAAAGAAAGGAGGGGCCACAAGCCTGACATGAAGTGCCAAGAATTGGCAACAAAGTCTTTTCAGCATCACCAAAATCCAAAGGACACTGAAGACTTTGACAAATCGTCACCTCTGTTCGAATCCCAAAGCTGCTGTACCTGTGCATGTTGAGGTGTGCACACAACAAACCGTCTGGGCACCTTCCGAGTGTTTTGCAAGGCACAGGCAAATTTACATTTGCCAAATGAAAAACACCGCAAGATTACACTCGGTGCATGAGTCTCACCAAGATCCAGGGGCCTAAATCGTTGGAAAAGCTCTTGCTGCTGCACACTTCTCACGTCCAAATCAAATGTAGGAACCACGGAAAGTTGTCTCAACTTTGCTTTGAAAACAAATCTTCTGTTTGAACTGCTTGTCAGTTGGACACACTTTCCACTCTGAGCAAATCCTGCATGGGGTGCAACCTCAAAATAATTCTTCCCTCGACGCATTGTGGCGTGGATGTCTGGGGCTTGGTTGGATCCACCAGAGCCTGGACATACGTGAGGTGTCCCTCACCAAAAAAGTTTGTCTTCACAGAACGACGCAATTCACGTGTTCAGCATCAGTACCAGTTGTGCTTTATTTTCCGTGTCTGCTTCGTGTAAACAGGAAGGCAGGGACATGCGGCGATTATCTGCTTGAGCAATGATGTAAAATTGGCCTCTGTGTGAGAACACCGAGCAATAAATTTCTGCCGGCTTGTCCGTGTTGCGCAGTTTAGATTCCGCTTCTGTTTTGGTGCAAAATCCTGTTTTGGCCACAGGCCGTGTTGCAAATCACGTTTGTGACAGCCACATAAATTTGAATGTACGCGCACGCACGACTGATTGATTTATCTTTTTGGACTGAATCGGTGCAAGTCACTTTGACTCCTCTCTTTTTTTGGTTTTGGTGCAAACGAGGAGAGAAAATATCGATGTCACCCTCAACTATTGATTGCAGCTGGAAATCCACACTGACATGTCTTTCAGAAGGCGATGATGCACTGATGAACTCACTGACTGTTTGATTGACTTCAGTTGGCCACTGTCACCCTCGCGTCGTCGACGCTGCAGCTGAACAGATGCGAATCCTCAACACAAACAACCGCTTTCTGCACGACAACCTGGTTCTGCTCGCCGAGCGACTGGCGGGAATCTTCCCCGGGGATCTGTCCGTCTGCTTCTTCACCAACTCCGGGTCAGTGGCTGAGCGTGAGAGGTGAAGGTGGGATGAAGTGTGGCACCGCGTGAAATTTTTGTTGAGCTCGTGGGATTGTGATAAGTGTGGCTTGTACGTGCGCCTCAGAGAGGCGTCTGGCTGTGAGCCATCGAGCTGTGCGGGATTGAGCAGATCCATCTCACGAACAGCGCGACACATCTCGACTTTTGACGTCATTGTCAACCCGTCTTTCGTGGAACAAAAAAGTACAAGATAGAGTCCATGCAAATGTGGACGATCAACCGGCGGAAAATTCAGAATCCTACAGCTCAACAAGAGCTTTGATTTGACCATCAGTCCAAACAATGAAAATGGCATCACAGATCCGTAAATTATCTGAAAATGTGACAAATGTGATTTGTGCGGGCACATTACTTTTGACCACAATGGTATCCAACGCAGAAGCTTTCAGTTTATTGGGCCTTTCTGGTGAAGCCCACATGCGAGCTGAAATCCTCTTTCGATAAGGCTCAGGCCGTCAGGCTTTACCGAGGAGACAAGCTCATGCTCGCAGGGTCTCAGCGGCCGACGGGTCTATTTGGTCCCTGCACGAATGACCTGCATGCCGCGGCTGTTTTTGCTCAGTGGAGGACGATTTCCCTTGACGTGTCCATCTGAGGAATTCACGGGAGTGCACCACAGCAAATTGTTTGCTGTTCACGTCCAACAATCTAAAACTGGCAGATCTCTTTCGCCAGTATTCTTTGGAAAGAGACAGAGTACTACAATTCTCATTTGTTTGTGGACTGTTGAGATGTGAAGTCCACAAAGGAAACCAAGGCTCGATGGGCTTGGGTCAAAAAAGTTTTTTGGTGCAAGTTTATCATTTGTCATATCACACAGAAAACTCGTGTGAATGTCCGGAGAATTCACACGTCTGTTACACACAATGTTTGCATGACAGGTACACACTTTGTGGTCAGAAGTGTTGGGAAACAAAGATTGATATTCAACTGAAAACAATGTTGATGCAAATTCCGTGGGTGGAGGTCGTTTCGGCACAAACATGACGCAATTTCCACATCTCCTCGCAGATACAAGATTCAAATCAATGCACAACTTGTGTCGAGCAAATGATTCTGTGCATTTGTCAAGGACAACGGTGCATGCTTTCAGGTTTATGCACCTCCAAGGTTGTGCTTGACTCGCGTGAGGTTGTACGTTCCTGGAGTTTACTTGTTTCGACCCAACAGAGCGACCCGAACAAACCACCATACCATGCACCAAACCTTCCGTACCAAATGTTCTTATGTTCAAATCACAGCGAGGCCCAGGGCCCATTTTTGTTCTGAACTGCGCCTCATTTTGTGGCCGTGCACAGAATCTACAGTCCCTGTTGTTTTGCGTGGAAACAGTGGGTGTTGTTGCGCAAAAACGAATCTGGACCAAAATGCGTACGTGTGCTGGTGCATGAACACTCGGCTTGGTTGGAACAAGGTGGCCGCAAGGGTCAGTTTCCTCGCTGCGAATCTGTGCTCTCACATCGATCGCGGGATGGAAATGAAATTAGGGGGCGGTGAAGCGACTTGAGGTGCAGGCCCAATAATGATGTTCTGTGTATCAGTTGCTGACCACACACTCGTCTTCTTTGACATTTGGCTGCATAGATGTCGTTTTCATGTTGCACTTGTGACGATGTCTACCTTTCTCAGTGAAAAAGTGAAAACAATCTTTGGCTGTTTTTGCTGGAAATCTCTCGAAGACATGCCGAGTCAGGCCTTTGGTCGTGCGTTACGTGGTGCCTGCACTTGTTGGATCTCACTTCATGAGGCAAGGAATTGCACTCGAATCGTCTTCCCTGCACCGTGAACCCAAGTTGCCTGCAATGGATATCCCGTCACTTCACGGACACGAAACACTTCTTTTTTCATGAGAAAATTCATTTGTGCAGAACCCTGTGGAAAATTGTTGGAGGGGGGAGGGCTTATTTTGTAACAGCCCGACTGGGAGATATTCAGGTTCGAAACTTTCCTTGTGGAACAGTCCCTTGTGTGACAGGAATCAGTCAGAGAGCATCAACTGGTTCAAGTCCGTTGTCTTCATTGTCCAAAATGCATAAAGTTGGCACAAGTTTCCACACCAAAATTCAGTTGAGCCTCAGGTTTCGTTCGTGGACTGGTTCTTTTCAAGATCAAAATCGGTTGCCTGTCAAAATCAATGGTTTCAACCAAGTTGCAGGTTGATAACTTGCGGCATCACGCGGCGGGTGTCCTTTCTGCTTCGCTTTCTTGTTCATTGGCGTTGATTTGATTGGTTGTCAATGAAGCGGGTCACCACGCGACGGACCAGTTCTTTCGATAAGAACTCTCAAGCCAGTTGACTCGCAACGCGTCTTGAGGAAATGACAATCTGCGTTCTCACTTAGATCCAGAAACTCAAGATGAGCTGACCACTGTGTCCGAACTGTCATGAACTTCCAGCTTTTTCTTGCAGATCGGAGGCCAACGACCTTGCTCTACGTATGGCGCAGGCGCACACACGACACACGGACGCCATCGTGCTCCAAGAGTGCGTACATCTCTTGTGATGGACACCTGTGACTTTAGATTTGTCGAATTCTTGAGGTCTGCATGCGAGCTTTTGTTGCTTTGTTTGTGGAAACAAACATCTGAAGTTCCTTTTGTTCCACCCGCAGTGCATACCATGGTCACACTCGCGTGGCGATGGACCTGAGTCCGTACAAGGACAGCAGCGGGCGGGTGCACGCCGACTACGTGCACGCTGTCCCTTGTCCCGACACCTACCGCGGAAAATACCGCGCAGACGAGCGGCCGGGGGAGAACCTGGGTGAACTGTACGCCGCAGAGGTGAGAAACACTCACACAAACGAGCAGTGACAAGCCACCGTCAAGGATAACAGCAAAAAGAGAGACTGAAATCAACAACGAACCCCTCTTCCCCTCTGTGCTTCAGGTACAGAGCACGATTCGAGAGATGGAGGCGCGCAACCGCAGCGTCGCCGCGTTCTACGCCGAGTCTATGCAGAGCTGCGCCGGGCAGGTCATCCCACCGCCTGGCTACCTGAGAAACGTCTACAAGTGAGTTCGGTTGCAAGGAGGATTCAGGGCACGTGAGATAATGCTGATGCGCGTGATGATGCACGGACAAAGTGGACCACGGGGGGGGGGGGGGGAGTGAAGGATGGGTTCAGGAGAGGTGCAGGTTGAAATGTTTGCGACACTCAGAACCAAACTGTTGCACCAAGCGCCCCAAGGACTCTGAGTCAAAGGGTCTCTGGGCAGAGCTACAACGGACAAGAGGGTGGGGCGATCAATGCATGAATTCAATGGGATGGGGTGGAGCAAAGGGACAAAAGACAATGTTAAGGGAGTCGAAGCCAAACAGTGGAAATCATTTTTGCGACAGGTATGTGCGTGCGGCGGGTGGCTTGTGCATCGCGGACGAGGTGCAGGTCGGGTTCGGACGCGTCGGGTCGCACTGGTGGGCATTCCAACTGCAGGGCGAAGGTGAGTCTGCTTCCACCTGTCTGACTCACATTCCTTGGCACGACCTCACAAAGACAGGTTCAAAGCCGCGTGTGAGCCGCTTTCTTGAATGGTCTTTGTCACACTTTGCGCACGTTCGCACACGAAACCAGGCGTCAGACTAAAGACCCGAGTCTCCTTCAGACGTTGTTCCTGACATCGTGACGATCGGGAAGCCGATGGGCAACGGACACCCGGTGGCCTGTCTCATCACGACGCCCCAGATCGCAGCGAGCTTCTCCGCTGGAGGAGTCGAATACTTCAACACTGTGAGGACAGACCACACACTGTTGTCATTTTCTTCTGACGTTCGGTTTGTTGGCTCTTCAGAACTGAATTGAGCAGACCATGCACCGACAAACCGAGGATCGACCACAATGTTTCAACATCACGAAAAAATGCAGCTGTCCTTCATAGTGTGATAACAGTTTGAAAACCTGTTCTACGAAATTTATCACCCCCAGCCTTGGTTTCAAAAGCAAGTTCATTAGTGTACAAAATGGCCCACTCGCTTGCTCTTCCCGCTCCGACCATTCTGAACCGAGTTCATCTGACCGAGTTCAACTTGTCTGGAGGGTTGTACACAAAGCCACCCACCCACCCACACTTCAGGAATGTGTGTGTGTGTGTGTGTGTGTGTGTGTGTGTGTGTGTGTGTGTGTGTGACTGTGTGTGTCTGTGTGTGTGTGTGTCTGTCTGTCTGTCTGTCTGTCTGTGTGCGTGTGTGTGCGTGTGTCCGACTGCCTCTGTGTGTGTGTGTGTCTGTCTGTCTGTCTGGTGTCTCTCAATCGCTTCAGTTCTGTCTGTCCAGAACTGGACAGCGCGCATCGCAACACTGTTCTGCAACCTGTCAAAACCTCTTTGATCTCCTCTCGATTCGCCTGAGGATTAAAACTCGATCCATCTGTTGCAATGGGGCGTGCACGCACACATACCACACGCACAACTGGCACACTTCACAGAAATGTTTTCTTCTCTGGCTGACTCAGACCCGTGTCCAGTGGGTGCGTTGCTCCTGTTCCATTGAGACCATGCGTTGTCACTGCCAGGCAGCCCCCATTGGGGGTTTTCACATTAGGTGACGCGCGGTCGTTTTTTTTACGCCGACGTCAAAAATTCCACCATCGGATGCAAGGCTAAATTTTGACGCTGGCGTCGAAAAACGACCGCGTGGAAACCCTTGTTGATTTTTGTTGATATAACACAAGGATTTGTTCTTGAACGCCACAACCATTGTTCTCGAGACCCATTACCATTTTGTAATGAATGCTTGTTGAAGACTGACAAAGTTAATGAGGCATAAAAA
>JAAUXT010017893.1_pt1 | contig 12224 bp, 9 predicted proteins | sample 7278171 | NCBI WGS metagenome assembly JAAUXT01 (sample SAMN14350112, study PRJNA611818) | marine sediment metagenome | isolation source: surface marine sediment (1.8m) | place: French Polynesia: Moorea | collected 2018-08
AAATGAACCAAAAGAGCCCAAAAGATCCCAAATCAATCCTCATCTTGACCATGAAACTGCTGTAGACATACTTTTGGAAGATGCTGCCTATAGGTGCTTTGATTTGGCTCACACCGATTTGGCTCAGTTGAGCCCAAATCGCGCAACCCGCCTCAAATCACCTGAAAAGGGATTTGTGGGATCACGCCACATGGAGGGGGCATCCACAGTGGGTTCAGGTTCTGCAACCACCAGTTGTTGTGCTGCAGGAACATGACAAATTCCTCAAAGTTGAAGTTGACCCTCCAGTGGGTAGCGCCTCGATCAACCAGATCCCCCAGTTTTCCTTTCACTTGTAGCATTGTCCAAGTGGAACTTCAGCCCTGTCCTCCAATGGGGTGACTCTTCCCCCCCCCCCCCGCCCTTATCAGAACCAGTTTCCGCCCTTACCTCTCTGGGGCCTCCCGCTGCCCATATCCTGGATCCACCTGACCGCCTCGCGGCCCCTCTCTGGATCCGCCTGACCGTCTCGCGGCCCCTCTCTGGATCCACCTGACCGCCTCGAGGCCCCTCTCTGGATCCGCCTGACCGTCTCGCGGCCCCTCTCTGGATCCGCCTCCACTGCTAATCTACAGAGATGTTTTTTGGAGCTGCGGTCGTGACTTCCTGATCGAGAGTCTCCTGCCATCTTCACCAACAGGCACGGCGCCTGAGGCCCACGCAACCTTCCCGACCTGACGTTGTGGCGTCAAGACCCACCACATGAGGAATGGTCGTTCTACAACAGTGCCATCACAAAATCTGTCGTATGTGCTCGCGTACTGGTAGAAATGGGTTCTCACCTCACAAGGATTCATGTTCAATCACACAACCCCTTCTTCGACCAAAGGTCTCGGAAAGTCAGTGTGTGATTTTACAGGAACCGTTTTGTACAGTGTGAGAACCCTGTCCGTCAGTATCTCCCACAGGTGCAGGCCGCATTGCTAGCTGCTGGATTCTCGCCCTGATCATTGATCAGTTCAAGTTCACTTACAGCCCTCGCTCCCTCGCTGGACGCGGTGTCCTTCCCCTGACGCGCGTCACCACTCATCTCGACTCTAATTAGTGACCAGAGACACGTTCTCATCAGCACGACGCATCCAGGCAAAACATTCCCGCGCCAAGCTCGAGGCCAGTGTCATCAAATCAACAGACACTCGGAATCAAGAGACACGGGTGTCTGGTCATTCAAGGTCATCAAGACTCAAAGTGGTAATTTTGAGGAAATGGCTAGTTGGAACTGAACACATGAGACACAAGCGTTTGCTTGTTGTACAGACCAACTTCTGAACTGGCCACGCACTGTTCGAGGTTCCCAGTAGCATTTTCAGCGGAGTGTTTCAGGTGCGTGAAAACGCCATTTTTTGACGTCACCTTCCACAGCGTCAAAAACAATTTAACGCACATCAACAATTTCAAGCAGCTGAAACCTGGAGACAACTACAAGCGAAAATCCCGCATCTCGTACGTATCTGAAAAATAATCCTGGTGTCTCATCACTTCATTCCACCGGATCACAAGTCTTAGGCGGTGTTTGATTCCCGAAGCCATGTTGCAGCGATTAATCCCGAGCCGGATGCAGTGTCCTTTGGCTTGATGAGCCTCCTCAGTAATCACAGCAGTAATGAGCGTCCACGCTCACCTTTATTATCCAGACAAGGTGCCCGAGGCGCCAGAGACTTTTTCGTACTTGTCGTGGACATCGGCACACAGGTGTTTTGTGTCACTGTTGGTCCAACCCAGTTGCAGTGGTCGTCCAACACAACCCCACACCACCCAACCCAAACTCCATTGGTCCAGCCCACCGCACAGACATCTCTTGTGTTGACGGACACGCCCGCTGACACCTCGTGACAGTGGTCGTTGATGCGCATGCGCACAGTTTTTGTGGAAAGGCTGGTGCTATGAAAGACACCCAGACAACCTTGAGCCAGTCTTGTCCGTGCTGATCACACAGAAGCCGACCTTGTCCACACACACGGATGATTCTTCTGTTGTCTGAGGCAGCTATCCGCGGTCTGTGATCATGTAGGGAAGAGGGTCGGTGGTAAAGCAACTGCAGGGGATGTCTGAAGTGACCGTGAGTGAGACTGACAAAGAGACGGGAAGGAAAGCCACCCACCGGCGCAGTCAACTTTCCAGGATCTGTGGTGGGTACTTCTCTTGTCATTGTCCACAGCCACCTACACAAGTGAGATAATGTGTGCTCAACTCTCCCGCTGGAACAGTAGCTGTCACTTCAATGTCTGCACAACAAGAACGGGAGGGGAGGGTCTGGCCGGCTGACAGAAGAGACGTGATGAGTTCTACCCTTGTCAGTGATCACGGCAAAGCACCCGACGTCCACAGGAACAGTCTTCCCATCCCGTGTTGTTCAAGAGAAAAGAGATGTCCTTCTCGTTTCCTGTAAAGCTGACACACAGGGGACGTGAGGGAGGGAACTGACCCGTGGGTACATGATATGGATGTGGACTCCTGTCTCTATTCGCTGTTCGGGGTCATTCGCACCTGCGGAACGATCTAAGTGCATGTTAGCCCTGCTTTCCCGCTCATCGCCTGTTGTAGGACAAGACTTCGAATGTTGTGCCAAAACATCCAAATACAGGTCTGTCCGCAACGTGGTTCTGGCATGCTGGATGGGGTTGGGGTGACCCCAAGGGAATCGAAATTCAGAGAGGGATGGGTGGATTTGTGTTGGACTCCAACTCCAAAAATTTCACGTTTGTATGAGAAAACAAAAATTGCTTCATGTTCTGGTCCTCTCTCATGAATTTTTGTTGGGGTTGGGGGGCGTCAGTCTCGGGACCCTGGATCCACTAAACGTAGCGCCACAAAGTGAACCCATTGGACACGTGCCTTCGCCCCTGAGTTGGAGATTTGGCGAAGTGGCGAAGTCAGCCATTTTGGCCAATTTGGCTCGCCGTAACGCGTAAATGGAACGCACGGATTGAACGGAATTGCTTCACACACAGCTTCACTTTCTGTCCGATAGCAAACCACCGAACCGGTGAGTTACATGTACGGGGTTCGGACACACAGGGCTGGTTCAGGGCAACGGAAATTGCGCAGCTATGTAGATCACTGCCGAAACCAGAGGAGGGGACAAGTTTGGGGGGCGGGGGGCAAAGGAGGACATAAAACTTGAGTCTCTGAACTTCTACAAGAAAAATATACTGTGTGACAATTGTGCAGAATTTTGGGGTTCGACGTGTGGTCGAGGATCGGTTGAAGGTGTGGGTCTCCGTTTCCGCCAACATGCACACCTCCTGTTTTGATCTCGACTCAAGGGATTATCCTTGGCCAATACCGAGATCGCCCAGTGCCCTCACTCCTGAATCCACCGGGATATTTACGTGCACAGCAGTTTTTAGTAGGCAAAAAGTGAAGCTGTGTGCAGAGGCGGAGCAATTCGTAGTCTCATGTGGGCCCGCAAGGAGATTGTACTGCAGTTGTAGATCAGAGCTGTGTGCATTGGACCATCGAGAAGGCAAGGCTATCAGAGACCCCAAGTTCTGCAGGGGTGGATCCAGGGAACCCCGGCGGGAAAACCCTCAACTGCACTGTGGCAGATCCATGTCCCATGTACTGGACCACACATGAGGAAAGCCTGTCAGAAAACCTGCCTTGTACACGGGAGGATCCAGGGGGTATGTGAGCGGGTCTCTGTCTGACCCCAGCTGAAGACGCAGAGAGAACCCTGCCGTGGTGGGAGTCAAGGCTCTGCTTTGGATCAGGCAAGGGCAGGACTTCTACAAACCCGAAAGGCAGTTCCCCTCAATCAGGGCGCATTCAGGACGTCCCTGACTTCATCGTAGACCCTGGATCCACTCCTGCCGTTTTTATTGATTTGCGCCAGCCACCGGTCAAGCGCAAACACTACAGGCAGCCTCTTCCAAAAGTATGTGTGCAGCAGTTTCTCTATGAAAATGGTGTTCACTTGTGTTCATATTTGGTTGCAGATTTGTTTTTGGTCAAGGATAATGTGCCAGTAATGAATTTGATGAAATCAATCTTCCAAGAATGTTCTAATTTGTGTTCCATTTTCCACTTGTCTGGCAATGTTGACGCAAATCACGCGACCTCCCTGGAGGTATTTTTGTGTGTGTGTGGAACCTGCATCACACACCGGACGCATCTTGTGGTAGAGGAAGACGTGAGCTTCCCAGGCCATCCTGAATGCGCTCTGCTGGGCCGGTGGATCTGCCTCCGACCTGCTCCCGCATCCTGGATCCGCCCATGAGATGTAGTTACGAGGGGTGCGGGTCTCTCGCTTCATCGTGGAGCCAGGATCCGCCCCTGAGGTTTACTGTTGCACGGAGCCTGTATCACAGCGGACGCATCACGTGACACGTCACGTGGGAAATCAGCGAGACGCCTGGACGCGCTGGGGCGGCGTCTTTTCTCAAGATGAGATGTGTTGTTATGTATCTGTGGGGATGGTAGGAGCTGCAGTTGCAAATGCTTCATCAAACAAGCAGAGAAGCAGCGCCGGGCGGATCCAGGTGAAGGAGAGAGCCAGGGGGAGGACCTAAAAGATCTACGGACAAGATGCAGTGGGTGCAGGACCACGCACTCACCAGTGGACCTGGGTCTGTACCACTGGTCGAGGCTCTGAACACAACAGATCCAGGATTACACACACCAGTTGCTCCAGGAACACACACCAGATCTGGATCCGCGTGCAGGAACCAGCACGCATAATTGTGTGTCCAGAACCGAAGGCTGGTGAATCCAGAGCGCACAACAGTCGTTGCACACGCAGGGCAGATGCAGATGCAGGACCCAGTGGACCCAGGGGTAGGGACCAGCAGACCCAGGGGCAGGACCCCCTGGTGAAGGTCCCAGAATACCCAGGGTAGGAACCAACAGGCTCAAGGGGTAGGATTCCAGGTGCAAACCCAGAAGACCCAGGCCTTGGCCAACCAGTAACAATGCCTTTGTTGTTTGCCCTCTGCCTTCTGTTTCTGTTTCCATGTCACGTGACACCGGCCTTCCTGCTCTGTCGCCGTGACACATTTTGCTGAGTCAGGCTTGTTGATGGTGAGCAGTGCAGGGAAGGGAACATGGTGGGCAGTGGAAAATACTTTTGGGTAGGTAAAGGTAGTGGCAGGTGATGAAAAAAGTTTGAAAACTATGGAAAAGAATGCAAAGTGAAAGTGAAAGTGCTTCTGGAAGGAAATGCAAGGTCCCTCCCCAATTAGGACAGGAAGTCACAGAACTTTGGAGAACCCAGTGTGATGATGCATAAATTGCACAAGAATGCATTAAAATGAACTGAAACTTCCAGCAAACTTCAACAAAACTGTCCAAAGTATGTGTGAAAATCCCACACAAACTAGCAAAGATATGCAGAAACATTTCTTCTCTGAGAAAAGCACACATGCCCCAATTTACAACAGGAAGTCATCAAGCTGTTTCTGAGTCAGGGCAGGCTCGGTGCTCATTCTTTTCATAGGCTGATAACAACACGTGGAGTTTCTGTTTCTGACAGCAATGCTCTCAGTTTTTTTTTGTTTCGAAAAAAAGTATTTCTGCTGTAAAATGGTGACATGTTGCCCTGTGAAGCAAAGATAACAGCGTTAATTTTGTGTGGTAAGTGATTCTCTGAACATTGTGGTCATTCAATTTTCTTTGAAAAATTGTCATCACTGTTTTGTGGGGGTTTTTTTGTATTTCTTTTTCTCTTCCTCGTTCAAACAAAAGATGGTTTTGTGTATCCAAACACAGGTTCTCTTGCATCCTGTTGGGAGTAGTTTTCTTTTCTTTTTACAATGTTTCTCGTGACAGCACAACTTGGATTTCTGACCTCATGTGGACCAGGAGAGTTTGAATGTAACTATGCAGCTGACGGGTGCATTTCACCCAGCAAAGTGTACGATGGAATTGTTGACTGCAAAAGAGATGGGTTTGATGAGAATGAAGAAGCAAGGTCTCTTGTAGCAAATAAGAAGTTTCCAGATGGTGAGTTTTTTTCACTTTCAGGGGGATAAAAGAAATGACCCTGCTTGCATTTCAAAGAACAGAAAACAATACTAAATGTTGTGTTTCATGTTTGTTTGGAAGGTAACTGGACTTGTGATTTCACACAAACAACATTTCCTTTGGGAAAGCTTTGCCAGCAATATTTCTGTGAGGATAGAACTGATGAATCATTCTGTTTCTGTGGTGACAAGAGATGGAAATGTCCTCACAAGGACAAATGTATCAGAGACACTGAAGTGTGTGATGGCAGTGAGCGTGGAGGCTGTGGTGATGGTTCTGATCAACAAAATTGTGCAAAGTGGGATTGTGTGGACAAATACTGGAAGTGTCACAATGGACCCTGTATCTCAGAAACACTGAGGTGTGATGGAAGAGACAAGTGTCCTGATGGCAGTGATGAGCTAAATTGCCCAGACTGGAGTTGTCCAGTTTACAACTGGCAGTGTAACAGTGGAGGATGTGTCACAAAAGCAAATAGATGTGATGGCAGGTACAATTGCCGGGATAGAAGTGACGAAGCAAACTGCAAAAACTGGACTTGTTCTGAAAACCGTTGGCCGTGTGCGAATGGAATCTGCATCGAAGCAAAAAAGAGATGCGATGGTATAAATCATTGCCGTGACAGAAGTGATGAGCTAAACTGCAGGAACTGGACATGTCCCAAATTCTTCTGGCAGTGTGATGATGGAGTGTGCATCCAGACCAGCCATTTATGTGATGGGGAGTCCAATTGTCCAGATGGATCAGATGAGGTTGACTGTGAAACCAAGTCTTGTGTTGCTGGTGAACAGACATGTAAAGACACACAGAGGTGCATTCTTCCCGCAGACTTCTGTGACTTTGGGTTCTCATGCTCCTTTTACAAGGGTGATTTTTGTGAGTATTTTGATTTTACTGACTCAGCAGAAGCTGAGGAATATAATTAAATTGGCTTGATCTTGCAGTGTCCTGCACTGTTTCTGTACAGTTATCTTGTATGAGTTGGAACACCTGAAACAATAAGAAATTGGCTTCACGAGAGGCAAACATTAATACATCTCTGTTCAACCTGTGGTGTGCCAATCCAAATTGTCTCTCCTTCCACAGCATGCACTTCCAAATGGACGTGTCCTGAAGGTGACAGATGGACTTGCAATGATGGACTTTGTATCTCCAAATATCTGGTTTGTGACGGAAAGGCTGACTGCCTGGACAACTCAGACGAGTCAAATTGCAAAGAATGGACCTGTCCACTTGGGTTCCACAAATGTGCCAACTCAATACAGTGTGTTTATGTGAGTGATACTTTCCACACGAGACACTTTCTGGCATTTTGCTTGCAACAAAACAAAAATTCAAGTTCAGGAAAAACATTCCAAACAACCTTGACTTTCTTTTGAAAATTTCAAATTGTCGTTATAAAATGTATCACACTTGAGTCGATTGTGTTGTTGTCTCTTTTCAGATTCATGAGTTTTGCAATGGATATTTTGGCTGTTTAGATGACTCAGATGAGATGTGCAACAGTGACTGTGTGCCTGGTTCCTACCGTGGGGGTTTTCCTGTCAAGGTAAGCCAAGCCTGTTTCATGTTGGCTGGTCTTGCCTGGCAGGTCCAAATTGAAAAGTGAAACTGTCACAGTTGTCCACCATTTCTCCCCAGAAATGCAAAGAAAATGGCAAAATATGTGTTCCATGGCACTGGGATTGTGATGGCAAGATGGATTGTCCTGAGGGTTCAGATGAGGCTGATTGCACGTGTTCTCAGTTTAACATGGTGGAATTTACAGATGAATTCCAAAACTCATTTTGTTTGCCCAAAAGTTGGCTGAACCTTGGATATCCAGAGTGTTTAGGCAACAGCGTGGCCAGTTTTGAAGTCATTGTTTTACCAGACGTGACAGGTAACATCACACACTTTCAGCAAAAGCAGAAACAGGTGTTCAGCACTGTTCTAAAATTTGCACTTTTTCAGGAGGAATTGTGCAATCAACCAATGGGGAGAAAAACACCGTATTCGTCGCAACCGAGGAAAATTCAGAAGGTACAAATGACACATCTGATTGTTTTATACATCCAGAGGAGCATTCGTGCAAAACCCTGGCTTTTGCAATGTACCACACAATAACAAACAACTTGTTATTGGTATCATCAATTTTCTTCAATGGAAACTATTCCTCATCACATGTAGAGACAGTTGTTGTTGAACACGGACTCATTGACAACAAATCACTGACAATCTCTTGCTTGACAAGTTGTGTTGTGCACATCCATTTGAAACTTCTGGCTGAATATTTCTCCCAAGGGCTGGTTGTTCATTTTCAGAACATAATTTTCAGGGATTCACTGATTCAGTTTTGTAATGTAAATTTGAGGTTTTCTGAAACTAAATTCATCAACACGAACATCCTTGACCTTCCAGCCAGAGCTGGTGAATTTGGAGAAGTCATTATCTCAATCCAGAACAATGAAATTACAAACTCACAGATGAACTTTGCCGCAGTGTTCGTTGTACACTTTTCAATCAGCAAGACAATTGTTGTAAACAGCTCATTAACTTTTCAGTCACCTTATCTTTGGCTGTCTTCTTTGTCAAATGAAATTGAAATGAGTTCATTTTTGATTGGGGAAGGTTCACTGATATTTGTGTGCTTTTCTCATGACATTTTCCAAAATGAAAAGCATGGCAATGTTGCCCTGTCTATAACAGGCAGAAGGATGACACTGAAACTGGTTCAGGTTCACATGGAGAGTACAACAGGAGGGATAGAGGTGGAAAAGACAGAGTCCAGATTTCTTCAGTCATGGATGAGGGTTTCTGTTCTCAGCTCCAGCTTTCAAAATATTTCAAAATTTGGTGTTGGAGGAGCTGTTCTTGTCAGGTACTCACCATCAACTTTCCCAGGTATCTCTGAGGACTTTCTTGTTGTTGCAAACAGTCACTTTGCAGATAATTCTGTGAAGAGACACAACTTTGACAAGGCTTACGGTGGTTCATTGTGTGTTTTAAGTCCAAACATTGACATAAAAGGTTTAGCATCTTCCCTTGTGGTGGAGATAACAAACAGCAGCTTCACAAATAACAAAGCTGCAGATGGTGGAGGATCTATTTTTGTATCAGAAGGTGACATCAAGACAACTGTGTCAGACTGTGTGTTCAGTTTCAATGAGGCTCATTTTTCTCAATTTGAAGGCCTGTTTCTGCTTGCCTATTCTGACATTACTGTGGTTGGGTCCAGCTTCAATGCTGGCATAGTTGGTGGATTGGCCTCACTTCTTGAGTTGCAAATGTTTTTCTCTTTTGCAGAAATTGAAACAATAAGCATTCAGGTTGAATGTCCACAATGGCATAACCTGGCCATTTCGAAAAGCTTTGGTATTTCATCAAATACTGGGAACGTTACATTGCAAAATCTTGTTTTGTATTGTTCACCATGTGAAGTATCATTTTACTTTCCATCACAGGGGGAATTTCAGGTGGCCTATCTGCCTGAACTGAATGATGTACTTGTCCAAAGTGGCAACTCTCATACTTACAATCCGCAATGCAGAAAGTGCCCACCAGGTGCAGAATGTCCTGGCCATGAGCTCAAGTCACAACCCAATTATTGGGGCGAGAAGAGTGGCAAAGATATTGTTTTCTACCAGTGCCCAAACACATACTGTTGCCAGGGAACAAGCCAAGACCCTTGCATTTCCCTGGATCATTGTTCAGGAAATCGAGATGGAACCCTGTGTGGGTCATGCAAACCTGGCTACACTGTCTCTGTCATGTCAACCAATTGTGTACCAAGTACAGAGTGTAACAAAGGTTGGCTGTGGTCTGTAGCTCTTGGGGCAGCTGTGTTGTACATGCTGTGGTACACCTTCAAAGATGATGTGTTGGCTCTGCCCAGTCAGGCTGTCAGTTGGATGAGAAAAGTACAACCTGAGGAGGGTGTTGACAAAGGTTATTTTGGCATATTGACCTACTTTATCCAAGCTTCGCAGATTATGAGATTGGCTCAAAACATGGAGGATTCCAGATATGTGTCTTTTCTGTTTGCAAAATTTGAGGCTTTTGTGAGTCTATTTCTTAGCATTGAACTTTCATATTTTTCCTCTGATATTTGTCCAACAGAGGGTATCACCACTACAAGCAAAACAGTGTTAAAGTTTTTGTTTTTGGGAGGTATTTATGCAAGCTGGTTGGTTTGCTTTACCATTTTTTTTATTTTTATCAACATTGTGACAAAAACCAAACTTGCTCCTCCTGGTCAAAGTCTGACCAAAATGAAGAGTAAATTTATCAATGGGTTGATTGAAATCATAAAATACACCTATTCTGGCTTCACTGACACCGTGTTCTTTTCTCTGGCCTATGTCACAGTAAATGAAACCAAAGTTTGGTTCTATGATGGAAGTGTGGAACTGTTCAGCACATGGCAGATGTGTATGATAGTATTTGGTTTGTTCATCATCATTCCTTTCCCATTCATGTTGTATCTTGGTTTAAAAATGGTGAAACATCGTGTAATTTCTGGCAAGACATTCCTTTTGGGAACATTCCTTCCTGCACCCTCAGCAATGTACTGGTTTTATTTGTCGCAAAAACAAAATAAAGTTCGTGTGTTTACTGCAGTTGAGGCAGACAATCAAGCACAGCAGGAAATCCAGGAGAGGTTTACAGGTGGGTTCAAGCAGAACAGTGACATGTCAGAGTATTGGGAGTGTACCATGATTCTGAGAAGACTCCTGTTGTCCTCTACAGCCCTGATCCCTGATGTTTTCATACAGAAGATTGTCTCTCTGGTTCTCTGTATTTCTTTTCTTATTCACCACATTTATGTGCAGCCTTTTATTCATCATGTCTCCAATCAAGCTGAGACTTTCTCATTAAAGCTTTTGGTGATTGTTGCTTCAGTAAATTTGTCAAAGTCAATTTTCCTGTATATGGGGATTAATCCCTCGGGTTCTTTCACTGACATAATGAGGAACCTGAATCTGGTGGAGACCATGTGTATTTTCTTGCTGATTTCTTTCATAATTTTCCGTGAAGTTTGCAAGAGAAAACAGAAAGTAAAACAGTGACCTGCAAGTTTGTCAAGGATCATTGCAATGTACAAGCAAAATCTGAGGAAATGATAAATTTTGGGGAACTCTGAACAAATAAATATTACTAAAACTTTCCAACACAAAACATGTGTGAGCCGCCTTGCAAGATTTCTGACACCAGTTCCTCACAGGTTCCCTGACTCCACATGGGCACTGAACAAAGCTCCATCCAGGGCAATTTCCAGAAATTGCTTGTCCACCAACTGGATCAAGCAACAGGGACATTTTGTGGTCTGCAGAGGGGAAACATTGTCAAACCGAGCTCTGGTTGACGGGAAAAGGCAAGTGATGGAGACTGAGTGAGTGGGTGCGGGAACCCAAACCAGACAAAGCAGATTGATTGAACGCGACGAAGAGGGTGGATTTTGTTGGCGCAGGGGCAGATGGGCGAAAGTTTCGGGCAACTGTCAAGTTGTCTTGGGATTCAGACCTTTGTGAAACAACAACAACAACAACCAGCAGAAGCAGCACCAGCAACAACAGCAACAGCAGCAGCGACAACAAAGGGAGCAGGAACAACGCTGGGATTTTGTGACCGAACCAAATTCAACACACTGGAAAGAGGTTGGCTTGCTCAACAGACCCACGGCTGTGACCCACCTTCTGGATCCACCCCACAAAACCAACCTCACATGGGAGGAAGTCATCCCTGGTGCCCGCGGGCGCATAATTGTCTGCCGGAGCAACTCCTGTCGAATTCTCTCCAATTCTGTTTGCACTGCAAGGGTCGGGCCGTTCACACTGCGTGCGGCACGCCTTGTGTCCCTGCACAAGTCAATGGGTGCTGCGTCCCTGTACAAGTCAGTGGGTGCTGCATAACTGTACAAGTCAATAGGTGTTGCATCCCTGTACAAGTCAAAGGGTGATGCATTCTTGCACAAGTCAATGGGGGCTGCATCCCTGTACAAGTCAATAGGGGCTACATCCCTGTACAAGTCAATGGGTGCTGCGTCCCTGTACAAGTCAATGGGGGCTGCATCCCTGTACAAGTCAATGGGGGCTACATCCCTGTACAAGTCAATGGGGGCTACATCCCTGTACAAGTCAATGGGGGCTGCATCCCTGTACAAGTCAATGGGGGCTGCATCCCTGTACAAGTCAATAGGGGCTACATCCCTGTACAAGTCAATGGGGGCTGCATCCCTGTACAAG
>JAAUXT010097060.1_pt1 | contig 12221 bp, 12 predicted proteins | sample 7278171 | NCBI WGS metagenome assembly JAAUXT01 (sample SAMN14350112, study PRJNA611818) | marine sediment metagenome | isolation source: surface marine sediment (1.8m) | place: French Polynesia: Moorea | collected 2018-08
AATTTAGAGAGCATTATTGATTGCTGTTGAACTGGCAAACACCAGAAGATGAGCAACAGTAGTGAGAACTAGTGAGTTGAGTGAGGATTTTTAAATTGTGGAATATATGCAGAAATATATTACATTTTAGCCATAATCAGAGAACAGTACAAATATATTACATTTTAGCCATAACCAGAGAAAATTCACTGAAACAAGACTTGATTTTAAACCAGAATATATGATTGAAAGCCCCACAAAAAGTGCTCTTTTTCTTCAAAAAGTGCTTTTTTTTCTTCAAAAAGTGCTTTTTTGCTTCTTTTTTTGTGGAAAATTGCTGTGCGAGGACTGCACCTATCCCAGTGAGCCTAAATGGATGACTTCAACCTCCAACCCAGGGGCGAAGTGAGGTGGCGCCACCATGCAGCTGACCGCGCGCGTAAGTGGAACACGCCCCATGAGATGGCAAAGTCCCGTGTACAGGACGTGTCCGTTTGCCTCAAGATTGAGCGTCAAAAGAAGGAGTGGGTCTTGCAGAAGGGTTGGATTTTTCATTGTTTTGTTTCAAGGGCTTGGTGTCAGAAAACATTGGGACGAGTCCTTTTTGCACAAAATTAAGTTATCCACAGAAGGGGTGTGTCTCACACAAGGGTTTGGCTTTCTGGTATTTTTGGGGCCTTGATACCAGAAAACAGGGCCAAATGTTGGGATGCCTTTTCACAGGTGCGTGTCAGAGCGGGTGACATGTGGCAAGGATTTGGTCAAACTCTGACGGGTTTGAAGATGCATTGGACAAGCGAGTCAGGTGCTTTCCTTGTTCTGAAGATCTGTGCACTCCGTGTGAAGAAAAGTGGACGAGACCAATGCGAACCATTTCTGCAATCACCCCATTCGGGTGTTGTACCTTGGTTGCTGAATAAAAGTTGCAGCCAGAGTCGGCGGGAGGGATCCAGTGGCCGTGTATGCTGTTGATGTTGATGATGTGTCCGTCGTCTATGCCGAATTCTCTCATCAGCTTCACCGCCTCTCGGGAGCACACGGTCAGCGCTGTAGGGAGAATAGTTCAACATGCAGCTGTTTGGAAGGTGGGGGTTCCACCAGAGTTGAAACACAAAAAAAATGTTTGTTTTTTTTTGGTGAAAGGTCTCGAAAAGTCGTATGATTTCACAGGAACCAGTTTTGCAGCGTGTGTGAACCCACGACAACCACAATTGTTGATGGGGTCACGTTCGAGAGGCAGCGTGGTGGAATGGTTTTGACATGCATTTTTGCTGGGGAGTCTTTGGTGAATTTCGCAAATTGTAGTCGGATGCCTTGTTGCATCTGGGGCCGGACCCTGAGGATGCTATGTCTTTACAAGTTGAGCTCAGGAAAAATCGGCGTGTCCAATGCGTGTCCAATGCAATTCGCGGGAAGCATTCTGTACATGTGTGAGCCCTACTCACAGAAATTGGCGAGTTTCAGCAAAAACGTCCGCACATTTTCTGACGTACCCACATTGGTGACGCAGATACCATTTGCTCGGGTCACACAATTCATAGGCCTCAGAGTTAATTTGGCATATCTGTGCTGCGAATCTGGTCATTGGGACACCGCGCGTAAAGGAAACCAAGTGGGTGCTAAAAGTCCGTGTTTTCTCAGTCAAACGGTGACTCACCAATGACGTTGACGTCCATCATGTTCCTTAGGTCCTCCGTCTTGCTCTCCAGAAGGGACGAGATGTGAGCAGCCCCGGCGTTGTTCACCAGTATGTGAAGCCCCCTGTACTCCTTCCTGGCGATCTCAAACATCTTCAGAATCTCCTCTTCCTTTGTGACGTCACACTGCACAGGCCTGAAGGACCCTGGGCCCTTGGGATCCAGGGTTGAAGCTAGTTCCTGAAGTTTCTTCATGTTCCTTGCACAACCCACAACTTGAACGCCATGTTTCACCAACGCCGTTACGATGCCGGCGCCGATGCCTACTGATGCCCCCGTTACTATGGCAACCTTTCCTGACCACCGCTCCATACTGTGACGTTAAAACTAGCGGTTTGGACGATTTGCTGCTGTTGCCCAACGTTAAGGCGAGCGAGAGAGAAAGAGTCTAACTGAAAAGGCGCAAAGTGGGACAGTGCAATCCATGGCAAACATTGCTTGTTCCATTTATCACACCATATATGCATCATGAGACGGGCGAATGTGAATGTATACGAATGCACCACCACGCGCCTGAGTGTGACTTTTTCGCGAAAGGACTCCCAAAGACATCTCTCGAGTGGTTGCTGTTCAACACAGATCCAGGGTCGGCATTTTGCCCCCGCCTCTCTTCCAAAAAAGGAAGACATCTCCCTCGACCCCGATCTTCGTTCCGAATGGGAAACGTTTTCATCCGTTTGGACAAAAGTGCAACGCACATGTAGTCTGATATTTTGTATCCCTTGTTCGTTTTTCACTTGTGCATATTGCAACTCAAAGAACACACAAATGAAACTCTGATCTTTCACCTTTTCCACAAGCTGTCATCACGGACACTTCTTTTGTTTTCATTGTTTAATTGTAACAACAATGTTCAGCCATGCGCCTCAAAAGCTTCATCCTTGCCCTTGTACAAATTAAAAGACAGTCAGATTTGAGTTTCAAAAACGTTTTCTCCCGATATGAAAAAGGATTCAACGGTGCATACATGTGTGCGCACTTGTACAATCCCACAGGTGCACGCAAATTCACCAGCCTCTCTGAAAGACGGACCGTCTGGAGCCAAAATTGAGCGTGCGTTTCATGGGTGCGTTATGTGCGTAGGTGCATGTGTGAGGTTAGCTTTGTCACAATTTTCGGTACCCTTACACCCAAAAATCAAGGTGTATATTGGGGTGTGTTTTTTCTTGGGAGTGACTCAAACGCGGACGTTAAATTCGGTGTATTGTTCGGTCTCCGGATCTGCCGAAGTCGAAGAAGCCTCTGCTGGGGGAGAAGATTCCTCTGCTGAAGGGGAGGCCTTCGGAAACGCTGCAGAAGAAAGAAAAGAAACACCAAATTGAGCTGGACAACCCTCAAGCTCTGTTGCACAACACTGCAGCCTCGACTGCGAAAAGACAGGGTTCTTTCAGATTCTCTTCAAAATAGTTCGGGGTGGGGTGGGGGATCACGCCGATCACGCCGTCCTACCAAACCAGTTTTTACCGTGAACACGTGTCTGTCCCCCAGGGCAACACACAAACGTAGACAAAAAGAAACGTTCGTGCTCCTTTGGCACAGGGGACATTGGGTGCATTCCACAAATTTACGCGGCTGGTGGCGGCGAATTGGCGCCACTTCGCCCCAGGGTTGGAGATGGGGCAAAGTGGGCGAAGTCAGCCATTTTGGCCCACTCAGCTCACCAGAAAGTGAAAATTGAACACACGGATTGAGACCAGCAGTGTCTCACTTTCTACAGCATAAGCATTGGGCGCGTTCGATTCCTGTGGCGAGCCGAGTGAGCCCAAATGACTGACTTTCCCCCATTTCCAAGCCAGGGGTGAAGTGGCGCCATCTCGCCGGCGGCTGGCCGCACGCGTGCAATCAAACACACCCATTGACAAAAATGCCGCTCAAAAAATCCTGTCTTGTGACACACCCACGCACCTGGGCCATGGAGTTCCTGGTCAATCGGAACAGGCATGACGTCAAAGATGCAGCAGTACGCAGGCGCGGAGAGCACGTGTATCACGGACGCCGCGATGTCGTCTGGATCCAGGCATTTCATGCTCCTGCATACAAGGCAGTCAAGAATTTTGTTCTCAGGGAGTCACACTGAAACTGAACAGCTGGGTGAGAATGATACATACCTCCCAGGGGTGGCTCCAGTCTGAAGGGTCGGGAGTAGGGAGGGGTGGGGGGGCAGGGAGGGGTCCGGGAGGAGATGTGTAGTAGGGACAGGCCCGGGGAAGGGTAAGGAGGGGGTGGGGGCATGATGGGTCAGGAAGGGGTTGGGGGTAGGGAGGGGCAGTAAGAGAAAGGGGCAAGGAGTAGGGAAGGGGTAGGGGTCATGAAGGGGGTGAGGGTGCGACAGGGATGGGATCAGGGGTGCGTACAGTAAAAGGGGAGGGAAAGGAAGAGGTTCGGGCAAAAGGGGTCAGGATGGGAGTTGTGGTGGGGAGGGGTAGAAGAGGGAGGGGCAAGGGGTAGGGAAGGGGTTGTAGGATGGTGGGGCAGCCTTCTGATTTGTGTTGGGGGTGCTAAGTCCCAGATTTGTGGTCGCAAAACAAACTTTTGTTGGGCCTGTGGGAAAACTGCCCGAACTGCTTCCTGTCCCAAGCCAACTCACCCGTGGATCATGGCTGCCATCTCCTCGCCCATTGCTCGTGCTGCCATCTCAGTGTTTTTGACCATGCCGGGGGTGATCTGAGACACCCGTATCTGGGAGCCCCTGCTGCCGAGCTCGTTGCGTATCCCGTGCGTCAGCGCCGTCACTGCATACTGAAGACAACAAAAAGACGAAACGCACTTCCGGTGAAAGTGCAGAGGTCATTTGGGAAGCGCAATGCTAAACCCCCATTGGAATTTCAAACTTCCTTCCCAATTGTTCCTTCTACACCTGATTTCAGCCAATCGTGCGGTTTTTCTATTGTTTTCACGCTGCTCAAAGCTGTGTTTGTTTGCGTCGCTTTGCGTTTGTTCAAATAGAACAAAATTCACAGCAGAATACAGATGAGGACTCTGCATGCGTTTCTGTGTCAGAGAAATGCGGAACCCTCTGCATTCAGGCAAAAAGAACAACGCGCCCTTGCAGGACTGCTCTTGCAACTTTTTGTTCCTCATGGGCGCGGACCACAATCACAGTCAGAGAGTTCTGAAATCAACCTGTGCGGATGCCCCACCTTGGTTGCGGTGTAAAAGTTCATTCCAAACTCCACAGGAGGCACCCAACGTCCCAAGAGAGAGTTGATGTTGATGATGTGTCCGTCGTCTATGTTGAATTCTCGCATCAGCTTCACCGCTTCCCTCGAGCACACGGTGAGGGCTGTCAGGGAGAAACCACACTCCGCATGAGACCAGACTCGTGCATATTTGGTGCACCGTGATGATTGGTGAGGTTCAGCACGGGCTTAATTTTACACGTGCGGTGCCCCAATTGACAGATCAGTGGCACAGATGACCAAATTTTGTATCACATGAGCAATTGAGATCCAAGTGACCAAATGGTTTCTGTGTCACCGATCTGGCAATTGGGTGACGTTGGAAAAGGAGCGGACGTCTTTTGCTGAACCTCCGTTTTGTGTTTGCTCACGCCAACTGGTGGTCAATCACACACGTAATAATTTGGACAGGAGTATCACGTGCAAAGGTCCGACCCCTGGGCGCATTGAGCTTTAATCATTTTCTCGGACAATCAGCTGTGCAACTTTGGCTGGAAACTTGTCTGACTGGTTCACTTTGCCAGTCCATCGACTTGGCCCAGGATCAGACGGATGACAACTGACCCTCGGTGACCCAAACAAGGGGTGAATTCATTTGAGGGGCCAGGGGAGGGGGTCCCAGATTGAAATTTCAAAAATTCCGTGCGAAAAGGGAAACGTTTGGAATATTTTCTGTGGAGCAAAAACTAGGCGGGGGGAATGGGGGACGCAGTCGTCTGGTAAAAACGCAATGAGTATCCTGCTCTGGAGATACATCTCAGACTCTATTGAAACTCGAACACAGAAAATGCTTGAATCGAACGGTCCTCACCAATGACGTTGATCTCCATCATATCTCGGAGGTCCTCAGTCCTGCTCTCCAGCAGCGGACCAACGTGTGTTGTCCCAACATTGTTGACAAGGATATGCAGCCCCTTGTACTCCTTTCTGGCAACCTCGAAGAGTGATAGGATGTCCTCTTCCTTTGTCACGTCACACTTAACTGGCCTGAAGGACCCTGGACCATCTAGGGTTGAGCCCAGTTCCTGCAGTTTCTCCAGATTTCTTGCACAACCCACAACCTGGATTTTTACAAAAAGAAATTCATGTGTGTGCATGTGTGTGTGAGTAGGTTGTGGATGCAAGAGTGGAACAAAATATTCGTAGTAAAATACAGATGATAAAGACAAACATACCTGAACGCTATGTTTCACCAACGCCTTTACGATGGCGGCGCCGATACCCACTGACGCCCCCGTTACTATGGCAACCTTTCCTGACCAACGCTCCATGGTAACGTCAAGTTTATCTTCTGACAATTTTTTTGCTGTTGTTCAAGGTAAATATTAGGTCGCTTCGAACGAAGGTGCACGGCACTGTGAGAATAGCAACCACTATAGCTTGATTCTACTGGTTCTACTTGTCACCTGACGTGAGACCAGGCATCAAAGCCAGTCGTCTGTCACGCTTGAACCCTGACTATAATTCCGGTGTGCGTATTCAGAAGAGCATAGCACAGGGGCATACTCAGGAACAGCAGCACCAGGGTCACTCGTGCGTGGAATTGTAACGCGTGTGGACATCAGAATCACGAAAGTCATACGATGGAGCTCAAAATAAACAGAGGCGCATCACACGCTTATCAGGGGATCCAGTGCCTCAACTTTACTCCCGCCCCCCCCCCCAGTTCACCTGGATCCAAGCGTCGGAGGCTGTTGAGGGCGTTTTGTCTTTTTTTCTGGTGTTACAGGCCCCCAGTGTGCAACCCCAACGCGAGACCCAACGTCAACTTTAAGATGGGCTTCTTTCCCGCGGTTGACGGAAGTCCAACCTTGCAAGGGCTGACAATTCGCTCAACAGTGTAACCTGACGGTTCAACAAGAATCTTTTCAATAGATTCGGCGCAGGCCAACGCCAATTTAACAGGACGAATCGCGCGGGGTAAGTGCTGCATGGCCATTGCAGAAGAAGCGGGTCCATTCGATTTGCTCTCTGCGTCGCGATTCTGTGTGGAAACCCTGCTCGATTTGCGCAAATCTAGTTCTGTGTTTCTCTGTGACGCAGAACCCTCACCTTCCAGAACTGCGATCTGTGACTTCTGTGCTTTTTGTGGCCAAAAATTGAAACGCAGAGCATCACAGAAGAACGCAGAGCTGGACACAGCTGATTTCAGTCATGTTTTGTTATTTTCCCACCGAATCTCTGGCCAGTTACCTCCCATTGCACTTTGAATGTTGCACCCACTCTGATCATGCAAAATTATTTTTCACTCTGCATCAACGTTCCCGGCCTGAAAAATTCCTGTGATTCTCCTGGGTGGAGTCAGTCATTAACCCGAATTTTTGTGCACAAATGGACGAATCGCACTTCCGGTGAAAGTGCAGGGGTCATTCCGGAAGCGCAATGCCAAATCCCCATTGGAATTTCAAACTGGGCTGATTCAGTTACAGGGGCCCAATTAAAAAAAAAAACAATTTGAAAGAGATTTGCAAAAGTAAAAAGGTACTTCATAACAAGTATAATTTCGACACAGTTTGTTGATCAGGGAAGCGGAGCTCTAGAGGGGTTTGAAAATGCATGGTAACCAAACGGCAAAGCCCACTTCCTTCCGGATTGACCTTTCTGCAGCTGATTTCAGCCAGTGGTGCGATTCTTCTGTAAGCGAGTGATTTTCAACACACGTGTTTGTCAAGCCAAAACGGACACTCATCCACACGAGGCTGCGTTTTGTTTGTAACAGCATAAATTTTTTCTTGTCACTCTGTCCTGGCACCACACCCTGTACAGTTCGGTTGCTTCTACTTTCGTCTTCATTCTGGAAAGCTTCAGCTGGTTCATTTGGCGACCTCAGTCGACGAAGAATCTTTCGGGTAGGGTACTGCAAAAAAAGAAAGAAAAAAATTCATTCCACAAAAAACTGGACTGTTGTCGAAGTCCGACTGTGGTGACTTGGGCCGGAGGCTTTTGTCTTGACTGCGTGTATGACATACAAGCGTACATGCAAGAGTTTGGGAGTCACCACGGCACGCATGCAATGGAGAGAAGCAGGTTGGACAAAGTGACACACACACACACACACACACACACACACACACACACACACCACTCACATGCGCTACTGAGGTCCTGATCCATCGGAAGCAGCGTGACGTCATGGATGCCGCAGTTCGCAGGCGCGGAGAGCACGTGAACCACGGACGCAGCGACATCTTCAGGCTCCAGGCACTTCAGACTCCTGCAGTAGAGTCACAGACAAGAGTGAAAAGGCAAGACTGGTTCTTTCAAAAAATTTCTCCTGTTTTTTCTCCCCACAAAACTGTTGGGGCATCACACCATGCAGGACTGGCCACTTGCCAGCTTAGTCAGTGTGATTTTCTCAAGTCACTCACGTGTAAAACTTCTCTGCCACCTCCTTGCCAAATGCCCGCTGCCCCATTTCTGTCTTGACAAGACCTGGGCTGATCTGCGACACACGCACACGAGAGCCGAGGTTTCCCAGCTCGTTGCGCAGCCCAATTGTGAGTGCCGTCACTGCAAACTGAAGGAGAGTACACGCGCAGATGACAAAAAAGGAATGTGTGAGATGCGCTCACTCTAGCACACGCAAATTTAGTGGACCATTTCTGGGGATTGCTCTGTTTCTTCACCTTGGTGGCAGTGTAATTTAAGTTAAATTGTCCAGCAAAGACCCAGTGTCCAAAGATGCTGTTGATGTTGATGATGTGCCCGTCGTCGATGCCAAACTCTCGCATCAGCTTCACCGCCTCCCGTGCACACACCGTTGGAGCTGTCGTAAGAAAAGAGACTTGTGAACTGGGTGTGTTTTGAACTACGCACCACCCCTTGGTGCATCACACAGTCAAATGACTTGTGCAGAGATGCGACCGGTGCAGGTCTGAGTGGTGACACCCTCACTTTCAAGCTACATGGACATGTCTTTCTGACAGAATCTCTTTGTGCATCAGTTAATCAACTCAAACCTGGAGAAATACAATGCCGCTTTGAGACGAATCCTGTGTGGTTTTTGCAACAAAGATCTGGAATCAGATGACTGGTTCTTACCAATAAAGTTGACTTCCATCGTGTCTCTGAGGTCCTCGGTCTTGCTGTCTAAGAGATAACCAGCATACAGAACCCCCGCGTTGTTCACCAGTATGTGAAGCCCCCTGTACTCCTTCCTGGCGATCTCAAACATCTTCAGAATCTCCTCTTCCTTTGTGACGTCACACTGGACCGGTCTGAAGGACCCTGGACCATCCAAGGTTGAGGCCAATTCCTGCAGTTTCTCCAGATTTCTCCCACATCCAAGAACCTGAAAAAAAATTTTTGTTTAAATTCTCAAGTGGTTCGTAGAAACATTCAGTGCAATATTGAGTTCAGAACAGAAAATTGCTTCAAACATACCTGAACGCCATGTTTCACTAACGCCTTCACAATGCCGGCGCCGATGCCTACTGACGCCCCCGTAACTATGGCAACCTTTCCTGACCAACGCTCCATGGTACGGTTGAGTTTGCCTGGGGAATTTTTGTTGCTATCTCAAACTGAGCCTTGATATCCGCGGAACAATTGTGTTATAACCCAGATCTGTCTGCCATGCATGGCTGTCAGTGCATGCTTGCAAAATGGACCTTGTTCCATAAATTTATAAGCCGTGGCAATCAAAGAGCAAAATGTGCCTCAAAATGTGCTCATGCATGCAGTCTGCATGACCTGCCACAAGTTCAACCCAGAGATTTGCGTTCCCATAACTTTGGCATGCAAGCATGAGGACCAAAACAAAACACCGGTAAATGCAATGCAGGGCAAGGCTGGGGCTGGACCCTCAATACAGGACTCCACCTACTTGACCGTTTTCCGTTCCGTGATTGTTCTGAACGAAGGTTCAGGCGTGACCGCATCCGGTATGCGACTCTGATGAGGTCGGCTTCAACCACCACGCGTGAAACATCCTCAGACTATACACGGTGTAGGTGAATTGACGGGACTGAGAATGTTGAGAAATACCTGAGTGTTTCTTGGAATCTGCCGTTTGTAGCCCAATCAGTGACCAGGCGTGCCAGGGAATTGTTACAACTCACGGTGTGAAGATCACCTCCACCCACCTCCACTCGCCGTGCGTGTTTTGTTTGTTCGTTGGATCAAAATTGCTCCATTCGAGCCCTTTTCTTGTTGCTGTGTCTTAATTCTGATGACTTTTTTCTCTTGGTTACTGGATTAGAAGATTGATTTTTCGTGAGAAGATACTTTTTCCCCCATACAGCAAACGAAAACGATTGATCAGACTCTTTTGTTACGTCAATGATTGTTTGTACAAAAAGAAAATGACACAAAGCCACCGAGTATGTGTAGTAGTAGCGGATGGGTAACGCGAAACTCTGCGTTCGCCTCTTGGTCTGTTGGTGTGCAGCGTGTTCGACTGAACTTCCGGGAGAATCGTCTCGGCCTGAGGCTCAAGGGTCCAACTTGGCCTGTCTCAGGTCTCTGCCCTGTTGTTCACTTCCCAGGTTGTCTTGCTCCCATTCAGATTCAGTCCCGTCACGTACAGTGTGTTCGAACTTCCGGGAGATTCGTCTGGGCCAGAGGCCCGTGGTTCAGCCGCAAACTTGGGCTCTCAGAATGCAAACCTTGTTTCATTTGCACTGAGACTTGAGTGTTTTGCATTCAAGGTGTTTCCGCTGACTGGAACAAAAGAATTGCGCAAGCCAATCGTTTTGCTGGGAGTGACAAGACATGGACATGGCCACTGTTTGAAATATCCTTGCACATTGTCCCAGTCAAGCCACAGTGGATCTTGACAGAATGTGGCAACAAGGCTCCAAAAACGACTCTTCGCCCTCTCCCTGGAAAATGTTCACTGCCAGGGACATTTCTGCAGATTGTGCAGTGAAAGTTGAGATCGTCCCACCGCCGTTGAGCATTCGTCCGGTCTCCACCATTATTGATTCCACCCCTGGATTCCGCCGACGAGTGCAAAGTCGAACTTTGCACCACGCATCGCATTGCTCAGTGCTGATCCGTGTGATGTAATGAGGGGCGGGGGGTTCTGCCAACAGAAAATGACAGTACATCTGACTGCACGTTGAAAAGCGTGTTCGTGGGCGGGTGCAGGGAAGGCAGGGGTCAGCCACTGTAAACTCCGACGAAAATAATTGTGCTCGTACACAAAGGAATTTTCAAAAAGAAATTGGATAAAGAGACCACTGCAAGAGATCTTGCGCCCCCAGATGCAATCCTGGAGCCGCCCACGCACAATCAAAATTTAGTCGTCAAATTGCTGATCGCATATCGTTTGGCACATTCCACGGATTCCGTCAGTGAAGTTCCGACACACGTGCACAGCAACCCCTGTGACGCTTACGACTGGCTTCCGTGTCCAATTGACCCGTGTGCGATTGACACCAGGCGGTGCACAAGCATCATCCCGCGAACCGGTGTAGCGGGTACGATTGGCTTTTGTGTCCAATTGGCACCAGCACGTCCCATCAGCACGTGGGTTGTAGCTGTCCACGGGGTGTGCAATTTGACACGTACCAATCACACACACATGTCAATCGTGCACGTTACACCGGTGTACCAGACACAGTGACAGTGGGACCGGTACACCCGGTTCAGCAGCAGGATCCGCTCACAGGACACGGTCACAGCACCTGGAACTGGTGTTTTGGGTGCAGTATAACCAGTACACCGGGCGCAGCAAGGGAAGGACCACACCGGGCACAGTACACCGGGTGCCGTAAACGGAGATTGTCTTCGATTTTGCTCTTGTGGAACAGAGGAAAGGGATCAAACAAACTCCAGTGCTTCCGCGGTGAAAAAGGCAATGTGGAACTGGGTGAGGACTGAAAGTGGATTCTGTACGCAGTTCAAAGCAAGGCAGCGTGGAACCAAGAAGTCCGAATGAGGTTGTGGTGGATCCTGGCGGTGGGGGTTCTGAGCGCTGGAAAAATTGATGAACACCACAATTTTCAATGTGCAGTGAGTTACACAGACTTTATCGCACAGGGTAACAAGGCTTTGTGGAACTCTGGCACATACACACCCTTGCGGGTTGGTCCCAGGCGGTTCCTCGGATTTTGGATCCGCTGAAATGAGCACTGCGATTTTAGTGCTGAATTGTTTTTTGTTTTGTTTCCAACTGTGAAGCATTGATGCCGTTCAGCCGGACCACAACACAAAACAAGAGAAGCAGTGCACAGGGCAATTGCAAGTGCGAAGTCCCGGGGTGTTTGCTTTGTTGGTCACTTGGGACAGGATGGGATGGGATGGGACGGGACGGGACAGGACGGGACGGGACAAGTGGGACATCTTGCCTGAGATGCCATATATATGCATGTATACATTGATGGACCATGTGGACCAATTGTCCCAGCCCAGCACCAATAGC
>JAAUXT010126361.1_pt1 | contig 12220 bp, 10 predicted proteins | sample 7278171 | NCBI WGS metagenome assembly JAAUXT01 (sample SAMN14350112, study PRJNA611818) | marine sediment metagenome | isolation source: surface marine sediment (1.8m) | place: French Polynesia: Moorea | collected 2018-08
GTGTGTGTGTGTGTGTGTGTGTGTGTGTGTGTGTGTGTGTGTGTGTGTGTGTCCTCGCTGTGTCAAAACCCTTCTTGAGATCAGTTCGGTGTTGAATGTTGGCAGAACTTCTGGATCGTCTTGCAGTTTGTTTTCAAGTTGTAAGGCAGAAATCAATGCATTGAATCCGCAGTAATTTCTCTTTGCAGTTGAGGCTTTGCATTTGGCTCATCTGATGGCATCGCATGGATATCTCTTTCCCATCGACGACCACATATTGACTGTGAAAAATGACAACACATATTATCGCTTCCAGGTTGGTTGAGAAACAACAGTGCGACTGCAACTTTTTGACAAAAATAGTCTGTTCGTTTGGTCTTTTCATCAATTTTTCGCGCACGGTCTCGCTAAAGTGAAGGAACAGACGCGAGAAAATAGCCAGGCCAAATCAACCCGGTGATTTGTACTGTCTCGTGTCGCCATGTGTAGTTCTCCGCAAAGAAGCTGTTGCCATTTCTCAAAATGAACATTTCAAAAGTTTGTCGGACCAAGGACATCACCACTGAGCCAAGGGTGAGACACAGACACAGCTCAGGAGCTGAAACTGCAACCACAGCTGGTGCGAAATCACCAGGGGAGGATTCTGCCGGGAGACGGGGGTGCTTTCTATGTCGTTGCTCCGGATCTTGTGATGTAAAGGTGCACACGGAGCTGCTGTCTGCTCTCGTAACCAAGAGAGGAAAGAAAGAGCCTTGTGGTCAGTTCGCAACTTTACCTGTGTCACATCTTTTTTCAGACTCCATGCTTTTGGCCCTCGAAATGTGGAGAACCTGAGAACACTGACTACGGTGAGTAATCTCTGCGGCATCTCTCTCTCAGGAAGCAGATTTTCTCTTCGTTCTGTCCTGTCTTATGTGGGAAGCTTACGTTATAGTTTCGTGTCTTCTGCTTGCAGAATGAGTGATTGAGAATTTTCTCAGAGGTTGTGCGTGGGTTGACGATTTGTTTCAGGGAACACTTTTGCAATTGTTCACATTTTAATTTCTGTTTTTCTTTGTTGCGTGCAGTCTTGTTTGGTGTGTTTTCTTTTGAGCAATGTGACGTTTCTTTCAATCGTAGACCTGTCTCAGTACGCAGTGCCAAAGTTTGTTCACTCGGCGCAGGGGTTTTGTGAGAGGGTAGGTTTAGTTTTCGGCTTTTGTCATCAAGATCCTCATCTTCAGGGCCCAGGCCTGGTCGCTGTTCACTGTGCGCCCTTCCTCGGGTTTCAGCAAAACAATTCAACAAGAGTTGATTTTGTACAAACCTGTGAAATGATGAATGATCCAGTTCTTCAAGAATCTGCAATCACTTTGTCTTGTTTTCTTGTGATTGTCAAAAAGCAAATTGGTGAATTTTCCAATCACTAAATCACATTTGTGTCTGTTTCAGCTGTGTACTTATGCAAACGAACAATGCAGAACAAGCAGCGTCTCGAGTTGGCAGATTACGAGGCAGAGAATCTGGCTCGACTGCAGAAGATGTTCTCTCGGAAATGGGAATTCATTTTCATGCAAGCAGAAGCTCAAGCCAAGTATGTCTTTTCCCAATACCTGTCAAAATTATCCAGTGATCACGCAATTTCTACGCGACGATGCCAAAAGACGAAAAGGTCTCTTTTCTGACCTCGGTGTGACTTGTGTTTCAGAGTTGACAAGAAAAGAGACAAACTGGAACGAAAGGTGCTCGACAGCCAAGAAAGAGCCTTCTGGGATGTGCACAGACCAGCGGTACGTGAACTCATACTGCGACCCCAGATGGCGTGTTGGGAATTGCATGTTTACCCCGCCATACCTGTGGCAACGCACTGAAGTTGACTTGGCTGTGTTGTTCCTGCAGCCTGGTTGTGTGAACACGACAGAGGTCGACATCAAGAAGGCGTGTCGCATGACCAAATCAGGCGCTGCTGGCGCCGCCGCCGCCGCCGCCACCGCCACTCCCCCCGCCAAACCACCTCCCAACAAGGTGAGTACGAAAAGGAACACAGTGCACTGCAGGGTCAAAAAGGCTTCCACACCCACATTTGAAAGGTGGTTCTCAGTTTTGCACTTTTTTTCGCTGGTGGGGGGCTGTCTGAAGAAATTCCAAAGTGCTGTTCTGGCGAAGAGGGAATGTTGTCTTCAGAGTCTCTTTCAATCTGCCAAGCTCGACCAGCCATTCGAGCAGCTGCCCCGACCGCGAGCAGTGTGCAGCTGCACGTGTTGGCGCGCGTAAATTTGAGGAATATCAATGTGGAACAACTTTATGAGCCAAGGTCCAGTCGTGCAAGGTCAATAACTACAGCTTTGCCCTGACCGTGTTGAAACTGACTTGACTTCGAGAGTTGATTGTGGTGAGTGCAGTCATTTGTATGGTGGGAGTTCCATGTGAAGCGGACGAGCAGTCAACTGTTGACCAACGTGAAACTTGTGTTGTATTTGGCGAGACACATCACATCAACGCGATAACTCGCAGTTCACAGAGGAAGCGATGCCCTGAGAACCACACACGTGGTCCCTGCACGTGGAAGCGCCTAATTTGACTGCCCACTGCCGTCTGTGAGTCTGTGATTGGACGTCTCTGAGAAATTGGATGAAGCGCGACCTTCCACCCGTTCAAAATTGGAACTTTCCCTTGTTTCAAGAAGGGTTCTCTTGAACTCTTTCGACGGAAGAGGTGGCGCTTTCCGAGAGGTCGCTCACACTGACGATCTGTTTCAGCCGGTACCGCAGGGAGTGAGTAACTACACAACGCCTGGTGGGAAGATCAGTCCGAGCATCTCTGAGGCCGAGATGCAGAAACCTCAACCCATCGAGACCCTCAAAGCTCACATAGAGGAACTTAGGAGAAGAATCGGCCGCCGGAGAATCAAAGTCTCGAAGGTTGCGGAAAGGTAAATCTGGACTCTTCTTCTGCGCTCACCATTGCAATCAACATTCGAACAGCAGGAAAGTATTTGTCGGGGAAAGATGTTGTATTTCTGCTGTTGCCAGACACAAAAAAAAATCCCCAAAGCAAACTTACCGTTCTTTTACGGGAAATGTGGGTCTCGTCAGTGGAATTTCACGATTGGCCTGAACCCGCCATAAGCTCCGATGATCATCTCCAGGGAAGAAAGGACGTGCAACAAAAACTTGACTGATTTTTACGTCTGGTGAATGTTGAATGTTGATCTTGGTCTCTCTTGCAGCCTTATAGCCTACTATGAACTGTACGTGGATCTCGATCCATTTATCTCAAGTCCTGAGCCTTCCAATCCCTGGATTGCAGACAACACTGAATTCTGGGAACTAGAGAGATGCATGTGAGTGAATTCATGATCTTGACAGCCATGTCGTAACTTCTGTTTTCTACCAGTTGAGCCCAGTGTCAGTGCAGCCTTTGCAAGGCGCAGGATGTTTTGTTTTCAACTGTGGAATCCAACCTCGCAAGAATAAAATCCGAAAATGTATCTTTTTCCAGGAAAGACATCCCACAACGAAGAGTGAAACGGTGGGGCTATTCCATCCACGAACTGCTGAAAGATCCCGCTGGCAGGGAACATTTTGGCAAGTTCCTCGAAAAAGAATTCTCAGCAGAAAACCTGAAGTGAGTACGCACTTTCTCTCGGGTCTCACAGAACGTCGATTGCAAAACCAGCCTCACAACCACTGGCGTCTGTGTGAAAATTGACGTTGTGTTTGTTCACCTCAGATTCTGGATGGCGTGTCAAGAGCTGAAGAGCAGTTCTCTCAAGGACGTCCCCAGCAAAGTTCAAGAAATCTACAGGTCAGGCACAAACGATATTTTTCAAACTGAAGTGTTGAATTCCTTGGTCACAGGTAATTGCTCTTTTTTTGCAACTTTTCGTCGATGCTTGAATTCTGACATTTTTGTGTGCAGTGAATTCCTGGCGCCTGGTGCTCCCGACCCCGTCAACATTGACTGTCGCGTCGCCGACATCGTCAAGGGCAAAGTGCAGAACTCCCCCGATCGGTGGTGTTTCGCCGAAGCTGAGGTTCGATACGCAGAATCAAATTGACACGGATGGTGTCGTGCGCCCTTTCATCAGTCGTTCTTTGCAGAAAATAACGTTCAGTTTGGGTCCCGAGTGAAATTGTTGAACGCTCTCTTCTTGTGTACCACTTCAAGTGAAAGGTTTTCAGAGCTACAGAGTAACTCTCTCATTTTGTAACTTTCACTCACTACCGACAATGTGCTCGTCCAGAGCATTTGTGAAGCTGTGGAGAAACGTATGTGCAGCAAATCCAGCACATCACAAAGCTAAATTGCAAGGACGCTCAGTGATTTATTGAACACCCGCCTACAGGAGCTGTATCACTTACTTATATGTTTTGTCTCTTTCCAGGAACATATATTCCAATTGATGAAGAGTGATAAATACAATAGGTACTTACGGTCTGACATGTACAAAGAATTTATAGGAGGAACCAAGAAAAAGGTGCTTACTTTTCCATTTCATTTCCCTTCCAAAGTGAAATCTGAGTATGTGAAGGAGCATTCTCACGTGTAAGAGAAGCAGTGGAGGCAGTACAGTCCGGAACTGCAGCACTTCACATTCTATGCATTCATGCTTTCACCGAACGGAGAACCAGAAGGTGTTGCAAGAATCAGGAGGTTGCAGCACAACAGTTTTGTTTGTTGCCCAAACAAGATGGACCGAGGCGTCATTTCACGGTTCTCTTGACACAAGTTGTGTACTGAAGTTGAACTTTTGGGAATGATGCGACAATTCATGCCACAACATAGTTGAAGCAGGCGCGCGTTGCTTGTCCAAGTCCAGTTTGTTGATGTACATCTTTATTCTGTCACGTCACATTTGACGTTGTCACAAAAGTGTTTTTGCACTTTTTGAGAAGGAGAAGTGGTCCAAACCATTTTGTCTAATGATACAATTTTTATTTTTGAAATTTGGACTTTAGAAAAGGCGCAAAATCAGTCTGATATGTTCTCCGGTAAAACTACATCTCTCTCAGTAGCACTTAGGGGTAGAGGCTGTCCGGCTGCCAAACACGGTAACAGGTTCTGTGCACGGCACATTTGCATTTACGTAGAATGTTTTGTATCGCAAGCATAGAGCTTCAAAAATGACCTCGGAACTTCGATCAGGGAGCTTGGACACAGAACGGATTTCAGCTCTGCATTTTCCAAAGATTCACGAAAGAACCATTTGGAAGAGTGCAAAACTGAAATTACAGTGGATCGACGGAGAGGGGTGGGGGTGGTGCGCAGTGAGAGCTGAAGGACTAACAGTCAAATTCTACTAACTTGTTGCACACGAGGAGTCCGCTTATTTGTGGATAGTACGAGCCTTCAACTCGCTTTGTCGGACACAATTTTGATTTTTCCGACAGAAAAAAAGAAAAAATATATATTGAAAACACACCCTGTGTCCTCTTCAATTTGATGAAAAATCTGATGTTCTGGAATTCTTTTTTCCTTCTGTTTTCTTTGTTTCTGAAGACGAAAAAGAAACATTTCAAAAAACACTTATTTGAATGTCCGACAAATTTTGGCACTTTTGTCATTTTGGTGTCGGGTGAAGCGGATTCCAGGTGCACAGCTGTCATGTTTGTGACACGCTCCAGTCATTCTACACATTCTTGAACTGGACAATTTTGCTGACCTTCTGACTCGTACAAATTCGATTTGTTGGGAGCTAATTTTGAGAAAAGGAGCAAAGATACGTAACTTCTTTGAACTGTTGTACACATGATACGTGCGTGCATGGTGATGTGATTTTTAATTCTGACACTTCTGCTCTTCAGACTCGCTCCATCATCCTTCCCAAGCTGCCAAGTTTAAGCATCGGCGGGCCTGCTAACAACTAACGTTCTTCCCACAATTCTTCCCCGTTGTCCACCCCGCATCCGAGCAACACACTCCGTGTGTGGTGCCTGGCGACCGCTGCCCCATCCTACTTCCTCGCTGGACGTTTTCACTCACGGCACTTGCTGCATGGACGTTTGTTCTTTGTGGTTGCCATGGCTCTGCGGTATGCACTAAACTCTAAGCTGTACCTGTGGTGACCACAACGCGCGGCTCTATACAACCAGCAAAAGATACATCCAAGAAATATCGCTGCTACTGTGTGTCGGTTTGATGATGATTGCTGTGGTTTGTTCATCTCTACTCACTTGATTGACTGGAATGGCAACATCGCTGGGTTGAACTGGCTGACTTGTAACAATGGTGTTTTGTACAGTCTATCCACAGTCTCTGCAGACAGTGTACGGTGATGCCCATGCAAAACGTGATGATCGTTGAAACGGCAATTTTGGGGGTTTGTTGCTCTGACGCGTTTGCACATTTTGAGGAATGTCTGTCTTGCAAGAGAGGAAAGAGACTGCTTTGCAACACAATGAGTGACCAGTGACTTTCCGCACTCGTAAGACACAAGCGAAACCTCGGTCTGGTGAAACGTGCATTGTGTTGACAAAGCAGTGCGACAGAATAACCTGGAAATGCGACAATGCCTCAGTGCAATCCTTGTGCAGCTTCAGTCATAGTACGGTACATTTTGTGAGTTAAAACAGGAGGAATTCTCATTTGATTGTTTCGTATTTTTTGTGACGAAAATCAGACAAAGTCATCCACACAAACTGAAGCCTTGTTATCAAACAACATCTGTGATGTTAGAGTTTGTCAAAAGTTGTGGGGGTTGAACACGGAGGAAGTGAAGCAAAGTGGGCACCACCTGTACACGCACCCTGTCTGCTCGCTGCGCGCTGTGCTGCGCTCACTGACTGTCAGTCGTTTAGTCCTACAATTCTGGCTCGTTTAGCGTGAAGTTCTCACTCGAGTTTTTCTTTTTTTTTTTTTGTCGTCGTGTTGTTAGCTCAGTACACACTTGTATCAAGAAACTTGTACTTCACTCACTCACTCTGGCATAGTCGTGTAATGCGTACACAGTCTCTGTGTGTCTGGAAAAGATTTCCTCAGTGTCATTGCACTCTGTCCTGTCCAAGTTGTCATCGCACCTCGAGTTGTCACTTCTGCAAGCGAAGCTGCTGCTCCTGCACAGGAAAGTTCTGTGTACTTTAGCTGATGGCAGATTCTCTTTTTGTTCTCAAGTGATCTGTTTGGTTTGTGTGATGATGTGAGTGACAAGAAGTGCGTCCACGTTCACTTGTGGTGAGTGGGTTGTGCCACTCGCTCGGTCGCTCGCTCACAGTCTGTGTGGAGTCTGAGATGGAAGCATGCCACTGGTCGCCGCTGCTGCACCACGTGAGACCCGCACGCACAACAAATAAATCCGAGTAGTTTCACGCAGATGGAAGAAACACGGAAGAACCGACGCTGCTTCAAGGGATGTGCAATTGTCGAAGACAGACAACTTTACGCTGAGCCTCATACAGATCACAAATGACGTGCTGTTTTATTCCTTATTGTTTGCAGAGCAAAAAGCGCTTCGCCAGTGAAGTTCGCAAGTTACGAGAGACGGGTTTGCTGGCCGCTCATGCGCTGGCGCATAGTCACAGCCACGTTCATGGGCATGGCCACACGTCTAACAGTAACAGTTGACAAGGTGCCATGCCCCAAACTGCGGCCACGCATCTCTGAAAATTGACTCATTCAAAAAGGACGAGAAGCCTCAGTTGAAATGACAAAACTACTTCGCGTCCCGTGCTTTGCTGGCATGTAGAACTCCTTATTTGTTGTGTTGAGTGCGGTTTAGTTCGGCAGTTTACGACGGAATTTCCGGTTCACAGCAGTCTGGTTCGGAATCGTCGTCTGCAGTTCTGCAGGCCGTGGTGATTTTGGGAAGGAGGCGGTGTTTCTGAAGAACTTTGTGAAGAGAGGATTGGAAGATGTTCGTTACGGTGCTTTCAACTTGGACAGACAGATTGACCCGGTTGAGTCTTCACACGTGACACAGTGTTCAGCCAGAGTTTGTGCTTCAAGTCAAATTTATCGATTCTATTCTGTGGTTTTGGTGCAGTTTCTTGTGGTTTGTAATACTTTTTGGAGGCCATCAGTTGGACTAACTGCACTCTTAACTTTGAGGTCAGGTCAGACAGACTTGTCTGGAATGTTTTCTGAATTTGGAACCTTTGGAACCTCTTGGTGAATTCTCTGAAAAGAAAGTGAACGTAGTTCGCACAAGTTTTGAGTATCTTTGTTGCTTTCCGTTGACAAGTCAGTTTTGCGCGATCTGAAGTTCTTAAAGTTCTTTTTACTGATACCGTGAGTTGGTGGTGTTGGTGGTGGTGGCTATGGTACGTCGAAGACTTTGCTGGTTCATTCCTTGCATGTATTGTGCGGTAATATTGAGACCCCCCTCCGCTGCCTAACTTTCATTTGATCTTGCGCATTTTGGCACGACAACAAAACTTTTTGCAGGTCACCCCATGTTGCAGAGCCTACACGCCTTTAACTTCATCTGCCACTGCCTTTGAAACTTGTCTTGATCTGCTGTTTGCAGACGTTAGTCAAATGCTTGAGCAGCGAAACTTGTGGATATTCCGCGGAGCGTTGTGTCCGAAGAGATGATCTCATATGTGCAACGTTCTGCGTCATTCCAAGTGACGTTGTTGAAGCCAGGGCTTTTGTTTTTTTGAGTTTTGCGGAATCGTGTTCAGCGGCGCAACATTGTCACCACCCTCATCTTTCAGTGTGTTTTGGGAATGACAGGTTCAAAGTTGTTTTCACCTCAATGTTTTTTTCACCTCTGAGCCTTGACGTAGAAACAACAAAAGTGAAGGAGGGCGGAAAGAGAGGGCTGAGAGTGCAAATTGTACAGTAGTTGTCAACGGCCGTCCATGCAATGTTTTGAATTTCTGGTCATTTCAATAATAGTTTTCAAAGAGATTTTGCAGCTACAATAGAGCAGCCAGTCTACTGTGTAAGACGACACTGAAGTTTCTTTTTCAATCTGTGTTTTTCATCAGGCAATGTCGTTCAGGTGGAAACTGCTTTCTGTGAACGATCAGATCAGTACTTTGTAGAGATAGATGTCGCTGGGATCTACCTTCGATGCTATTTTCCTTTTTTCAAAATTATTTTTGATGTCGGTTCTGGACAAACTATTGTTTCAAGTACAGCCAGTGACCATGCAATGAAGAAAAATGGAAAACCGGAGCACCTCGGTGATGTCGCCGCTACCTTGTTGTGATAGAAGACGGATGGGAGGGAGAATGACAGCTTCTTCGCAGCAGAAAACTCAATCTTCGATCCTGCATTTGGAAGTGTGGATGAATGAAGACTGCAAAACCCTCGACTTCACTCGTTTGTATGATTCAAGGTGGATTCAGATGTGATTGGTGATCCTCGACCACTTGAATTCATGTGTCCCTGCTCTTCTCGGAACGGAGCGCCAGTGGAGTTTCTTGCATGTCTTTGTGATGCGGAGAGTTAGATTCAGAGTGTGTCGGGGGTTTTGCGGTCTTCTCAGGTTCATTCTGATGGAGCACGTGATGTTAGGACCGCAGCGTTGTTCCAACCCAGTTCAACCAGAATCTGAAGGGGTTGGAAGTGCAACCACAGCGTGGATGTGCGATTTTTTCATTGTGTTTCAAAGTCATAGTTGACTGACTGAGGACCAAAGTGATGACTTAAACCTTGTAAAGTTGAAGACAAAAACTCTGTTGCGTCAGTGACAATTTCCATTTTGCTTGAAGCAACAGAAAGTGTACATTTTGTCTCTCCTAGAAGTTTGAATTTCTTCGGTACACCTCTGTCAGACAAAACAACCGTGCGCTCTTCGGCGTGCACAGACATCTGCAAGACTCGTGAAATTACAACTGGCAGGGATACTGAAACTTATAAAGTTGTATTGAAAGATATTTTCTGTAAACGTGAATGTCAAGATGAACTGTCTTGTCAAAAGACAAGTAACGTATTAGAAATGCTCAATTCCAGTGAACAAAATGAGCCGAGACTGTGATTTGCCTGCGCACATGGCACGACACACAATGTTCAAGCTCCAGTCACTCCAGGCAAGCCATATACAACAGAAAATTTCTGAGTTCAGGACAATTTGGGGGTGCCTGTGGTACAGGACAAGGCAGAATCATTGTTGTGAAACACTTCCAACATCCGTGCACATGAGACATTTTGCAATTTTCCTTGCACCAACTTGCGGTACGAATCGGAAACTTGTGAAATTTTATTGGAAGCATGTTTTCAGTTGCAAAATCCGAATGAACAGCGCGGAAGATGTTCTTGTTGAAAACTATGCAACTGTCGTCGCAAACTCGCAGTGTGAAGAACGCCTGGAGTTGACCAGCACTTGCATCTTTGAGTGGAAAAAGTGCAGGAAAAATGAAAAATGTCTTCAAAATGTGCAATCCGTTGAAAACCGGAAACACATGACACAATATCATCATAGCTGTGTATCACATTCAAACAAACATTTCATTGCATAAAGTATGCCAGGCAACTGGATCTCAGCAAATATACTCTGTTAATACGTATAAATAAAGACAATTTAATTATAATTGTTTGTTCCCAGGTCGTACAGAGCCGAACACACGCAGTGTGTTCCCGGCTTTGGACAAAATATTGCAAATTGGGGGCAATTTCTCCTCACAATTGAGGGTGATCAGCGGGGTGCGGGGGGTTCTGCTTCCTCCAGCTGATCCAGTTGGCGGGAAAACCCACCTCCACCTTTTTCATCGCCACTCACACCCTCAATTGTGTGTCGCAGGCACTTTTTGGCACGCGCCGACTGCAGTGACGCACCAGGTAGAACCTCTAAAAGTTGCTGATGGTGCAATGAAATACCAGCCATATTTGATGGGTCGGCACAACGCGGTCCAAATAGACACTGATCAAACACCTGTGATAAGGAAGGAAGGCGCAACGTGCAGCAGAGAAACAACTGGATACAGCAGGAGTGGCGCGAAACGAAATTGCCAAGAGATGGCGCCTTTGCAGCCAATTGCAATCGCAATAATCTCAACGCCTTGATAAAATACATCTGAGGGGGGGGGGGGGCAGGACCACTTCAGGCAAACTCCCACAAAAAAATAGAAAAAAGAAACAAAACAAACAAGCAATACAATTATAGTGCCCGCAGTCTGTGTGATTTCTGCCATTCAAAAAACCGACGCATATAGTCTTGATCACCTGCAACCAGAAAACATCATGGCTGCCTGAGGTGTGGGCTTTGTCCGAAAATTCTCAATATTGCCGGAAACATACCAACATGGTGTTTTCATTGCTGAACAGGCTGTTTGTCTGGTTCCACAACATGCTCTGGAAGGCCGTGGACTACTTGAGGAGGACTGTCAAGTCGGTGCTGGGTCTGGTCATCGTGCTGTTACTGATACTGTGGATGTCTGTGTTTCTTTACGGGTCATTCTACTACAACTACATTCCTGCCGAATCCCACGAGAAGGATGTCAATTTTCACTTCAGGTCAGCGTGCTGAAGTGCGCACGTGTTGTGTTGTGTGTAGACTCCATGTGTGCGTGTGTGACGGTTGGTTTGTGGGTACGAAGTTGCAGGGCGTGTAATGTGCGTGGGTGTTTTCCGTGAAAACAATCAACCGAAAGATCTAATTGACGGCTTTGACGATGTATTCGTGCCACAATGATGCCAGTGCATTGAACAGCCCACCAGTTGATGTGGCGAATTCAGAATCTAGCTCCAACAGCTGCTCTGACAGATCTGGCCCCACCAGTTGGTGCAGTTTGTCTGCACCTTCCAGTTGTGAAAAGGATACAGCCAGCCACTCTTGCACTTTTCAGTCCAGGTCGCAAGAAGTCGGAGTTGGGCAGCTTTCCTGAAGCCAACCTCTCACTGGTGACAGACAATCGCGAACAGGTCAGAGAAATCAAGTCGTTTGAACGTCACTTCCGAGAAAGTGACAACAGAAACAATCTTTGTTGGATATCATCTGTCAGTTTCTCTTTGTTGGGTGTCACACAAATACAAGTTTGTGGGTATTCTTTTTGCAGTTGTTGGCTGGTGGCCAGGCCTACAGAATTCGGCTGGAGCTGGAGATGCCGGAATCAGGCGTAAACAAAGGCCTCGGTAACTTTCATGTGTTTGTCCAAACGAGGAAATTTTCTGTTCAGAAACAAAAAATACCTCCATGGAGGTCGCCGTGATTTGAACAATTCGAACGCGGTGAGCGATAATAGAGCGACGTTGGTTAGTTGGTTGTGGCTTGTTGTCAACATCAGGTGCTGCAACTACCAAATTAGTCCCTGCAACTTTTTCTCAAATTTGCACCATAATGGAGTAAAACCATATATGAGCAGATTCAGCATTTGCA
>JAAUXT010075901.1_pt1 | contig 12219 bp, 15 predicted proteins | sample 7278171 | NCBI WGS metagenome assembly JAAUXT01 (sample SAMN14350112, study PRJNA611818) | marine sediment metagenome | isolation source: surface marine sediment (1.8m) | place: French Polynesia: Moorea | collected 2018-08
CAGCAAGCGCTGCATTCATATGGTTGGGAAGTCGGATTTTGCTACTACCAACCTTTCAAGTGCTTTATGATCCACGATTACTTCAAAGGGTCTTGCATACAGCAAGTGTTTAAACCCATGGACATTTACAACAAGTCCTGCGAGTTCTAACTCAGTTAATCCGTACTTTGCAACCTCTGGTGGCATTCATTTTGAATGGAATCCTAAGAGTACCCACTCATCATCTTGTTTTTGGTACAACACTCCACCTGCTGCATAGATACTTGTATCGCTTTCTAGTCTCAACAAACCATCAGCGGTTGGCATCTGCAATGTTGGTGGAGTTGCAAGTTGTTGCTTGATTGTATCAAATGCCTTCTGGCATTCCTCAGTCCAGTTGAAGGGAGTTCTCTTTTGTAACAGATTATAAATTGGTGTTAGTGTTTTGCGCAAGTCTTTCAGGAATGAACTCAAAAAGTTTAACATTCCACAAAACTTTTTTACTTCTGTTACACTCCCAGGATGCAAAAGATTTCGAATTGTGTCACACTTTGATTTCATTGGTACATAGCTTGGCTTGTCATTTATAATTTCAAACACTATGCCCATGTACTCAATGCATGTTTGATACAACTGACATTTATGCAGGCTAATTTTTAACCCATATTTCCGAAGTAGCGCATACAGCATCTTCAGCAGTCTATGATGGTCTTTAAACATTGAAAATAAATAAGACATCATCCATAATAACCTTATAGTGTGCCTGGTCCTTTGCTGGAAGTTCTCTAAAGACGTTGTTAATGAACTGCTGCCAGACTGCTGGGCTTACACTTAAACCCATACCAAGTCTTGTGAACATATAGGTGGACACACCATGTCTCGGAACTATCCCGCAATACTGTCTTGCTAACAGTGCCAACAAGAGTGAAAAGTATGCATCTTTGAGGTCAAACAATGAAAAGACATTTGAGTTACTGGCTACTAGAGCTGCCATTACGTCCCTAACAAGAGGGAATGCATGCTGTAGTATTGCCAGCCTCTTATTTAAATGTCTAAAATCCACAATCATTTGCCACTCATTTTTGGCCTTTTGTTCTATCAGTTTAACAGGAGACACATATCCTGTGTGTCCTTGTACCAATATGCCTCTTTTGACAAACCTATCCACCTCTTTATCCATTACTGCCACTAATTCTTGTTTCAAATCATATGGCCGGATAAAGAATGGTGTATCATCTGTTAAAGACAGATGTACTTCATAAAATGAGCACGTTCCAACTTCATTCCAGAGACTGAAAGCTTTGATATTTTCAGTCATATCCGTGAAAAGTTTTGCAACTGTTTGTTCATCGAGGTGTGTGGGTAACCTTACTTGATCCCGCAAGATCTCAACATCTGTTTTCTGTCTTTTAGGATCATCTTTATCAAGCCATGGCCACGGATCCTCTCCTTCTTTTGGCAAGTGTGCTTTCCATGGCTCACACACATGGCGTAAATGCATCTGTAACGCTTTTGTTTTCTCTTGTTCTCCAGCAAAAATTGGTTGCATTGTCATTACCATTGGTAGCTTCAACTTGAAGACTCAATCATACACATCATATTTCATGCCGCAACTGCGCAAATCCACATCTATAGCTAAACAAATCTCCTTTAACAAAGGTGTATGGTACAGTATTTGGATTATACACCTGCACACACATTTTGTTTTCAACAATTTCTATCAACATGGGTCTGAAATTTTTAGTCTGGAATCGTACCCATAAAATAGCCATTCCAGATAGATCCTGACATCGTTGTGTATGATCCTTTGGCACTTTAATTTTGAGCATCATTAACACTTTTCTTTGTGGTAAAATTGCAGTGTCTTGCACTACTCGTGTGTGTGCTGTGTGTTGGAATATGTGCAGATGTTGTGTGCGACAATCCAAGATCGCCTGCAAGTCATTCAAGGCTGTCTTTCCCAACAGTAACATATCTGGTATTTCCATTAGTGTCACCATTAGCCAAAACTGCAAATGTGCCTGTGGAAATTTGAGATGTACTTGTGTCCAGTAAAGAACTTTAGCATTTCCCAATGCTCTATGCATATTCTCGTCCTTAAACACTTGCCTTTCATGCAGTAAATCTTTCAAAAACTCATTTCTCTGAACATACTTGTCAGATACTACCAAAAATACTGCTCCTGAGTCAATGAGTATTCGAAGCATTTGACCACCCTGTAATGTTAATGTAAACTTTCCAAATTCATCTGTTTTCAACATCATGATCTCCAAACCTGGTTCTACATGATCTTTTTCTTTCAGAAAGCACGTAGCTTGAAGACACCTAGCCAGATGTATTCTTCCATGTACATCACACACAATATTTGTATGGGAGTTTGACCCACGCTTTTGCAATGGTGTCTTTTCTCACAAAACCTGCGCCATTGTGTGGCCATAGCAACCTCGATGCGTTTCAAGTTCCAGACCTAGGACTGGTGTTTGTCCTACAAAATACGTGCTATGAATGCCCTCTCCCCAGATTTCTTTACTATCCAAGGATGGATTTTCATACTTATATTCTTTGACAGACTGCTTAGACTGTTCTGGTTTTTGTGACAAATAAATCCCATATGAGACTTTTTCCTCATCACTAGTGGAATACAATACATCAGGTGATGCCGCATACACCTTTTGTAATTGTTCTTCCAGCAAAACTTGTTTCAAAACAGGTACATCCATTGTGCGTATCCAGTCAACACCCACTGGATCCTTTTCAGCTATCATCAATGTCATATTACATGCATCTGCCGATTCCTCATATTGACACATCCGTGTTTACGTCTTGAGGATTTGGGTTTGAAAAGATTTCTTGGGCATATTTATATCCATACTTTTGTATTTTCTGTACAATTTCTTCAGGGAGGATGTATGGATTTGTGTTTTTAATCTCCTTGTCACCCATCCAAGGAGACTGTGCAGCCTGTTTCGTAGGAGCTGTGAGTCTGCACAGGCCGCTTTGCGCAGTGCTCACTCCTGAAAAGATTGGTCATCAACACCTCTATTTTGTGGTAATGAAGGATCCCTACTAATTACTTTGTAATAGGAGTTGTGAGCTGTGGCTTGTGCTGCTGCCAGTGCCTGTGCTGTTGGGCACGTTTCCTTGCTGTGCTCTTCATTGTCGCACTTCTTGCAAGGTTCCAGCTCAATTATGGAGGTTTTCTTTTGGACTTGCTATCCTCCTCCATGACCACGTCCTCGTCCTCCCTGCCAATATCCTCGGCCTCCACCACGCCCTCATCCAAATCCGTGACCTCCTCTGAAGCTGCCTCATCCATGTCCACCACCACGGAATGAGTTTGGGGCATTCTCCCATTTTGGGCCCTCTGTGGAGTTCTGGGAGTCCTGGACATTGGTTTGATTATTTCTTTGGTTTGGCATCCTGCTTTCAACCATCACAAGTACCCTATCTAGTTTTTCTTCCAAGGGTTGAGGACTCTGCAGCGTCATTTGTGCCATTTGTTTGGGCAACATGTCAAGTGATTCCTTGACACTTGTTGAACATTCTGGCACCGGTTGTGCTTGTTGCGCCATTGTTTGCAAGCATTGCACTGCATTTTTGGCCAATTTTTCCCAATCGTTTTCGATTGCTTGTGCTGCACCTGCTTGCACTGCCAATACTGTGGACGGTTGTCCTTTTGCTGTTTGCAGCACCGCATTCATTTGTTGGAAGATTGGTTGATATTCTTCCACTTTGGCATTCAGTTGCTGCCAATTCTGTGCATCATTACAAAAATCACGTATCAAACTGGGTAGACAATGTTTTGCCTTGCGGAGCTTCTCTCCATCTGTTTTTCCCAGAAACTCTCCCAGCAAATTGACATCTTGCTGGAAGATGTGCCAAGTGTCCACATTTGGAACAAATTGCAATCAATCCCATGCTTGTTCCCACTCATCTTCTGTGCGCCCCCATGGATTGTATTGTTTCAGAAAGGCAGCACGTAAAAGTTCTAGAGTGTTAACAGCTTGTGGGAGTGTTGCAAACCACGTTGTTGCTGGATACGTGAGTGTCATTCAAAACATATCTTTCACATCTGGGAAATTGGGTAAATTGCCCACACTTCGCTGAGCAATCACATAGCCTTGAAAATTGGCCCAATGTGCTCATGCCAAAGATTTATCCAAACCAGAAAATGCATCCCTTGGCAACAGTGTCGCCATATGGAAGCCTCTCTGTTGTGGTTGGCCCTGTATTTGCCCCTGGTTGGCCATTTGTGTTAAGGCCTGAACCAACTGGGCAATGTCTTGCTGTAACCTGGCTTGTGGATTTGCCATTGGTGGATTTTGACCTCATGGCAGATTTAACCTTGGTCCTGCCACTGGTGGTGCTGGTGCTCCTGCCTGTCCAGCCACAACTAGTGCTGGTCCTTGCGCCGCTGCTGCTGGGGCTGGTACCTGTCCCACTCCTGCAGCTGGTCCCAGTGCAGGTGGTTGACCCACCTGCCCTCTTGTGCATTGTCGCAAATTGGGAGGTCCCAGGCCTGCTAGTGGATTTGCAGCGCACCTTCTTGGAGGTCTTACCTCAAGGGGTATTTCACCTGCTGTTGGGTTTTCAGCAATATGCAACTGAAATGATCATTCCGGACTTTCAGTTTTGGTGCCCTGGATCTGTATTCCAGGAATCTGTCACAGTTGTTCAGACCAGGTGTCACTTTGAGCATGCAATTCATCACGTAAGTCTGTAATTAGACCTTGCACTTCTCCTGTATGTCTCTGAAAGGAAGCACCATATGCAAAATCTCCTGCAATATCTTGTGTGCTTGATGCTTTCAATAAGTCATCTCATGGTTCTTCTAGATAAGTTTCTGTTTCTTGATCATCATCAATCACGTCTTTTTCAGTCCACTCCTCATACACTGGTGGTGCGTGATCAAGACACCACTGTATGGCGACACGTCATTGTTTTGGAGTCAATTCATGAAAGTACTGTTTGAACATGATTACTCCACATGCAACACATGGATCTTGCAAACATGCAAACACATAAGGTTTAACACAGTTGTGGTTGTGAGAAGCATGTGCAATTTCAACAGATTGTACCATGCACATAAAATGTGGGAGGCAATCCTGCACTGGTGGAAAATATCGTGCATATTGTATTGCATGCACTGCCTCTTGGATATTGAAACAATTTGCCAATACCGGTATCCAGGCATAAAGTGCTGCATCAAGATTTCTTGCTGTCATGATCACCTCATGTATAAATGGTGCGTTTACCAAATCAGTGACAGATGTATCTTGTGCAATTGCAAGAGCACAAAAAAGATTACTCCTTGTTGATTCCTCGTGTTCAACACCTTGTATCCATTCAACATGATCTTCCTCATCTGGAGGTGGTGGTGGCAAAGATTTGATAGTCTCGAAGGCTTGTTTTACTGTCACAACCAGATCCAAAATGTGAGTATCCCCTGAATGTTCCGAATCACTTTCCGTAGATTCACAGATCACAGAGTCCTGAGGCAACTGTTGTGCATTTGGTATATCCTCACCATTATCGTCAAAATTGGGAGTATTTTCTGCCGTATGAAATGTTCCAGTATGTTGTGTCTGCAACAAGGGAATCAGCTGAAAATTCCGTGTCTGATCAACTGTCTGTGAAGTATAGGTTACTTGATGCACTTCAGGTTGTTGTCCCGCTTCAACAATGTTTTCAAATGTTTCAGCTACACTATCTCCTCATAGAGTACTCAAAAGTGTGGCACCTCCATGGTGCTGTTGAAACTGAGAGCACATTTGGTGACTACTCATGGTTCATGGCTCTTCCACAACCGTGACTGCACCCTCATGGACATCCTCGGCCTCGGATGAATCCCCTCAGAGGATTCCGATTTGATGCACCTCCACGATACGGTGTACCAGCCACATTTGCATGAACTTCCAGCCATGATGTGTCCATTGCAGTGACAGTGTCTTGAGCTGCACTCACCAACGCTGCCCACTCAGGATTCTGCTCACCTAGCTTTCGCAATTCTTGCTGAAAAAGCGCAGCCTGGTTGGGCCATCGTCGCTGTGGTCAGTTCCCAGTATAATGTTCTTCCACATTTGCTGTAATAAAATCATACAGCCATGGGTTGTGCATTTCTTCATATCCAGCTGGTATGTGTCATGGTTGGTCACGATCAAAAGTGTTGGGTGCTGGTCTTGGACACGCCCTTGTACTAGCTCGTCCTCAGCCACTTACTTCCAACTCCTGATTCTCCTGCTGCATTTCAATGTCTGGGCTCTCATCTTTGTTTTCATCATCGTCGCTGCCTTGTCTCGCACATTCATGTCAGTGGTGCTGATTGCGAGCTTGACGTTGACGCAGATTCTCCAAAGTGATTTGTTGTGCCTTGCTCAGGCCTTCATGATCATACACAACTGGAATACCTCTTCCTGACGTCGATGCGTATGAAGGCTGCTCGGTCGTATTCAGGTCCAAATATGTTGCTTGGCCTGGTGCAGGATCCCAATCATCTGGGAGCTGCTGCATGCTGCTCTCGTCTGCCTTGCAGTCCTTATTTGGATCACGCAGTGGTATGGCTCAGATCTTAGGTCTCGTGACCTCACTCTGTTCTGGTGCATCAACAAACTTTTCATTTTCCTCCTCTGGTTTGACCTGTTCCGGTGCATGGACTAGATTCATAACAAGTTCAGGCAAACTAACCTGGTGTGCTTGTATATCCACTTTTATTTCTATCCTTTGGAGCCATCTCCACACCTTTTCACAAATAACAACAGCCACAAAACACAGCACAATATGTGTAGTGTCTGCCCACACCGTCGGTGGAACCTCCATGTTCTGTCCCTTTAAGTGTGAAACCGGTGAATAAAGTTATGTGAAGCCATCAGCGGAATCCACTAGATCTCACAAGTCCGGCTGTCACATGTCTGTGACAGCTGTCCAAGTTGGTGCAGCAGTCTGATAACCAATGCAGACTTTTTGTGCCAAGCTGTTGAGTCAACCAGAGGAGATCGCACTCTGCGCCCTGAGTACTCACTCAGACCCGCAGCCACTTCCTTCCATCTGGGCACTTACACTCCTACCTTGCTCGTGATGCATATTTATATAGCCAAGTCATTATTAACCATAGTCTTTCTGTCAATTACATTCTTCTTAGAATAGGATGTACTGACTCGATAATGCAACTTCCAAGTACAAGTTGATCTCGCGATTTATCACAGTCAACTACGTCGGGATATGTATCAATTGTCGGCAGAACAGACTCTCACTCACTCACACGTTACTCGGTCTACACCTTTACCATCACAACCGTCCTTACACTACAACGTGATGCCTCAGGCCGCGCCTGTGTTCGAAGCTCCGTTCTGTGAATTCCTGTTCATGAAACCGAGTTGAAAAGAAACTGCATGAACGTCATCAGTAAAAAAAAAAAACAAGACTCGTGTGAGAAGTTTTCATGTTTTTGTCGCTTCAGCAAGCACAAGCTTTGACGAACATGTTGAAATTGCTGCGAGTTATTGTGTGCTCCACTGGAGCGAAGCAGTGACATGTTTCTTTATCCGACAATGAAAACCAGATTCTTTCGAAGCGATTTTCAAAACCTTCGTTACAATGTCAAATCATAAGTTGAAAAATCGTGCTTGGTGTACTGATGCAAAACAGTTGAATCTTCGCGTAAAAGAAATCCTGTCTTTTTGAGCATCCGATTTTCCCTGAATCTTTTCGAGGGGAACAATTTCCTGCCTGGGCAAAAGTGGTCAGGATAGCATTGAAATCGTACGGAATCATAATTTGGTTTCGGCTCGCCCCAAATATTTGGGATCAATGAGTTGTGACAAAGGATCCTCTCAGACCAATGATAACACTGCAGCATCGCGCTGTTCATCAACATTCTGCGCTCTATGAACTCGAGCTTTGTACACAAAATTTGGAGTCTACTGTTAAATTCGACAAATGGCAGCAGACTGCGCGTGTGCATGTCGCTCAATTGTTGGGGAACGTTTCCATGATAGTGGTGCTCATGAGAACATTATCCCCGGAATCTCTGATTTCGGCCTTTATCGTGTCCACAGTGCTGTCTATGAGAGCTTCCGGAATAAACATATCCATCCTGTCAACGGCGATGGGAAATGGGACAACTTTCTTTCTCACGTAACCATCGGTGCCGTCCACAGAGATGCAGAGGTTGTCGTAAGTTGTGATGCCACCTGGTGGTTGGAAGTCGTCCACATAAACACGGTAGTGATCGTTCGTCAAAGGGGACGGTTCAACTTCCACGGCGAGACCTGCAAATGGAAAACACACCAAGCGGTCGGTGGTCAGTTGATTGCCAGGACACGCTGCAGGTATGTCGGTATTGTGACCATGGCAGCAGACAATCGAAAAACGACAAAGGGAAGCAGAGAGCCCAAGGCAATGTCGACCGGCATTGTCCAGGTGTTGCGTAAAACCCGGGTCCTGCAGGCAAGTCAGATCATTGTGCAGAGGACAAGGAGACGGTTTCCACTCTGTGCAGCTTTCCCAAACGTGGACATTGGGTCTTGGCAACTTTTGTCAGGTGGAGTGATCAGTCCAAGCAGTATTTGCATTGTCCTGGTTGTGAAAAGACAATGCTTGATGTCCAGACGGGTGTGAGATCATCATACAGGTCGGGACTTTCTTCCATATTTGGTGATGGTACGCAAACCGGATGTGGTGATCAATGCACGCGGGCATCACACCGAGCTCTGTAGCTCAGACCAGACCTATTGCCGGGGCTGTTCTGTTGTCGCAATCTCTTGGGCAACTAACTCCCTCTGACAGGAATCCGGTGCCGACCAGTGCGCGTTCTTCGTGGAAGTTCACAAAAAGTCAACCATAAAGAAGATGAAATTGGTGAGTTTCCAGTTCAGGCAAAGAAGTTCCGTGCACGGCCGCATTGTGCACATGGTAATTTGGCGAGCTGTACCGTTTGCAAGGTGGGCAACCTGCACGAACATACAGAACACGAATTGAAAGGTGTGACGGCTCTGTACAGCCACCTGCAAAAAGGGTTGGGTGCACCCCACTGTCGACGGCACGCTTTGTCCTCTGTTTCAGTGCGCTGCACCTGGCATGACCCTTCCAAACCAAGCATTGCATGCGCAAAGTTCTGCAGAGAGGGGCGGTTGGTTCACTTGTTTTTTTGGATCCAAAAAAGTTTGTTGAGCCTTGGTGAGTTTCTGGCCATTTCAGATCAGAATTAAAATGAGGAGACACAAGGCAGGAGGGCCACAGAACCTGCTGCCAGACCTGCCTGACCTGAGGCTTGGGAACCTCATCCCGCGCCTCCTGATTTCGGGTGTCTGGCCATTTCGTTACAACTTGAGTGCGACTCAGTGCATGTGTCGAAAAACAAACACGAACCCTGAACTGCCGTGACGCGTGCAGCGAAGACGACGAAGAAGAGCATCACAACCGGCATCAAGGGGCGTTTCCTCGCCGCCTGAAAATGTAAAGTTTAGAATTTTTGAAGTCGCAAAATCCTGCAGACACACATTCAACCGATGAAGTGCAGGGGGCCTCAACCCCGTTGAGGACTGAACGCAATCGATTTGCACACGCTCTTGAGAATGTATTTTGAGAAGATGTGTTCTGGAGGAACTCGAACATCCCCGTGACCCCTGGAAACAGATTCACCCTCTTTGCGCCGTGAAATGTGATTCAATGAGCAATGCAGGGGTAGGGGCTGCATGTTTGTTGCGACCAGCCCAGGCCGTGCGAAAGTCAAGAATGTTTTGGTGCACTGACTGTAGACAATCGGTCAAGAACATGTCCAAAGCCATTTCAAGCATAGAACTTTTTTGAATCCTCGGATGACAAACAGAATTTCAGTTTGGACGGAAAAAAAATTTCTGGGCTTCTCGAACACGTGTAGTAACTTGGTTGAGAATCTCATGTGTGAGAATTTCCGGTGTAAAGTTGAACTTGAACCAGGTCTGATGTGATCGGCCACGGTCATGCAAGCCATAGCTCTGGTGGAACCAGGGCGCCCACGGAGCCCAGAGGTTCCATGGGATCTGGAGGCCCCAAACCCCTGAGAAAAATCCTGACCCCCCCCCCCCTGCCGGAGGTCTGTGCTACGGGCACAACTTTTTTGCTATTTCACGCAAAAATATTTTGAGATTGTGGCCCCTCGCCATGTTTTTGGTCGCCAACATCGATCCCGCTTGAGTAGCCAGTGGGACGAGCCAGCAAACTGTGGCTATAAACAGAACGAAGCGAAGGATGTCGTTGCGTTTGTTTAGACGTGGTAAGTGGACATTTAGACATTTAGAATTCCCAGAACAAACACTTTTTTTCGGGGCGAACACCTTGCATCCACATTGGACAAAAGATACTGCATCAAGCATATTTAAACACAAGGTGGTCCCAAAATTTCACAGTGAAAATGCCTTGTGTTGCACTTGCTTGCGCCAATTGTCAACCATATGACTGGCAATACTGTACCTCACAACTTCACACGTCATGTATTCTGACGAACAAAACAAGCAAACGCTGCGCGAAATTTTACTTCAGGGAAATCCGGTCATTCTTGGGCCGAACCTAACTTCCAAATTTCAGTCAATGAAAGGCCATTCTTCACGAGATGCAGAACAACATGTTGTATTTTGTTGTTTTCTTCGATCCAGTAGAGAGAGTTGCGGTGTACCGTTGCTGTATGGGAGGTACTAACCTGCGGAATGAACCCTTGGCGAACTTCATCAGGGACTGGTTCCTCGGCCATTCTCAGCAAGATCCTGCAGCACCAATTTCGCTGGAAGATACAGGAAATTACCTTCTGCGCAATTGACAAAGCAAACGTTGTAGTTTTTAGGTCTACCTGAATCGTTTTTTCCTTTTATTGATGTCAGTGAAATGGTCTGCTAACTCTGTATGAGTGCGGCCACGAATGGCTGAGCAGTTTGGAACTCCACCCACAGCAACAAAAAAGTGTCAGTCAGAGCGGAGCCAAGTGTTGCAAGAATGTTGTCAAATGGGACCAATGTTTCGACAAATGCTTGCTTTTTGCGCTTGTACTTGCACTGTCAAGAAATGACTTGTCCCTTGCCAGCAATTTTCCTGGTCAAACATTTGCAAGGGAATCTTACAAAGTTTGCAACTTGTGTCAACATGGTTGAGGGGAATTTCCATTTCCAATTTTTACATGAATTTAGCATTTGGCCTGCCTCAAAAATTCACGTGCCATTTTCATGTTGCATAGCATCCAGAGAAATGCAGACATAATGTGCAGACATAATGCAGACAGAGCAAAATGACCCGTCAAATGGGTTTGTACAGAATGAAATATCACACACAACAGACAGATCTTGCTGGACATGAAACCTCTCCGTGTGAGACTCAAACTTTCTCACCTCATTTCCTTGTCTTGCTGTAGAGAAGTTCCCTGGTCTCTGTTCTTGTAAAAGAAAACTATCAATTGGTATGTGCAGTGTCACTGTATGCACAGGCACATTTGTAGAGACTGCCATTTCAGTACTGTCAGTTCACTCAGTTTTGACAAATCAATGATCAAATGCACCCATTCACACATTCACTTCAGCTCTGGTCTAGAATTGATGAATTTTGGTGTTTTCTCTGCCAAATCACACCAGATCTTCACAATTTTTTCACACAACCAAGAAGGAGTGACTACCTATCTGATTTGATCAAAACCTCTGACAAAGAAGACAGAATGTTCCTTTAGGAAAGCAAATTAAAATGTAAGTGGAAGATTTACATGTTGTTTTAGCAGCCATGACAGTTTTTGGCAGCTTCTGAGCATGCTCAGTGGGCCAACTGTGTCACTGAGCATGCTCACTGGGTCAGTTGCTATGGAGATGCCTGTATGATGTCATAATTTCCAGATAAATTTGCTTGTCTTTTCTCACTTTAAATTTGTTTTGGTTTGGAACAAGAAAATAGCTTACTACGAGGGGAATCTCACTCCTCTCTGGTTTTTTCTCAAAAAAAACAAGTTCAGTTGGTCGGATTTTTCTGAAACTTTTTTTGGGGATCCTCAACATGCAAAGGAGTGTTGCCAACATGCCAATAGATATGTAAAACTCATGCAAAACACTGAAAACAGAGAGTAAAAGTCCGGCGGGCATTCCTGGTCAGCAGTTTCAAATTCAATCACTGTCATCATCCTGAGAAGAGTTCTCTGCATTGTTCTCCGATTCTGAGCTTGAGTCTTGAGGGAGATGGGCAGGGTTGAAGTTGACATTGGTCCCCTCGAAGTACTCCCCTCTTGCCTCCACA
>JAAUXT010109588.1_pt1 | contig 12219 bp, 10 predicted proteins | sample 7278171 | NCBI WGS metagenome assembly JAAUXT01 (sample SAMN14350112, study PRJNA611818) | marine sediment metagenome | isolation source: surface marine sediment (1.8m) | place: French Polynesia: Moorea | collected 2018-08
CAACTTTTTTGTTTCTCAACCGATTTCAACTTTGATCACAGATTCTTGGAGGGTATTACTGGGGGAATCTTTGTGATGTAGTTTTGGAGATTATCTGAGACATTTTTTTTTCATGTTTGGAGCATCTCGGAGATTGACTCCCGCCTATCGGCATGTTAGCGCTCGTGACCTACTTTTGAACTTCATGGCGAAGTTCAAATAAACCGCGGCGTCCATTTTGGACGTATTTTTCCTTGCATAAATTGTCCGTCCATTGCAGTTTTTGTGTTTTTCGTTTTCCATTTTCCGGACGGGGCACAACACCAAAACGTTGTTGAACGGTGAAAACAAATCAAATTGGGTGTGTTCGATTGACGGCTGGCCGGCTGCCAAGTGGCGCCACTTTCGCCGTGGGCTGGAGATGGGGCGAAGTGGGCGAAGCTTGACATTTCGGCTTACTCGGCTGGCCGCAACACACACAACACATAAATACGAAAAGAACACCGCCATTGTTGTCAGTTTCACAAAACACAGAGGCAACCACAAAACAAATTGCCAATGGCAAAATACAACCCTGTTTTTGACCAACATAGTACATATGCAATGTGTGCACAACATAACGTTTGCAGAACACGTGCGCTGACATCCACACCTGGTTGCATGTTCCCGTGTGTCTCTTGAGTGCAGAGCACAACACACATCAGTCTGTCTCTGCTGCTCCCAGAGGCTTCCGAGCCAACAGCACGAAGACTCCGAAGCGAATAGAGACTGGGGTCTTATCCAGGGGTCCGTCTCCCAGGTACTGCTGCAGGCTGCAAACAATACACCAACATGAGGATTATTGAGACTGGGAAGCGAATAGAGATGGGAGTCTCATCCAGGGGTCCATCTCCCAGGCACTTCTGCAGGTTGCAAACAAACATCAAGAGATGGGATTTGGAATCTCACAGTTGTCGAGGCAGAGATGAGGATGTTGTAATGACAGTGGCACTGGGTCGTGTTGTCCGATGTGGAACCACTGGATACAGATAAACGCCACTTCTCTATCTCTCTCTTGCTCTGTCTCTTGTTCTGTTTCTGGCTCACCTTTCTCTCTCACTCCCTCCTTCTGTGTCCCTCACTCACTCACTCACTCACTCACTCACTCACTCACTCTTCCCTCTCTCCCTCGCCCTATTGACCCTATTTCTCTCTGTGTCTCTCTGTCTTTCTCAGGCTGCTCTCATTCTACCTTTCTGTCTCACCCTTTCTTTCTATGTTTGTCTACACTCACTCTCTCTGCAGCTCCAGCACTGGGTCCGGTTCATCAGAATTCTCCTTGTGGCACACTTGGACCGCAGACATGGTTCGGAACATCTGAAGGAACTCATCGAGATGCGAACTCCACAGGATCTCAAAGTCGTCCTCACTCCTGAAAAAAGGACGCGACAGGGTATCTAAGGATGGCTGCCAACTTTCCTGAATGGATTTCACTGCATTTCAATTTGCTTAAAAATTTGTGAAAGTCAGGATTCCAACCCTCACCCAGTCGAATCACCATTGTTTCGTTTTGTCTCTTGCTATGTTTTGCTCAAAAACACATTGTTTTGGCAATGCATACCACGCTTGCATTTACATCATTCCAGCCTGATTTTCGATGATTGTAACTTTTCATATTCAGAAAGGAAGTTGGCCTTTGTGAAGCTGCAGTGCTCAGGTCTCTCTCCTTGCAGCACATTTGAACCCCTGTGTCATTCTCCAGTTCTGCGAGATAGCAGATCGCAAAACAGATGCTGAGTGACAAATCTGACCCGAACATGCAAAGTCTGCATGGGCGTGGCCTCACCGGATGTGGTCCATGAGTGTGGGTGGGAGCGTGAAATCTCGGTATTTGTTTCTCATGGGCGAGGCTTTCTGGTAGTAGTCACAAAGGTCTTTGTTCATGAAGAACTGGAGAAGAAGCAAGGACATTCAGAGATGGATAATCGTAAGATTGTTGATCACGAATGTTCAGGTCTTGATTGAGTTTGTTTCAGGCACAGTCCATCAGAATTCATCCGCATTGACCTTCAACTGACCTTGGCTTGTGCCTTGGTCAGCTCCTCGTGGTTCTTGTGGATTGACTCATAAAGAGGGTAGGAGTAGGAGCACAGAGCCAGGGTCCCTCCAGGACACAGAACTCTCTCTGCCTCTCTGTAGAAATCTTCTATGGGGTCGAACCAATGAGCAGCTGTGGCAGCCAGAACCAACTGAGCACTTCCGCTGGGGACCGGAAGTTGAGAGAAGTGACTGATTCTATATACAAGAAAATCAAAATGAAACGTATCCTGTCTCCATTGGTTCTTCACCCCTCATTCCCAGCTATGTGAAATTTAGCTCTTTTTTCTGGACCATATCTGTGTTAAGTTTTGTGAAAACAAAAGCAAAACCACAAGAAAAGTTCACACAACAACATGGAAAGAAACCTACTTGTATGTCATTCTGTCATCACTGCTTTGCTGCTTGGCTATCTCAATCTGACTCTCACTGACGTCACACCCGATCACGTGGTCAAAATACTCCACCAGGGGGCGGGTGCTGATTCCGGTGCCGCAGCCGACGTCTACGGCCAATTCCAAGGGTGGCACCAACTGGCAGGAGAAGAAATTAAGTACAATTTATAAAGACTGTCATGCCACCAGAATATTGAAGTCAAGAGGGAAATTTCTGTTGGCGAGTCGTTGTCCAAGTGGGCCCTGGGCTTGAAAGAGTGGATGAGATAAAGGATCATTGTGTTACTGAGATAGACTTTGGAAAATGTCACAACACAGTTCAGAAATGCAATTCCGCACTGCACCACTGAAGTGAGATTTGTTTTGAGGGTCCACCCCTGGATCTCTCCTTTGTACTGGAGGGTACATACCTTCTGCTGGACATACTCTGCGATGTACTTGAACATAGCCGGCGGATACTTAGGTCGGTAGACATCATACATGGCTGACAATGACTTGGAGGTGAAGTGGTGAGTGTGCGCCATTTTCTATACCCGTCAAAAGTGGCCTGCTGAAAGAAAGTACAAACAGACACAGTTGTAAAGGGATGGATCCAAACCAACCCTATCTCAGTCATCGCAACATTTTTGTGTATACAGAAGGTTCATTCTACATTCTGCGTGCAGCCCTGTTCAGACAAGTGTATATCGTGATGAAAATGCCACTGTTCCACGCAAACATTGCAGTGTTGTTTGTGTGTTGCGAGGTTCGTCGATCTTGACACTCCTACAGTGCTGGGATGTTGTGACACAGCTGTGTTGCTTCTCGTCAATTCAATAATTTTTCCTTGGCCTTGATTGACCCTTGTCCTTGTGTCCAACACTTCTTTTGGTGGAACTGAAATTCTCGAACTGTCTTGCAAAACGGAATCGCCTGAACTTCCAACAACCAAACGAAGTGCATCTTTCTGAGATTTTCTTCTGCCCAGAAGTTTCTTTGCGCGGTTGCAACAATTTTTTACCTGCATGCAGGCATGCGTTGTCATACGACCCATACACCCAGGGGTAAACTCACGGGAAAGGAAACCACTCACCCTGCATTGTCTTCAGTAATGTGAAGACCATCAACTATGCGCATTGGCACAAACTACACACATAATAATCATGTTCGAGGGTGTGTTGCAAGTTGCGAGTGAAAAATAGGTTATTTCGGGGTATAGAAGTGAGTCCCCATCTTTGGGGCTCATGCATGCTGTCTCGTCTGACCTGCCATGGACAGAGCGAGGAAAAAGAGTAGAGAGGTTTCTATGCAACCGTGCGGACCCGCCCGGTGCCATTTTACGTCTGGTGTGCATTTTTTGTGGGAGTTTCACTGGAAATGTGTGCAACCACAGTATAGCAAATTTGTTCTGTGGTTGAGTTCCTTGACCACACCCATGCACATTCTCAAAAAATAATTTCTATGTATTCATGGTGAAATTACAAAAATTTAAAATGCGCTCCCGGACCGGACGTAAAATGGCACCGGAGGAGGCTTCCCGCGGGTGACACAAAAAACCTTTGTAGTGTCAAGAACAAGCAGCAAAGATGGCACTAATTTTGGAGAACTTTCTTCATTTGCAGTCTTTGTTCCATTCAGTGAAATGTGTGTGGTACCAAAAGTACCACCGTGTGTCACCTTGTTTTTGGTGATTTGCACCGCAGGGTACCAGTCGAGCGCGAACACTACAGGCATCCTCTTCCAAAAGTATGTGTACAACACTTTCTCCATGAAGATAGTGCTCAATTGTACTCATATTTGGTCTGTAGATTTGTTCTTTGTTGAGGATAAGGTGCCAGAAAGAGTTGTTGTTAGAATGCAGTAACAAATAGTTGGCACCATGCCACCTGGTCTTTTCTGGAGCTCTGTTCAGTGCAAATCACACGAGATCGCTAGATCTATTTATTGGTTGATTTGAGGAGGTTGCTCAGTCGTTTCATGCAATTTGGTGGTGTCTATTTCAGCTTCCGCAGAGGGAACTGAGATTTGCAGCACGTGCCACCCTGTGCGTTTGCAGGACCAGGGCGCAGTTCCTTCAGCGCGAATTTATGCACGTGTAAATGTGGTGGCGATTCTGGTGTGGTGCAGGCGTGTTTAGGAAGTGCCACAACTCAGGACAGCTCTGTTGCGCATCATGCAGTGTGATCAAGCTGAATCCAGGGCCTTCCGAGCCATGAGCACACAAACAGCGAAACGAATAGAGACGGGTGAGGCGTCCAGGGGTCCGTCTCCCAGGTACTTTTGCAGGCTGCAACCAAAAACAATTCAATTAGACAACACTGTGGTGTGTGTGCGCCTTCGAAGTTCAGGTCAAATTGCCCCTATTTTGGCTTGCGATTCTTTGTGTTCTTTTTCCCTTCTGTGTGTGTGTGTGTGTGTGTGTGTGTGTGTGTGTGTGCGTTTGTCTGTTCAGGTGTGAGTATATGCATCTGTGTGTGTGCATGTGTGTGTGCTTGCGTGTGTGCGTGAGTGGGTGCGTGTGTGTTCATGTGTGCAGACCTGTGTGGGTCTGTCTGTCTGTCTGTCTGTCTGTCTGTCTGTCTGTCTGTCCTTGCTGAACTCACTCTCTCTGCAGCTCCATCACGGGATCGGGTTCATCAGAATTCTCCTTGTGGAAAACTTGGACTGAAGATGCAGTCCTCATCAACTGCAGATAGTGCTGCAGGTTTGTGCTCCACAGGATGTCAAATTCGTTCTCACTCCTGCAACGAAAACAAGGGGCAAAACTTTGAAAAGTGCTAGAAATAATTGCACGTGGGATGCGGAATTGGTCACAATTTACTCCTTGGAAACATCATCCCAGACAGACAAAATTTACTCCAGTTGTGTTTTGATGCGTTTTTCCAAATTCACCAATGGGCGTGTGTATTGATTCCCGCAAATTCACGATCGCAAACCCACCAGCCCGGAATCCGCATCTCCAGAGGAAAAGACTGAGGACATTATTGGGGGCACAAAACTGCAGTAAAAGGACAGGAGTATGGGGGAGGGGCAGGCCCGCAGCCCTGAAAGTCCTGCCGCTGTTCCCCTGATGACCCTCTTCCTGCCACACCCCATGGTCAGTTCCAATCCAGAGTCACACAGATTTTGATTTTTCCCCAAAGTTGTTTTGCTGTGTGTTGGACTGTAGATGGGGATTGGAATCTGATCATTGCTTCCCAAAGCAAAGCATGAACAATCTTCTTTGACAGCAGTGATTACTTGACGTGGTCCGCGAGTGTGAGAGGCAGGGTGAAGTCCCTGTACTGGTTCCTCATCGGGGAAGTTTGGCATAAACCTGGTGAAGGTCTTTGTTCAGGAAGAGCTGCAGAAAATAGGACAAAAATAATCGTGCTGGACGCGTACTGACAGATTTTCCCTTGACTTCACGTCAGATTGTGTATGGGTAACATTCGGATGTGACCGTGACATACGAGATCACGTTCATCCCTGCAGTTTTGCAAAACAAAGGCCGGTCTCTGTGTGCCTTGAATAATGCCACGCAAACACAAATTGCAATGCAGTGTCACCCACCTTTGTTTGTGCCTTGTTCAGCTCCGCATGATACTTGTGTGATGTTTCAAACTCAGGGTACGAGTAGGAGCAGAGAGCTAGAGTCCCCCCGGGACACAGAACCCTTTCAGCCTCTCTGTAGAAATCTTCAATGGGGTCGAACCAATGAGCAGCTGTGGCAGCTAGAACCAGCTGAGCACTTCCGGTGGTGACCGGAAGCTGGGAACATGGTGCAACTCTGTGGAGATCCATCAAAAGGACAAAATGCATAAGTCTGTAAAACAACACAAGACAGATCGGCAGCTGAAGAAGCATCACCAACTTGTATGCAATTCTGTTGCTGCTGGTTTCCTCCTGGGCCTTCTCAATCATACTCTCACTGACGTCACACCCAATCACGTGGTCAAAATACTCCACCAGGGGGCGGGTGCTGATTCCGGTGCCACAGCCGACGTCCACAGCGAGGCTGAATGGAGGCGCCAACTGGTGGGAATGAATGTCAGAGAGAAAATAGTCAATGTGAACCAATGCAAAGGCAAGCCAACTGTGCCAACACTGTTGAACCCATGTGAGAACATTGCATTTTGCTGAACCAATAGTTTGACACATTGGCCAATGGTGATTTGTATGTGAGCTCACATGAGGCCCATGTGGATCAAGCTGACTTCCTGTCGCTCAACACAACTGCACGAGAACAATTCTTTGGCACTATGCATTCCACAGTGCTCCAGTTGTCTTTCCATATACCTTCTTGTGGATGTACTTTGTGATGTACTTAAACATGGCTGTGGGGTACTGAGGTCGGTAGGCACCGTACATGGCTGAGAGCGACTTGGAGGCGAAGTGATGAGTGTGCGCCATTTTGCGTGGGCTGCTGAAAGTCAAAGGAAAGGTGGGCCGTGGTCTATTCAACCACATCTGCTGTTTGTGCTCGTTCTGATGGGAAACCCCAGAACTACACGAGTCACACGCATTTGTTCTTTTTGCCTGGAATTCATGTTCTTGGTGGCGTGACTCTTTATGTGGACTTTGTGAAAAGAGAACTTTGTCAGAAATCGACAAAAGTCAATTCCATTGCACACTGAACCTTCTGATTGAGTACACTCAATACAATGCCCTCCTGCTGATCCAAAACAGGGACTGAAACCCGCAATTTGGATCTCAAACAGAATTGTATTTGGAATACGTTTGAAAAACATTTTCTGTGTCCAGGCGTGCTGACCAAAATGACCAGTTCCGTACATCAAGAAAGGTCGAGCAAGGACTCTTGACACTTCTGCGGGTGACAAAGAATTCTTTGGTGTACTTTTCTGAGAACAAGAACAATGCAACCAACCTGTTGCGGCGTGTGATTTTTACCATATAAAGGAACGTCTTCACAAATTTTCAGGTCGTGAGCAAGGACGCTTACAATTGTAGTATGTTCCACCTTTTTCTGCCGTATACTCGAACAATCAATATGTCACTTCTATTCTCCGTAAAACTCCAGAACATTCCATAACATTCATGTTCCAGTCAGTTTGGATTTCAAACCAGAATCTGTGACAAGCTTGTGAGTTCATCACCAGCCAACAACAAAGAAACACCTTGGGAGTTCAACTGGAAATATGAGTTTGGGCCTTTTCACGTTGGTGACGGCCTCAGGTTTTTTTGACGTCGACCGCAACGTTTTTGATGTTGACTGCAGGTTTGTTTTCACATTGGGATGACAGCAAATTTGCAGTTATGACTTTACTGCAGTGACTGCAACTTTGCAGTTGATGTCATGAATTGAGTGTTTTTCACTGCAACGACTGGAACTTTGCAGTCAATGTCAATAAACGGTTTGGACTGATTTTTACTGACTTCAAAATTGATGTCAACTTCACTTTTGCAGTCGACGTCAGCCAACGTGAAAACGTTCATTCTGCATTCTGCAGCAATTGTGAGCGCGACAAAGAAATCTTTGGTTCATTTTCTTTGAGTACAAGAACAAAGCAACCAACCTGTTGTTGCGACGCGTGATCAAAGAAACGCGTTCACATATTTTGAGGTCGGCGTGATAAAAAGTGATATTTATTGCTCTGATTCATGCACCTTTTCAATGATAGGCCGCGCGAAGTGCAAATTTGTCCAATGCTTGTGTCGCGCGATTTGCCTCATAATGCAAGACCGAAGATCGCTGCACGTACAACAACCTGAACAGACACACGACAGTCAAGTGGGAAAAACGGTGCAGTGTTCTGCGAGGCACTGCTCTCTATCTCCCATGCAGCTGCCAAACAATTAACACACGGTGGGGCCCAAACAGAGGGAACGTGACCGGGAACGGTCCAATGTACTTAGAAAGAGTCAAACGACTCGTTGGTACCGGCATGTCAGAACACGGCGACGCGCACTTGTGATCAACTGCACACAAAACACACGGAATTGGCAACCTGTGTTCGCAGGTGTTCATTGTTGGGTTCTTGTTGACAAGGCAGTTCCCCCACCAAACCTATCATCTACAACTCGAGTTCTAAGTCTTGACGAAAATTCCAGACGTGTGAACGTGCTACACCACAAAGTGCAAACAATCCATTCGAAACCGTCTAAAAGTCCACAACAATTTCAAACAGTACCCAAACACTTCAAGAAGTGGCGAAAGGTTGGACAAATACGAGTGTCACGACAAAACAAACTGTACCGTTTCAATGAGGTAAAAAATTTGGTGTTTGAGGTGCTCGGGTCAGTCTTCGTCAGGGCTCCCATCACTGAGCACAGTTGGAGTCCAGAGGCTTCCTGGCCAGCAGCACGTAAACAGCCAAGCGAAAGGAGATGTGAGTCTCATCCAGGGGTCCGTCTCCCAGGTACTGCTGCAGGCTGCAAACAAACATCAGCAGTAATTGAGGTTCTGTCTTCACTGATGATCTCTCGTGAAGATTGTACGAGGTTTGTGAACGCCAAAAGAAGGAAATATTAATTCCAAACCTTGAATTGGAAGGATTCCAGAATGACATGATCCCTGCCTGCCTGCCTGGCTGCCTGCCCAGCTCCCTCCCCAGCTCCCTCCCTGGCTCCCTGCCTGGCTCCCTCCCTGCCTGGCTCCCTCCCTGCCTGGCTCCCTGCCTGGCTCCCTCCCTCCCTGGCTCCCTCCCTCCCTGGCTCCCTCCCTGGCTCCCTGGCTCCCTGGCTCCCTGGCTCCCTGGCTCCCTGGCTCCCTGGCTCCCTGGCTCCCTCCCTCCCTCCCTCCCTCCCTCCCTCCCTCCCTCACACCACTCACTCTTTCTGCAGCTCCAGCAGTGGGTCCAGCTCCTCAGAATCCTCCTTGTGGAACACTTGAGCTGTGGAGAGAGTTCTCAACATCTGGAGGTACCCCTGGATGCTTGGGCTCAAGCGAATCTCAAAGTCATCCTCATTCCTGAAAGAGAACCAGAGTCACGTCAAAATTTAGTTTGGGGTCAGGGCTGCTAAAAGTAATTTGTCAGTGCAACTGTCGTTTTCTGAACCGAGTCTGAGACACGCCAGAACACACAGCCCCAGCACGCGGCTGAACATTGTCACCTGACATGGTCCGCGAGTGGGAGACTGAAGTCCCTGTATCTGTTTCGCATCACGGAGGTTTTCTGGTAGTATGCCAGCAGGTCCTTACTCGTGAAGAACTGAATGGAAGAAAACATCGCATTCAAAAATATAAAAGAGACGCGTTGCCAAATGATGTGTGAGGTGCTGACGATCTGGGGACAAAGAACGGCTCTCTTGACAAGCACTACACGGTACACACAACAAAGGCTTCCGACTCACCTTTGTGTGTGCCTTGTTCAGCTCCTCATGATATTTGTGAGATGAATCAAACTGAGGGTAAGAGTAGGAAACCAGAGCCAAGGTCCCTCCGGGACACAGGGCTCTTTCTGCCTCTGAGTAGAACTCTTCAATGGGGTCAAACCAATGAGCAGCTGTGGCAGCCATAACCAACTGAGCACTTCCGGTGGGGACCGGAAGTTGGTTGAAGTTTGAAACTCTGTAAGAATAGAGGGAAAAGATGAAGAACAAAACGATTCTTCTGGAACAGATTGATTCAAATAAATTAAATTCAACACATGTAATTTTCATACTTCTGCCAAACAAGAAATTGTCACAATCCTGCTCTACCTACGTGTACTTCACCTTGTTGTCACTTGTTTGTTGTTTTGCCATTTCTATCTGGCTCTCACTGACGTCACACCCGATCACATGGTCAAAATACTCCACCAGGGGGCGGGTGCTGATTCCGGTGCCGCAGCCGACGTCTACGGCCAGGCTGAACCGAGGCGCCAACTGGTGGGAAGAACAAAATTCTTCAGACAATGCAAACCAAACCCGTAGTGGTTTTTGTTGCGTGTTGTTGTGAAGTTTGTCTGTTGATTCAGTTGACAAGTGTGAACACATGGAAGAAGTGTGAAAGAACGTATGAAATAACACAAGGCCCTTGCATTCGTGTTGTCGTGTAACCAGCTATGTTTCCACCTTGACCTTGGTGACAACAGTGACATTGCGTTATTGTTGAACTCATTACATCATATAGTGAACTTTACATTGACAGCTCTTTTGCATTATTGCCTCATTCTTACATCATCTATTGCATCACTATTGCATCATTATGAATATTCCACCTTTGTCTGGAATATTGCAAAACAGCTGGTTCTAAAGCAGCTTGAGCACACAAGGGGTGGGTAATTCCACACTTGGCCAGCTGCCTGAGACTGTTCTACTGAATTGATTGATCTTGTGAACCTTTAACTATAAATTATGTTGATGTATGATTACTGTATCTAGACTAGAGATCAAAGGATTGACAATAAGCTATGGCTGTAAGCCAGCAACTTGTGCACAAGACTCGGTTTGAGTTTGATTCCTAGATATGCATTGATGAGTGTGAGGTACTCGGTTAGACTAAAGAAGAGTGAAATCACACAACATGGAGGTTCTACCGAGATATTTCTGCAATAACAGAAGGATACCACAATACCCACATCCGCATTTGAGGAATTCAAAACTCAGAAATTGATAAAACTTTGTGCTTGCTGCTGCCCAATCTGGAAAATTCAGCCATGATCAGTCTAACCACAGATTTGTAATGTACACACTCCCGATGAGAATTGTGTTGACTCAACTGGTCATTTGAAGCTGTATTTTGAATACTGTACCAATTACATAAGCGGTTGTGTTCTGCATCATCTAGTGAAACATCGATCTGTATTGACACAAACCCATGTTCGCCACAACCTGCCTGGTCAATTCCTGATAAATTGGTGGTGATGCTTGATGTCAGTTATAATTTGTTGAAAAGTATTGTTTCTCATTGTTTTGCTTCACTTCTCAAATTACAAATTCTTAACCTGCAACACAATCTCATAAACTTTGTTGAGTCCTGCTCATTTCTAAATCTTGGTCATTTGAAATTCTTAAGTTTATCCAAAAATCCCCTTGGCCATTTGCCAGTATCACTTATTCAAGGTTCTCACCAGCTAAAACTTTTGCTTCTGAACAACAACTCCTTCACACACATTGCCTCCAAAGCATTCAACAATGTTACTGTTGACATCCTTTTGACTGATGATTGCCTGGTGTGCTGCACTTCACCTGATAAATCTGGGTGTATCAATCAGAAATCACCTGATAATTCACTAAATCTCTTTCAATGCAGGGATAACTGAAGGGTGACACATCTGATGATTCAGTAAATCCTTTTAAGTGCAAGGTTAACTGAAGGGTGACACACCTAATAATTCAACAAATCTCTTTTAATACGAGCATGACAGAAGGTTGAAATGTCAGACAATTCAGTAAATCTCTATTATTGCTAGACCAACTGAAGGCTGACACATCTGATAATTCATTAAATCTATTTTATTGTAAGCCCAACTGAAGGGTGACACATCTGATAATTCAATGAATCTATTTTATTGTGAGCCCAACTGAAGGGTGACACATCTGATAATTCAGTAAATCTCTTTTATTGCCAGACTGACTGAAGGCTGACACATCTGATAATTCAATGAGAAGCAGTGCTCAAGGCAACTGCAGTGCGATGTCCCTTGCAGCATTGCAGCGGCGTTAATGTCATCAATTCTTCCTTGTTTATCAATTCTTCCTGGTCATCCTTGTCCTCCACCAGCCATGCTGTCTTCTGCGGGGGGGGTCTGGCTGCGGGGGGGTCTGGCTGTGGGGGGGTCTGGCTGCGGGGGGGGGGGGTCTGGCTGTGGGGGGGGTCTGGCTGTGGGGGGGTCTGTCCTCTGGGGGGGGGGGGGGGCAGGGGACA
>JAAUXT010011461.1_pt1 | contig 12218 bp, 14 predicted proteins | sample 7278171 | NCBI WGS metagenome assembly JAAUXT01 (sample SAMN14350112, study PRJNA611818) | marine sediment metagenome | isolation source: surface marine sediment (1.8m) | place: French Polynesia: Moorea | collected 2018-08
CCCCCATGGCCAGACCCCCCTGCAGCCAGACCCCCCCCCCCATGCAGAAGACAGCATGGCTGGTGGAGGACAAGGAGGACCAGGAAGAATTGATAAACAAGGAAGAATTGATGACATTAACACTGCTGCAACGCTGCAAGGGACTTTGCACTGCAGTTGCCTTGAGCACTGCTTCTCGTTTGTGCGTCACGGCGGCTGCAGCAGGAGAAACCCCCGGGACGTGAGGAGACGCCGACGCCGCCGCCGCACCGGGACACCCGACACACAACACAACCCCGCAAATCTCTCACCCTCCGCTGAAACATTACTCTGAAAGGATGAGGATACGAGAGGGAAGATTTCAGCCCCGAACAAGGATGTCTCAAAAAGTTCTTGCCACGAGCATCTTCAAAGACTCCACGAAGCAATTGTGTTGTCCAGGAAATCGTGCTGACGTGCTCGTGGCACGTTTTGATAAATCCTCGTTCACCAGTGTGGTATCTCAATCCAGCCCCAACGGTCGTGTTCAATTTTCAATCAATCCCCGTTTCACTGCTGCGTCTGTCTGATGTGGACGGAGCACGCGCGCTTGTCCCCCGCGTCACGTCACGTCACGTCACGTCACGGCACGTGATCCCGCGGACCTTCCCCAACAGCAGCTTCCGCACGAGCGCGCATGCGCGATGGCGTCTCATCTTCCACGCTAGACAAAAACCTCGAGAAGAACACAAAAGATTTCCGTCGTCTTCATCCACCATGGCATTTTAGACGTCACAAGACTCTCCTTTTTGAAACGCAAAAGGAAAGACTTCCGCCTGAAGGCGTCTCTGATGTAACGCGAATCCACTGCGACTGCGCGCGAGTGAGATCAGAGAAAAGATTTATCCCCCTGTGCTGCGAGGAGAGGCTTAATGCAGAGATCGCAGGTGCCGCAGGGCTGCGACTCTTTATGCGTCACATTGTGGTCGGTGCGCCGGGATGACACGGGCCCCTGACACCGGGCGGGGGACCCGGGGAGGGGCGGCGGCGCCGGACCCCTCACACCGGGCGCCGCCGCTCTATCCGCCCTAATCCACACACAATTTGCTTCCTGACACCTACAATTGCCGTAATCCCGAGTCTGCCCATCGCAGAGCTTTACGGCTCTGCGCGGGCTCCGCGGGCGGGTGGGGGGAGGGGGGACGCCGCGGCCGCCCCATGCCTCCGCCCGGGAGAGGAGACCGCGCACAGCCACTCAAGGGTTCTCACACCGGATTTCAATTTGCAATGTCACTTTCACTCAGTTCAATCCGAAAAGCCTCCAATTTCTGTGTTGTGTCAACCCCTATTCCGTGATTCCACTTCCAGGAGAATTGGCTCTCAACTTTCCAAATCCAAATCTTCACATTTTTACTCCGTGCAAAACACAGGATATTTTCCTGCCACACAAGGTGAGTATCCAGGCGACAGACGAACATCCCCAAACGGAGCTAAATGCCCAGTTTCCGAGTCGAAACCTTGCGCCTGCAGTGAACGTCCAGCCGTGTGAACTGACGGGTTTCCTTGAGCCTTTGCAAAGAGATGCGAGGGCAGGAAGACAAAAGAGCGTCTCCTCTCTGAGCAACGGCTGAACACCTACTGGACCCCGGCCCTGCAGGCTGCAACCTTCCACACAGCAGGCGAAGCCGTGTTCACATCGGCTCCGTCCTCACTCGCGTCCGCTTTCAAGTCAAAAGAGCGCTGCGTGGACTCAATGGGGAGTTTAGGCTGACGTTTGAAAAGTACTGAGGAGTTCGCACCCATTGTGAACGCGGCCTCGGCCCACGGATCCATCCCGACTCGCACCGGGAGAACTCACTCTCTCTCTCTCTCGCCTGCGCCTCTCCCAACTTTATTGAACTTGACTAATGTGTTTCGGCAATGTAACGTGCCATGTAGAGGAGAGACAGGGCGCTGTTCGGACACGAGGAAGAGGCAAAACCTGCTGCCGCCCCGGTGACGCGCTGTTCAGACCGGCTCCGTCAGACGTTCCGTGTCCGCTGTGGAAACGCCTTTCATCTTTGGGGGCACTGCCCAATTGAAGGAACGAGCGTGGATGGAGCCACTGAAACTAGTGCGTCTGGGACTGATGTGAAAACGGACCATCCCACACAGTTTGGACGCTCACGTGTACAGCGTTTCCGACACGAGCTGCTGTGAACGTGGCCCGAGTCTGTCCGAGTCAGTGAGTGGCTGGGCAACAGCGACGGTGCGGCTCAGACCGCGTCCAGTTTATCAGCGTTTGGACAGGCCGGCTGAGGGACGCGGCATCACAGATCCTCTGCCCACAGGGGTGACTCTTCCCGCCGCGGTGCCAATCACAGACAAGACGCAATCGAAGATCGCAGCCCCAACACACAACGCATAAATCTGACGAGGAGCCGCCGTGGAGATGGTGATATTGACCTGGAGGCTGCGGCCGCAAACACGAGACGGGGAAACGGAAAACATTGACTTGTCTCGTGTCTCGAAACTTTGACTTCTCCAGCGTAAATCTCTCTTTCTTCCATTTCCTTCTTGTTTTATCTCAGCACTACAAGTGTTGGTGCTGCAAACACTCCCGAAACGACAGGAGACAAGTGTGAAGATCCAGCTCACACATACTGCGGTTCTCTTTCCTTCACGATTCTTTCCTCGGAACACTTCACCTCGACATTTTCTCCCTCTCCGACAAGGAAGTAAAAGGTGGTTCAAACGCGTTCAAACAATTTCAAAAGCTGCAAAAACTCCAAGGGATCACGCCCTAACAATTTCTCAACCTCAGCTCAAGACTTTCCTCGCCTGTTGTTGAGAGACTCCAGAAGACCTACAGGATTGATGCGAGTCCGTGCCTCACACCCTGATCTCGACAGCGACGATCAGGCTTTACGAGATACACACCTCACCGAGTGGAACCCAACGCTGATAAACTCCGCTAACTTGACGGGTAATGGCATCTTGCGGAAGCCTGCGAAAGCTCCGCTCTGTCAAACGGGGGGAGACTGAGCAACGCGTGAGACTTTTCCGTGGGCGGTGGCGGGTGAGGGGTGGGGAGGGAGGGAGAGAAAACATTTTGGGCAACGTGGTTCAAAAGACAGCAACTCAAGACACAGTCTGGAACAAAACAACATGTACGGCAGCGCTCCGCTGTGCATAATGTGCCCATTGAATCTTTTTTGAGTCTGCACGCTTTGAGTTGAAGCTGTGATTGAAGTGCCTTTGTCGTTCGGGAAACAAGCTGCTTCACCGACGCAGCGAGCAAAAAGTTTCATCGCGCAAATGTCCTCCTCTACAATCAACGAACGAACTCGTTCCAAAAAAAGTCACAGCAGACAGACACATCTCATTTTCCAAACCAGCGAAGACAATTTCGCCATTTTCAAAATTTCTTCTTTTTCTGATTGAGTGTCATGTTTTTCCCGTGTCAGAAAGACAAATTTTACGCATCACGCAGATACACGTGCAGCTGTGTGGTGCTGGGTATTGTTTGCGGCCTCCCTATCTGTGTGGACTCAGCCTGAACGACAACGCTGATAACGACGTCCCTGTATCAACAGATAAAGCCTGAAGTCAAAGTCGAAACGGTTCAGTCCTTCACCAACACACAGCACCAACTGCTGCATGCAAAATTACTTGGCAATCGCACACAAGTAGCTGGTGCACCGTGTGTGTGGCTCACCACCATCGAACCGACACTTACGAATCACAGCGTTTGAGGAAACCAAGTCGAAAATTACATACTGAGCGCTTTGAATAAGGGGGCTAATTTGGAGCAAATCTTAATGGGATCCCGCGGAAACGGTCCGGTTGGTTTCAGCGCGGGAGAGGCGGGTGGTGCGGGCGGCGGGCAGAGGGAGACGCGGGCGGTGCGGGCGGCGGGCGGAGGCAGTCCCCCGGGACCCAGCGAGGCGAGGCGCCGGGAGTCGATACTTGTTACGCCGGGAGGCGGAGGCGGCTGCCGCGATGTACCGCACCGACTCCCTCCGTGAGACGAGACCCTCTTCCAAACGACACGAAAGCGAGAACGCGATTCAGATTGAGAGCTGAGCATCAAGGGTCCACGTTTGACACCAACAGCAGACTGGATCAACTGACGCAATGCCGAGGAAAGACCGCAAGTGCACACGAGTTCAGCACCATGGGAGCCAAACAAATTATTGCGTTCAAATGGGCTTTTGAAGATTTTGCAACTCTGCACCAAAAACAAATCTGCGTGCTTTTTCTGGCTTCAGATTTGTCGTTGACAACATTGGAATTTGCACGTGAGCAAATTCTGCGGATCTTCCGCGCGCATTTGATTCACATCGGCTCCGACAGTCACCAAGCGGACGCTGTGAGGCCCTCCACAACGCACTCCTTCCACATTGCCAACACGATCTCAGTTCGCATGCATCAAGCCTCCGTGTAAAGCGCGACAAGAGGCGCTCCGTGAAAGACACGTCTTTACTTTGGTGAAATCCGTGCAACAGAGCAGATGAGGGCCCAACACCCCAGCTGGAGGTGCTGGTTGGCTGCTCAATGTACTGATGCTGCAGCTGAAGTTTGCTTTCATGAGATAGTTACACAGACGACGCAGTGCGCGACGCATGAAGCGTGAACCGGGTTGAATTCAGCCCGTCTGTGGGAAGCGGAAGTCATGTGGAAAACCGGGAGCGATTCGGACGCGACCCGCATCACATGACCCACATCACGTGGCCTGCTCTCACTGCTCTTCCGGATCACACAGTCCGGAGCAACTCTCCGTTCACGCTGCATCCGTCCTCGCAATGTACTACTTATCAGTCGTCAATGGACGTGGACACGTACGAGTACACGCTTTGTCCACTGCAAGAAGCCACGGCCACGAACTCCTGACCCATCACTCAACACGACGCGACGAACACGCACGCGTGCGCGTGAACGTGGCGTGAATACGGGGTTTCCATCAGAAACTCAAAACTGAAGATGGGGAAACACAGTATTTGCCTGCAGCGAACAATCATAACGGCAAATGGAGCGTGCGTAAGTGAGTCCGATCAGTCGGGCGCTCCCATGCCTGTAATCTTTGATTTCATCTGTGATGTCCTCTGTGAAAGTGCTCCCGTGCACCCAAAACTGCTCATCATTTCATGCTGGACTTCATGTTTTGCGATGGATACAAACTGGGTTATTTTGCTTTTCTGCCTCTTGCCAATGGTTGGTCGTGAGGAAACAGAACCTTTCTTGAAGAAGCTGAATTGCAATTCCTTCTGAGCTCAACATGGGGTCGCTGAAGTGCGTGCGGTGAATCAATTTTAAGAACCTTGCGAATCGCACTCGCATTCTCAGACCCAGCTGAAACTCGTCTGATTGAACTCACCAATGGGGTGTCCCATTCCACACTGAATGCGCCACGAATGGGCACGCTCCCTGTGTAGGTTAAATGGGCTGTTGGTCGCTGCTCCGTGGTGCTGGTGTCTGAGAGTCGCATACAACGTGAAGCTGGCCTGATCGCGCCCTATCTCACTCCACACAGAACCTCAACACGGCTTTAACGTGAAGACACAATTGAAAAGCTCATCTCGACGGGGATTCGACGAGCGCGGAACACGCAGACCCAATCAGCGAAACGGCCCGGCGAATCCGCGCGTCGGCTTTACGCTGATTGCGGCGTCTCCACCACAGACACCCTCAAACACACAACACCACCAGCTCCTCTCCCTGTGTTCTGTGTGCTGCACTTCAGCCACATTCACAAACTCACAAAGGTCTGTTTCATGCGTGCACCAAAAGAACAAGGAACCTCACAACTGAGTTTTCCCTGAATGTGCGTCAGCAGTTTGGATAATGGAGCCTTACACGGAGCGGCTGGACCTCAGGGGAGTCTCGCCTCCTCTGCAGCCAGCATCACTGAAATAGATACACAGGTCCTGCTGGAGTCGGGAGAAGCCTCCGACTGACCTGGGGCCAATTTGAGAAAGAGCAGGTCGGTCGACAAAGCGCTGTGGTTGCGGTCGGAGGCGCGAAGCTGCGAAAGCCACAACAATAGAGCGGCTGGGCTTGAGCGGGAAGGCGTCGCCGTGAGGAGATCCACTCACACTGAACGGTCAAGGTTCATTCCACTGAAGAGGCTGAATCCAACACTGCAAACAAAGGGGTACACAGGCGTTCACGGGATTTCTGAGGGTTCTCGGTCAGGTGAAATACTGTGTGTCACCCGAAACTTTTTCCCACGAAGAAATGCGTCAGCTTCGTCACATTGCGCCCTCGTGTTCTATCTCCCCGTGGGTCATCACGGGTCATTTTCGGCCACAAAACGTCACTGTCACAGTCCCTGAGTCGGCCTTCCCTTTCACGTGTCTGCAGCACACGCAACACTTCTCCCTGGTCCACCGTGAACCTCCGCGGAAAACCTGATTACACCTGGAGCACCTCCTGCACTCCATGTAATCACACACAATCTCCCCGCTCCCCGCGCACAGAATTGAAAAACATCCGCTGAGAAGAATCATCCGCGGGCGTCCGGAATCATATCTGGAGACATAAATCAGGCCGCAGGTTACGAGCGTCTTTGGTGTAGCTTGGTCACCGCAGACAGAGAAGCCGCCACCCAGGGGACCCCAGGCCTCCTGCACACTGGATGCGTCACGCCTTGAATCTTTGTGCACAGTGCTGTGTTCGTGCTATGCCCTGAATTTGAGCAAGGACAAAGCGCGGAACGTAACCAGTGTGAATTGGGCCAGCAGCCAAAATCTGAGACCTGCGGGTGCGAACTCTGCCCGGTGGGAAATTTGTTCATGACCAGAATGCAGGGAAAGCGCAGGCAAGGGTCTTGCCACGTGGAACAGCAGGTTCACATCACATGCGTCAACGCACTGGCTCCATGCGTGTTCCAATCGGAGCTGCGTCAATGACGACACGCAGTCGTGGAAATGGCGCAAACAGTGTGAACTATCCTGACAAACAAGGCACAACTGAAACTCGAATTCTCTTGTTGTCAGGTGGTGGTAAGAAGACACAGAAGCTCTCTCCATCGTGAGACTCGACTCCTCGAGATGTCACTCACAATACTCAATTATATTACTGGAGTATCTCTCAAGGAATCGCTCCCTGGAAATTGGCAAAAAATCCTGCAGATTCGACAACTGTGACTGACATTGTTAATTTCTCAAAGACGGATCTATTCGTCATGGTTGTTGGTGTGTGGAGTGGAGACAGAGGGTGTGCGTGTGTGTGTGTGTGTGTGTGTGTGTGACCAGGTGACAAAACTTTTCAAAATTCGACTTGAGGGAAAAGACCAATGGTCTCAAGAAGACATGGCTGACATGACTTCAATCTCCGATCCCATTCAACGCCACACCTGACACAACCCCCAAGTTTCCCCCAACACACCTCAATCCAGACGCAGAAACACTAAATCCTCAAATCCTTGACCTGATTCTTGCTCAGGCAGAGTACCCATACACGGGGAAGGAGAGAATGGACAAAGAGGCTTCGCAATCCTCAGTGGGCTTAATTATTTCCTCGCTCCCAACTTTCCTCCGCTGCACACCACGTGAGCTTCTCCTCCAATGAACCTGCATCTGCAGTGATGGGTTTGTGCTGAGGAAACAGATTCCTCCATTATCGCCCTCCTCCTCTCGAGCTGTTTGAGACTCCCAGAAGACATCACGATAATCTTCGCAGAAATTACACTCATCAATGAGTATCTGAGGCAAACTCAAATCGATGAGGCTCCGCCCACAAACAGCTGAGATTCATCCAGGATTCGGGCGCTGTGGCTGCTGCTGGTGGTTCACACCAGATGCATCAGGCGTTCTCACCCAAGTTGTTGTGGTTTGTGTTTCCACAACCTCAGGCCCTTGACCTGGCGCATCCAGCATGGACTTGAACTTTGATCTGTTCCTTTCAGTTCGCTCTGCCGATGAGAAGCATCGTACAAATATTCAGTTCCAACCAGGCAGTGAAAAACATTCTCCTTTCAACCCTCTGAGCCTGGTGTTTTCTGTGAGGTTCAGGGGATCTTTGGTTCAGATGCCCTGAATCGTACACGCGGTTCAAACAGTACAATCCTCTTTTCTTCAAACCAAAAGTTTCCTTGAGGCTCCAAAGACGGAAACTTATTTTCTTCTTTCAAAAATGTTCTGAAAAGGCAAAACTAGCTGACAGCTTTGTTTCTGCCTGTCTGCGGTGTCTTTTGATCAAAACCTACGGGAAGGCTCGGGAAAAGATTATTCTGAATCTCTGTGAGCGTTCGCCGAAAACAAAAGACAAACGCACGTGGTGACTGAACAAAGCCGGTTGGCACAACCAGCTCCGATTCGACAGAAGTTGCACAGTCTCAGCAACGCACCTCCCACCCGTCCGTCTTGTTCAGCGACGCAACGCGTGACGCCTGCAGTGAGAACCCGGCCTCAGGCAGTCGCTCTCGTCAGCGGCATCGCGTCCTGTCGGCGTCGAGAGTTTCTCATCTTCATAAATCAGCGCCGCCCGAGTCGTAACGACTCAATCTGCGCCCGACAATCACGACTTAATGCGATGAAATCATAGACGTATAATTAGCTCGAACCGTAATCACGCAGTGTCAACGTCCATATCTCGAGAGAGTTGATGTCTCACGCAACGCCTCCGGAAACCACGTGCACAGTTCCTGCGTCTTCGCGCATGCGCAAAGTCAGAACATTTTGAAAACTGTGTGATACTGAAAGGAAGTCATCATTCCAGATTGGTACAGAGGAAAACACACCCGAGCACCACAACTTTGATGTTTCCATCAACGCCTAAGTTTCAGGGATCGGGAATCCTTTTTCACAGCATCACCACGGAAACCAAGTTTGTTGTCAGGATCTGATGCATCTTCTGACGGAGCCCCGGAGACCCAGGGGCGCGGACGACATCACAGCTAATGTTCCCCTCAGGGAAAAGCGTCGCTCACCGAATCCCTTCTCACTACTGACCTGAACACGACCATGTCAAAAGGACCTGGGAACAGATCCTCAGGCTGCAATTGCAGAGAGAATTTTGAAATGAAACGGCAAGCCAGAACTGATGTCTTCCACTCTCAGTACTGCGGTTCCAGACAGCACTGAAACCGTCGCTCGTGCACGAGATTGAGAACCAGAGTGACATTTTGTGTTCCACTGAGCGAAGCGCACCAGGTTTGGCAGCGCACTAAAGTGAACCACTTTTCTTGATCAATATCATCTCCACTGGACCAACATTTACATGTCCATGTTGCAGAGGCTGCGTCTTTCTGCGGAGGAAACAACCCTGAGACCATGTCGTCAATGTTACTTTCCACTGATGAAGAAACCTCATCCAGTACGTGTATTGAAGAGACGCTGGTGGCGACGCCCGCGGTGCGTCCTGATCCCTGAACCTTCACGACACAACTGATCAAGCAATAGGGTCAATCACACCATCTTCCCGCGGACCTATCTTTCACCACCACACATCCTGACAGCACAAAGAAAAACGCCTCAACACCCTCAAAAGCCGAGTCTGCCACAAGCTACGTACACGTGACATTCAATGGACCTGACCACGAGTGTTGTTTCTGAGGCGTGAATGTGAAGAGACTCTTCCAGGAATCCCCCAACCTCGCTGTCTGGAATCCGATAAAGGAAAAATGGAGAATGTGCAGACATGGGGTGGGGGTGGGGGAACGGCGCGAGCTTCCTCAGGGCTTCCACTCCCCCCTTTTGTGCTGATCTTTTGGGTTCCTTTCAATGCGGACATCTGAGGAGATACACATTGAGCTGCTTAAACACAGCGAAAAGATCACTCAGCGAGCACTCAGCAATATTCAGGCTCGCAGGCGCTGTCACGCTTTATTTTATCACCATACATCAGGCGTGGGCGCCTCGGGCCCACCTCACCACCGCTGGACACGAGTCTCTCTCCACGGACACTTCTTCTCATATCTAATCAGGCCGAACGTTGCGCGAGGCCACGAAGCTCAACGCTGAAAAACCAACGGGTCTTTTGTTCGTGTCATTTTTACCCTGGATAGGGCCAGGAAACTGTCCATTTCTGCGATGAAGCGTTCATTGAATTGCACTGCTTCTCGTGTTGGTGTGATTCTTTCGCCCTGGACGCGCAACGACTTGTGGGTCAGGCACTGTCTCCATATTTGGGACGAAGCGTGCACTGAATTGCACGAGGGACGCGACACACACTGCAGTCAACACGACACAACCTGCTAAAAGCTGTGTAATTACTACCGACAGTCGCCTTGAAAACGTCGCAAGTGTCTGATCACCAGCAGCAGTTCGGGGAGGAGAATGTCAGCCCCGCACAACGCAACGTCGCTCATTACCGCGCCTCAAAAGACCCTTCTCCACACAAAGATCTTTCAACCTTCTTGCAAAATTAAAAAGTTAGTTTTTGAAGCCACCGAGCTAATTAGAACATTTCACTTCAAACATTTCTTTGTCCTTTTGCGCTCGTGTTCAGCGAAACGAGCTTTTCATCAGAACAACATTTTGTCTTCAAACTCGTCGGGTTCATTAAAATTTTGACGACAGACTCCCTCGCTGCAATCTGGTCGTCACTCGGACGAACGCAGAAAAACGTGCGTCGTGGTGTTCTGCGATGTCCCTTCAGCCAAGAGCACCATGTGTTTGAAAACAAACTTTTCGTGAATGGCTTCTTGGCCAAGATGACCCAAGGCCCATCCCAAACCGTCACATCTCGGAGGGCCGGGGCACACAAAGGGAGTGTGTGAAGGTGGTACCTCGGACATTGCATCCACAGTTGCCTAGCACACTGCTTCTTGTTTCAACTGGGGTGCGCGTCGTCATTGCACCCTGGATGGGTCTGACACTGCGCACGTCCCTTAGCGTCATGACGTACACAGCGTGACCAGGGCGACGCCCAGCGCTGTTTACGAAACGTGCCACTCAGATCAATCTCCCTAATGCAGAGGCCGCGCCGTCGCTTTGCCTTTCTCTCGACCTCCGTGTGCCACGGGCAAATTCCGACCTTCGGAAGCTGTACAAGATTCAACAACTGCTGACAATACAAGTTTCAAAGCAAATGGTGTCAAGCACTGGAGATGATTTCCACTGTGTCACGCACACCAGATTCTCGCAGACACACCGCGAGATCTCGCTCGTGAAAAAGCACCCAAAACCATCCGCACCGAAACGTTCTGAATCTCGGGTACTCGGCATCAAAAATTCAAGGCCATCACAGTCTAGTTTCACAGCGCACATGTACTTCGTATCACCCACAAATATCCAATATTTGCCCAAGCACATGTTAATCGCAAATGGAGTTTGCGCAGCTCTCACCAAGTATTTGAGCTGCTTTATCTGGGAGCGCTATCTTAACTGCAGATCTCCCGAGTGCTGACCCACGCAACTGGATTCATGCAGATTGCCTTTGAGTACAGTTTTCTTCTTGCGGTGCGTTATGTATCTCTGGGGACACGGTTACGTGGGATTCCTCGTTGCATGAGAAGCGCATGGAGATTTCAGGCAATTGACATGCGCAGTGGCTGGACGTCACGTGACTTCTCATTTCCGGGACATGTGGTGGTCAGCGACAAACATACTTCCGGGCAAACCAATGGCCGCGGAGAGAACCACCTGCACCTGCTGTTGGGAGGAGGATCTGCCGTGAGCTCAGACTCGTGCACTTCAGTTTAGGGGTTTTCACGTTGGTGACGCGCGGTTGGGCGGCGTCAGAATTTTTGACGCGCGCATCAGAATTTTTGACGCGCATGTCAAAATTCAACATGACGCCCAATGGAGAGCATCAAATTATCAGTCAAGACCGATCACACATTTTTGACGTGGGCGTCAATTTTTTGACGCGCGCGTCACCAACGTGAAAACCCTTATTGTCAGACTCCGAGACGAAAACAAATGTCTCCAGCAGCTCCACGTGACCAATACGTCAGAGGAACAACCGGAAGTGAATGACTTGAACACACTCACGTAAAGCCTCGGTTGTGACGTACGTGGCGAGGACATCCGCCCTCGCCACCCGCACGTCACTTCGCATGGCGCACTGACATAAAACTAAAGTCAAGACTGAACAAATTAAAAATCCATTTCATGATTGGATCGCGTGTTCCCTTCCCGCATGCCTCCACCGCGCCGTGTTCAAGGCGAGTTCTAGCAACCACCGAGTTTCGTTCCGTACGGTGCGCCAATTGCCAGACGAGTGGTACGAGGGGGATCCCAATGCTGACGGTGCAGTGCATGTTGTATCACCTTGTGCACTCAAGAATTAGGACGAGTTGACACTATTCTGTGGCCACAAATCGCTGAGTTGAC
>JAAUXT010031067.1_pt1 | contig 12218 bp, 12 predicted proteins | sample 7278171 | NCBI WGS metagenome assembly JAAUXT01 (sample SAMN14350112, study PRJNA611818) | marine sediment metagenome | isolation source: surface marine sediment (1.8m) | place: French Polynesia: Moorea | collected 2018-08
AAAATCACACATTCAAATGTCATGCTCCCACATTTTTCTGATGTTCCTGTTTCACACCGGACGTGGAGCTGCACCGGGCGGGCTCCCACGGGTTGCATAGAAACCTCTCTACTTTCTCACACGCCGTGCAGGCTTCCGCCGCGGCGAAATCCTCCACATCAACACCAAGACTCTGCAGTGTTCTCGTACTCGCGTTGTCTGCAAAACAGGCACACACGTCTGTTTCTCTGTTTCCAAGCGATCTCTCAGCCAACGTGCCTGCAGCATTTCAGGTGAACTTCCACGGTTTTTTTTTTTTTTCAGCTTCAATCCTCATTCCAGGCGCACATGCCACTGCAGCAGGAAGCGACCGAACTGTTTTTGCCCTCACTTCAAATTAGCTTTTTTCCTCTCCCGATCGCGTTTGCACAAAGATGGTTCACGCTGCAGCCTCTTCGCGGGGAAGACCTCTCCGACAAGACTCACCGCAGATAATGAGAAACGGAATCTTCTGATAGAAACCAATTTCCTCGAGGCCTGTTGTGCTGTGCGGCGCCTCGCCCCTCCGCCGCCGCCGGAGCTCCCGCTCCTCCCCCGGCGCAGCGCGCGCGGCGCCGCCCGCCGCCGAGACCGATGAATCTGGGAGGAGCGCGACTCACGCCGTCTGCTCCCTCCCTCCCATCCCCGCCGCCCTTCTTCATTACCGTCCGACGTCCCGCTCAGCTTCTGCTCTTTTGCCCAATGCCAACTGCAAATCTTCCAAACGAAGACTTTTGAATGGAATTTTAATTGTGATTTGAGAGTTTGATGCTTGCGCTTCCACGTGGATTGAAGCAGATCAATCCGCATCGCTGAAGATTCGTTTCATTAATTCGCGTGCAAATCTCTCAAAACCTCCCAGCTTTTCCATCCGTGGAGCATTGCGAGATAATTGCATCAAGGTACGATTCGTTTGCTGTTTCACATGTCATCTGTCCTGTTTTGGAGCGACGTTCGGGCGTCAGTGTCACCAAGAGAGAGACAGCTGCTGATGAAGGATGAAGAATGCGTCCACGGGATCTGTCTTTCCCTTTCGGAGCCCAACTGCTGCGTGAATGTCACGTTCGATTCATTGGATTCCAACCGAGATGGCGTGCGTGTCCAAAAGTGAGCTCGAAAGCTCACTGTGACATGATGCATCCGGCACGAAAGCGAAACCACGAAGGCAGAAACTTCTTGTCTTCGATCATCGTCTTTTCACATCCTCGATAAATCCAGACACACGTACAGACGCAGGCGTTGAATTTCAAAGTGTCACTGAGTCGTTTGGCAATCGCACACAGTGGCAAAATGTAGACCACAGAACAAGACCAAAGAAGGAACCTGAGGAAGACACCTACCGTTTGAAGCAGCGGAGCTGTAGAAGAACGTTCGTGCGACTGACGAAACCGTGCAGGCCACGCAGGCTGCTGCATGAAGTTCGCTTGCAGAAAAACCGATCACTGCACAGAAATCTCGGGAACTAAACACCCATCATTTCCATATCAAAACTGTGCAATATATTTCTGAATGATTACTCCCTAAATTGCATTGCGCATTGCCTCAGCGGGTCTGTGGATGGCTCATAAAGCAGTGTAATTGGGTTTGGCTTTCATAAGCGCAGGCTGAACGTCTCGCGCTTTGCAGCCGGCGCCCACAGATCTGGACGGCGGCGCCATTGAAGCGCTCCGAATTACCGGCGCCTGCAATTGTGCTGCAGATCCCTGCAGATTTGGAACCACCAGTTTGGTCCAAAATGGGCCTGACAATAAGTGGGTCTCCCCCTGTGTGTGTGTGTGTGTGTGTGTGTGTGTGTGTGTGTGTGTGTGAGAGAGAGAGAGAGAGAGAGAGAGAGAGAGAGAGAGAGAGAGAGAGAGAGAGAGAGAGAGCGTATTCGGGCACACATTAACAAGATCTGGTCTTCATCCAAACCAGTTGGGTATCAACAAGGGATGCCGGAAACGTCAGCTTCGATTGAAATTGGAGCCTGCAGCCTTGGAAGGCGAGATACGCCAACTACAAGCCGAGATACGCTCACAACAGCCTGAATTCAAACAGATTCAACATTTTCAACAGACTGCAACAATGTCGAACGGTCTCAGATCCTTGAATCTTGTGGCACCACTTCAAGTTGCAAAAACACCTGGGAATACCCCCATGCACTCTCACATCAAGAAACTCAGAAACATCTGTTCACAGCAGAAACATCTGCAACTGTCGCTGAATTGCAAATGAACATTTCTTGTGAGCCTTGGAGATGCAAATTCAATCACAAAAATGTTCTTCATTTTTGAAAACAACCAAGAAAACAATTCGAAATTCTACTCTGTCCTTCCAGGGCAAACTTTTGAGGAACACTTTGCAATTTTTTCCGGTTTGCAAAGGCGTCTTCTCGGGCCACAGTGTCAACAATATTTCACCTATAGCTCTTGACAACCAATCACTTTGGAAGTATTGAGTGCATCTTTTCAAATTCTCAGATTCGCTTGACCGAAAAAGCACGCATTCAGACCCTGACTCAAATCCGTGGTGATACATCTGTACTTTTTGCATTTTGGCTCTTCTCGGACTGACTTGTCAATGCAGGAAGAATAGAACAATGTTCAGAAGTGAACGACCGCAGCTTCTCGTCCAGAGCTTGGGCGGCACCGCACTATCTTGTAACGCGCAGCCCATTTGAACACAAAACTGCGAGGCGTCCGCAGTGTGAACGGAGCCTCAACGTGAAAATGGGATCAGACGCACAGGGCTCATCGCTACGCCTCCGCACCGCTCGATCAATGGGATTCGGCCGGGGAGGATCCCCGCGCGCCCCGCCGAGATCAGGACACGGATTCGCGCGGCTTATCTCGCGGCCCCAGCGCCTCCAAGCCTCGCCGACCACGTAATATCTGAGCAATAGCGGCGACCGAATTGATCCCTCCCTCTCCCGCCTTCACCTCGAAAGGCAACACCCCCAAGACTCAGGTTTCATTGGATGCTTTCTCGGTGATCTTCAACAGAGTACGATCTCCGAAATCCTTCTGCAGAAACATTTGAAATGTGAACCAATTTTGTCAAAAAGTGTAAGATAGATTCGTCTGAATGTGTTTGTGTCTTCTGCCCCTCCCCTGGAGCTCTGGCGTCACGTGAAGCACCGACAGCTTTGCTCCGCACCTCATGCAGGTTCCGGTGAATGCCACTCACAGAACTCTTGGTTCAGATCCTGTGTAATGGCCGTTCTTATTCTTTTTCCACCACAAGTTGCATGCCAGCAGACCACTGATGCTGTTGGGAAGTGGCGGAGAAGGCGCTGTCCTTTATCAGTGAAACACACCCAAGATCAAAGAGTGGACGCCAAAGCACCGCTTTGTCAAGGCAATTGGACGTGTGCACGAAGCTGACTTTTTTTCCAGCTGAAAGCTCAGAGAGATCAGAACAATTTCCCATTGGCCAGACTCTGTGCTGGACAAGTCCGCTGATACTAGCAGACGGGAATCAGACAACCCCGCTTCTCTTGCTCTTGGAAACACAAAAACGCTTGGGGCAGTTGTCCTCGAGCCCTTCAGCAAACCTTTTCCATGTCCAAAGCGGTCCCCTTGCCCAGCGGGGTACTGACGTAGATTGGACTTTATGCTAGTTTCTGAGAAAAAGTCGAAGTCACCAATCAACCAGCCGACCGACCAACCAACCAATCAATCAACCGAATCAAGCAATTGACTGACCAAGCGATCAACTGACTGACCACCTGACAGCAATGAAAAAGGACAGCTTCATGCTGATCATCTTCTCACGAAAACGATCAAGCTTGAACCTTCAGTCTTCCACAAAATTTCAGGTTCTGAAACACTAAAATTCAAACAGGATCTGTCACAAATGTCCAACAGAGCCCACGCACGATTCCTGTCGTTGATTTTCCCAGAATGGTTATTTGCCCAGGAATTCGTGCACGTTTTCATGCTTTTCTGCGTGTCTCATCTTGTCATCCGCATCAGCACCAAACAAGCCGCGTGACAGGAATCCAAACAGTTGCAGCAAAACTCTCTACTGGAATAAATTGAACTACACTTTGAGGTTTGAGATCGTTCCGGATCCAGACGCGAGACTGTGCAATCTCTTTGTTGTGTCTGCAGGCAGATCATATGTTCGACCAAAACAAACGACCAGCTGGTCCAGAGAAGAAAGAGCCAAACAAAACCTCCGACTGCAACAAAACCAGACCCACGCGCATCCACTTACCTTGTATGAAACAATCCGTGACTTCATCTTTCGACTCCACTGTGGTTTCTTTTCTCCAACAGCTGGTCTCGTCCTGTGACAGCGAGTTTTTCTGTTTACATCTTTTTTCGGATGCTGCCAAATTTACGGAGCTGTCACTGAAGTTGGCGCTGATTGGTCCAAATCGGAGACGATTCCAAACTTTGTCCATTTTGCATCCAGAGGAATTTGTACTTTCGCGCCAAGACACAAGAAATATTTGCGCAGAAAAGAGACACAAAGTGTTGATGTCCCGTGCAATGTTTCGATATGAAACAATTTACTGTATTTGCAATGCTAAAAGCAGCAGTAAACTGTAAAAATGTAACAAACCAAACGTGAACATATATTTTTGAGGGTGCTACATTTCACCTACGGCAACACCTAAACAGAAACACGAACGTGTGGCTTCGCATGTGAGGTCGGGCAAGAAGAGAAAAGTGAGTTTTTTGTGCTACATGTTGATATTTTCAGACGTTTTGTCAAACCTGTTCAAGAACAGATACCTTGTTTCACAATCCTGAAACTTTAAAGAGACCACTGTGTGAACAACGCCTGTCACAAAGTTGTTCCCGATTATCGCACAATTGACAGGTCTGGCAGTTCGAACGATGTCGACCCTGTTGCTGAGACAACAGTTGTGTAGACAGTGCCTGCAAGTCAGAAGATGCAGCAGATTCGCCGGAGAAACAGCCGAGTCTGAAAAGACCCGGGCGATGTTGGACAGAATGCTGCGTGTGGATCATGCGGGAGAGTTCGGAGCGAATCGCATTTACGAGGGACAACACGCCGTGCTGGGCAAATCGGCATCGGGTCCAATTATTGAAGTAAGTTCGCAGGCTGGAGACGAAAATATGCAGCGAGAACTACGTACAATTTGACATAAAACAACAAAGAGATATGTGCAGGATTCTTGAACCTTTCCTCAAGTTTTGTGGCTTCATTTGCACAACTGCGAGATTTCTGTGTTCAGGAGATGTGGGAACAGGAGAAGGTCCACCTGAAGAAGTTCGACGAGCTGCTTCCCGAGCACCGGGTTCGGCCGACGGCACTGATACCGTTCTGGAACGTCGCTGGATACGCTCTGGGTTTGTCAAGTTTATCTCTTGGAGCAAAGCGGTGAAGCACAGAGCTCTACAGTATTTCTTGACGTGATGTGGAAAGTTCGCAACACGTTGTCACTCCACGTGGGAGTTGGCTTCAATCCGCCAAAGTTTGCAAAATGTCAGTTTTGCTGATTTGCTGGAACCAAATGGTTGAAGTAGAATCCAAATTGTAGAAGTCAGTCAATCGTTTCCATCGCGAAGTTCATAAGGTTGTCGCTTCAAATGTCAACACGAATCCACTTGTGGTGCAGGCGCAGGGACGGCGCTGCTTGGGAAGGAGGCGGCGATGGCGTGCACAGTTGCGGTGGAGTCTGTGATAGGCGAGCACTACGACAAGTACGTCTCACGATGTTCATTCAATGAACCAACTTTTTCAATTCCGGTTGCAACGAGAACAAGATCAAAGTGTCAACTGAACTGGTCCTTTGCAGAGTGACACACTTTCGTGGTTTCTTTTTTTTCCAGTCAGATCAGAGAGCTGATGGCGGATGGTGAGAACGGCCAGGAGAAGCACAAAGCTCTCATCGAGGCAAGTTTCCTGGAAACAGCTCCGCTGACACCTTGACCTGGCTCGCGGAATACTTTCACCACAATATGTCACGAATTCACTGCTCGGCTAATGACGCCAGAGATGACACGAGACGAAAGAGTCCTTGCCGTTCTGTGGTTCTTGCACCCCCCCCCGCCCCGCACGATGACTGCCCCTCCCTACTCGCCACGTGCACACTTTTGACGGCAGGCTTTTGTTTCTGCGTTCCCAGGTGATCAGCAAGTTTCGAGACGAGGAGCTGCAGCACCACGACATCGGGTTGGAACACGAGGCGGAACAGGTGAGCAGCTCAGTGGCACCGCCGCCGCTGCCAGGAACACAACTGCTGCGGTGCGCCCTGCGTGAGATTCGCGAGGCACACAGGGTCCGCGTCCAAGTTTTCTGGACTCTGGATCCCCGAGGAACTGTCGGCAGCCACGTTCATCCGACCGCGGACACATAAATTTGGGTTGACGTGTCCTCAACACTGACACAAAACAGAGCACGGCGTCTGTAGCCCAGACAACTGCGCCCCCTACGTTTGCAGCTGAGCATCAGGAGTCAAAACGTTTTACACTGTTGTTTCGACAACGTCTTCGTTTGTGGTATTTGTCCATTTGGGTTTGTCTCTCGTTCCAGGCTCCCATGTACGCAGCGTTGACGCAGGCGATCAAGCTCGGCTGCAGAAGCGCCATCTGGTTGTCGGAGCGGATTTAGACTCCTCCTGTGGAGAAAGCAGCGCGTACTTCACGGTATTTATTGTTTTGTACAGGTGTTGAACAAAATAAAGGGGCATTTTCTCCTGTTTGGTTTGTGATGTGGTTTTTGAAGCGATGACACCTGAAGATCAATCAATGTCAATGATTCCTTTCGCGGCAGTGGGCGCTTGGGCACGAACTTTGTGTCGGGAAGTTCAGTGGAGACACAGTGTTGGGCGGGATCTTCGGTGGAGGGGAATGTGCGTTTTAGATCTGGGTTCAGAATGGTGGATCCAAGGTCAGGAGGTGGATCGTTGTGACAGTGGATCCGTGGCAGAGGTGGATCTCTGGTGGTGGTGATGGTCTTGGGAAGCATATCCAGGGTGGGTATGAGATTTCGGTGTTTTGATCCGAGGTTGGGAGGTGGATCCAGACGGTGGATCCGCAGTGGAGGTTGATCCGGGTTGGAAGGCAGTTGATCGAGCGGTGGCTCCACATCCGTGGGCCAAGTTGAGTTGGATCCGGCCTTTCAGCGGTAAATTGTTTGGGTGAACGTTAGAGTTGAAGTGGACCCAGTGGAAAGTGTCCACGGTTGATTCGTTTGGGATGGTGTGAAACAGCAGAAATAACGGGCATTTCATGCAAAAAGGGTGTGTGTCGGGATTGGCAAAAGGTATAGGTAATCAAGGGAGGCAAGGAGATTATTCAATCCGAGCCGAAGGCGAGGGTTTAAACAATCTCCATGCATCACTTGATTACCTGTTGTAAGGCACAAGTCAAAGCAACCAAAAGTGCACAAGTGTCAAACCATTCAAGTCAAAAGTGTAGGATTACTTGTGCTGAATCTCCTGTTGAGAACAAAGGTTGCCTTGACGACGTGCCTTACCTGGAGGGTACCCTTCAGGCTGAAGTGGATATTGTCAAACCGTCAGCTCAAAACCACCAGCAGCTTATCGAATGACTCGCTCACTCCTGCTCATCGTCGGGTTTGTCCCAGCCACTCGGATCTGACCGTTTTGATGTGTCGCTCTGCGATGCCAGCCGCAGCTGGGAATCTTGTCGCAATGCTACTGAATGTTTCCTGCGTATGTGGAGCAGTTTTACCTGCGACCGTTTTTCTGTTGTGTTTTGCAAAATGCAACAGTTCAAGGATGGCATGCATGTGGTGCATTCGTTGAAACTGTCAAAGCTCGGTGTGTAAATATCAGACCATCCACGAAATTGTGTGTGCAGAAGGATGCGCCATTCAAACCGAAATGTACACAGTGCACTGTTGTGTGTGTGTACGAGAGTGCACGCATGCAAGCAGAGCATTGAAGTTGAGCGGTTGTGTTTTTTCTTGGCCAACAGAACGGGGCCACCAGATAAAATTCCATTTTCATGCTGAAGGTGGGTGTGTACTGAAGCGTCCTGTACTTTGAGTGCAGGCGCAGCAAGAGATGGGAACCTGGCCAGCAAGAGCGTTTTCTGCCGTTGTGGCCGCCGATTGCATGTCGTGCAAAAATTGCGATACGCTGGGCCTGTTTACAGATGCAGGCCCCAAGGCACTTTGTGGTGGTGTTGTTGACTTTATGTGTGAAATGGAGTACACATTTGTTGCACAGCTGACAAAATGCAAACCTGAATTCACCCGTTGAATGAACCCGCGGTCTGCAAAACAGTAGATTTACAGCTGTAGCATCACAAGTTTCATTAACTGTTTCAGGTCCATTGGTGACTGATCACGTGTGTTCTTGACAAATTTGTTTCAAGAAAAGAATCAAACATTTTGTGCTGAAAGTCAAGCCAGCACTGTCTTGGTCCGGAGAATCAGGGTGTGTCATCTTCACCCAAATGCCATGTTGCTCTCCCAGGCACCGGGGTCTCTGAGCCGGCTGTGCTCTTCAAAACAGTGCACAGATTATATTGGCAAACAAGACACAAAGTTTGCCGTCAGCCCCTGTCGAATCGGCGGTCGATGTCTCGTTATCAGTGAGGCTCTGCTTCTGTATTATCAGCGGAATGAGGTGTTTGCATTGCTGTCACGGTTCCTCAAAGGGTTAACAGCGCAGACGGTGCTGTAGCTCCGCGGCTGGGCCGCCCGCCCGCCGACTGCCGGGCTCACTGTGCGGTGTGATCACCTGAGGAGCTCGGCACTCTCTCCGACCAATGAAAACGCCGACCGACTGAGGTCGAGTCGAGGTTACGAGCTGCACTGCTCAATTAGATGGGTCGTACAAACCCAAGTTTGACACGATTCACAAAAGTGGAGAAAGAGCAAGAGGGAAAGAGAGACTGACCTACTTCCTCACGCAACACACCGGGAGCTGATGTTGCTCGTGTAACGTGACCGGCGAAAGGGAGAGAAGAAAGTTGAGCGGAACACCGTTTCCTGTTTGTGCTTCACGGGTGCGACATTTGTTGGTGCATTTTATGCTGGTTACTGACAGTGGGGTTCTGCTGCAAGCGAGTTGAGTAGGATTCACTTTACACGTCAACCGTGCCACAAACATCCCTCGTGGATTTTTTTTCTCTGCGCATTCGACATGGAGTAGGCGTGCCGATGGAAATCTTCGCTGGATGAACGAAACTTTTCGCAAACTCTTGTGTTCACGAGTACAACATCGTAAGACTCAGGTGAGACACATTGCTTTTGGCTTAGTGTCAAAACACAAGGTGCATACCATTGAAATGTACGAGTGAATACCGGGCTGCAGACAATGCTCTTCTCGTTACATGCCGTTTGAGTTGATGTATTCACATCAATATGTATTTAGGTTGGTCTCTTCTGTGTTGACTCACCCACCCTTTTGCATGATGTAGCATGGCTACTACCGCAAACAGCGAATGTGGGAGGCTGGAGAATGTTGCAGCTGGGAAGACGTGTTCAGTTTTATCAAGGTTAATGGGAAACGTCAGTGCGATGGGTTCGGCAGGTGATGGATCGTTCGATGGGGTGTGCGGGGGGTTTCGCATGCCGCGCCGACGCAAACGTTTTGTTTCGTCTGCAGTATAAACGTCAGTGTGATTCTTTCCATCGGATGACTCCGCCCCGGAGAAAGCGCCTGTTTGAGAGCAACTTGCAGAACTTTCGTTGGCTTGTGCTGGTGGTGCAGTGGCTCCATGCACAGTTTGACCCACATGTCGCAACGATGAGAGCTGCTAATCACTGAAGCATCCAGCGACACAGAACATGCTCAGAACATATTTTGCCAGCGACCTGCAAACAAAGTTTCAACTAACATTTTGCCAACAGTTGCCGAGCATGCAGGCCGTTCGAAGAGCTAAACTCACATGGTTCAATTGCACATTTGACAAGTTTTTGCTGGGGGATTGTTTGGGGCGTGTACGGTTTGCATGTTGAGGATTGTTCAGGGTCAGTTGGGTCGTTCGGTGCGATGTGTTCAGCATGCAGAACTTGGATGCAGTTTCTCCGAGAGAAATCTAGCCTCTGTTGTGGAAGTTACGTAAACGTCTTCACTACGAGGACGAGTTGGGCGAAAATTTGTACTCGCAGCACAAAAAGTCGTACGAGTAGTTCGATCAACATCGAGATCAACAGCGCACCCCACGTCGATGAAGCATGAACTGTCTTGTCGCTGCAGCATTTGAGTTGTGACCAGTGCCATGCATTCGTGTTCCGTTCAGATTTGGCTTGAAAGTACTCGCATGTCTTTCGGCAGATCCAGGAGACCCCCCCCCCCCCCCTTCAAGACCTGCTATCTGAGAAGAAACCACGCTGTTAGATGCCCCCGAGGCGCATTCTAGCGACTTTCACTGCAGCACCCGGTACCTGGATGATGCTTCAATCAAGACGCTTCCAAATCCATTTTCTGCAGCAGGACGTGTCATCGCAACGTGGAAACGGCGCGGCGCTAAAATCGAACTGATTCTCGTTTGCACTTTCTGGTGAGAATCCAGATCGATCGATCTTTTGGACAATTTGACGGCGAAGTGTGAAATTCAGACACAGAGTGACAGATAATGAGGCTCGACTTGCAGAGATAATGAGACCAGGCAACAAGGCGATGTGATATTTTATTTATTCAAATTAAGCATCCTGAGGAAAGCAACCGTGAACAAGTTATTTCTGTGCCCGGTCACGAGAAGTACAACGCTCAAAGGTATTCAAAGTTTGAGCAAACGAATGGGAATTCAGACGAAAAATTTCGGCGTTCAGACGATCCAATTGCCCAGAGAACCGGATGCGTCCAAGGAGTCCATTGAATTTTCAATTTGCTGATGCGGTTGTGTGTTGTACTTGTGGTGAGTTCATCTTTATGAGCTGGGAGAGTATTTCTGGAGATTCTTTGTATTTTCGAGTTGGGCGGAATCCAGTTGGTTGTGAAACAGGACGACAGGTTGGTTTGGAGTTCATTTCGTTGTTTGGCGTGAATGTCTGCAAACAGCTGATCTGTGGCGTTGCTATGACAATCTTTCGCAGATGTTTTTGCACCTAATATCACACACCAACACAGTGCGGTTTCGTCAGGTACGAAGACAACTGCATGTGAGTGTCAACACATCAAGCTCAGAATGCTTGTTGCATTGTTCGCACAAAAGCAGAAAAGTTTCGTGCCACGCAAAAAGAAATACTCGTACGAAACGACGAGAAAGGTTTTTTGCTCGGTCGTTTCAGTGGCACCTTGGACACCTACCTTTTCATCGCCGCTTGGTAGTGGTCATTGAAAGCAAAATGTTCAACCTGAGTCTGAAATTTTCAAAATTTCAGTGATTCCTGGGCGACAGTGAAAAATCAATGTGGCGTGCGTGTTTCTTCAATTCACTATTCGCTGGATTGAAATTGCATGTTGCACTCAGAAACGATCTTCCGGCAACGCCCCTTCCCCACCTCCCTGCAGACCCTGGATCGGCAAACATGTGACTGATCCGAGCACCCTTTATCTTTATATTTTGCAGAAATGGCGGTGTCTGCGCGCGGACTGAGCGTTCTGTTCGGGGAGGTGTACGGCCTCTACTCGTTCCCGTTCGTCGTCGCGTATCTGCTCATGGTCTCCTGCTCCAGCGTCTGGCAGCGCCACACAAAACCCATCAACCTCAGGCCGGTGAGTACACGAAGCAGGAAATTGTTTCCTGAAAGGTCACTTGCTTGCATAGAACTTTGCCAGCTGCAGTTCAAGGAATGTTCTCAAGCCTAACTCGCAGTGGCATTTTGTTGTTGAATTTGGCCACAAGATATTGTGTGTGAAACTCACGGAGGTTATGTTCAGTTCTCCTCTGGGAATTGGTTTTGGTGAAGTGACTTGCATCGCGACAGGTGGTGGGTGACGCTCACGTTCCAATCGCCCTGCTTTTCTGCTCGAGCATTGAAAACATTCAGAAGAGGGGGCCTTTGGAGCTCCTTCAAGTCTGTTTGAGTGTTGCGGTTATCCCCGCACGCACACACACGCACACACATACGTGGCTGCCAAATGTCACCTCCACAATTTGGAAATATGGAGATCAGCCCTCCCCAACCAGTGGATGTTGGGTGAACGCCACAGCACCTGGCGTGTAGGGGACCAAGGATTTTGTTGAATCGGCCAGGATTTTCATCACTTGTACGAGGTTGTATCCAACCATTGTAAGAATTATCATGTTCACAATTGGCCTGGAAGGACACGGGTGGTTGATTTGAGACAACTAATTCCTTTCACATTCTCAGTGCAGACT